>OBRN01000122.1_pt1 | contig 22759 bp, 10 predicted proteins | sample 1475621 | NCBI WGS metagenome assembly OBRN01 (sample SAMEA3360684, study PRJEB22359) | human gut metagenome | biome: ENVO:urban biome; feature: ENVO:human-associated habitat; material: ENVO:feces | place: Bangladesh | collected 2011 | reverse complement strand
GCGATAAGTATGGCATTCTGGTGGTGGATGAGCTTTACGACAAGTGGCTCACCCAATATGCCGGTGGCAGAGTGGATTGGGAGAGTCTCTGGCAGAAGGATGTTCCCGAGTGGGTGAAGCGAGACAGAAACCATCCTTCGGTGGTGATGTGGAGCTTGGGAAATGAGTTGCAGCAGTATAGCAACCTGCCTTTCAACGATTGGGGCGTTACAGCTTATAAGCTTCAGAAGGAGTTGCTGCACCGTTATGACGATACCCGACTCACCACTGTGGCGATGCATCCCCGCTATCGCAACCTGGAGACGGATTCCATCCCAGCCGATTTGGCAATAGAGACAGAGGTAAACTCATATAACTATCGTTACATGTATTTCCCTGGCGACAGCAAGCGCTATCCTGAGAAAACCTTCTATCAGAGTGAGGCAAGTGTGGCTGCCATGGGACCAAACTTCTACGAGATGGATCTCGACAAGGTGATAGGTCTTGCCTATTGGGGTGCCATCGATTACCTGGGCGAGAGCATGGGATGGCCTATCAAGGGTTGGAATCAGGGCGTGTTCGACCTTTCTCTTCAGCCAAAGCCAGATGCTTATTTCGTGAAGAGCATGTTTACTGACGAGCCAACCGTTCACATCGGTGTTATCGAGAAATCGGGTGGCAACATCCAGTGGAATGGCATCAATGTATCTGCCGGAAAGCTCTCTGAAAACTGGAACCGTGAGGCAGGCGAGCTGTTTTCGCTCTATACCTATACCAATGGCGACGAGGTGGAACTCTTCCTCAACGGCAAGAGCCTGGGTGTGAAGAAGAACAGCAACGACCCTAAACTCCGTGCCCGCATCAAGTGGGACAACATCGCCTATGCTCCAGGCACTCTGGTGGCTGTGGCTAAGAAAAACGGCAAGGTGGTGGCTCGCCATCAGATAGAGACCACGGGCGAGGCTGTGGCTCTGAAGCTGGTTCCGGATATGGAGACCTGGCATGCTGATGGTAAGGATCTGATGCACGTTCGCATCTATGCAGTAGATAAGAAGGGCAGAAGAGTACTGAACGTGAAGGATGCCAAGGCATTCGACAAGTTGACCTTCCAGGTGAAGGGCGATGCGAATATCGTGGCGGTGGATAATGGAAACATCGCATCTGATGAACTTCATATCGGAAAGACCCAGTTGGAGAAGTCCATTCAGCGCAATCTCTTCCAGGGTTCTGCTCTCGTGATATTGAGAGCCGGCGATAAGCCAGGAAAGATAGAGCTTTCGGTAGTTGGTGAAAAGATGAAAGCCAAAAAGCTGGTTTTGAATACGAAGTAAATATGATACTAAAAAAGGTCGCCAAAATGCTGGCGACCTTTTTTAGTATATTTAGATTCGCTATATCCGTCGAAATTCGACGTAACTGATATAGTTTCGACGGATTGGCTTAAGTTTCGACGGAAATACATTGTTTTTCGTCGAAATTCGACGGATTATTGCAAAAGATACCAATTGCGACCATCTGTTTTAATCATCTCTTCCAATTTCATAGCCTTAAGCAAATCTCCCAATAGTCGTAGTTGTTGCTCTTCCGTCTTGTTGGCAGGAAGTACATCTTTGAGATATTCGTATATACTATCTCGCTTGGCGCCTTCGTCTCCTGCATTGCTGAGATACTGTAGAACCATTTGACGCAATCTCTCCTTATCCAATCCTTTGGTTTTGGTGTAAGAAGGCAGTTGGTGAGTGTTCTTGGCAATGCTAAGAGAAATACTGTAATGCGGGGCCTCACCTTCTATCAGTCCACGTTTGAGTAAGTCTTGCGCTATATCCTCATGAATAGTTCTGCCTTTTTGTACTGCGTCTAGTGAGATGCAATCCCAGAGAGATAGAGTGTCGTTTGTCTTCAACAAATCAGTGTATCGTTTATTGATTTCATTGCCATAGATGCGGACAACTACTTTCTTCTTGATCTGGTCAATCTCATAGTCAGGCATAGGGAAGTGTCTGCGCCATTGCTCATTGAACATTTTTTTGATACCACGGCTTACGGTATCTATCATGTTGAAATCTACCATCGCCCTACATAAACATTCATTGCGGAAATGCGTCTGAGGCTCTTCGTTCCTTAAAACATTCTCCAAAGTGCCAGGAATGAATGTGCCAGCATTGGAATAATACAGATATCCTGGATTCTCTACGAAATTGATGCGTTGCTGAAGAGTGTAGTCTTGATGGCCAATACAATTATGAAGGGCCTCACGGATGGTATAGTCGTCATACTGCTTCATCGTGTCGGGGAAAAGCGTTCCTCCAGGCATCTCACGCAATGTCAGATTCTCTATCTTTGAGAGAATTTCGTCCACCGTTAATATAAAAGGTACTGTGAAGTGTTCGTAGTCAACTACTTCCTGGTTCTTGTCTCGCCGTGTCCAAGTAACCTGTACAACAGCAGGACGCAGTTTGAAAGCGGATTCGTATTTGCCCAATAAAATGATAGCTGCCCGAGTAATACATCCGTTTCTCGTTAATCCACACTTGCTCAAGAAAGTTTGAACATTCCAAGCATTCACTTCTTCAGCAGGAATACGGCTATGTACTTTCTTGAACATCATTCGAGCTTTGGCAATAGCAACCTCATCCAAATCATCTATTGTCGCATCTGGTACAATTTCTGCAGACCAGTCCTTTGCTGCGTAGATTGGCTCTTCAAGAATGACAGCCATTCTTTCTTGGGTCAATTCCACCAACGAATCTTCTATGCGTTGCCATGCCTTCTTGTGGGCAAGGACAGGGCGACGAGGCAAGTGCTTTGGAATATGTATTATCCATACTCGCTTGTTTGTATCATCGGTTATAAACTCCTCAATGCTTAGACCTTCAGATGAAAGATAAGTGCATTGTTCTGTGAGTTTGAACGTTGCCGACTGAGTGTTTGCTGGTTGCCCATTAAAAGTAAGCCTTGAAATATCAGTCCCAACAATTTCAAGCGTCTTATCCTTTACACCAATCACAAGATGTCCACCCTCTATGTTGGCAATAGCTGACACGTAGGAAATAACATCATCCTTCTCGTCCCCACAGAACGAGTTCTTCAGATTCTTAAATTCCTTCCATTCGCAGCGAGCATTCTCTTGTGGGTATTCGCGGAAGAGGTATTGTTGTAGTTCGAGTTCGAGCATATCACATATTTACTTTTATGATTATTCGTGCATTTTCTTCTCTATTCTAGTAGGAAAAATCATATTTATTCTTTTTTTTCATATAATCTTTCAGGAACACTTTTTAGGGGTTCTTGTAATTTGCCATCATACAGAATATACAAGTTTCTATATGTTCTGGTCATTGCCACGTAAAGTGCCTTCTTTTCGTCTGTATTTCGTGCACCATTGTAAAATGGTATAATTACAGTCTCAAACTGGAGGCCTTTAGCACTATGATAAGTCATGAGTTTTGGATGTTCGGTTTTAAAGTTCAGTGTGTCCTTATTTCTTGAGTCATTATAACCAGCATTGTATTTAAATTCGCATGCAAATTTAGAAGAAGTAAATGAATTCATTATTTCAATAACCATTTCATTATCAGCTACTAAGATTCCAACATTTCGATATTTGTTCTTTCTTGTTATAGAAATAATCTTGTTAATTTGTTCTTGTTTTGATTCACAACTCATGATTACAGGTAATGCATTTTCTTTGCTTAAATAAAGGCTTTCAGAGAAATCTCTAACTTTATCGTTTTTTTCATCCAAACCAAGATAATCCTGTGTAATTTTAGCAACAGGTTTAGGAAGACGATAATTATTGTAGAGCCGTGACACAGCTACTCCTGTCATCTGAGATATTTGATCTATTGTCATTGTCATCTTTCCAAATGCTTTATATATAGATTGAGCTGTATCTCCGAAAAAATAAAAGCATTTTTTTGCAGCATGTATAAACTGCAATATTTCTTTTTTATCAAAATCCTGTATCTCATCAACAATTATATAATCTGCAGATGGCATACCTTGGTCAATCCATTGCCAATGATAAAAGAACTTCTTATCAAGTGTATTTGCTTTTCCTTGACTCATATATCTATTTAATGATTTGGTGAAGGCGATTAATATTACATCACCTCCAGCTTCTAGAATTTGCTGAGCTTTGTACATAGCAATAACAGATTTTCCACTTCCTGCACATCCTGCTACAATCATGGATTTTCCAATATTATCTCCAATTAGGTCTAATTGATCATCGTCCATAGATTCTGTATCGACATTGAATGCTTTTAATATTTTTTGCTTCAAGCCGAATCGTTTCTTAGGCTTTGAAGTTTGTTCTATTATAATATTATTAGGTTGATTAACAATATTATCAACTTCATTTTCAACAGTTTTAATGTCCTCAATTAATTGAGTTGCATCTTCTTTAATCACAGATAATTGCTCTGCAGAAGTGTCTACATGATTATTAGCTTCTTCCAATCGTTCTACTTTAATCTGAAGCAACTCTGCCTGCTGTTGTTGGATAATTATATCCTTTTCTTCTGCCATTTTCTGCATTTTAGCCATCATAGTCTGAAGTAAATCTACAGCCTCATGTATTGTTTCTTTGTTCTTGGCATTATCCTCTTTTTCTTTTGCGAGAAGGACGTTAGGGGAGAAATCATCTCCGTTATGAGCAAACTCTTCGTGGAATAAATCTCCCGGCATCACGTTTGTATCGCTATATTTTGTGATTATATAACGCTCATCTAGTCCCTTGCTTCTGATAAAATCAAATATATCACCATCGGTCAAAATAATTGATTTATTCGAACGTGTCCTTGCTTTAATTGTATCTAACTCTTCGCAAATATGTTCTATATCAGATACATTCACCCACGCATTTGCTCCCCATTTAAATTCTTCATCCAATTTTAAGGATGAAATTGAAGAAAACACAACAAGTGCTTGTATATTATTACATGCATCTTCATTCTTGATATATCTCGATAACCCATCTCGTAAAGCTCGACGGTTGATTTTAAGTTGCTCAAATACAGTTTTACTGGAACCATCTTTCTTCTTGGCTCCTCCATTTATTCTTTCGCTGCCATGAAACCAATCACCGTTCGCCTGAGCTTTAATCTCACCAGCATAGTTCTTAAATTCAACTAATACAATGGCATCTTCTTTGATTATTAGCCCATCAATATCAACTCCGTTAATATTCAGTTTGCCACTTAAATATAGTACAATTTCGTTCTTTCCCTGATAATGTTTCTGCATGATTGGCAATGTGGAACGAAATTGACTAATTTCTCCAGCATTATCAGCTTTATTAAATTCATATGTTATTAAACTCATATTTCTTATAATTTATTTGCCATATCCGGCAATGTTAACAATAAATATATAACCTTGCTTTTGGGCATCTTGTGACCATCCTGAAGCATAATTAGGATTCCTTCCTGTTTCCTCTTCTGCATGCCTGTCTGCAACAAGTGTATCATCATACGTCCAATAGAAAACGTCGCTGACAAAAAAACCAGTCAATAGTTCTATATCATCTGCTTCCATATGGTGGGCTATACTGCTTCTTCTGGATAATTGGCCAACAATGCTTCCATTATGAATAATATTATATGTAGTGAATTGCTGGCCATTTCTGTTCATACCTCTGTAACGTCTAATTTCTACTGGATCATTCTTACGCACATTATATGCGATAGCTTTGTTACCATTAAAATTATATCCAGCATTAAACCCTATATTATAATTATCGAGTCCAACTTTTCTTTCTCTTATTCCCCATTGGTCTTCAAGGCTGGTAAAGCGACGCATGTTTTCAACCGCCTTCTCCCTATTTCCTTTGTATACGAATAGGTATTTTCTTGCACGAGTATATGCAACATATAGTAGTCTTTTCTCTTCTTCTATTTGTTCAATGTCATTAGAGGAGAGTGGGGTAGACTCATCAATATCTTCAGTTGGGTTAAAAGGAAGAGACGTTACCGATGGTGTTATAATGACAGCATCAAACTCCAATCCCTTCACTTTATGCATAGTGGTAAGCACTACATTAAGTTGTTGGTCTAATATTATTCGTCTGTTTTGGAACCGCTTGTCATCATATAACTTATATAGCTGTGGATTATCTTCCTTTAAAGTCTCTCTGATACTATCGGCCATATCCCCATAAGTATGTAATTCCTCATCTGTCGATGCAAAATCAAGATAATCAAGTATTAATACAAATGCAAAATCCATATAGAATGAGTCCCAATTAGGACGTTGACTCATCCAATATGCAATTTTTTCCTTCAATTCATATTCTGTTTGGTTATTCTCCAGTTTGATCTTCTTATTACATTCTTTATCCAGTAGTGTAAGTACAGCATAAATTTCTCGCATTCTATATAACTCACATACAGAAGCACCTTGTATCCTGATTCTAATACCTGGTAGATTAAGGGCTTTTATAAGTGAGTAACCGTGATAGACTTCATTATTCGTTCTGAAGAACACGGCCAAATCAGTGATACCTTGCTCTTTTAACCATTGAACATATCCACCAAAATCGTTTGACCATTCTCTGCTGTCTTGGTAAATATACACATACTCTGATTGTGGTTCGTTTTCTATATTCTTCTTGCATGGAACTGGTACATGAGAAGTTGCTGGTAGATAGCGACTGGCTTCTTTGAGAATCTTTGGATATGAACGATAATTAGTGCTCATTGTCATTTTCTTAGGACTTAAAGTCTTATAAAGCTGTTCATAATAATAATTTGGATCCATAGACTCTTCTTTCTCAAATCCATATATACTTTGATCTTTATCTCCAATTGTAAAGAACGTGAGGTCATTATAGATTTCTTTCAACCCAAACATTGCATTAAGTCTTGTTTGAGTAATATCTTGGAACTCGTCAATAAATACATATTGAAGATCTGGCATTGCTGCTCGAACGTCATTTGGCTTGTTTTTTATCGTTCTAAGTAGTATTCTTTCCCACTCATTCATTTCATGTCCGGAGAGCGCAGTATCTCCGCACACTCTTTTTGCAAGACTGTGGAAAGTGTATACATGTAATTGACTTGCAGAACGACTCAATCCAAGTGACGCGAATAGTTTAGCCAAACGACTTTTTAGCTCAACAACTACAGCCCTGTTATAAGCCAACACTAAGATGCTCTTAGGGTTTACATGTTGATGGTATATTAGTTTTGCACATTTTAATGTCAGGACATGTGTCTTTCCTGATCCAGGGCCTGCTTCTACGTTAACATTTTCATTTGAGTTCTCATTGTAGATGGCCCATTGTTCCGGATTGTCTTGTAATTGTTTTTCCGCTTTTTTAATTGCCGTGGCACGAAGAGCATCCCAGATAGGATCAGATTCTTCATAGTAGTTACTTAATAATGTTTTAAAGTCTTCGGAGTTTTTTAATGAAAAATATGATCCGATCAATTCCTGGAATTCCTGTTTTGAGTGAATCTTCGTTGTAAGAACGTCCATAACGCATAAACGAAGATTTCTGATTTCTATAGCTTCATCAAATGCGACTTTGTCTTGATAATCTTTAGAATCTGGCTCAACGTTCTCTAAAATCACTTCTTCAGAATTGTCAGTTGTATATATCTCAATGCCAGTAGGAAGCAATGCATCCGTGGAGATGTATGCCATTCCATTTAGATATCGTAAAAGGCTCTCGAAATATACGAATCCTTTATTTTCAAATCTCAACTCAACAATAGCATCAGACCAGCGGATTATTGTGCTTTGGCATTTATTGATATATTCCAAGGTTTTCAAACAGTCTGCCTGAAAATCATTTAAAAATTCTTTCCATGTGTCTTTCTCTACTATTACAGATTGAAGAACACATTTTTTCTTTGTATCTATGTATGATTGTACTTTAACATCAGGAATAATCTCCAATAATGATATGACTTGTCTCAGGCGTTTCTTGTATAAATCGTCATGGTATGAATGGGCAATAGATAAGCCTTTATTATTTTGTTTATCATTCTCATTATACCAAGTCATGTATTTTTCTGTAGACTGATTGCCGTCTTCATCGGTCTTAGTGACCTTCTTTACAATTTCTTCTAGGGTATCTGAATCCTTAATGAATTGACGAATATCGGAAAGAGTATAATTCTTTTCGAGTTTTAATCCATTATTCAGCAACAGTGATCTTGTGGCATTCAAAATTATATGAAATGCAACTTCATGTGAATTCCAGTCCATCATGTAGGAAACTTCACTCAGTCTAGTGAACGCAATGTGGCATCGAGTTTCTTGTTCTATTCGAATAATTTTATGTTTCTCGCACCAAATCAAACTGTCTAGCAGTTTGGCTGAAGGCATTGACAGTTTTGCAGCAAGTTTCTGAATGGAGACCTGAATATTTGAATTTTGTTGTTCTGTTTGAATGAATCTCAACTCAGCTAAAATAGCTGTAGCATAAGTGGCGCTACGGGATGTAGAAAGCCTTTTGATTCTCTCTTCTAACGTCTCTTCATTTGAATCTGCTGAATTATTATCAAGAATTGTAATATTAATATGTGCAGGACTCAAATATCCCATCTTGATTCTTCCCATTCGCTCAAGCCAATACTGGCCAATTTTGAAGTCTGTAAAGTCATAATCGAACTGGCCATTTGCCCATAACGTATTTGGAACTACTACAGGATATTCTTTAGTTTTATCAATTGACTGTATTTTTGTAATGTACGAATTAATAGCTACTCTAATCTCCTCAAGATTCTTCCAACTTAAGGTGCTTTGGAGAAGCTGCTCTTTAGCTTTCTTAATATCATCCTTTGAGAACAGACACAAGGTCGGTATAGGATTTGATTCACTAAATCCTGCATCTATATACATTTTTTTATTTCGTCCAGCTCTACCAATTTCCTGAAGATAATCTTCCATTACACTTGGCGGCATCAAATGGACAATATAGTGAATGTTAGGTATATCCATCCCCATACCAAATGCCTTTGTTGCACAAAGTATATATAATGGATCATTGTTATCTTTAAATCTTTTATATGTTTCTTCTCTATCATCGCCATCCATACCAGCATGGAAATAGCCTATTGCTTGTGTTGACAATTCTTTACTTAAGATTTCTGCCTTGTACAATTCATCCGCTAGAAGCAAAGACATTTCTTCACATTGATTTCTAGTTTTACAGAAAACAAGCATTCGGCTATCTTGAGCTTTGATGTTATTTTTTATGATATAGTCAACGATTTCTTTCAAACGATGAGGTATATCATGAAACACCAATTTAAAGTCCATTTTGATGTGGCTCCTGATAGGATTGTAAATCTTCTTATCATTTTCTTGTCCCAATCGCTTTACAGGAATTACATCATTTATTTGATCGTATATCATGTCGGTTACTGTCGCTGAAAACATTGATATACACATGTCATCGCCATAAGTATCCTTGAACTTCTTACATATTTTTATAACATTTAAATATTCTGGACGGAACTCCATTCCCCATTGTGAAATACAATGCGCTTCATCAAATATCATATACTCAAGTCCATGATCATTTGCCATTCTTGAGGATAAAGCATTTAAGAATGCTCTTGAACGGAAACGCTCAGGAGTTACATAAAGAATCGCTATTTCACCACCATTAATTTTTCTATATATGTTCTTTACTTCTTGGTATGATCTGTCTCCATTTAAGTAATCTACATTGGATATAAAGCCTTTTTCTCCTAGTTCTTTTACCTGATCTTGCATCAATGCCTTCAATGGAGTTACTACAATAGACAGTTTATTTGTATATGCTGAATTATAAAGCGCAGGTCCTTGGAATAAAACGGATTTTCCACCACCTGTAGGTAGTGAGACAAGATAGTTTCCTTGTCTTTTAAGGATATGAGGGATAATCTCCGCTTGAATAGGGCTCCATTTCTTTTCAGGATCATGTTCTGGATTTACTAATATCGAAAAAATAAGGTCTTTAGCCTTTTCAATATCTGAATCATTTTCATAAATGGATGAGCTAACCGTAAAGAAAGTCTTGCAAATATTTAGTGAATCATTAAAATCTTCCTCTTTATTCCATAATTGTTTTACCCTATAAGAAGATACACCCCATACTGCTGAAAGAAAGTGATATTCCTCTAGGAAAGAGTCAAGTACATACATTGTTGATTCAATGCTGTTAGCTTTTATAAAATGATAATAATATTCATATACAGGCCATATAGACAGCAAAATAGACTGGTAAGTATCTTTTGCCGAACCTATTGCAACAGATGTTCCTTTTTCTTTTATACCATCATACAAGAATGATTTGTTAAACTCATTTGTAAGACCATTCCACATCATCATATGTTTCTCAACGGCCAGGTTATCCCACACATAACAATATGGTGTGTCTCTTCGCCAATCAACGATATCAAAGAAATGATTTTTGCTTGTTACAAGCATACCATTTTCATGATGGTCTATCAACTCAAGTTTTCTGACCAAAGAACCATTGTCAGGAATATAGAAACCTAATGTTCTTGCATAAGACACGACATCTTCTATTTCCAGAGAATCTTCTAATAATAGAATTATAGGGCGATGATCTTTATAGAAATGAATGTCTTTAAGTAAAGCCATTTGATAGGCCCAGTAGGTGGCTCTATACCTTGATGTTGCACTGACGCGCTTTTGTAAAGCATCAAATCCTTTGCCATGTCCACTATATACTAAATGTATTGAGTTGTTATTTCCGCTGTCTGTTATCCATGGAATTATTTCTATTGTCACCCCCTCAGAGCCATTGTTCAGTGACTCTAAAATAGAGAAGAAATCATAATTGTAGCTAACGACATACTTGCCTTCTCTAGTTCTCTCAATCCATACGTTTGCAGCTTCCGAAGGTACATCATTAAAAATATTTAGTTTTCGTTCTTCCTTATTTACAGCAATGTAACTGGATGCCCCTAATCGCATAGGGATACTGCTATCATTTTGCCAAAAATCAGAAGGAGAATAATGAGTTGGCAATGAATATTGGTTTACTCGATTTTCAATTTCACAACCAACAAACCAAATATGTTCGTAATTTTTTAGGTTACTATTTTCCCTTAGAAACTCCATGTCTGCACAATCTACATTTCCGGAGCTTTCAATAACGTACTCTTCAAGTAGATTATCAGATAAATAATTGAGCCTAAGATATTGAGCAAGATTTGCTACAACTGGAGTTTTTGACATGGTAACAAATCTATTTAAAATTGCATTAAGGAAAGTATCGTCAAGAGGTTTCTCATGAAGCATTTTTTTACTAATAGACATGTAATCAATGCCTTCCTGCTTCTGGACAAATTTCATATCCACATATTCAGCAATTCTTGACCATAGACGTTTAGGAGCAATAATTAACCTCTTTGAATCAATATCGTTAATTGCCTTTATACGAGATACAACTTGTTCATCTGTATCAGTAAGAACCTGATAAAAGTTGTCTTCTTTAGAATCCTTGCTAAAGAAATCAGAAAATTCTGGTTGTCTCAAAACATCTAAGATCTCATTAATTTTGGCAGGAAGTAAGTCTTTAAGTTCGCCACACAAAGACACATTCTTTGAGAGTCTATAAAGCTGATTCCAGAATAATCGATCTACCAGTTCTGTATCTTCTTGAGCTGTATGTCCTGTGTGAAGTGCATATGAGTATCTGCAAGGATTTAATAGAATCTCTATTTCTAAAGTGTCCCAAACAAATGCATTTGACTCAAAGCCTTTCTTGCTTAATATACAGCCCAAATCCCACGCTTTGATTCTGTGACCAACAATAATCTCAGTTCCTTTTAATGCACGTAGAAGTGTATTTAGCTGCTCTTCTCCTTGGTACACCTTTGTGCTTTCATCTTTTCTAAAGGCAAATTCCTTAATAGTATCCCCATCTGATTCTAAATCGAAAGCCACATATGGAATTTGTAATTTTAATTTCTTCCATTGTTCACCAATAAACAGATCAAAGAGTTTTGTTGAAGCAAAATACCGAACAACTATGTCTTTTGCATAAGTCTCAGGACATAACTGCAGAATCTTATACTGGTCATCTTCAGATAACTCAATTATAGAATCTCTAAATTTTTCACTATTTATAGATGTAAGGGTTTCAGCAATAGCTTCTTTATCTTCATCATCAACAAAAGATTTCTGACAACTTAGGAGAAATTGACTTACAAATGAAGGCTCTTGCTCATTTATCCAAAGAGGTATAGAATCAAAATCTTCTATTTCATTTAGATTATCTGGATTAGCAGTTAATGCAAATAGTTCAACATACAATTCATCCTTCACTGAGGCAGTGATGGAAATAATATCTGCAGGTTGGTTGTTATTATTAATGCACAAATTGAAAAACGAACGTACCTCTGGCTCTGTGTCTGCTATCAGAGTATTCAGATGTTCTCCTATTTGTGGGTATATATGTCGTACATCTATTCCGTTTAGTATATAATTGTTAATAATGTCGAAATCATTTTGTATAAATCTTCCAGCCAACAGTTTTAGGACTTCTAAATGATGTTGTGGATTATCTAATAACTTAGTAACCAGTTTTTTTGACGTCTCATAGTCAAGCTCATCTATTAAATTTGCTTGTTCTATGAACGCTTTGTCTTTATCTGAAAAATAATAAATCAAGAAAGAAAATGCTTCAGATTCAGATTTTTCCTTGAGAAATTTGTATGCTTCGTTCCAGGGCTTACCAGCGTCATTGTAGATAGAATTATTTTGCGTAATAAGAGAAATTACATAAAGCAGATTCATCGAAAGGCTTGTCGGATTTGCCAATAAAGCATTTAATATGGAAGTATGTGCCGAAATCCAATGTCTAACTTCTGTTAAGTGCTCTTCTGATGATTTTTCAAGGGATTCAATGGTCTCTGTAAGACATGAAGAAAAATCGAAATCATCAGGTAGTGCCTGTAAGATACTTATATCTTTTTGGGTGAAAATACTATTTTCTACGGTAGCTGTTATTGATTTTATAGCATTACAATAAGTACCATTATCTGATGTGTATGACTTTAACTCTGGCAACAATGCAATTAGTTGTTTAAGCAAATTGCTATCCTGCAGAAATTCTTCAATTATTTGAGAACATTCCACATTGCTATAATTCGATAGATACTCTGCGAAAGTTTCTATTACTATTTCTTTTCCTCCAGGCTTTCTTAGAATCTTGCCTACGACATGGCAGATTACGTCATGATCATGATACGATCCTTTTGAATCTTGCCCTTCTATTTTTGCGAAAATTCCTCTATAAGGAAGAGCTAATAAAAGTCCATTTTTGTCATATGTCAACCAATCACCATTTATAGCTTCACGTCTTCCCCTAAATGTTGATGTATTCATTATAATCCATACATCTTCCTCAGGAGAAACCTCTGATTTCCAATTTCTCTCATTGAGATTGAAAGTGTATAATTTGCCGGAAGTATCTTCGTTATTTATGCCAAGAGCGTTAGTGAGAACTTTTCCGAAATTATTAACACGACTATCATAGAATTGAACTATGGCAATATTCTTGTCAAGTTTAAGCTGTTCTTTTTCCTTTGGTTGTTTTGAGCCATGGTCAGCTTTTGGCATAAGTTGACTTGTGATGTCAATTTCAACTAAATGCTTACTGATATCTATACTTATAATGTTACCAGAAATCGTTTTTCCAATTGGATAAGTATATCCGTTCGGAATAGAAGCTTCAACAATGGCACCATTCTGAATTTCGATATATGCACGGCTTTTAGATATCTTTTTAACAATACCTTGAATTTCATTTCCTGTTGCGAACTGATCAATTTGTGATAGTAAAGGGTCATCCAGTAATTGTTTTCTTCCAACTCTCAGTTTTTTCTTTTCTTCTTCATAACCAATAATGGTGACCTCTATTTCCATCCCCTCATACAAAAAGTTATTTATGTCGTCGATATACCCCCATGTGACATCCTTAGTGTATAAGAAAGCAGAAAGTTTTTCAACGGTTACATATGCGCCATGTGGCATAACTCGTTGAACCTTTCCTGTAAATCGCTCGTTTTGATGTGTATTGCCAAATTCTCTTAACTGTGCAATCGTTTCTTCGGAAAGAAGATTTTTGGGGTTCTGTTCTTTCTTTGTCCTATGCTTAGGTCTAGTACTTTGGTTTAATGAACTTAAATCTATTTTACCAAGAACCCTAGGCTCCTTATTAATTTGATTTTCTTTCTTTAACGTGAATATTTTCGGTGCAGATTCGTTTGAATCAATATTACTTTTAGGTATTATCTGTTTATATTTATATTGATGGGCGAATATTGGATCAATTTGTCTAAGTTGCGAATCATCTAATACATACTCTGGGTCTTCAGGTAGTATTACTCCTTTTTCCTTAGCATTTTGAACTATGTCATAGACCATTAGGCCTTTGATATCTGCATATTCTTGTATTGTAATTCTCTGTGCCATATCGGACTTGTTATTTTACTTGTTTATAAACTGTTAATGTATTGTCAATTCTATTTTAAGGTCGCAGGCTAAAAAAAAACCTATAACCTTCGAAATCTTTTGTAAAAGAAATTACAATTATTGAGACTCGGAAGTTTTTGTCTTATCTGTCATACACATACAGATGATCTTATGTTCATTATACATTTCCATTGCCCCATTCGGTATATACGCCGTAGCCACCAAGCATCCATCAAAAAGTTCTACCACCACTCTCTGCTGACCTGCAATCCTTGTTACTCTACCATGTATATCCTTAAACTCACCCTCTGTAATCACGACTTCATCCCCTAACTTATATTTGATATTCTCAGAAGTAACAGGGATAATGTGAGGATTATGTATGGAGGTTAAACGGATGAAATTATCCATAGCTGTATCGGCAATGATAAGAGGAGGATTCTTGGTTGGCGCATTTTCACAATGTGAAGTATGGTCGTAATAGTAACTCAACAAAGCTCTATTTTCAAAAGCCTTGATGTTCTTATCTTGCAAAAGAGAGTCAACTTGCTCTGCTGTTGCATGAACAAACATAAAAGATGAAATAAGAGGCTCCGTGATGATTCGCTTTTTTCCTTGCTTTCTTACCTCTTTATATCGCAAAGGAACATAACATTCCAATCCTTTAGCCTCAACGAATGTTTTTGCCTTGATAATACGCCCATAAGAAACTCTTAATACAAACCATTTCTTGTTTCGTGAAGGCACATTCTCTACCGACACCCCACCTCTGTTCTTTGAAGTGGAGGGCGTACAAGAGGTAAGTCTTGCACTTGGACACGATGAACCTGTGTCGGTAGGTTGCCCATTATACAATGAAGCGTTAGCCGTTAAAGGCTGTTTGATTTTATCTTCCAATGTTATATTCAGAGGTTAGATTAAAAACCGACTGACTTTTCTCTATAAGAATTGCCAAATATTGAACACAAAGGTAAGAAAAAAGATTGAGATTTAAGACTTTTGTAGTGGAAAACTTTGTGCTGAGGGCGCTTTTTAACATTTGACAATGCTTGGCGAGTTTTCCCAGAGAGACGATTGTAAGAAGAAATAAATCATAAGAATCGTTTTGATTGTTATACTAAAAAAGGTCGCCAAAATGCTGGCGACCTTTTTTAGTATCCTTTGTTTTCTCTTTATTTTCTGAATTTCTTCTTGAACCATTGGTTGAATGCCACGTAGGCACTGATTTCCTCCTGGTGCTGAGGCTCGGCAAATGTCAGCACATTGCCCGATGAATCTCCGTGCTGGTCAGGGAAGATAATCATCAGGTTGGTGCCCGAGAAGAAGCGGGTTAGTTCTTCCGGCAATCGCTCCAATGCAGACTTGTGGGAAACGGTTCCCTTTCGGGCTGTTACCACCACAAAGAGATGGTCCTTGCTCATGTGTGAGGCAAGCTGCGGCATCTCGTTCCAATGGTGCATCAGGGTGTAGTCGGCTCTCACTTCATGATGGCGGTTGGTGATGTACTCGTTGATGAGTGCCATCGTCTCCTCCCTGCCATGAAATTGGATGCGGCAATCCAGGTTGCCGGCAAGTCGGGTAAGTCGCTCTACCCATCGGTAGAAGCCCGGTTCAAACTCGGCTCTCGATGGTATCGCCACCTGTATTCGGCGGATGGTATTGAGCGGCTGCTTGATGCGCGCCATGATAATCTGACGGCTCAGTCCGTTGAAGAGACTCTGGTGGAACTCTCCCCAGAACTTAGGCGAAACCTCCGGGTGCATGTGCATGCCGATGATGATTTCTGAACACTGGAACTCGTTGAAGGCATGCTTGATGCCGTTGGCGATGTTGGCAGCAATGCGAACCTGCGTCTGCGTCATCACATCGGTGGCTGCGGCAAGCTGACTGCAATGATCCAGCAGCTGGCGACCCTGTTCCTGCTTGTATCGCATGTCCTTATCATCATATACCACGTTCAGGCAGACCAGTCCTCTGTTCAGTTTCTGGTTTCTCACCAGGAAGGCGAGGCTCATCAGATTATCGGCATATTCCGGATACTTCACAGGTATGAGAATCTTCTCATCGCTAACCTTCTTGGTATCCTCGGCATCTGGAAGCTCCTTGTCTCGGAGGATAATCTTTCTGGAACTCCAGTCGGTGAGCATCGAAGAGATGACGCAGGTGCAGAGAATCATCATCACCACACCATTCAGCATGTCATCGTTCACCAGATAGGTGTTCGGACCCACCAGGATATTCATACCCACCATCACCATGGCGATACTGCCGGCGGCATGGGCGGAAGTCAAACCGAACATCATGTGACCCGATGACAGCGGCAACCGGAATCCGAAACAGGCGGCATAGGCAGCAATGGCTTTTCCCAAGGTTCCGAAGAATACGATGCAGAAGATGACCCACAGAATATGACCGCCCTGGAAGAGCAGTCCCACGTTGATGAGCATGCCCACACCTATCAGGAAGTAAGGGATGAAGAGTGCATTGCCCGTAAACTCCAGTCGGTTCATCAGCGGAGACACATGCGGGATATACCTATTTAGTATAAGACCTGCGAAGAAGGCGCCGAACACGCCCTCGATGCCTACTATCTGCGATAGGGTGGCACTCATGAAGAGCATCGCCATCACGAAGATAAACTGCATCACGGAATCGCTGTATCTGCGCAGGAACCATCTCGTTAATCTAGGAATCAGGAAAATCATGACTCCGCAGTATGCGGCAAACTTGGTGGCGAAGAACACCCAGAAGAGTATGCCGTCGTGGTTGGAGAACGAGGCGACGAGACCCGCCAGCATGATGAGCGCTATCAGCAGAGAAAGCATACTGGAACCCACACTCAGCGTAACGCTCGGTTTCTGCTGCAAGCCGAATCGGGAAACGATAGGGTAGGCTATCAGGGTGTTGGAAGCCATGATGCAACTCAAGAGAAAAGAAGCCTTGGTTGAATAATGCAGCAGCCAGATGCTCATGCCGAAGGTGAGAAAGAACGGAACAAAACAGGTGAGCAGACCATAGATGATGAGCCGCGACTTGTTTTTCTTCATGCCTTCCATGTCCATCTCCAGGGCTGCGAGGAACATGATGTAATAAAGTCCCACCTTTCCGAAGAGTTCGAACGATGCGTCTCGTTCCAGGATGTTTAGTCCGTATTTGCCCACGAGGATACCCGCCAGCACCATTCCGATGATGTGGGGGATTCTGAGTTTACCCATGATAATGGGGGCAAAGAGGATGATGAGGAGCACTACGAAGAAGATCAACGTAGGGTCGGTAATCGGGAAGTATTGGGCAATATTTATCATTGGCTTTCTTCTTTTTATTAGTTATGTTGAAAGAGGGATTCCGGCATCCGCCATCACCCCTCTTCTTTCGTTTTTGAGTGCAAAATTACGAATAATTCTTGAAAGGGCAAAGTTTTTGCCCTCTTATCCTTTCATTGTGGAGATATTTTTGTAATTTTGCACCCCGAAAACAAATATATAAGATAAAAAGAATTAGGATAGCACATATGAAAAAAGGATTGTTTGCTCTCGCCCTGGGTACCTTTACTCTGGGGATGGCAGAGTTTATTATCGAGGGAATCCTCACCGATGTGGCACACGATATGAACGTGTCCATCCCTCAGGCTGGTCATCTCATCTCCATCTATGCGCTGGGCGTTTGCGCCGGTGCCTTCTCTCTTATCTTGATGCATAAGTACCGCCCCAAGAAGATTCTCCTGTTTCTCACTTCGCTGGTTACACTGGGTGCCGTCATTGCAACGATTGCCCCAAGCTACTGGCTTTTGCTCTGTGCCCGATTTGTTCAGGGACTTCCTCATGGAGCCTATTTCGGCACGGGTACCATCGTGGCAGTGAAGATGGCGAAGGAAGGTAAGGAAACCAAGGCTGTGGCGATGATGTGTGCCGGTATGCCTTTTGCCAACCTGATGGGTGTTCCGCTGGGCACCTTTCTGAGTCATGCCTTCTCCTGGCGAGTACCTTTCCTGATGTCGGTGGCGTTGGGAGTCATTACGCTTTACATGATTTACAAGTGGGTTCCTGATGTAGAGGCTTTGCCTAACAAGGGCATGAAGGCGCAGTTCAGATTCATGCGCAATCTGGCTCCGTGGCTTATCATCGCCGCCACCTTCCTGGGCAATGGCGGTATTCTCTGCTGGTTCAGTTATATCTCACCGCTTTTGCAGATAGATGGCGGATTCCATGCGGCATCAATCTCTGTACTGATGATACTTGCCGGTTTGGGAATGGTGGTAGGAAACCAGCTGAGTGCCTTGCTGGCAGATAGATTCAAGCCGGGTCGCTTTACCTGTTGTCTTCAGTTTCTGGCTGCAGCAGCCTTGCTTGCCACCTTCTTCTTCTCGCACAATGGCTGGGTATCAGCAGCGATGATGTTCATCAGTTGTGCCTGCCTTTTCGGTATCGGTTCGCCAGAGCAGTTTCTCATCGTGAAGCACAGCGAGGGAGGCGAGATGCTGGGCGGTTGCTGCATCCAGGCAGCGTTCAATCTGGGCAATGCCCTGGGTGCCTTCTTGGGCGGAATTCCTGTGGCGATGGGATTGGGATATAATTATCCTGCGTTCATCGGTGTGCCGATGGCATTGGCTGGAGCCGTTTGTCTCCTGGTGTTTCATCGTAAATACGAGTAAACTTCCCCTTGAGATATACTTATTCCTCCTTCCTTTATTGGTAGAAACTCCTCGTCGAAGACGGGAATTCCTGCATCACTTATCTTTTTTCCGGGATATTCCTTTGCTTGTTTCATTATTTTTTGTAACTTTGCCGAAAGATTTTAAAAAGGCAGCAATATGAAATATCCTATAGGAATACAGAGTTTCGAACAAATCATAGAAGATGATTATGTTTATCTCGATAAGACGGCATTGGTCTATGACTTAGTGACTAATGGTAAAATATACTTTCTGTGTCGTCCTAGACGATTCGGAAAGTCCTTGCTCGTATCTACCTTGAAATGTTATTTCGAGGGAAAAAAGGAGTTGTTCAAGGGCCTTGCCATCGACAAACTGGAGAAGGAGTGGAAGCAATATCCTGTGTTCCATCTCTCTTTTGGTGGACAAAACTTTGTAGAGTCTTATGCGTTAGACAAAGTGTTGGAGGAGTTTGTTGCCATGGCAGAACGTATCTATGGACGTGAGGAGTTGGCCGAGACTTTAGGCAGCCGCTTTAAGGCAGTGTTGGGGAAAGCTCATCAGAAGACAGGAATGAGGGCTGTCGTATTGATTGATGAATACGATAAGCCGTTGTTGGATGTCATGGATATGGATATTCCTGTAGGAAAAACTCAGAACAAAATAAGTTTGGAAGAGTATAACCGTAATCTTCTCAAAGGTTTTTATTCCGTTTTTAAGGAAGCCGATGCCGATTTGCAGTTCGTTTTGTTGACTGGCGTTACCAAGTTCTCTCAGGTGAGTGTGTTCAGTGGTTTTAACCAACCTGATGACATTAGCTTGGATGAGCACTATGAGGCTCTTTGTGGAATCACCAAGGAAGAATTATATACGACCTTTAGGGAGCAAATCAAGGCAATGGCAGAGAGATATAGGGTTTCAGAGGATGAGATGAAGTATAAGTTGAAACGTAAGTTCGACGGTTATCATTTTAGCTCTAACATGCTCGATATCTATAATCCGTTTAGTATCTTGAATTCCTTGAGCAAGAAGAGACTAAGCGACTTTTGGTTTCGTACTGGTACACCAACTTATTTGGTTCGCTTGCTTTCCCATTTTAAGGAGAATTTGAATGAGTTGACTGGCAAGTATTATCCAACAAGTAGTTTCGTGGATTATCGGGCAGATGTAGAAGCGCCATTGCCTATGATTTATCAGAGTGGCTATCTTACGATAAAGGATTGGAACATGAATATGGATTCCTATCTATTGGATTTTCCGAATGATGAGGTAAAAAATGGTTTCCTTACTTTGGTGGCTACTAGCTATTTACAGCCAAAAGAGTCGACTGATGCTTTTGTTTTACAAGTGGTGAGTGCTATGGACGTGGGCGATTGTAAACAGTTGGAGAAACTGCTCACTTCTTTCTTTGCCAGCATCCCTTATGGTCAACGCCGTAAGGATGACGAGCGAGAGAAAGAACGCTATTTCCAATACACATTCTATCTCGTATTGAGAATGATTAGCTGTTTCACGGTGTTCATCGAAAAGCAGCAAAGCGAAGGTAGGGTAGATTGCGTGGTTGAGACCCAGAACTATATCTACATCTTCGAGTTCAAGCGTGATGGTTCGACAGAGGAAGCTCTGAAGCAGATAGAGAATATGGGTTACGCCAGGGAATATGCGGCAGATGGCAGAAAGATTTATCAGATAGGCTGCAACTTCTCGTCGAAGACGGGAACCATTGATGGGTGGAAAATGAAGTAGATAATTTGCAAGAATTCCCCGAAGATGTAGTGATGTGGCGTTATTGAGAATGAATCTTCTTTACATTAGCTTGCCTGAGATTCTCGTATTTTCAGACGCTTATTATTTCTTTGAGAATATCGTAAATATGAAGAAGATAGGAAAGATGTTGGTAATCAAGTACTTGCGATTTCTTGATAAGATGGCGGCGTTGAGGAAAATCTATAGTTGTACTGAACGTACAGGTAAAGAACTTATTGAAATAGTCTTCACTCTTCACCCATCCCTCGCAAACCCCGATAAACAGGGCGTTTGGCGAGGTGAAGAGGTTCTGCAACTCTTCACCACTCTTCACCTCTCTTCACCATCAAGAAGGGACAGTCTTATCTGCTCATCGAACTCAAGCAGAAATAGGAGGCTTGGTAATTGGATTTGCCGGATTCCTCCTTTATGGGTAGTCGCAGAGACTTGGGTGAAGAGTGGTGAAGAGTGGTGAAGAGTTGAGCCTACTCTTCACCTCGTCATACGCCCTGTTTATCGAGGTTTGCGAGGGATGGGTGAAGAGTGAAGAGTATTTCATGACTCCATTGTTTATTCAAATCTCGAAATCAAGAATCCATGGTGTTGGTCTTTGTTTTCTATCTCTTATTGCTGGTTTTACTATGCTGTGTGGACAGCCAACTAGCAGATATGAAGACAGTTGGCTGTTCTAGGTAAGACAGTGAGCTGTTCCGGTTCCGCCAGTTTGCTGTTCTACGTAAACAGTTAACTAGCCAGACCTACCTATATCATCAATAAAAATATGATTATAGAATGATTGAAGAATGAATGGTGCTGACAACTGAAATGAGGGCGTGTCATGGACTTATGGCACACCCTCTTTGTCATTTGGTACATTGAAAACGGTATTTCATACAAGATAAGTTTGGATATTTGGCGGATAGAAATAATCTTCTTACTTTTGCACTCGTAATCGGGAAGCGATGGAAAAGAAAGAATCGTGGAACGAGGAACATGAAGTATAACCCTTTTAATATATAAAAGGTATGAAGAAGGTAATGTTGTTTTTAGTCATGATGCTAAGTGTAATGAGTGTAAATGCTCAGTTTGTAGAGTATAAACCAGTATATACAAATCCACCTGCCCAGCAATATTCTGTGCCATCATTTGGCTTTGAGATGCCGCAGCCTACGGAGGAATATACTGATGTTGGTGCTTATTATATTAAGAACAATCAAGTTGTGAGAGTCAAGATTCGTGTGAGAGAAACGTATAGTGGTGGACGCAGATCATTGACAGTTGTTGGTTATTATGGTGGTCCTTTGGATAGTTTGTTGAGAACACATGCACTCGTTAGCAAGGTGGTTAGAAATCTAGACGGAGAGGTTGTAGCTAATAATTTTGAGTGGAAGGCGAACACGGCGCCTTTCGGTAAAGTGTACTTTAATTTGTAAAGCCGTTTAAGGATATAGGCATTGAGGTTGTCATGGATTGGAAATGTGGAAGCATTATCTTTTTCAGCAGTGGCAAACTTCAATGCCTTTTTGGTGGAAATTTCATAAAAGTAAGCCTGTTGGAAGAAATAATAGAGGAAAAGTTTGGCGGTATCAAAAAGATTTCTTACTTTTGCAATAGAGTTATGAGTGAACGGAAAAGAACGGGCACGATGAAGGCTCTAGTGAATGAGCGTATTGAACGTTATCTTGCGATAGAAATGTGGAAGTTTCAAAGTCTGCTAACGATAAATAGGCAATGATGCTCACGTCTAAGGATTATTGTATCTTTTTCTCTATGGAAGAAGATGTTAATATACTCTATGGCGTGGGCTATTGCATTATTACTTGCTGACGGGTCCTTCCACAACCTCTATCCGGTAATAAGCAATAGTCCCACGCTTTTTCATTGAAAACTTAATGACCGATAGCTACTTCTGGGAACAAGTCAGCGATGTAAATGGTA
>OBRN01000118.1_pt1 | contig 23079 bp, 18 predicted proteins | sample 1475621 | NCBI WGS metagenome assembly OBRN01 (sample SAMEA3360684, study PRJEB22359) | human gut metagenome | biome: ENVO:urban biome; feature: ENVO:human-associated habitat; material: ENVO:feces | place: Bangladesh | collected 2011 | reverse complement strand
CCTCCATGACAGATGCGCCGATGATTGGCTCGCCCGTATTGTCAGTAACAACTCCCTTTACCGTTTGCGCTGAGACGCTTGTTACCATGAACATGAGCGCACCTGCAAGCGCAATCTTTTTTCTGTTATAATTACCAGACATACACTTATAAGGTTAGATTATACTTATTAAAAATTTGTTTCTTAATCTCGATTTATACATTTAAGTAGATTAAAACTACTATGCTCCGAAAAGGCGCTTTTATGACGCCAATTCATGCACGGGTTATATATTTCCGTGTGCAAATTTAGATAAAAAAATCGAATTACATTGTATAAATCGGAGAAAAGATTACGTAAACGTTTGCTAAAATGTGTATTTTAACATAAAATCCCCTAAAGAATGCCTTTTCGGGGCTATTCTTTAGGGGATGAAGGTTTCAGGATTTTACCTGATATTTCTACATGTTTTCTTTCAGCTTTCCAACTGTTTTCTTTCAGCTTTCCAACTGTATGATTGGGTTATTTCACAATCATTTTGGTTGTCTCCTTGCTGCCGTCAGCCAGGGTCTTTACTACGATGTTGATGCCTTTCAGAAGACGGCTCTGCTGAGTGCCGCTTACAGAGAAGATGGCTGTCTTCACTGCTGGGCTGTTCTCGATGGCAGAAGGGAGGTTCTGGATACCTGTAGAGATAGAACCTGCCTGGCCGAAACCACCCATCTCGTTGGCTGCACGAACAGTGAATGTTCCTGTTGCACCCTCGAGGTCGAGGCTCTTCTCGCTGGTCAGGGCGAAGAACTCGCCATTCTTCAATACGATGTACATCTGTGCATCGCCAGTCCATGAAAGCTTGCCGTCAACTTCTGTTGCAGCACCTGCGGTCTGCTGGGCTGCCAACTTGGCTGGCTCCCACTCGCCGAATACATTCTCCAGAGTGTAAGCAGCAGCTTCATCGGCAGTGAGGATTATGTTCTCCTCGTCCTTCAATACCTTGCCGTCTGATGCCTTGAACACTACCTTCTTCTCAGCAGGAGAGAATACGTTGCCTTCTGCATCCTTCAATACGTCGAGGCGGAACTTGTCTGCCATTGCATCGCCCATCGCGTTGATGGTGAAGTAAGCAAACTTCTTGTCGTCGTTCAGAATCTCATCCTTCTGGTTTACGGTGGTGTTGAGCCAGGTAAGACGGGTAATGTTGTTCCATGAGCGGCCCAGGCTGAATGCCTTTGCCTTGTTCTCGATGGTGCAATCCTTGAAGATGTAACCCCATTCGCTCTTGCTGTTAGGAGCTGCAATCACATCCTCACCGTTCTTTTCGCCTTCCTTGCGACTCTCGTTTACGAAGAGTACACGGTTGAAATATACATCGCCGCCACCACAAACATAGTCCACGGTGCCGTGAATCTCTGAATCCTCAAAGTAGAACTGGCCCTTGCCGTTTGGCTCATTGCTATAGTATGTATCCTGGTAAGAGAGCATCTTCACATTCTTGCAGATGGTCTGGGTACCCTTATCCTGGAGGCAGACAGCACGACCGGCTGAACCGCTCTTGTAGTACTCCAGTGCATTCTGCAGGGTGATGTCCTGCATATAGAGGTTGTTGCTTGTGTTGAGAAGGGTAGCGGTGGTACCGATGCCTTCGTTCTCGATAGCAGGCTTGTTTACGATGATGGTCTTGTCCATGCTTTCACCGATGAGCGAGATGTTGTTTCCGCTGATGGTGGTGAGACACTGGTCGCCCAGGTCGTATGTACCGTTAGGCAGGAAGATGAACGAGCGGGCTGCATCGGCTGCAGCGTTGGCACCGTTTACTACCTCCAGTGTGGTGATGAAGCTCTGTACGTCGCCAGCCTTCACGGTGTACCAGTTGCCGTTCTGTGCGAAGGCAGGCTCAGTCATGTTCACGATGCTGAGGTTGTGGATATAAGCTGTGCCTTCGAATGAGAGGGTATAGAAGCCGCTCTCTGCTGATGGGTTCTGGAGGATACCAGGGTTGCCATCCTTGCTAGCCTTGGCGTCGATGCTTGCCAACTCCTTGCCCTGAGGGTCTGAGAGGATGATCTTTCCTGAGCCTGAATACTGGCAGAGGGCCATCTTGATGTAACCCTTGCCGCCCATCAATACCTTTATCTTGCTGTCGGCATTGAAGGTCCAGCCGTGAGTAGCGTCGTGCCACTTGCCGCCTTCTACCTCGATAGCCTCGTGGTCGTTGATGTCGAAACCTTCCTTCTGCAGGTCGTAGTCATAACGGGCTGTGCCGCTGGCTGTCTCGATATCTGTTACCAGAGCGTAGAGGGCTGCGTTCTCTGTGATGACAGAAGATGTTGTAAACTTCTGGCTGTCCTTTTTCTGGTCGCTAGCCCAGCCACGGAACTTCTTACCGTCGGCTACGGTTACCTTTTCGGTTATACCATCCAGGAACTTTTCTATTTCTGCATCCTGCTCCACAGCCTGTGTGCCGAGAACAGTCTTGCCATCTGCATCATAATAGGTAAGGGTGAAGTCTGGTTTGAAACCTACGGTGAGTTCGTAGGTAGCCTCGTCGCCGTTAGCCTCTACCACGAGGGTTGCCACGGTCTTCTGCTCAGCGCCTTCGCCAGTAGTAGCATAAGTAATGCTCTTGATGTTTCCGTTGTCTGCTGTGATTTCTGTCAGCGGGTTGGTCTCTGAAATGAGATTCGCCTTCTTTGAGATGAGCACGGTAGCCATCTGCTTGCCATCTGCACCCTCTGCAAAGAGGTCGGCTGCATGATATTTCTCACCGTTCAGGAGGAAACTGCCGAGCATAGGCGATTTGCTCATATCTACGTTGCCATAGATAGCCAGGTCGGTAACGTAAGCGTTTTGACCGAGAGCAAAGTTCTCGAACTTAATCTGACAGTTGGTGCGGTTTACCTCGAGTGTCAGGTCCTCGCCCTTCGCATTTGCGATAGCTACATTGTGGATTGATACCCAGTCAGCATCGCCGTCGCCCTTTACTGATACCTTGATACCACGCTTGCCACCTGTAGCAGCCTGGTGCAGGGTAATCTTGGTGATGCTAGCCAATGGAGATGTTACTACGCTAGGCTCTGCAGCCTTGTATTCGCCAGTGTATTTGGCAGTCTGCATGAAACCGGTAATCTCTGGGAACTTAGCATTGGTACCTGCAGGATAAACACCCACACCATTGAATGTAAAGCTGAGTTCCTCCTTACTATAGAGGGTCTTCACCTTTACCACCTCGTCGGTAGCCTTGGCACGATCGATGGCCTCCCAGTTGGTGAAATCTGTAGAGTAGAGTGTCTTCTCCTGCAAGGCACTTGCCTGAACGAGCTTGATGCCGTAGAAGTAACCGTTCTCTGCTACTTCAATCTGTACATAGCCCTGAGTAGCTTCATCTACAGTAGCGTTGTGCTCAATGATTTCATCAGCCGAAGTAGTTTCTCCGATGGTGAAGGTAGCACGATACTTCTCGTTGCCATAGTTCATGATGGTAACGATGTCTCTGGATGATTTCACCGGAACCTTCAGGATGGTTCCCTTGTTGATCTGGGCATCGGCAGAGCGGCCCTTCAACTTTCCGTTGGTTGCATCCACGGTCATTTCGATACCTTCCACGGTAGAGGCGATAGCGCTAGTGCTCTTCTCTACCATGGTACTTTGAATACCTTCCGGCAAATTGGCTTTGAAGTTCCATTCTGCCGTAACGTCTTGTGCTTTAGCTATGAAAGCAAAGACCAACATCAGGCATAGAAGCCCGAACTTTAGTAGAATTCTTTTCATCTGTTTATATACTTTTTAGGTCTATTAAATATACTCGTTTGTTGTTTGAATAAGTTATTCGCTGACAAAAGTACGTATAATATTTGGGAAAAACAATAGTTGTATAGTGATACTTTCACGTAAACGTTTTCGCAAAATCTTCTGAATTTACTTGCTTTTTTCTTGGTTTGTGTTGAATAATTGAGTATTTTTGTCGTCGTGAAGCAAATCGGATTACATAAAAAACAAATCGGATGATACTGAACCGTATATATACCTATTAATATAGGAATATAGATAGGAATATAGATATGATATTCGAAATAACATGAATTATAAAAATAAACAACTTAAACTTTAAACATTTATGAAGAAATTTTTTACTCTTATTGCAACCGTTGCTATGGCAACAAGTATGAACGCTCAGGGCACTTATGCAGTGCAGATTGGTGACAATGTAAAGGCCGGCGATCAGATTTCATCTGTAGAGAACATCACTCTTACTTATATGGAGAATGATGGTGTTGAGTTTGCGGCAGGTAAGAAGACTACTAACTGGGCTGATGCTGATTTCGGTGCTTACGTTTGTGGCAAGAACAGTGGTAAGTTGGTGTCAGATGCAGCGCCAACTGGTTGTGGTTATAAGTTCGAGACAGCAAAGGCTGGTTCTGTAACTGTTGGTGTTCAGTTGAGTGGTAACAAGGGCTTCCATATCCTTGATGCTGACTTTGCTGAGGTAGCTCCTGCTTCTTATAATTTGCCTGCTGCCAAGGATGGTGCTTCTCAGGAGTTTACACAGAACGGGAAGGGTGAGAACATCATTGGAGCAAAGTCTAATGGTACTGTAACATTCAACGTTGCTGAGGGCGGTACATACTATGTTCTCGCTGCTGGTACTAAGATGGGTTTCTTCGGCTTCAAGTATGAGGCTGGCACATCAACAGGCATCTCTTCTATCGAGGCTGCAGCCAAGAACGATGGTAAGACATACAATATGGCTGGACAGCAGGTATCTGGCTCTTTCAAGGGCTTGGTAATCAAGAACGGCAAGAAGTTCGTAAAGTAATCTGATCATACCAAAATTAATCAATAGTTAGACTTTTCAGGTTTTATCATATTGCATAAAAAAAGAGGACGCTCCATCATTCCGATGGTTGCGCCCTCTTTCTCTATTTATTCCTTTAATCTTTAATTCCTCTTTCTCTTTTATTCCTTTATAACCTTATCCGTCATGGTCTTTCGGTTCTGAAACAACATCTTGCGGATGTTGATTCCTTTTTGAGGAGCAGAAAGAAGGGTGCCGTTGAGGCTGTAATACGTTACTTTGGCTATTTCGCCTGGGCTGGTGGTGATTATTTGCGAGATACCAGTGGGATTCTTGCATTCTGGATAGTATTCATCTACCTTGTTCTCTGCATTAGCATTACCTTGCTTCATGATGTCCTCAACCAGCGAATTGGCATATACTTCCACGTTGGTGTAGTAACCCTTGCCGTCGAGCGAGTAGGTGAGGGCATCGCTGCCATCGTTTGGATTCAAACCGTTGGCAAGCTCCCATGCATCAGGAATTCCGTCCTTATCCGTATCGAAGTCGGCAGGACGGGAAGCGGTGCCGAAAGAAGACTCGGTGTAGCCGTTTACGTCTGATACCTTATCAATAATACCTGGCGACTGAGTGATACTTCCCTTATACTGTGCCGTTCCCGTCTTAGCCTCTTCCATGTAGCGTGCATCAATCTCGTCGCGGTAGAGCGAGGCTCCGCCGTATGCCAGTACCTTGCTGAAGGCTTCGGCTGCAGAGTGGGTGGTAACCTCTCCCGTAGGAGCAGGATTATCCATCTTGATCTTTACGCACGAAACACCATCAATGGTTTGGTGGGCTACAGCATCTCCGTAGAAATTCTTTTTATCAGCAGAATATATCTCGCCATTATAAGTGTAAGTACCTTTGTCGTATACCACGCCCTTCCAGTCCTGGTTCTTGGTAATTGTTCCCTTGGTGGTTTCGGTGGTGTTGCCGTTGATGAAGTAACGGCTGGTCATCTCGTAGAACTCTGGATGCTTCTTGTCGGAATTTCCGCTGCTGGATACGGTGACTTGCGTGATTCGGTCCTGACTGCCACGTTCCTTTCCGGAGCTTACGCTTACCTTGATGCCATTCAGGGTTTTACTCTTCAAGCTATGGCTAGGTCCTGCCTTGTAGTAGTTGTTCACGATGTTGATCTGTCCACCGCCAGGACCTCCGTAGCAGGTACCTTGCGCATTATACATCACGCAGTTTCGGAAGTCAACGTTTTCTGCCTGTACGGTGTTCTCCCACTTATAGGTATCATATTCCTTGTTGCTGGTGTATCCTGTCCATCCGTATCTGGCACCATTGAAGCGTGGACCTCGGTTCATGAGATGTCCTACGAAGTTGTGGTGGAAGCTGGCGAGCTTGCCGCCCCAGATGCCTCCGTATCCATGTGCTCCCTTGGAGTGCCCCGGATTGGTGAGACTCTCGGCAATGGTACACCACTGCATGGTGAAATTGTTGTTGTCGTAGAAAGATGCCACCTCGTCGATACTCCAGCTGAAGGAACAGTGGTCGAAGATGATGCCCGTCTTGTTGCGCTGCCAGGTAGCATCAGCACCATCATTGATGTCCTTTTCCTGTCCGCGGCGCAGACGGATGAAGCGGATGATGCAGTTGTCTTCCGGTTGAACCGTGTAATATCTCAGAGTGATGCCCGGAGAAGGTGCAGTCTGACCTAAGATGGTGGTGTTGGCTCCGATGGTGAGGTCGGAAGCCAGCGGAATGACGCCAGCCACATCAAAGACGATGATCTTCTTGCTGTTGCCTGTTACAGCGGCACGGAACGATCCGGTACCCTTGTCGTTGAGATTAGTTACGTGGATTACTTTTCCACCTCTTCCGCCCGTTACATATCTTCCGTGACCTTCTGCGCCCGGAAAGGCAGGGGCTTGTGCCAAAGCAGCAGCACTCATGAGTGCTGCTGCCATGCTTGTTAATATCTTCTTGCTATTCATTTGATATTGATGTATTCAAAATTCAGCCATTATTTGATGTATTCAAATCTTTGCAATTACTTGTTCAATCCCTGCATTTCCATTTCCAGGCTAGCCCAGATGAAAGGACCAACGCCCTTGGCGTCGTTGTCACGGATTGGTTCGCTCATGTAGTAGTTAAAGCTGCCGTCACGCTTGAAGTTAGGCTTCTTTACGTATGGACCAGGGCCTGGGCCCAAGCCGCTTACAGAACAGCACTTGGTAAGACTGATGGTCTTGTCTGGGTTTACCTGGATAAACTGGTCGATGATGCCCTTGTAAGCCTTTACGCCGGCATCACGGAACTTCTCACTCAGATAACCCTTGCGGTAACCCTTCAGCAATACGTAGGCAAACATGCTTGATGCTGTGCTCTCCAAGTAGTTGCGTGGATCCTTCACATCCATCACGTCATACCATACACCCGTTTTCTTATCCTGATACTTCACCACGCTCTCCATCGCCTTGTTCAGCAGGCTGATTACCTCGCCACGGCGGGCGTAATCCTCAGGCATTGCATCCAGGCACTCGGTCATCGCCATCACATACCATCCCAAGGCTCTCGCCCAGGTATGCTGGCTCTTTCCGTTCTCCTTGTCAGCCCAGAACTGTTCGTGAGTCTCGTCCCAGGCATGCTTCCACAGCTGGGTCTTCTCATCGTATGTACGGTAGTCTGTCTTGATCATCTGGTCAACGGCATCGTCCAGAATCTTCTTCGCCTTCTTAGGCTTCAGGTTCTGCACGGCATAGTTGCAGTAGAATGGCAAGCCCATGAAGATACCGTCTAGCCAAACCTGGTTGGCATAGATAGCCTTGTGCCAATATACACCTTCCTTGGTGCGAGGCTGGTTCTGGAGCTGCTTGAACAGAGTCTTCAGAGCCTGTTCATTTCCCTTGTTAGGAAAAAGGTTCTGCATGCGGAGGATAAACTTCGCCGTGCGAACGTTGTCGAGGTTGAAATCCTCATATTTATAGCCGGTGATGTTTCCCTTCTCGTCAATCATCTTGGCCGGATATTCCTTCAGATAGTCGATGATGCTCTCGTGGTCGGCAGCGCTCTCGGTACCCTTAAATGCATTTTTGGCGTTAAAGGTGCTCTTGTCCTTATAATATAAATAGGTGTCGAGCATGCCTTCCATCTCGATGCCCATCACGTAGCTCCACTTTGGCTTCTTGCTGAAATCAAGAAGATAAGAATGAGGAACGCGGTGCATCTCGCTGTGGGTAAGCCACTCTGAATAGTTCTGGTAAGGCTGTTCTGCCTTGCTGAGAATCAGCGAACCGTTAATCATCAGGTTGTCGAACTTCACGTTGCGGGTCTTGCCGGTCATCTGAACAGGCTTTTTCACCACGCCGTTGAAGGTACAGTTCTTTACGTCGATGTCATATACGTTCTCCACCTCGTTTCTGCCGATGATGAGCACACCGTAGTTACTCTTCTGGCAGGTAACATCCTCCATGCTCACGTTTCTCACGGTAGGCTCGAAACCGCGGTAGCAGATTTCCTTGCGCTCGTAGTCGAGGTTGATTTTCAGCACGGCTTCCTTACACTGGCCCACGGTCACCTTGCGCATGTTGATGTTCTGAATCAGTCCGCCACGGCAGTTGTTGGTCTTGATGCGGAGGATGCGCTCCAGGTTAGGCGAGTCCATGCGGCAGTTTTCTGCATACACATTTTCGCATCCGCCCGAGATTTCCGAACCGATTACCACGCCACCGTGTCCATCCTGCATTTCGCAGTTGCGGATGATGATGTTGCGTGAAGGCTGGTTCCAGAGTCGGCCGTCGTTGTTTCTTCCGCTCTTGATAGCGATGCAGTCGTCGCCGGTGTGGAAGATACAGTCCTCGATGAGCACGTTCTCGCAAGCCTCAGGGTCGCAGCCGTCGCCGTTAGGACCTTCGTTCCAGATGGTCACGCCCTTTACTGTGATGTTCTTGCAGAGCAATGGGTGGATGACCCAGAAAGGAGAGTTGAGCAACTTCACTCCCTGGATCAGGATGCGCTCACTGCGTACGAAGTTGATGAGCTGAGGGCGCAGGCCCTGTCCCAATCCAAACTTACGCTGGTCAAAATCCACTCCGTCTTCAGCCTGCTTCAGCAGTTTGGCACGAGAACCCAGGCTCTGTGCTTCCTTGGTCACACCCTCCTGGAAGTTGAACTTCTTGGCACCGCACATCGGCCACCAGGTCTCCATGTTTCCTCCACCGTCGATGGTACCTTCGCCGGTGATGGCGATGTCGGTAGCCTTATAGGCGTAGATGCAAGGCGAATAGTTCCAGCAAGCCAGACCTTCCCATGAGGTGCGTACCAGCGGGTAGAGCTTGGTGTCGAATACAAACTGCAGGGTAGCATCCTTCTGCACCTCCAGCTTTACGCGGCTTTTCATCTCTATGGCGCCCGTCTTCCAGGTACCCTTAGGAATCACCACGCATCCGCCTCCCTTTTTAGATACCAGGGCGATGAGCTTGTTGATGGCTTTTTGGTTTTGAGCCGCCGAGTTAGATAGTTTGGCACCATACTTGGTGATGTCGTACACCTTGCCGTTCTGGGCGAAATCAGGCAGCTTTATGCTCTGCTCTATTCGCTTGTACTCCGACTCATCCCATCCTGCGGCGTTCGCCCAGGCTGGTATCAGCAGGGCAATCAGCAACAATTTAAAGATTTTCTTCATTGTCTTGTTTGTTTAAATATGTTTTTAAATAGGTTGGCTCTATATCCTTATCGTTTAGGAAGATACCATGCTGCAAAGATAAGGAAAATATTTAGAATAACATGACTTTGATATGTTAAAAAAATAAGTTTCTGCTTTTTTCTCTATAAAAATTTGGTAGTTTTGATAAAAAAGTGTACCTTTGTAGCGATAATTAACATCAATCATACAATAAATTAAAACTGTTCGCCTATTGATTAGACATTTACTTAATACTAATAAATAGTTAAGAAATGAGAAATCTTAAAGAAATGACAGATGAGGAATTGGCCTTGGCTTACGTCGAGGGCAACAATAAGGCTTTTGACCTTTTGCTGGCTCACAACGAAGTGAAGCTCTTTTCTTATATCATGTTCGTAGTACACGATGAGGAAGTGGCGAATGATATCTTCCAGGAGACATTCGTCAAAGCTATAGTCAAACTTCAAAATGGTGCTTATTCACCTAATGGAAAGTTTAGCGCATGGCTCATGCGTATCGCTCACAATGTAATCATCGATGGTTACCGTGACATCAAACACCAGCGCATCGTTGACCAGAAGAACAACAACGACCTGTCGGGTCTGAAGGGAGACGGCGTGATGGATAGCTACGTAGAACGCGAATTGGTGCGTGAACAGATTATGGGCGACGTGAAGAAGCTCATGATGTTCTTGCCTGCCAACCAGCGCGAGGTGGTTTATATGCGATATTACCAGGACATGTCGTTCAAGGAAATCGCGGAGACTACCAATGTGAGCATCAACACCAGTTTAGGACGCATGCGTTATGCCATCCTCAATCTTCGGAGAATGGCCAAGGAGCATCATATCAGTTTGCAGCTGGATTAATGTTTCCAGCTGCAAGCTGCCTTTGGCTTATCTTCTAAGAACTTCTAAGAACTTAATCCTCTATCTGCTCCAGTTCCTTCAGCTCGTGGATGGTAGCATAAGGATCTTTGCTCTTGAATACATAACTGCCGCTTACCAGTACGTTTACCCCGGCTTTCACCAGTCGTGGGGCGGTCTCTCCTTGCACACCGCCATCCACCTCGATGAGTGCATGGCTGCCACTCTCGTGGATGAGTTTGCGCAATCTGGCCGCCTTCTGGATAGTGTTTTCTATAAACTTCTGTCCGCCGAATCCTGGGTTTACGCTCATCAGCAGTACCATATCTACATCGCCGATAATGTCTTCCAGTACGCATACCGGGGTAGAAGGGTTCAGGGTAACACCTGCCTTCATGCCTGCTGCATGTATCTGCTGTATGGTGCGGTGCAGGTGGGTGCATGCCTCGTAGTGCACGTTCATCATCATGGCACCCAGCTTGGCTGTCTGCTCAATATACTGTTCCGGGTGCTGAATCATGAAGTGAACGTCCAGCGGTTTGGTGCATGCTTTCGCTACGGCTTCTAACACAGGGAAGCCGAAAGAGATATTAGGCACGAACACGCCGTCCATAATATCCATGTGGAGCCAGTCGGCCTCACTCTTATTAATCATTTCTACATCGCTCTTCAGGTCAATGAAATTGGCTGAGAGGAGAGAAGGGGAAACCATCGTTTTCATAATTTCTGTTTTTTTTCTTCTATCATGGGGCCATGCCCCTAGTTGATGATATACGCCTTGCAGGATTCATTCTTGTTGAATGCACGGTAGGTGTATGCCAACTGTTTGATGAAAAAGATAGTCTTTGCCGACGGTCTCATTTCTTCTGAAGTAAACAAATGCTTCATAGGCGTATCTGTATTTAAATTGTTAATATTGAATTACTTTCTTACTATAAGAACCATGTTCTGATATAGATTCATTCTAATCTCGAATCACGTTCTTTATTATCATAACGGCGTGTTTGTTCCTTTATTACATTTTTCCCCATTTTTTCTTCATTTATTCTTTTCTGTCCCTATATATAATAATGTATAGGGAGGAAACCTGTCTATAAAATAGGTAAAGAACTAACTTTTTTCTACTGAAATGATAAATTTCTTAGAAAAAAAGTTTGTAGTTTAAAAGAAAAAGTGTACTTTTGCAAATGAATAGATTCAATAACAAGATTAATAACAAATAAAGTTAATTCAATATGATGACAATATTCGTATCTACAGCATGGTGGTGGCGTAACTCAAGATTCAAGAAGTCGTGAGTCGAGAAGCCGTGTATAGATATGAAACTGATATACTAAGGGCCTGCCGTAACTTACGACAGGTCCTTTTTACATTTAATAAAAGATAGGAGATTAAGATTATGGAAATGAAGGACATCTTAAACAGAATGTTGAACCACGAGGAACTTTCTCGCGAGGAAACCAAGGAGATTATCATCGGCATCACCCAAAGTGAGTTCCCAGAGGAGCAGATCACGGCCCTGCTCACCGGTTTGCAGATGAGAGGCGTCACCGTAGATGAGCTGTTGGGCTTCCGTGATGGCATCCTTGCCACCGGCGTTCCTGCCATCCTCGACTGCGACCGATACATCGATGTAGTGGGTACGGGCGGCGACCGCAAGAACACCTTCAATATTTCTACCACCTCCTGTTTCGTCATCGCCGGTGCCGGCTACAAGGTGGCTAAGCATGGCAACTATGCAGCCACATCGGTGAGTGGTGCATCGAATGTCATCAAGAACCACGGTGTGGAGTTCACGGATGATATCGACCGCTTGAACCGCAGCATCAACGAGGCGGGTATCGTTTATCTTCATGCCCAGTTGTTTGCCAAGGCCATGAAGTTTGTGGGTCCTATCCGCAAGGCGCTCCAGTTCCCTACGGTGTTTAATCTCCTGGGTCCTCTTGTGAATCCGAGTCAGCCCAAGTGCCAGTTGCTGGGCGTGGCCAATCTCGACCAGATGCGCCTTTACAACCAGGTATATCAGAAGTTGGGCATCGACTATGGCATTGTAAACAGCATCGATGGTTATGATGAGATTTCGCTTACCGGCGATTTCAAGGTAACCACCAATAATTACGAGCGCATCTTCAAGCCTCAGGATCTGGGCTTCGAGATAGCCAAGCCAGAAGAGATTAAGGGTGGTGCCACAGAGGAAGAAGCGAAGGAAATCTTCGATGCCGTGCTTGAAAACAGAGCCCTCCCAGCCCAGAAGAACATTGTTCTCGCCAATGCCGCCTTCGGAATCCAGGTGATGGAGAAGGGAAAGAAGAGCATCGAGGAATGCGTGGAGATAGCAAGAGAGAGCATCGATTCTGGCAAGGCACTGGCCACATTCAAGAAATTCGTGGAGCTGAATAAAGGGTAAAAAGGTGAAAAAGGAGCCTTACCCCCTTTGTCCCCTTCTCACCCCCGTTCCCAGCGATTCCATCGCTGGTCCCCCAAGTCTTTATCTTAAAAGTAAAAAAGTAAAAACATAGAAATGGCAGATATTTTAGAAGAAATAGTGGCTCATAAGAAGATGGAGATAGAGCAGCGAAAGCGCTTTATCCAGCCACGACAGATGATAACCCTCACCGAGCAGAAGATGCAGGAGGATGGGGGAAAGGTGATGGGAGGAAGCATGAAGCAGGCGCTGATGAGCTCCGATACGGGTATCATCGCCGAGTTCAAGCGCAAGTCACCGAGCAAGGGCTGGATCAAGGAGGCGGGCAAGGCGAGCATCATCCCGCTGAGCTACCAGCAGAACGGGGCTTCTGCACTGAGCATCCTTACAGACATCGATTACTTCGGCGGATACGATGAGTATATCCAGGAAGCAAGACATGTGGGTGTTTCTATACCTATATTATATAAGAACTTCGTGATAGAGGAGTATCAGCTGTTGCAGGCGAGATATTGCGGTGCCTCTGCCGTGCTGCTCATTGCGGCATGCCTCAGTAAAGAGGAGTGTAAGGGGCTGATGAACATGGCACACCAGTTGGGCATGGAGGTATTGTTGGAGATGCATAACGAAAAAGATTTCGAGTATGCGGAACTGGAACCGGATATGTATGGCATCAACAATCGCAATCTGGGTACTTTCGTTACGGATGTAGAGAATAGCTTCCGCTTGGCAGAGAAACTTCCGAAGGATGTATGCCGTGTGAGCGAGAGTGGCATTTCTGATCCCATGATAGTAAAAAGGCTCCGTGATGAGGCCTCCTTCCGTGGTTTCCTGATGGGAGAGCAGTTTATGAAGCAGGAGAATCCTGGTAAGGCGCTGGCGGAATTCATAGCAAAGCTTTAAGTGGATTTCTGTCAGGCTGTCATCTCCCGCTAGGCTGTCATCTCCCGCTAGGCTGTCATCTCCCGCTAGGCTGTCGTCTCCCGCTAGGCTGTCGTCTCCCGTTAGGCTGTCGTCTCCCGCTAGGCTGTCGTCTCCCGTTAGGCGTCCCGGCGGATTTGCAATCCGCCGTCAAAAAATGTTCGACCTCTTAAAACCGGGGGATTTGTAATCCCCCACATCTTGCTTCAAGCCTGGTTGCTGCGGATTTCAAATCCGCAGATCCTAAAAAGGTTGGGTCATTTTTTTACGCCGGATTTCAAATCCGGCGGCGCCTGACGGTTTCAAATCCGGCGGTGCCTGAAAAGCTTTAAGTGAATTTCTGCTTGGCGGACGGGTTTAATAATAGATAATAACAATAATAATAATGGTAATAAAGGTTTGTGGCATGCGCGATGCCCAGAATATTCGCGAAGTGAGCCAGTTGGGCGTTGATATGATAGGAATGATCTTCTATCCAAAATCGCCTCGCTACGTGGAGATGCAGAGCAGTCACGCTGGCATCATTCCTGATTATGCAAAAGAGGATATTGGAGCTTCTGATTCTTCGGAAGATTCTTTAGGAAATTCTTCGAAATCTGTCTCTACATCTGCAAAATCTCCTGCCCGAGTAGGCGTATTTGTAGATGATATGGTCCAGAACATCGTGACACGAGTGGTGAACTATCATTTGGATTACGTCCAACTTCATGGCAATGAACCACGGGAGATGTGCGAGAATCTGAGATTAACCCTCGATCCCGATATCCGACCAGGCATCAAGATCATCAAGGCAATCAGTGTATCTGATGCCTCAGACATTCAGAAATATAAGGAGTATGTAGGCGCTGTTGACCTCTTCCTTTTCGACACCAAATGCAAGACGGTGGGTGGAAGTGGCCAGCAGTTTGATTGGCAGGTTCTGGAGCAATACGATGGCGAAATCCCATTCCTCTTGAGTGGCGGCATCGGACCGGAAGATGCATCCCGCCTCCATGCCTTCCATCATCCCAAATGCATCGGCATCGACCTCAACTCCCGTTTCGAGATAGAGCCGGGAGTGAAGGATGTAGAGAAGCTCAAGGGGTTCTTGAATGCGATGCAATAAAGAGAAATGCAATAAAGAGAGATGCAATAAAGAGAGAATCAATAAAGAGAGATTTCAGTAAAGAGAGATTTCAGTAAAGAGAGATTTCAATAAAGAGAGATACAATAAAGACTTTGAGTTAAGCCTCATTTGTAACACAAAACGATTTAAAAATACAACACAGGATGAACAAGATAAATGCATTATTTGCAAACAACAAAGACCGCAAGCTTTTGAGCTTGTATTTCTGCGCCGGATGCCCAACCTTAGAAGGCACCGGTGATGTAATCAAGGCGATGGAACGCAAGGGCATCGATATGGTAGAAGTAGGTATCCCCTTCAGCGACCCTTTGGCTGATGGACCCGTTATCCAGAGCGCAGGTACCAAGGCACTGAAAAACGGCATGACCGTCAAGACCCTCTTCGGTCAGCTCAAAGCCATCAAGGATGAAGTCAGCCTCCCTCTCGTTCTCATGGGCTATCTCAACCCCATCATGCACTATGGCATCGAGGAGTTCTTCAAGAGCTGTGTAGAGAGTGGAGTCAGTGGAACCTTTATTCCCGACCTTCCTTTCGATGACTATCTCAAGGTAGTTAAGCCAATCGCCGATAAGTACGATATCCGTGTCATCATGATGATTACTCCGGAAACTAGCGAGGAGCGCATCCGCTTCATCGATGAGCATACCGATGGCTTCATCTATATGGTCAGCTCCGCCAGCATCACGGGTGCACAGAGCAGCTTCGGCGGTGCTAAGCTCGCTTACTTCAACCATATCAACAGCATGAACCTCCGCAACCCACGCATGATTGGCTTCGGTATCAGCAACAAGCAGACCCTTACCAGTGCGCAGGATAACGCAGCCGGTGCCATCATCGGCAGCAAGTTTGTGACATTGCTCAATGAGACCCTGGATCCAGACAAGGCACTGGATGAACTCTTCGAGGCACTCAAACATTAAAGTTCAATGTAAAAAAGTTCAAAGTATTATGTATCAAGTTGACGATAAAGGATTTTTTGGAAAATTCGGAGGAGCTTACGTTCCTGAAATATTATATAAATGTGTAACTGAACTCCAGCAGGCTTACAAGCCTATCATCGAGAGCGAGGAGTTCAAGAAAGAATACTATGCCCTGCTCAAGGATTACGTGGGCCGTCCTTCACCTCTCTATTATGCCAAGCGCATGAGCGAGAAGTATGGTTGCCAGCTCTATCTGAAGCGTGAGGATCTGAACCATACCGGTGCACACAAAATCAATAACACCATCGGACAGATTCTGATGGCAAAGAAGATGGGAAAGACCCGTATCATCGCCGAAACGGGTGCCGGACAGCATGGCGTTGCCACTGCCACCGTCTGCGCCCTGATGGATATGAAGTGCGAAATCTTCATGGGTGCCACCGATGTGGAGCGCCAGCATACCAACGTAGAACGTATGAAGATGTTGGGCGCCAAGGTGAACCCTGTTCGCACAGGCAATATGACTCTGAGCGATGCCTGCTCTGAGGCCATCCGCGACTGGTGCTGTCACCCACAGGATACCTTCTATATCGTGGGTTCTACCATGGGTCCGCATCCTTACCCTGATATCGTGGCAAAGATGCAGAGCGTCATCAGCGAGGAACTGAAATGGCAGTTGGAGGAGAAGATCGGTCGCGATTATCCTGATTATCTCATCGCCTGCGTGGGTGGTGGAAGCAATGCTGCAGGTACCATCTATCATTACATCGATGATGATCGTGTTCAGATTTATCTGGCTGAGGCTGCCGGTCATGGCATCGACACCAACTATACCGCTGCCACCATGCATTGCGGTACAGAGGGAATCATCCACGGTGCCCGCACCCTGGTGATGCAGACAGAAGATGGTCAGATAGAAGAAGCCTTCACCATCAGTGCCGGTTTGGATTATCCGGGCATAGGACCTATGCATGCTGACTTAGCCACAAGGGGCAGAAGTCATGTGCTTGCCATCAAGGATGATGAGGCTATCTATGCCGGTTACGAACTGACTCGTATGGAGGGCATCATACCAGCCATTGAAAGTGCTCACGCTGTGGCTGCCTTGAAAAAAATGAAGTTCAAGAAGGACGACGTGGTTGTTTTGACCGTTTCTGGCCGTGGTGACAAGGATGTAGAAACCTATTTGAGCCATAAGGAAATGGCTGGAGAATATGGAAATTTCTAAAGTATTTTAAAGCTTTTGCCCTTTCAGGGCGACAGGCTTACACTCATTACTACCCAGGGTGTTACCCTGGGCTAGGAGCTTCTGCCCTTTCAGGGCGTGTGGGTGTAATTAGTTAAAGTTCAATCAATAAGAAAAAATGGCTAAGTTTAATTATGCGACAGTAACCCGCAAGATTCTTGCCGACCTCTATACGCCGGTGGGAGTCTATATGCGATTGAGAGATATTTATCCCCAGTCGGCTCTGATGGAGAGTTCCGACTATCATGGTTCCGAGAACTCCCGATCCTTCATCGGCGTTCATCCGCTGGCAAGCCTCGCCGTGAGTCATGGTGAGGTCATCAAAACCTATCCTGATGGCAGCGTGGAGAAGGAAACGCTCCCTGCTTTCGGCGAGGGCAAGGGCGAACAGTGCAAGCTCGCCATCTCCAAGGCTATCAACGATTTCATCCAGAGCTTCCACGTAGAAGGCGAGGGCAAGGATTTCTGCGGACTCTATGGCTTCACCACCTTCAACGCCGTGAGATATTTCGAGAATATCCCCGTAAAGGATACCACCATGGAGAAGAACGATGCGCCGGATATCTATTATATTATGTATAAGGACATCATCGTGTTCGATCACTTCAATAATACAATGGAGCTGATTGCGCTGAGCGAAAGCTATGTTGAAGATAAGGCTGCTCAGGATACTGCCGCACAGGATGTAACAGATAAGAAATTCCAGGATGTAACAGATAAGAAATTCCAGGATGCCGCAGGCGAAGCCGAACTTGACGCCCTGCTCAAGGCCGTGAACAAGGCGAATGTGAAGCCTTACGATTTTCATCCGGTGGGCGATACCTTTTCTACCCTTACCGACGAGGAGCACAAGGCAAACATCCGCAAGTGCATCCAGCACTGTCTGAGGGGCGATGTCTTCCAGATCGTTGTCAGCCGCCGCTTCATCCAGAAATACGAGGGCGATGACTTCAAGCTCTATCGTGCCCTGCGCAGCATCAACCCGTCGCCATATCTCTTCTATTTCGATTTCGGCGGATTCCGCATCTTCGGCTCTTCTCCTGAAACCCACAACCGCATCGTGGGCGACAAGGCATTCATCGACCCGATAGCCGGAACCACCCGTCGCACGGGCGATATGGAGCAGGATAGAAAGGCTGCCGAATTCCTCCGCAATGACCCGAAGGAAAATGCCGAGCACGTGATGCTGGTAGATTTGGCGCGCAACGACCTGAGCCGCAACTGCCATGGTGTGAAGGTAGATTTCTATAAGGATATGCAGTTTTATAGCCACGTCATCCACCTGGTGAGCCGTGTGAGCGGAACCCTCGATCAGGATGCCGACCACATCAAGGAGTTCATCGATACCTTCCCAGCCGGTACCCTGAGCGGTGCGCCAAAGGTGAGAGCGATGCAGATTATCTCCGAACTGGAACCTCATAATCGTGGAGCCTACGGCGGTTGCATCGGATTCATCGGCTTGAATGGTGATTTGAACCAGGCGATTGTTATCCGAACCTTCATCAGCCGCAATGGCGAACTCTGGTTCCAGGCAGGAAGTGGAGTCGTGGCGAAGAGCAACGACCAGTATGAGTTGGAAGAGTGCAATAACAAGTTGGGCGCCCTCACCAAGGCGATTCATATTGCAGAGAAACTTTAGGTAGTGATTAGTGAGTAGTGATTAGTGATTAGTGAGTAGTGATTAATGATTAGTGATTAGTGAGTAGTGATTAATGATTAGTGATTAATGATTAGTGATTAATGATTAGTGAGGAATAATCACTAATAAATAATCATTACTCACTAATAAATAATCACTAATAAATAATCACTAATCACTAATAAATAATAATGAAGATGAAAGTAGTAATCATAGATAATTACGATTCCTTCACCTATAATCTGGCACATTTGGTGAAGGAGTTGGGCGTGGACGTTACGGTATATCGCAACGACCAGTTTCAGCTCCGCGAGTTGGAGCCATTTGATAAGATCATATTGAGTCCGGGTCCGGGAATCCCATCCGAGGCGGGGTTGTTGATGGATGTCATCAGGAAGTATGCAGGCATCAAGCCGATGCTGGGCGTATGTCTGGGTCATCAGGCGATAGGCGAGGCGTTTGGTGCCAAGCTCACCAACCTCAAGGAGGTGTATCATGGCGTAGCCACCCCGTGCACCCAGTTTGGCATCGACCCGATATTCCAGGGCATGGAGAAGCGAATCGAGATAGGAAGATATCATTCGTGGGTAGTAGATAGAACGAATTTCCCTGAGTGCCTCGATGTCACCGCCGTGAGCGACGACGGTTGCATCATGGGTTTGAAGCACAAGAACTACGAAATCCATGGCATCCAGTTCCATCCCGAAAGCGTGTTGACGCCGGAAGGCAAGACCATTGTCAAGAACTTCCTGGAGTTGTAAGAGAATGGAAACATAGTTGTAAGAGGATAGGAGATATAAAAAATCCCAGGCGATTCACCATCACCTGGGATTTTTTATATTTTTATCTGATTGTCAGATTATCAGACGGGATTTACAAGTCCCAACCCACGGCGCTGGCGCCGAGAACGGCAGCGGAACTGCCATCAAGAGTTGATACCAGGAACTTAGCCTTGCCCTTGAAAATCTTCAGTACATTCTCATCGTATGCCTTCTTCAAAGGCTCCATCAGCAAGTCACCAGCCTTGGTCAAACCGCCGAAGAATACGAATGCCTCTGGTGCAGAGAAGGCAGCAAAGTTAGCACAAGCCTCGCCCAGCATCTTACCAGTGAAGTCGTAGATGCGCTTAGCCAAGGCATCGCCCTTGCCGGCAGCCACACTCACGTCGTAAGAAGTGATATCCTCTGGCTTCATCTCGCGGAGCAAAGAAGGCTCGTCGCTTGTCTCCAGGAACTCGCGTGCTGTGCGAGCCACACCCGTAGCAGAGCAGTAAGTCTCCAAGCAACCTCTTCTGCCGCAACCGCATACGCGGCCAGCCTCGCCAGGAACCACGATTACGTGACCCAACTCACCAGCGAAACCATCGCTACCATAAACCATCTGACCGTTGATAACGATACCAGAACCTACACCAGTACCCAAAGTTATGTCGATAAAGTTCTTCATACCACGAGCCACACCGTAAGTCATCTCGCCCAAGGCAGCCGCATTTGCATCGTTGGTCAAAGCCACAGGAATACCCAAAGCCTTGCTGAAGAGATCAGCCAATGGCACTACGCCATCATGCGCCCAAGGAAGGTTAGGAGCGAACTCGATGGTACCTGTATAGTAGTTACCGTTAGGAGCACCGATACCCATACCCTTGATCTTCTCGATACCGCCGATGGTATCAAGCACAGGCTGCAAAGCCTCTACAGAAGCTTTTACATATTCATCCACTGTCTTGTAGCCACCAGTCTTGATGGCTGTTGTAGCCTTAATGTCACCGCGTGCATCTACGATGCCGAACACTGAATTAGTACCGCCAAGGTCCAAGCCAATTACGTATGGCTTCATTGCATTTTCTGTCATGTCTTTATTTTAAATTAGTTAGAATTGTTTTTAATTATAATTCTCTGCAAAGATGATGCAAATGAGCGCAATGAAAACTTGTTTTCAAATTGCCGAGTGCAGCATATTTTCTGCAAAGATAAGAAATAGTTTTGGAATAGTTGCTATTTCTTGTATAAAAAAGTATAATTTCTTCTTTTTTTTTAACCGAAATCAAATAAAACTTACGTCTTAAGAAAAAATGAGGGTCTAAAATGAAAGTTTAACCCAAAAAATTACTAGATGTGCCCGATTTTTTGTAACTTTGTCCGCTGTTATTAGATTTTGTATTTTTAGCCGGTTGGGATACTGGCAAAAAGGGATAGAGAAAATGAATTTAGCATTTCCAATAGAGTTTAACATCCTTGACTTTGTTTTCAAGGGAATTCTTATCGGTGTGATTGCCTCGGCCCCGATGGGTCCGGTGGGCATCCTTTGTATTCAGCGAACCTTGAACAAGGGGCGATGGTATGGTTTCGTGACGGGTATCGGTGCAGCTTGCAGCGACATTGTCTATGCGCTTTTCACGGGCTTGGGTATGAGCTTCGTGATGGATTTCGTGAACAATTCGCAGAACAAGTTCATCCTCCAGATTCTCGGCAGCGTGATGCTCCTCATCTTCGGTATCTATTGCTTCAAGAGCAATCCTACCAAGAACATGCACCAGAGCAGCAACAAGCAGGGTACTCTTACCCACAATGCCATCACGGCTTTCCTGGTAACGCTGAGCAATCCGCTCATCGTCTTCCTCTTCATGGCCACCTTTGCCCAGTTTGCCTTCGTGGTGCCTGATATGCCGCTCGAAATGGGGGTGGGCTATCTCAGCATCGTCTTCGGAGCCCTGCTCTGGTGGTTCGGTCTCACCTGGCTCATCGACAAGGTGAGGGGAAAGTTTGATACCAACGGCATCCTTATTATTAATAAGGTGATAGGAAGCGTGGTCATCATCTTCTCTGTCATCGCCCTCTTCGGCACAGTTTTCAATCTGTACCACCTTCCAGGTTTTTAACTTTTAAGTAAAAAATATGTTTGTAGCACAAGAATTAAGAAAGACGAGTATTGCAGAATACCTCTTATATATGTGGCAGATAGAGGATATCATCCGTGCCTACGGATGCTCGCTGCCTGTCATCAAGAAGAATTACATCGAAAGATTCAATTTCACTCCCGAGCAGAAAGAGGAGGAACTCGACTGGTTCGGCAACCTCATCCGCATGATGAACGAGGAGGGAAAGCGTGAGTATGGTCATCTCGATATCAACCGTGTGCTCCTGCAGGATGTCATCGACCTGCATGCCCGACTGCTCCAGAGCAGCAAGTTTCCTATCTACAACGCCGAATACTACAAGGTGTTGCCGTTCATCGTAGAGCTGCGCAACCGTGGCGACAAGGAACTCAACGAGATTGAAACCTGTCTCGATGCCCTCTATGGCGTGATGATGCTCCGCCTGCAGAAAAAGGAGATTACTCCCGAAACAGAGCGTGCCATCAAGGAAATCACCGTCTTCATCGGCCTCTTGAGCGATTACTATATCAAGGACCGCACCGAAGGCCTGAAGTTCGAGGACGACGATGTGTAGTGATTAGTTTTTAGTGATTAGTGATTAGTTTTTAGTGATTAGTGATTAAATTTTTAGTATATACATTATTATAATATATATATAACGATATATAACAGATGAAAGAGATTGAAAGAAGAAGAACATTTGCCATCATTTCGCACCCTGATGCCGGTAAGACAACTTTGACCGAGAAGTTCCTGCTCTTCGGTGGACAGATTCAGGTGGCTGGTGCCGTTAAAAATAATAAGATTCGTAAAACTGCCACTTCCGACTGGATGGATATCGAGAAACAGCGTGGTATCTCGGTTTCTACTTCCGTGATGGAGTTCGATTACCTGCCAGATGGACAGACCGGAGAACCTTACAAGGTGAATATCCTCGATACTCCAGGTCACCAGGACTTCTGCGAGGATACCTACCGTACCCTCACCGCCGTAGATTCTGCCATCATCGTGGTGGATTCAGCCAAGGGTGTGGAGGCACAGACCCGCAAACTGATGGAGGTGTGCCGCATGCGAAATACTCCGGTTATCATCTTCATCAACAAGATGGACCGTGAGGGACGCGACCCATTCGATGTACTCGATGAGTTGGAAGAAGAATTGAAGATTTCCGTTCGCCCTTTGTCTTGGCCTATCGGTCAGGGCGCCCGATTCAAGGGTGTTTACAATATCTATGAGCACCAGCTCAACCTTTTCACACCAAACAAGCAGCGTGTCACAGAGAAGGTAGAGGTGGATATCCAGTCAAAGGAACTCGATGAGCGAGTAGGCGAGCGTGAGGCAAGCCAGTTGCGCGAGGAACTGGAACTGGTAGATGGCGTTTACCCTGAGTTTGATGTAGAAACCTATCGCTCTGCCGAAGTAGCCCCAGTGTTCTTCGGATCAGCGTTGAACAACTTCGGTGTGCAGGAGCTTCTCGATTGTTTCGTGCAGATAGCCCCATCTCCAAAGCCAACCCAGGCAGAGGAGCGCATGGTGGAACCTGAGGAGCCTAAGTTCACAGGTTTCATCTTCAAGATTACCGCCAATATCGACCCTAACCACCGTTCCTGCATCG
>OBRN01000117.1_pt1 | contig 23128 bp, 14 predicted proteins | sample 1475621 | NCBI WGS metagenome assembly OBRN01 (sample SAMEA3360684, study PRJEB22359) | human gut metagenome | biome: ENVO:urban biome; feature: ENVO:human-associated habitat; material: ENVO:feces | place: Bangladesh | collected 2011 | reverse complement strand
TTGGCTGGCAGCGTAAAGCCGCTTAGCCGTTATCTCAAATTTTAACGAACCATTGATGAATAATACCACATGTATAATTGTAGCGTGACCTCTGTGCCATTCGTCGTGACCTCTGTGTCATTCATTGTGTATGACACGGAATTGAGCCGTACAATAGGGTCGTAATTGGTTTTGGCTGCCGCCTTTCCCACGCCAGCCACACACAAGAACAGCGCCAGTAGCGTGTAGACTACTGTTCTGCCGAAATGTTTAGAATAAAGTTGTTTCATTGTTCTTATATTGTTTTGATTAATGTGATCTGGCGTTTAGTGGGTGCGAAATTACAACAAATATCCTTTGAAACCAAAAAAAGTGAGGGGTAAAAAGGGGTAAAAAGATAAAAAAGCAGGGGTAAAAAGGGGTAAAAAGGGGTAAAAAGCACGAAAAGTATCGACCTGTACGTTTGAAATTACCCAATACGCCCTGAAATGGCAGAAGTTCCTAGGGGGTGTGTCAAAAGTCAAACAATGCGGGCTGAAAGCCCAATGTTCTCCATAGCCCAGGGCAGCGCCCTGGGTATATAGCATTCAATTAACAATGCGCCCTGTAAGGGCAACTATCTGTGGAACAATAGAGTTGCCCTTACAGGGCGCATGGGTTGTGTTTATCCGTTACCCAGGGCGCTGCCCTGGGCTATGGAGATATTGGGCTTTCAGCCCGCTTTTGTTTGAGTTTTTACACACCCTCCTAAGAGCTTTTGGGCTTTCAGCCCGTTTCAACCGTACAGTTAGAAAAGTATCTGAGCGGAGCCTCTTTTGGGATGTCTTTGGGTGTGGATTGCAGCAACAGAAAACTCCCGCCGGCTTCATGTGAGCCATGAAGCCGGCGGGAGCGTTTTTCTGTTAATTATCCTTCCGTACCATCGTCGCCGTCGCTGCCAGTAGTAGAGCCGCCACCCGTTGTAGAGCCTCCCGTTGTAGAGCCTCCCGTTGTCGAGCCACCCGTTGTCGAGCCACCCGTTGTCGAGCCACCCGTTGTCGAGCCACCCGTAGTCGAGCCTCCCGTTGTTGAGCCTCCCGTAGTAGAGCCACCCGTTGTAGAGCCACCCGTAGTCGAGCCACCCGACGTGTCGGCTGCTTTCGACCTCTGTTTAATCACCTGACGTTTGAAGTGGGTCACCTCAACGTTCACGTAGTCGATGAATGCCGCATAATCCTTGTCGCCGAACACGAGAGCGAATGCGTTCACCTTCTTCACCAGCATACGGTAGGCATCGTCGGTGGCAGCGCGCGCTGTCTTCAATGCTCCCACGTTGATGCCAATCTTCTCGTTGGTGCGCTGTAGGGTGAGTGTCCTCACGCGCTCGTTAGCCTCCTTCATTTTGGTGACAAACGGGGTCAATGCCAGCGTTGTCACCTGCTGGGCGTACTTGTCCTCGAGGTCGGAGATGAAGTTCACCAGCATACCCGTCTCCTTGTCAAGCTGGTCGGCAACGTTGATTCTGTAGTCCTTGATGTGCTGTGCGAGAATCTTGGCTGCCTGTGCCAATTCGGCGATAGGCATGGCGAGGAAGCCTTCCACCGCCTTCTTGTAGCCAGTATACAGCGAGTCGCGTTCGGAGTCGGCTTTTGTAATCTCGTCGGTGAGCAAGCTTTTTTGCGAGACTTTCAACACTTCATCCTCTTTGTCCACAGCCGCCTTGAATGCAGCCACTTCTTCAGCCGCCTTGTTCATAACAGCAGAGTCTGCCTCGGCACGTGTAAGGATGTTGGTAACAAACGTGAAATGTGCGCCGTTGTTCATGCGCCCCAAATAAATGTCATTAATCTCCTTCATAGTTATTAGGATTTTAGTTTGGCATAAAGTTCTGTGCGTCGTCGGAGTAAACCGATTGCGGTTGCTAAGATATAAAAATAAACGGAAACAGCATTACTTTTTTATTAAAAACGGCAAGATTGCACACACAATTCCTTCTTTTTGAAAAAAAACGGCAAGATTGCACGCACAATTCCTTCTTTTTGAAATAAAACGGCAAGATTGCACGCACAATTCCTCCTTTTTGAAAAAAAACGGCAAGATTGCACGCACAATTCCTTCTTTTTGAAAAAAAATGGCAAGATTGCACGCACAATTCCTTCTTTTAGAAAAAAAACGGCAAGATTGCACGCACAATTCCTTCTTTTTGAAAAAAAACGGCAAGATTGCGCGCACAATTCCTTCTTTTTGAAAAAAAACGGCAAGATTGCGCGCACAACGCTTACTTTTTCTGTAAAAGAAGCAAGATTGCACGCGCAACGCCCGTTTTTACTTGATAATAACCTTCTTTGTCTTTCCCGACTTCATCCGCACGATGTTCACTCCCTTCTGTGGCTCGTCGAGACGCTTGCCGCTGAGGTCGTAGTATTCCGCCTCGGCATCGTTGAGGGCGTCGAGAGCGTCGGGAGTGTTGATGCCAGTAGTAGAGCCGTCGATGCGCATGGCGAGTCGGGCAGGGCCTGCCGCATTGCCGTCGAGCCAAGCGCGGAACGGACCAACCTTGGCGCCTTTCACAGTTTCAGGTTTGTTCATCATCAGATCAGCCACATTCCAGAAGCAGTCTTTTGCAATGACATAGCCGTCGATTACCTCCTTTGGCCAGTAAGTGCCGTTGAATGTCATGTCGCCAACGGTTTTACCATCTATTGTCATGTTCAACTCTGCATCGTTAGCGCCAAATGTCAGCTCTGATTCGCTGCCGTTGCGTTTTACCACGCATGGAGTTCCGGCAGCCACTTCTCCATCAAGTTGTTTCAGTACAAGCTCCTCGCCAGTCATATTGTCGATGGCATAGAGGCGATATGGCTCGTCGCCAGTCAGCGTCAAGGGGTAAGGCAACACGAGTGTGCCCCAGTTGCTCGACATCTGGCGGGTGTAGGATATGGCGTCGACTGTGCCGGTTGCCTTGGGGCTGATATATGAGTCGTCGCTCAGGCTGACTATTGGTTTATAATTATTTAAGCTTCCTTGTATGACTTCGGGCAATGACTGGAATTTGAAAGATTGAATATTATTACATTCGTTAAAAGAATTATAATGAACAACTTCCAATGATTTAGGCAATGTCAAATTTCCCGTAAATCCAGAACATCCATAGAAAACACCGCCTTTAATGGTTGTTATAGAGTTTGGCAATGTCAAATTTCCCGTGAATCCAGAACATCCTTTGAAAACCGTTTCTCCAATGGTTGTTATAGAGTTTGGCAATGTCAAATTTCCATTGAATCCAGAACATCCCATGAAAGCCGAATTTTCAATAGTTGTTATAGAATTTGGCAATATCAAATTTCCTGTGAATCCAGAACATCCCTCGAAAGCCCATTCTCCAATGGTTGTCACAGAGTTTGATAATGTCAAATTTCCATTGAATCCAGTACATCGCCAGAAAGCTTCTGTTCCAATAGTTGTTACAGAGTTTGGAATAGTCAAATTTCCCTTGAATCCAATACATTTATAGAAAGCCCTTTTTCTAATAGTTGTTACAGAGTTTGGAATAGTCAATTTTCCATTAAATCCATAACAACTCTTGAAAGTATAGGCTTCAATAATTGTTACAGAGTTTGGAATAGTCAAATCTCCCGTAAATTTTAGACAGTTACAGAAAGCCGATTCTCCAATAGTTGTTACTGAGTTTGGTATTGTTAAATTTCCATTGAATCCAGCACAATTTTCGAAAGCTGAAATTCCAATAGTTGTCACAGTGTTTGGTATTGTCAAACTTCCATTAAGGCTATTACAGTTATAGAAAGCCTTATTGCCTATCGTTTTTAGCGAATTTGACAGCGTCAGACTGCCTTTAAGTTCTCTGCAATTAGAAAAGGCTTCTTCTCCGATTGTAGTTACTGAATTAGGAATGGTAAGGCTTCCTTTAATCTTAGATTTTGCGAAAGCTTGAGCAGGAATTTTTGTAATTGGAGCGTCAAACGCTATCACGCACTCACCATCAACAACCTCATGCGACACTACATTGGCACCAAAATCTTTGCCTTTTATGTCCACAATATTGCCGTCGGATGTATGATAAAGGAAGATACTTTTTCCACATATTTGGCATAAACCATCGGCATTTGTCTGATGAACCTTTGGTGCAATCGTAGTGGTAAGACCGCAAACAGTCTCTTCCCCCTCACATACATTGGGGAGGAATGTCATAATGTAACCATTCGAGCAGCTGTACTGCTTCTTCTCAATGCTAAGTGAGTGCTCATTGGCAGCCACTTCGCCCACCTTGACATTATTGTCGCCTTCGCGCTTGTATACAATCCACTTGCCGTCGGTAGACGCCGACGGATTATAGCCCTCCTGCTCCCACGAGAACACCATGTTGCCGCCAGAAGGCTGTGCCTTCAAATTGATAGGACGAACGAAGCCGTTGATGGTGTTGTCGAGAGCCACGTCCTTTTCTACTACAGTACCGCTGCTCTTGTCTTGCCATTTGCCCTTCACCGTAATCTTATGGCCATAATAGGAGAATGACTTGTTGAAGGAGAGCTTAAGGTCGACGGTCCACCAATTTTTTTCTGTAGTGTTGCTGTTGTCTGGACATGTCTGTAAATTCTGAAGATTGTTGAATAGTGCCGTGCCTACGTTTATGCCATCAATATTAATATCTACAGGATTATCGGTAGGAACATTGATGGATGTTGCTCTTGGAGCACCAGCTATCGAAGACCAGATGGTGTTAAGTTTAACTACGTCTTTGTCGTCGATGTAGAGATTCACGTCACCAGTAAAGCGGGCGCAGAAAGTACCGGTTATACTATAGTCGTTGTACATCCATAACTTAAGCGTCACCTCCGTGCCACTGCTTGTATAGGACGTATTGTCGATTTTGACAACTGGGTTGCGTTCTTCGGCTGACGCATTGCCCGCGACCATGCACATAAATAACGACAGCAGCATGTATACAAACGCTCTGCCAATGTGTTTAGGAAAGTTTTGTTTCATTGTGAAATTATTTATTGTTTTATGATTTTTGTTGCTAAGTCGGTTGCAAAATTACTACAAAAAAACAAAGTAACCCAAAAAGTTGTGGCGTAAAAAGGGGTAAAAAGATAAAAAAACAGGGGTAAAAAGGGGTAAAATGAGTTTTGAATTTTGAATTTTGAGTTTTGAATTGTCGGCAAAGCCGATTTTGAGTTTTTGAGTTTTGAATTTTGAATTATTAAATCACAATTCAAAATTGAATAATTCAAAATCGCCAACGGCGACAATTCAAAATTCAAAATTCAAAACTCAAAATTCAAAACTCACAATTCAAAATTGAATAATTCAAAATCGCCAACGGCGACAATTCACAATTCAAAATTCAAAACTCAAAATCGCCAACGGCGACAACTCAAAATTCAAAATTCAAAACTCAAAATTCTCTCTATTTTTTAATCAGCGACACAGCGAAGCCTCCTCCGCGTGCCTCCTTAATCTTCAGCACATCACCCTTCTTCACGGTGCGGTGCAGGATGGTGTAGGCCTTCGGGTTGTGCTCGTAGTCGGCATCCTTGCCGTCCTGATAGATGGTGCATTCGTATTTGGCGTTCTTGTCGAGGAAGTCGAGCTTCACGGTAGTCTGTCGAGCCTCGTTGGTCTTGCCGCCCACGAACCAGTTGTCGGTGCCCTTCGCCTTGCGTGCCACGGTGATATACTGTGCCGGCTCAGCCTCAAGATACTTGGAGTCGTCCCAGTCGCAAGCCACGTCGCGTATGAACTGGAAGGCGTCGTCGTACTTCTCGTAGTGCTCAGGCAGGTCGGCAGCCATCTGCAGCGGCGAGTACATCACGAGGTAGAGCGAGAGCTGTCCGCAGAGCGTGCTATGCACGTACGACGGGTTGTTGCTCCATTCAGAGAGCTTGGTCTCGAAGATGCCCGGAGTGTAGTCCATCGGACCGCCCTGCAAGCGTGTGAACGGCAGCATCACTGTGTGGTAGGGCACAGAGCCGCCGAATGCCTCGTATTCCGTGCCGCGTGCCGACTCGTTGCCCACGAGGTTAGGCCATGTGCGGCAGATGCCGGTGGGGCGTGTGGCCTCATGCGCGTTCACCATGATGTGGTGCTTGGCAGCCTGCTCAATCACGCGCTGGTAGTGGTTGTTCATGAGCTGCGAGTAGTGGTATTCGCCGCGCGGGATGATGTCGCCCACGTAGCCCGTCTTCACAGCGTCGTAGCCATACTTGTTCATGAGGTTGAAGGCATCCTCCAAGTGGCGCTCGTAGTTGAGTGCTGCAGAGGAAGTCTCGTGGTGCATCATCAGCTTCACGCCCTTAGAGTGGGCATATTCGTTGAGATACTTGATGTCGAAGTCGGGGTAGGGAGTCACGAAGTCGAACACGTCGAGCTTCTGATGGCCGAACCAGTCCTCCCAGCCTTCGTTCCAACCCTCCACAAGCACCTCCTGCAATCCGTTCTTGGCAGCGAAGTCGATGTAGCGTTTCACCTCGGCGGTAGTGGCGCCGTGGGTGCCGTTGGGCTTGCACTTGGAGTAGTCGGTAGAGCCGAGTCGCACGGATGGCAGGTCGTTGGTGTAAGCCCATGTCTTGGTGCCAACAATCATGTTCCACCACACACCGCAGTATTTCGTTGGGTGAATCCACGACGTGTCCTCAATCTTGCACGGCTCGTTGAGGTTGAGCGTGAGCTTCTGCGAGAGCATGTCGCGGGCGTCGTCGCTCACGAGAATGGTGCGCCACGGAGTGTTGAACGGAGTCTGGATGAATCCCTTGCGACCCACAGCGTCGGGAGTGAGCCACGACTCGAAGGTGAGGGTCTTCTCGTCGAGGTTGAGGTGCATGGTAGGGTAGTCGAGGCAGGCAGCCTCATGGATATTGATGTAGAGTCCGTCCTTGGTCTTGAGCTGCAAAGAGGTCTGCACACCGGTGTCGGAGAACACGGTTGTGGACGAGTTGGCCTTGTAAGCCTCGCGGTTCTTCTGGATAACGGGGCGTATTCCGGTGAGCGGAGTTATCTGGTACTCATATTCCTGGGTGTCGTAGTCGCCCGGAATCCAATAGGCGGTGTGGTCGCCGGTCATGGCAAACTGAGTGTGCTCCTCCTTGATGACGAAATAGTTGAGGTCCTGCTGCTGCGGGAACTCATAGCGCAATCCCATGCCATAGTTGTAGACGCGGAATCGGATTTTGATGTCGCGGTTGCTTGCAGGCTGGTTGAGGCTCACCTCCATCTCGTTGTAGTTGTTGCGTATGGTCTTGGTCTCGCCCCACACGGGAGTCCATGTCTCGTCGAAGGAGGAAGTCTTCGAGTCGGTCTCCTTGAAACCGTCCATGAGGTCGGTCTCCTTCATGCCCTTGGATGCGTGCTTGTCCTTGGCAAGCTCCAGTCCGAGGTGTGAGGGGTTAACAACTTTCTTGCCCTTGTAAGTCATTTCATACGTGGGGCGTCCGTTCTCTGTAAGGGAGAAAGTAAGGCTGACGTTGCCGTCGGGCGATTTGACAGTCTGTGCCGATGCGAAGGCTGGAAGGAGCGCAAGCATGGCTGCGATACTCTTGATATACATAAAATGTGAATGGTTGATTTATAATATTAAATGGAAGATACTCTCTATTTAGGTCTTTTTCTTTTCCGTCGCGAAATTACAAATAAAAGCCAAACCGTGGGAAAACAACCTTGATTTTGTTATGAATGTCGTCGTGCAAACGTTTGTATACGAGTTTTGAATTTTGAGTTTTGAATTTTGAGTTTTGAATTGTCGGCAGAGCCGATTTTGAATTTTGAATTTTGAATTTTGAATTGTCGGCAGAGCCGATTTGGAGTTTTGAATTTTGAATTTTGAATTTTGAATTGTCGGCAGAGCCGATTTTGAATTATTCAATTTTGAGTTGAGAATTATTAATTTAACTTTTGTCAATATGCAATTATTTGCTACCTTTGTCCGTCGGATAGCAATTTGCAACTAAAAATCACAGATTACACAACTAAACTCATTTAAAAACCATAATATATGATGAAGAACAACAGATTTAGGGCAATACTCATGGCAGTATTGATGCTCGGTTTTGTAGCCAACGCATTCGCCGGCGACACCGCCGCACGACTCGTTTACTCACTCGACCGAGGCTTCGGCATAACAGGAAGCCGAGGCAATGTGGGCACTCCGCTCAAACAAGACTATGATGTGGCAATCCGCATCAACGACAAGCACTTCGTGGGCATGACCATCGCCGCCGTGCGTGTGCCTATCGACACGATGAGGAATCTGTCGGGACTGAAGGTGTGGCTCTCGAAGGAGCTGACGCTTGAGGTGGTAGACGGCAAGAAGGTGAACAAGCCCGACATCCTCTCGCAGGATGCGGAGATGGGACAAGGATGGGTAGAGGTGGCACTGGACAAGCCATACACCATCACCGACGAGGGCGTGTACGTGGGCTACTCGTTCAAGATGGACGAGATGGACAATTCCAACAGGCGTCCGGTGCGCATCACCACAGAGCTGCATGAGGGCGGACTCTTCATGCACACATCGCGCAGCTACCGCAGTTGGACCGACGTGAGCGACCAGTGCAGCTCCACCATGCAGGTGCTGCTCGACGGTGCGCCCAAGTATGCCGCCTCGGTGCTTGCCGGCTCTACATCCTATTTCGGCGCAACGGGCATCGAGAACCCTTTGACATTCTATGTGGAGAACCACGGAGCCGCTGGCGTGAAGTCGATTGACTACTCGTTCGAATACAACGGCAACACCTACACCGGACAACAGAAATTCCGGAAGGCCCTGTCGTCGGTGTATGGCGTGCAGACCTCCTTCGAGATCGACCTGCCCGTTGTCGACAAGAAAGACTACTATCCCGTGGAACTGAAGATAACCAAGGTGAACGGCAACGACAATGAGGATGCCGAGAGCCAGCTCACGCAGCAGGTGTGCATCTTCGACAAGCTGCCCAAGCACCGCGCCCTGCTCGAGGAATACACAGGCACATGGTGTGGCTACTGTCCGCGCGGCTACGTGGGCTTGGCTGCTATGAACCGACTCTATCCCGACGACTTCATCGCTCTGTCGTATCACAACTCCGAGTCGGAGAGAAAGCCCGACCCTATGGAGGTGATGCCCGGCTCTGACTATCCAAGCAATATCTCCGGTTTCCCATCGGCTTGGCTCGACCGCGCATACGAGGTGGATGCCTACGGCGGATTCAACGCCTCGTCTACCGAACTTGGCATCGACGACGCATGGAAGGCTGTGTGCGGACTGCTTGCCGAGGCCAACATCGACGTGAAGGCAGAGCTTAACGCCGACAAGACAGCCGTTGAGGCTAAGGCAAGCGTAAGCTTCCCGCTCGAAATCAGCAACGCGCGCTATGGCGTGGAGTTTATGCTTGTGGCAGACGGACTGACTGGCACTGCCGACGGATGGACTCAGAAGAACTACTATGCCAAGGGCAAGAACGGCACCGACTTCTCGGAGCCTGAGTTTGAGCAGTTTGTCGAGGCCAACGGCAATGTGAGCGGACTCGTGTTCGACGACGTGGCTGTTGCCACAACACGCCTTACGGGCGAAAACCAGTATCTGCCGGAGGCTATCGAGGAGGACAAGGTGTATGAACTGCCTGCCACATTCCAGCTCGCCAAGGTGAAGAACACGTCGGGCGAGAACATCGTGCAGAACGCCGACAACCTGCGCGTGGTGGCTGTGCTCATCGACTACAACGACGGCACTGTGGTGAACGCAGCCAAGACATTGCGCCTGGGCGAGGCTACTGGCATCAAGGGCGTGAACGCCGACGAGGACGGCAAGCCTGTTGAAATCTACGACCTCTCGGGACGCCGACTCAACTCGATGCAGCAGGGCTTAAACATCGTGAAGACTGTCGACGGACGCACGTCGAAGATAATCGTTAAGTAGTAGGAGACAATTGTTAAGTAAGAATATTAATCATTTAAAATTACCGCTTATGAAGACACTATTACTCGCAGCTGCCACATTGGCATCGGCTGCATCATTCGCGCAGACTACTGCCCCTTCCTTCCATCAGCCGAAGAAGGCTCAGGTGGCAATCGCCAAGACTCCAGCTCCCGCCTCTTTCCTTAAGGCGGCAAGCAAGGCTCCGGAGATGATCACCGAACAGCCCGAGGGCAAGCTCTACAAGGACATGTATGGCTATTCCGAAGGCTTCATCTCGCAGTGGGGCATGATTTACGAGGACGTGAAGGACGGTGTTGCCCGCGACTTCGTGGTGGGCGACGACGGAAGCTACTATATGAAGAGCCCGATAAGCTTTCAGCCCACCGACTCGTGGATTAAGGGCGACAAGGCTGAGGGCGACACCATTGTGTTCAAGCTGCCGCAGCAGATATATACTCTCGACTATGGCGACGGCAACCCTATTAAATATTATGCGAGCCGCATGGTTTATCAGCAGATAGACGGCGAGAACCAGTATGTGATTGACGAGAATTCGCAGGACATCAAGTTCGTGTGGCGCAACGACTCGCTCATCAAGTGCGAGAACGATGTGCTGCTCGGTATGTCAAGCGAGGCAGGCAGCTGGAACGGACTTGGCGACCTCGTGAGCGTTACTTCCATCTGTCCGTTTGTCAACGAGGCTCCTAAGGATATGTCGAAGGTGTCGAAGTATATCTTCAGCTTCCACCCGAGCGAGCGCACAACCACACAGCGCATCTCGCAGGTGGTGATCGAGGGCGACGACTTCTATGCCGACAACATCGACGCCAACATCCCTGAGGCTTGGATTCACGGCAAGATAAAGGACGGCAAGGTGGTGTTCAGCGGAGCGCAGTTCCTCGGACTCGACAAGAACGCATCGCAATACCGCTTCAACTTCCCTGCCAACGTCTACTACGACGAGGAGACCTACATGACGGAGTATAAGACTCTCGACGATGTGTCGTTCGACTATGACGCTGCCACGGGCAATCTCTCCAACTGCAAGTATGGCTTCATGTCGAACTATGGCTACCGCCTTATCGCTCTGAACATGCAGGTGATGATGCAGCCTACGTTTGAGGTGTGGGACGGCATCGTGGCTCGCCCGCAGAACCCGAATGTGATGCAGTATGTTCCGGCAGAGACATCAAGCGGATGGGTGATTTTCGACTTGCCGCGCAATAATGTGGAGAACAGCTTCATGGACCAGAGCAACGTCTACTACAACATCTACTTCGACGACGAGCTTGCCACATTCTATCCCGACCAGTATCTTGGAATAGAGGAGGAGATGACCGACGTGCCCGTTGACTTCAACGACACTCAGCGTTACGACTTCCAGTCGTTCGGCTCACAGCACCGCGTGGTTATCTACGACTCAGGCATCGCCCGTGTGGGCGTGAGAGCCGTGTATGTCAACGGCGACGAGCGTCTCTACAGCGACATCGTCTACAGCGACGGTTCGGTAGTGACTGGCATCAAGAACGCTTCAGCAGATGCCAAGACAATGAGCGTGACCTACTACGACCTCGGCGGACGCAAGGTGCAGAATCCTAAGCACGGTGTGTTCGTAAAGAAGACTGTCATGAGCGACGGTAAGGTGAAGACGGGAAAGATGGTAGTGGAATAAAAAAACAATTTAATATTAATCGTATGAATAAACTTCTAATTACTTTAGCGGCATTAGCTGTTTCTACGGCAGTAAATGCACAGAAAGTCTATTCAACCGACTTCGCCTCAGAGGACGAATTTGCAAAATGGACAGTTATTGATGCCAATAATGATGGCATTACATGGGTTTATAATGCCGAAGGCTCGCAGTCGAAAGTATTTTATGCTTATTCTGCTTCAAATGATGCCGACGACTGGTTTATCTCTCCTGAGATAACACCTACTGCAACGGGTAAACTTATGGTGAAGTACACTACCTATGGTACTTCTAATGGTGAGAAACTCGAAGTCTACACTGGTGCTACAGCCACGGTTGAAGGCATGACAGAGTTGCAAGCCAAGAACGACAAGGTGTTTGCCGAGCGTACTTCAGAGTATTTCTTCTACAACGCTACCGAGGGTGTGCCATTCCGTGTGGGTTTCCACACAACAAGTCCTAAGGACCAATGGCGTTTCTACATGTGCGAGTTCAGCGTGCAGCAAGTGAATAAGGTGGTCGACTTGCAGGTGGACAAGATTCTGAGTCCTGAGTCGGGCGACAACCTAAGCAATGAGGAGACTGTAAAGGTGCATGTTGTGAACAACGGTCTGGATGCTTCCGACAAATTCGAGGTGGCTTATCAGATTGACGGTGGTGAGGTCGTGACCGAGAAGGTCGACCGCTCACTTGCTCCTGGCGAGGATATGGAATATACCTTCAACACCAAGGCCGACCTTTCTACCGCACGCCATAAGTATGCTGTCAAGGCTTACACCATAGAGCCTAATGACATAAATACAAACAACGACTCCATTGCTGTGAATGTGCGTCATGGTGGTGCCGTTACTCCTCCTTACTCATGGGGTTTTGAGCCAGGCGATGACTGCGACGATTTCAAGTTCTACAATCTCAATGAGGACGATGGCACGTGGAAGGTTTATCAGGCTATCTACATGAACATGGCTCGTACGGGGTATGGCTGTCTTGCTTACAACTACAACAAGCAGAACGATGCCAACGACTGGGCTATGCTCGACCCTATAAAGGTTGAGGCTGGCAACTATGTTTTGCGTTATTGGTACTCGGGTTCTGACGGTCACACCGAGAAGCTTGGTGTATACTGGAGCAATGGCAACACACCTGAAGATATGACCAACAAGATTGACGAGCAGGAAGTAGAGCAGGGTCATTATCAGGAGGCATTCAAGATTATCAACTTCGACAAGCCACAGACTATATACCTCGGCTTCTACTCTTACAGCGACAAGGACGAGAACTGGCTTACCATCGACGATGTGCAGTTCTATAAGGCCTCGAGCGATGCTGTTGACCTTGTGGTAAAGGATGTGAGCATGCCTTTCGAGTATGTGCGTACTCCTAATAACAAGGACGTTCAGTTCACTATCCAGAATGTAGGTATCAAGGATGCCAACGGCAAGGTGATTGTGACTGTTGACGGCGAGCAGACTGCGGATGTGGAACTCAAGATGAAGGCTCAGGAAATAAAGAATCTTACTGCAAAGGGTGTGCTCGAAGGTCTTGAGGCAGGCAAGCACACTGTTAAGGTGGCCATTGAGAGCGACGACGACAACATGCCTGAGAATAATATCATGGAGAAGGAAGTGAATGTTCTTGGCAATCCTTTCTTGTTATATGACTTTGAGGGAGAAGAAATTCCTTCTGACCTTAGCTTCTATGTGGGCGATGATGGTACAGTAAATCCGGATGCCGGCGACGAGTTCAACGAAGAGGGCTGGGGCTTGTTCAAGATTCAGAAGCACGAAATGTTCGGTGAGTATCTGCTTGCAGGCACAAGCTGGATTGACGGAGCAACTCCCGACCGCTGGCTCATCCTTCCACAGGTTCATGTCTCAGGCGAGAACGCATGTCTTGTTTGGGATGCAATGTCGTTCAACCAGATGTTGCTTGAGGACTACCGTGTTAAGATTTCTGACGGCTCAGGCAATCCTGCCGATTGGTGGTACACTACAGAGACTGAGATAAAGGGTGAGACGATTTCTCCTAAGACACGTGGCGTAAGCCTTTCAAAGTACAATGGCAAGGACATATACATCGCTTTCAATCTTGTCACCAAGAAGGGTGAGGTTCTCTGCCTCGACAACATTGGTATATATGGCGATGTTACTACAGGCATCAGCAATGTAAGCGGAGGTGCCAAGGGCATGTTCATTGTCGACAACGACAACTTTGGTGCTGTCGATGCTAAGTCTGTTACTGTAACAGACATGAGCGGACGTACCGTGCTTAGCGTAAATGGCAGCTCGGCTAAGCTTGCCGGCTTGCAGCCTGGCATGTATGTAGGTGTTGCCAAGTATGCAGATGGCAGCTCTAAGACATTGAAGTTTGTCAAGAAATAAGGCATTTGCTAATTATTAGCGTATGACAATAAAAAAAAGGGTTATGGTAGCAATATCATAACCCTTTTCACGTATTTTGTAAAAAACATGTATTTTTTTGTGTATTCAATCGTAAATTAGTATTTTTGTATCGGCTTAAGCCAACTGATGTAATGTCTCTTTGCAAATACTAACCCAAACCCCTACGGAATATCCCCCCCCCACTTATGGGATTGTTCCACGTAACCCCTCGCAGATTAATTTTTTAAACTAAATAATATTATGATTAAAAATTACTTCATTTCAGCACTTCTGTTCTGTGGTGTTTCGCTCATGGCAAATGCACAGGACACTAAGGTGAATGTGCTCTACCTTGACGGTACGCCCCATGTGGTGCAGATGTCGCAGGTGGCTAAACTTAAGGTGTCGGGCGACGACGTGTCGCTTTTGGCTCACGACGGTTCGGCTGTTGCAACGCACAAGATTGGCGACATCGACAAGATTGAGCTTACGTCAATCGCTACATCCGTGGCCTCGCTCAACAAGAAGCAGGCTATCACCATCCGCTACAACGGCTCTAACATCACAGCCGAGGGAATGACAGACGGCAAGACTCTCGACGTGTATGCTGCCGACGGAGCAGCCGTAGCCAAGGCTGTGGCTCGTGGCGGCAAGGCCACTATCGACGTGTCGGCTCTCGCAGCCGGAGTATACGTGGTTAAGGCCGAGGGACAGTCGCTCAAGATGATGAAGCGATAAGGCCCTGACTCGAAGGCATAGTGTGTACAAAGAAAAATATCGTTTATTACGTACAAGACTGAAAAAACAATGACAAAGAAAATATTATTCCTTTTCGCCATGATCTTAGGCTTCGCAATGCAGACTATGGCGGCAAAGGCGGCAGCACCTGACAGCGTGTTTGTCGTAAAGAACGGACGTATCGTGTCGGCCTATGAGGTGGGCAAGGATGTAGACAATATCACATTCGCCAAGAAGGCGGTGCTCGAGGGCAACTCATTGGTAGTGGGCGACGAGGTGGTTAACCTCAAGTCGGCTCTCGTAACCTATCAGGGCGCGTATATGTATGTGTACCTCTCGGTGAAGGAGTCGGTAAGCTCTGTGGCTGATGTGGCAACCGACAAGTATGTGCAGATCGTGATGACTCCGAGCCTGCTCGACGAGAACATCAACTTCGACACATTCGCCGACGATTTCGACGAGGAAGAGGACTTCTTCCAGATGATGTACATGGACCCCGTGAAGTATGGGGAGGACGACAACTACGAGCCTATCGTATTCACATTCGACGACTGGAGCGACTACTTCAGCGGCGGCTCTCTCTATGTGAACATGGAGGACGACAACCTGAAGGTGAACTTCGACTGCAAGCCTCTTGAGAACGGCGAGGCTTTCGCCGGACAGTATGAGGGCGAATATGTTGAGGTGGCTCAGAACCCCTACTTCTTCAATGTAGACGGCAAGACTATGGAGCTGCGCTCTGCATTCCAGGAGAAGGTGGCAGACGGCATCGCCTTCTATCTCACTCCGGGCAACATCGACAATGCCACCGACCTTGTGAACACATATTACTATGCACGCCTCTTCTTGCCTACAAAGGAGATGGACGGCACCGACATCAACATCAACGGCAACCGCGAGTATGAGCTTACTTTCTACGACAACGTGAGCGACATCAACAACCCGCAGCAAATCTCTCTCAGCAACGGTAAGACAGGCAATGCTACTGGCTACGTGAGTGTGCTCGACCGTGGCGACGGAAGCTACACCCTCACCATCGACGTTGAGAACATGGGCAATGAGGGCAACCGCAGCTTCCAGGCATTCTATCGTGGCACTCCTGCCGTATACGACCTCACATTGCCAAGCGAGTACACCGTGGCTGGCAGCGAGCCCGTCACCCTTAAGTCGTGCGTGGTAGTGGTTGACAGCAGCGACGAAGACCGCGACATGTACACCGTTTACCTCTCAAGCAAGGAGGGCGTGACAACTGTTGAGGGAATGGCCGACGCCGACATCGTGCTCACCGTGCCCGATGATTTCATCAACGACGACATGACTCACGGATTCTCTGGCACCGACATCAACGCCATGCTCTCTGTCGCATACGACGGTGATACATATTGCCAGGCTACAACAAGCGACCCTGTCACATCTATAGCAGTAGGCGGTAACATCAAGGCTACACTCAACGCCGGAAAGGGCAACTTCGACTTCACGGTGTTCGGAGCAAGCAAGTTCGGAGGCAACATTAAGGGACACTATGAGGGTGAGGTCACAAAACTTACAAAGTAAAGGAGATAAAAGACAATGAAAAAGACAATATTTTCAGCTATCATACTCGCTGCCGCCTCTTTCGCGTGCAACGCACAGGCGCAGCAGAAGGTAATGCTCAACAAGGGCGATCAGACTGTTGAGACTGTGAAGCTCGGCGCCGACGATTATATCGCTTTCGGACGCCCCGAGGGAGTGCCCGTACAGAAGGACGTGGAGGTTGTGTCTACTGAGGCGGGCAAGAACTACGTGTCGTACAAGGTGGAGACCAAGGTGGCAGACAAACTGTACAGCCACGTGCTGCTCAAGAAGTCGTATGTGGAGTTGCTCTCTATGCAGATGAACAACTACTTCGACGAGAACGACAAGGCGGCTCTCAACAATATCTTCCGCACTCTGATCCTTGCAGGATATGGCGAGGTGTCGATGGGCACACAGTCGTTCACCATCAAGGACGGCGAGAAGGATTCTTCGGGCGGAATCAACTTCATCCCAGGCGGACAGGAGTATTACCTCGTCACCGCAGGCATCACTATGAATGGCGACGAGCCTTCGCTCGACAACGACATCAACTACGTGATGGTGCGCACAAAGGACCCGGGCGTGAGCAGCGAGACTCTTACTGTGGAGTACAAGGGCGTGAACGACAATGGCAATGCTTGGTTCGACGTGCAGTCGGGCGAGGGCATCGGCTCGTTGTATTTCGTGTTCGGCACATCTGCCTCTATCGACGAGTTCATCAACACCTACAGCTACGACTACCTCATGTTCACACAGGCGAACCAGTTCACACGCGAGCAGTGGAACACTCTCACCGATGATGAGCATGTGTGGAATGTGGGCAAGGAAGCCGACTATAACTTCTATGCTCTCGGCATCGACGGCAACGGCGACTGGGTGAAGGCCGAAATCAAGAATCTCCACCTCAAGCCTTCGGTAAGCAACGATTGCCCAGTAGTGGACATCACCAACAAGATGTGTGTGGATGGTGAGCTTGCCATCCAGTATAGCATCAAGTCGAAGGCCAAGGAGATTAAGTCTGCCAAGATGCTGCTGATGAAGTCGGACGAATGGGACGACGCGCTCAATGAACTCATGAAGATTAAGGAGGGCGACGACTACAAGTACAACCAGCCTTCGGAGGCATGGGCCGACTATATGGCAACTGCCGATAAGGCTGTCGACGTGACTGACGCTGTGAAGGCTCTTGGCAACACCCTCAACTACAAGAAGACCTTCACCGACGACGAGCGCGGATGGTATGTGGCTGTGCTTGCCGTGACCGATGAGTTCGGCACAACAGTAACACGCGCCACTTTCCACTCACACCTCGGCGAGGAAGAGAACTGGGACATCCTCTCACGCACCTTCCCCGTAAAGGATTCTGCCAAGGTAAGCGCCGCCAAGGGCATGGCTCCGATGAATGGCCGTGTGGCTGGCGTGGCTAAGCGCAAGTAAAAGCAATCTTATATAAAAAATAAGGGTGTATCAAAAGTAACAGACTCCAATCTGCGACTTTTGATACACCCTTCGTATTTTTTGATAATTCTACTTCCAGAAGAGTTTGTCCATAATCTCGTAGCGTTTCTCCATATCTGGATTCTGCTTTACAAATGTGTTCACATCTATTTGAAGAACGGGAGCGATGGACTTGTCGTTTGTTGTAGGCCAGTCAACCAGACCAAGACCGTTAGGATTGCCAGTCTTCACAAAGTTGACATAGTAGTTGCTGAATATGTCCGACACGATGTAGTCTTCCGGCTGCCAGTCGTACACGCGGTTTGTGGGCAATGTGCCCATGGCATACTCGATGTCGGCAGAGTGTACGGCACCAATGTTCTTGGGAGCGGCAGGAGTGTCGGATGTCTTGTCCTGAACGCCGCCTGCAAGACCGGCAACCTTGTCCTTCAACACCATATCGGGACGTGGATGACAGTAGCGGTAGCGATAGACGGGCTGTCCGCCTGTGAGCTTGTGCATGTTGCCCCACTTCCATGTGGAGTAGTCGAGGAAAAGGTCGCCAGCAAGATCATTGCCCGGCTGCTTCATCACGTCGGCATCCGTGTTGAGGCCATAAAGACTGAAGAGTTCGTCGGTGGCGTCGCCGAAGGTGGCTTTTACGGCGTTTTTCAAGTTTTCCACCGTCAAGGCCTTGCCATAGAGAAGGGACATGGCGTTCATCTCCTGGTTGTTGCCTCCGATGAGCAATGGCACCTTTGTCTGCTCGCCATCAGCAAATACGTCGTAAGGCTGTTTTGTCCAAAAGTATCCGTCGATGTTGTAAATGGGCACGCTCTTCACGCTTGCCTTCTTCATAAGCTCCTCGGCTGGCAGCGCACGCAGGCCCTTGATGTCTTTGCAGCCAATCTTCTTAGTTATTTCCAAGCCCTTGGTCTCAGCCTCCTTAAGAGTGGCAACCTTCTTCATACCGATCACCGAACCGCTCGAACCCATTGCCTGGGCAAACAGTCCTTGGCACAAAGGCGAAGCCATAAGTGCGCTTACCGACATAGAGCCTGCCGACTCGCCTACGATTGTGATGCGGTTGGGGTCGCCGCCAAAGGCTGCGATGTTGTCCTTTATCCATTTGATGGCAGCCACTTGGTCGAGGAAGCCATAGTTGCCCGAGCCTTTATAGGATGTCTCCTTCGAGAGCTGTGGATGTGCGAAGAAGCCAAAGATGCCCTCGCGGTAGTTGGCTGTCACGGAGATGATGCCCTTGCGTGCCATAGCGTCGCCCGCATAGCGAGGCTCGCTGCCACTGCCAGCCATCAGTCCGCCACCGTTGAAGTAGATAAGCACAGGCAAGTGCTCGTCCATCTTCTTTGCTGGAGTCCAGATGTTGAGATACAGGCAGTCCTCGCTCATCTTCTTCGTGCCGAAATTCATGTCGCCGAAGATATTCTCCTGCATAGGGTTTGGGCCGAATTCCTTGGCTTGGCGCACGCCCTGCCATTTCTCTACAGGCTGCGGGGCCTTCCATCGAAGGTTGCCCACTGGAGGGGCGGCAAATGGCACTCCCTTGAAAGTCTTGATGCCCGATAGGTTGATGCCTTCGAGTGTGCCTTCGGCAACATCTACTCTTGTAGGTTGTTGCGCAAATAATACTCCAGTGAATAGTGTGAGCACGAATGTCATTAATGATTTTCTCATTGTATATTGTTATTTGGTTATAATCTGCAAAAGTAACATTTTTTTATAAAAACATGCAGATTGTTTGTCTTAATAATATTCAGTTGCTTGTACATTATTAGTAGACAACTCCCAACTTGTCACACAACTGTAACATCTTTGACACCGTTTGACAATAAAATAAGCTGAACTTTGCAGCAGAAATTAAAACAAGTAGAAAACAATGAAACAGACAAAAGCTACATTCATGTCTACACTCGCGCTCTGTCTCGCTTCTATCAGCGGCATGGCACAAGAGGCAGAACAACCGTCGCCAGTAAATGTGCACGGAACCATCCGCTCAAAGTACGAATACCAAACCGAGGAGGGCGAGGGACGCTTCGAGGTGCGCAATGCCAGAATAAGTGTCGACGGACAGCTTTCTCCAATCATATTATATAAGGCGGAAATCGACCTCTGCGACGAGGGCAAGATAAAGATGCTCGATGCCTACACACGCTTGAAGCCTGCCAAGGGACTACAGTTTACTATTGGTCAGATGCGTGTGCCCTTTACTATCGACGCTCACCGCTCACCGCATCAGCAGTATTTCGCCAACCGCTCGTTCATAGCCAAGCAGGTGGGCAATGTGCGCGATGTGGGTGCGTCGCTTGGTTATTCGATGAATGTAGGCTTCCCAATCATACTCGAGGCAGGGCTCTTCAACGGATCGGGACTCACCAACCAGAAGGACTATTGGACCAACAGCATCAATTATTCTGCCAAGGCGCAGATGTTCTTCCCTGGAGGATGGAACCTAACGCTGAGCACACAGAAGATAAAGCCGGATAATGTGACCATCAATATGTATGATGCTGGCATGTATTGGCAGTCGCATGGCTTTCATATCGAGGCAGAGTATCTCTACAAGCATTATTCCGACGATGCCTTCAAGGCTGTGCATGCTGTTGACGCATTTGCAAGCTACGACATTCCCACAAGCCCGAAGAGCGTCATCCGCTACGTTACTCCGCTTATTCGCTACGACTACATGAGCGACCATAGCGACGGTATGCGCTATCTTGATGGCAAGGCCAATGAGGCAGGTAAGCTTATTGTCAACGACTATCAGCGCTCGCGCCTTACGGGTGGTGTGACGCTTAGCTTGAAAAAGCCATTCGTCAGCGACATCCGCGTGAACTACGAGAAGTATTTCTACAAGAACAATGGCGTGCCACGCCCGTCGGAGAAGGACAAGATTGTAGTGGAATTTATGACTCGATTCTAAGTTCTAAGTTTTTAAAGTGATATATTGGTAGGAGACTATGGCTTTCTTGTCGTAGTCTCCTATTTCTGCATTATAGAAAAATAATGTGTTAAAATTATTATTTTATAGCAAAAAGTTTGGAGTATAAATTTATTTGTTTAATTTTGCAACCGTAACAGCGTTTGAATGTAAATTAAAACGTATTTGAACCTAAAACATTTATTATGAATAAAAAATTTACTCTGACATTTGCTCTGTTGTCGCTGCTCGCAGTAGGCAATGCTCATGCCGACAGTAAGCTTGTGGCTGTTGACTCGCCCTCTGCGACAACTCTTGCGAGCTTTAGCTTGAGCGATATCAGCAAGCTCAGTTTTGCTGATGGCAAGATGATGGTCACTCTCTCTGACAAGACCACAAAGGAGGTTGCGCTAAACACCAATCTCGTGCTTAAGTTCGAGGATGTTACTACATCTATTGCTGGTGTTACCGACAATGCCTCTAAGCTTCAGGTAGCTTTCGATGGCAACACTATCTCTGTAGCCGGACTTGCCAAGGCCGAAAATGCCGCTATCTACAGCATTGGCGGCGAGAAGGTTGTTGACCTGAAGTCTTGGAACGGAAGCCCAGTAAACGTTGGCTCACTTTCCAACGGCGTGTATATCCTTAAAGTAAACAACAAATCATTTAAATTTATCAAGAAATGAAAAAAATATTCTCTATAATGCTCGGCCTCGCTATGGCTATGGGCGTAAACGCACAGACTGAAAATCCTAACCGACTCATCATGATGTCGCAGGTAGGCAACAAGGCTTATGCTATTGACAAGATCGACTCTATCTATTTCGCTAAGAAAGAGGGTCAGGTTCGTGCCGACGTTAAGTTCTTGAAATATGAAAAGGATGCCGAGAAGGGTGATGTTCTTCACGTAGCGGTTACACGTACCGATCCTAACAGCACATATTGCATCGACATATTGCCAGCAAATACAGCCAAGAGATATTCGGATGACGTTCTCGCTCAGTATTTCGATCAGCAGAAGACTACTAAGTTCAATCAGGACTTTACTGATGCCGAACTTACTGGCTTTAAGCAGGAGCTTGAGCCAAATACACAATATACAGTTTTCACTGTAGCATACGATGAGTATGGTGTAGCTTGTGAGGCTTCGCGTGCAGATTTCACAACTCCGAAGACTCCTTTGGTTGGCAATCCTGCTATCTCTTATACAATTGATGAGACTACAACTTCAAGCTTCACTCTCACAGTGACTGCAAACGAGGATTGCTTCGGCTACTATTGGTGTATGTTTGAAAAGGGTCAGGCACAGGCTCAGTTTGAGCAGTGGGGACCAATGTTCGGCTTCCCGAATATTGAGTCTATGATTGCTCAGTTCAGTGGAAAAAAATACGAGGAAGTGAGCACTCACACTTGGAAGGATTTGGCTCCTGGCACAGACTATGAGGTTTGTGTAGTTCCCGTTGACGAGGCTGGCACATACGCTGACATGGTAACAATTCCTGTAACAACAAAGCAGCAGGGTGGCGAAGGCGTTGCTCAGGTTGCTATCACATCAGGTGGTGCTGAAGTATATGAAGGTAAGTTGCTCTACACAATCATCTTCACTCCTAATGACCAGACTGCTGTTTATCACGATTTAGTTGTTTCTAAGGAAGCATTTGATAAGGATGGCGAAGAGTTCTGGAAGAATTACCTGCTTAATGGCAATCCCGAGGATCCTAACTACAACCAGTATGGTGTAGATAAATTCCCGTTTGAAGCTGAGGCTGGCAAGCAGTACTATGGTGTTGCTATCGCTAAGAACGCTAAGGGTGAGTATGGTCCTTTGGTAAAGGAACTCTTTACAGTAGAGGCTCCTGCAGGTGTTGCTCCTGCAAAGGTTAAGGCTAACAAGGGTGGTGTAGCTACTCGTATCAAGACTAACGAGAAGCGCACAGCTGTTGTTCCTGTAATGAAGAGCATTAAGCTTGTGAGCGCTGAGTAATTTTGAGCGCAGAATAAAACGGCAAAAATTTGAATTCTCATAACGAGGCCTCAGTTGCATACTTGGTGTATGTGGCTGGGGCTTTTTTTTTTGTGTAAGTAAGGCAATATACTATAAATTTCTTCGATAGGTTCTCGTTCGCTTCTCGTTCGTTCTTCGTTCGCTTCTCGATGTTTCTTCGATTGAGCTTCGTTCATCCTTCGTTCTGACTTCGTTCATCCTTCGATTGCCGAACGAAGAACAATCGAAGAACAATCGAAGAATTAACGATAATTGAGTGGTGGTAGTAGGGAGGGACTGTGGAGGAACAACGAAGGATGATATGACACTTGACGAGAGGTTAACGATAGTAATAAATGGCTGTTTGTTTATAATATTATAATGTGTACGCCCACAAAACACGATGTATGTTGTAAATATCTGTTAAAATACAGATGTTTGCTTACATTTTTCCACTGAAAGTTTTGGTGGTTCGAGAAAAAGTCCTACCTTTGCATCCGCTTTCGAGAACGAACGAAACCTCAAGCAAAACGAGGTTGAG
>OBRN01000115.1_pt1 | contig 23180 bp, 20 predicted proteins | sample 1475621 | NCBI WGS metagenome assembly OBRN01 (sample SAMEA3360684, study PRJEB22359) | human gut metagenome | biome: ENVO:urban biome; feature: ENVO:human-associated habitat; material: ENVO:feces | place: Bangladesh | collected 2011 | reverse complement strand
AGGCACCAGAGGATTGCGAGTACTATCTCTGCGGACCTCCAATGCTGATCAAGACCGTTACAGATTATCTGGATTCTCTGGGAGTTGATCCTGAGAGCATCATGTATGATAATTTCGGATAATATTAGCAAACATCAATAAAAGTATATCAAACATTAACAAAGCTGCTGGTTTCCAGCGGCTTTGTTTCGTTTAGGGAGGTTTCTTTCTTAGGTTTGTTATATATTTGTTCGTGTTTATTTGGCGCAAATCTGTCACATATCTGTCACTCGAATCTGTCACACGAAAATTAAGAATTTTAAACATTTGGTGTATGAAGCAATTTGATTTGGGTTCTGCCACAACCTCATCGTATACCTCAAAATAATTCTGAATGGCTAAACTGGATAAGTCAAGGAAAAGCCTTGTACTTGGATAAAGAAAAATCCAAGCCCTTATAGACCAACAGCGAACGATTCTCGCTGACGTGGACTACTTGGATTTGGATTTTGTTGCAAAGATAGTGGAAAATTTCAGGAATCCTGTAAAGAATGACGAAAATCTTTCAGAAGAAGATGAACTTTTTCGTGATAGAACTGATGATGGAATCTGTCAAGTGTTATCATTGCTTTCGGGAAACAAGCCGTGACTATGCTATGCATACTTTCGGAGAAGTCCAACGTAACCTTCTCTACCTTAGAGCGCAATTCGCCCGATAGCTTTCTAAAAGCTTTGATGACTACTTGTCTTACTGCGATGAGTTTCTTTAAATCAAGAAAGAAAGGTATCGACCAGCGAGTTATGGAAATAAAGCAAACCCTACTCCCTACGTCCGTAACGTACTCTGGCGAATCCCTTTCTACTGCAAAAATATTATTTTTTTTGAAATAAACAAGCATAATGGGCAAAATCTTTCTGAAGATGATGAATTTTTCCGTGATGGTAATGATGTAAGTATTCTCTTGATGACATCGAGGCTTACCTGATTGTTTTTTTTAGGGATGTGATGAGGGAAAGTTCTTTGGGAAAGTTGGTGACCTTCATCTGATGAACCCCACCAACTTTTTTTCATGTGGTGGGGTACACGATGTTTTTTGAACGGCAAGCTATAGCCTGGCAATACTTTTAAAACGGCTTCGCTTATTCTGTGATGCCAAGAAAGGGGTTAAAATCCATTAAAATGTTTGCAGGTTTTGGAATATTGGTGTATATTTGCAGAAAAAATAGAAAGGCTTATGAAATATTTGGATCCTAAGGCCGATTTGACTTTCAAGAAAGTGTTCGGCGAACATCCCGAGTTGGTGAAAAGTTTGCTTAACGCCCTTCTTCCTTTTAAGAGTAAGGAAGAAGAAATCACTTCTGTGACCTATCTTACTCCTGAGATGGTTCCCCAGACTCCCACACGAAAATTTAGTATAGTGGATGTGAGATGCGAGGATGCTCAGGGACGTCAGTTTATTGTAGAGATGCAGATGGTTTGGTCGGCGGAGTTTAAGCAGCGAGTTCTCTTCAATGCTTCCAAGGCCTACGTGAAGCAGCTGAACAGAGGGGAAGATTATTCTCTTCTGAAACCAGTTTATTCCCTCAATCTTGTTAATGAGGTTTTTGAGCCAGAACTTGATGACTATTACCACTATTATCATCTTGTACACGAGGAGCATACCGAAAAGGTGATAGATGGTTTGCATCTGGTATTTGTAGAATTACCGAAGTTTACACCTCATACCTTTACAGAGAAGAAAATGCAGGTTTTGTGGCTTAGATATCTGACAGAAATCGATGAGAAGACGAAGACTGTTCCCGCAGAATTGCTTGCCAATCCGGAGATAGCCAAGGCTGTATCAGAAATAGAAGAGTCTGCCTATACCGAGGAGGAACTTCTTGGTTATGATGATTTCTGGGATGCTGTGAGCGTAGAGAAGACGCTTGCTGGCAGGTTGGAGCGTTTGACGAAGGCTAATGATGATGCTAAAGAGAAACTTAAAGCAACTTCTAGTCAGTTGGAAGCAACTTCTAGTCAGTTGGAAGCAACTTCTAGTCAGTTAAAGGAAGCTGAAGAACAGAGAAAGGAAGCTGAAGAACAATTAAAAAGAGCTAATGAGGAGAGAATGCAATCTGCTAAAAAACTTCTTCAGGCTGGAGTATCTGCTGATATTGTAGCCAGTACTCTTAATTTGAGTAAGAATGAGTTGGAAAGATTAATTCAAGCTTAAATGTATAATGCAGAAGTGCGTGAAAAAGTTGGTGGCCTTCATCTGATGAACCCCACCAACTTATTTCATGTGATTTTGCCTTATGTTTTTTACAAGTCAGCATTATTTGCGACTTGACAATTTTTGTGTTAGTTTCTTTGTTCTTTATAATAATTATGCTTATTTTTGCATTTTAATATTGATGAACTGCAATGCAATATCATTTGATTTACAGTACAAAGATAAGATGATACTCTGTAAAAAACAAACAGAAATCTTATATTTTGTTGCTATTATTAACTTATTAAACAGATTATAGTCTTATGGAAGGTAAAGTTCTTAAGCAAAAATTAATGAAGAAATCGCTCTTATCCTCAACGTTTCTGTTGACTTTTTCTTTGGTGATGATAATGACCTTATCTGCTTGTGAGAAATCAAGCAGCGATGATGAAGGTATGGACTGGAAAGGTGTTTTTAGTGATACGGAACCAGGATATGGTTGGTCATCCGATTATTTTGACTGCGATTTGCCCAGTGAAGTTCTTGCTATGCTACAATATAGTACTTTAGAAAAAGATTCTGCGGTTAGTGTTGGTGTTAGTGCGTGTGAAATTAGAGCTGAATACCATATCAGGATTAATGAAAATAATGCAATAATAACCTTTAATGAATCATCCAAAGCGGATAGTTTGATGGAAGTAAGGCATTATAAAATCTATAAATTTAAGGAAGGAAAATATGGTAGAGCTGAAGTTACTGAAAATGCCATTATTGTTGATGGTGGAGCCTGGGAACAGAAATTGCAAGATCCATATCAATATTCATTTTCTAAAAGAACGGGAAAAAGTGAGAGTAAGCCATACCGCAAAAATATTCAATATTCCGGAGAGTTTAATTGCAACTCTTCTGGTAGCAATACTATTCTTGTAAATAAAGATTATACATTTGAATTGAGTGATAAGGGCAGTCTCATCATGACTAAACCGGCTTATCGGAAGATTGGAGTTTTGGAGCGAGAATAGATGCTGCAGTTACTCTAATAAGCGCATTTTTTTAGAACATCTTTGATAACATCGGATAAGTCATACGATTTCTTGTAAAAGAGAAATCTTTGATAGATTATGCAAAGCCGCAGGAAACCAGCGGCTTTGTTTCGTTATAGATAGTTTTGGCTTGAAAAGGACCCTCTTATCTCTCCTCAGCGTCACAACCGGTTCAGCAGGAAATAGATAAGGAGTCCTTAATACTGTTGTAAAGATAGTGGAAAATTGTCGCCCCCGACAGATTTGCAATCCCCATATCCCACATTATATATTCTTATTATAGCTTGCTTGCTGCGGATTCAAAAGTTCCAATATTTGGTATTGAAGTTTGCTAAAGTATCAAACAGTTCGCGAATATCTAACCCCATGTATGGAGATTGAGACTCTTCTATACCCTCAAAAATCTTTCGCCTGGCATATTCGCCAGATGGAACGCTGCTTACACTTTTGATTCTTACAACTTCAATAACTTTTCCTTTGTAACACCCAAGAATATGAGTTGCAGCAGAGGCTTTTTCGTTTGCAATTCGCCAGTATTTTACAGTGCAGTTGTACACACTATCACGATACAGAGGATTACTTCTGTCATTATTCTGTAAAGCCTCATACGAGTTCTTAATGTTGACAAATATAATTTTGTCAGATTCCCGAATAGTCACCATATATGTTATAAATTTATTATTATTGTTCGTTTTTGAACATATCTAATGGCTTTTGTGGTATGACATGTTCATAGAACTCTATGATTTTGTACGACTTATTTTCATACGTTCTGTAGTCCTTGTTATAGCGTTGTATTCTACGGAGTTTCACCTTGATGGCGTCACCTTTTCCAAATCGTTCACCCTCGTTTATTTTCTGCATCAGAGCATCGTCCTTTACAATCATGGAAATCTTAAAGCCATTATACATGAATTGCCATCGTGCTCCTGGTTCAAAGTTTAAGCCAACAATGACGAGGGTGGTATCTTCGTCTATGATTTTTTCGTTGGGGATTATTTGTCCTTCTGCTTGCATAATTATATGTCTCATTTTATGGGTTGTACAAATGTTGTGGTGGAAAGAACCTAAGTTGATTAAGTAGATTTCCTTTTTATTTCGCAAATATACTTTGTTTTTATGAGATAACAAAATTTCCCTTTATTTTTTGCACATCTTTAACATCACTATGTGGTAGTGATGCCAAAGTTGGTGGCCTTCATCTGATGAACCCCACCAACTTTTTTTCATGTGGTGGGGTACATGATTTTAATGCTTTTACCTAAAGGTAGGAAACAGGTTTTCTGGAAGATAGGAAACTGGTTTCCTGGAAGGTAAGAAATTACCCGTTTCTAGAAGAAAAAAATACCGGGCAGGGAGATAGTTCCCCTGCCCGGTAAATATTTTTTAGATGATTGGATTATAAGTTGACGTCGTCTCCTGTTAGTTCTTTCCATTCATCAACTGCTGCCTCGAAATTAATTGGGTTCAAGATTGGCTGGCCTTGATCATTGTAGCCGCCACCGAAGATGAGGGTGTAGATGTAACGCTTGCCTGGTTCCCAGCTATCTCCGAATGGAACATAGAGTGTATTATACCCATCTTTTCCAAAGATGTACTCGCCATTCTGCTTGATTCTGCAAGAGATTTCTATATATGTCTCTTTTGCATCGTCTCCATCTTTCTTGGTCTTTGCACTTGTGGTGCTTGTTTTCCAGGCTGTCAATGCTTGTGGAATAAACAGCAATGGTTTGTTGGTAGAAATGTCAGTTGCGACATCTTTCTTTGTAATTTGAATCTTGTCAGTGTTCATTCCAACAGTTTTTGCTCCCATGACTGTGCCCGTTTGTGTCCAATCGGTTCTTGTTGGGGCTGTAGTTTCATCTTTAGGGAAAGTGAAAATACCGGATAATTGGAAATTATGGAACTTCATGTTGTCAATCTCAACTTCCATATTATCGTATTTTGTCTTTGCCATAAATACTACCTGTGACAATATATGGTGGAACTGCATTGTTACAATACCGGAGGTGTTCGCATAGGTTTTGCCCTTTGCCATCGCATACATGAGGTCTATGTTAGCCGGATTTTTTTTATCTTTATTGTAAGTGTCACTGCCCCTATAACTAATTTGCTGCTTATCGTGAGCAATGGTCCACTGGCAATTTCCTTTCATACCTGCGGCAAACGAGCCGTCTTCAAAAGTGCCAGGATTTACTGCATAAAAATTAAGTGGAGTTGCTTCCGGCCAGTAGCGAACATCTGAAGCCTGGGCATAATCCCATTTTTTACCATCATGTTTGATGTTGATTCCGTTCCAACCCATTTTTGTGTCATTGCTACCCATATATGCATTGCCATTGTCTGTAAACGCATACACTTTGAAATCGGTACTGGTGATATTGCCAGCGTCAATAATAGTAGCTCTCGTCTCAGCCTGGTTACCCACTACATGGAAACCTATGGCGCTCTGGGTGCTGGTTCCGATACCATCACCTACACTTGCTAATTCATTGTCTGAACATCCTGACAGGAGCACCGCTGCGGTGCAGGCTGTCATTAAAATAACTTTTTTTATAACTTTAATTTTTTAACACGTTAAAAGTTGATAAAATAGAAACTAAATTTTGTAAGATATAAATATCTCGTACATTAAACTTATATTCTGACTTCCATTAAATTCATATTCTTCCATTAAACTTATATTCATACTTCCTCAGCAAGGAATATCCACATTCACATCGCCCCAGTTATCTACTCCTACATCGAATCCGGCTCCTCCGCCGGAACCTCCTCCGCCTTCATCCGGAATCTCGAAGTCGATGTTGATGACGAGATGAACATCACCCACGTGACCCACCACGGGAACGGAATGAACCTGGACGGAAACATCCTGCTCCAAAACATGCAGCTTGCCTGATTTGCTCCTGATAAAGAGCTTGAAGAGATTAGGCGCTGAGCAGCCCTGAGTGCTGCCCTGGGTGCTGCCCTGGGTGCAACCAAACGTGTAGAAACCACCCCTCAACTGATTCGCGATTACATCTCCTCCAAAAAGAAGACGCTCGGAAAGAGAGTAGGGGAGCCTGTCGGCTGCCATCAGAAGCGAACCCGACATGCCGGATAGGCTTGCCCTGATATCTGCTATGCGCTCTAGCTTGCGGATGCCGTTAACCTCGTAGGTGTAGCGGCAAACCATGCTTTTGGGGTATAGTGTAATTACTTGTACTCCGTTTTCAGAACTTCCAGCACTTTCAGCACTGGCAGATGATGCAGCAGCATGGCTGGCATTCACGGAAACCCAATCGATGTGGTCGCCACAGAGCCACGACGGGGTGAGGGATGCCTGCTCGCCATCGGGCGATTTCGTATCTCTTGTATCAGCGGTGAAATCCAGATAACTGTTCGGATTTTTCCAAACTATTCCGTTGGTATCGTAATTCATGCTGATTACCCCGTAGTCGTTTTCGGGCAGTTCTATCTGCCGGGTTTCTCCTTTCGGAAAATCGAAGATCCACGGTTCGCCTTTTCCATCCTTTGGGAAGAATATCACTCGCATGCCTTCAGGTTTTTCGTGCCCCGAGAGCTGGCTCCAGTCGAAGGTTACCTTCAGTAATCGGAATTGAGCATTCTCCTCGTAATGCAGCTCCTTGTGGTTGCAGGATGATAGAATAGAGAGTAGGGAAAACAATAGGACAAAAAGTCGATAGGATTTTCCCGTTTTGCTGAAATTATTCATCGGCACCTCCTTTCTTCCTATCCTCCTTCTTCCTCATCTCCTTCTCCTTCACTTCTTTCTCCTTCACTTCTTTCTCCTTCTTCTTCTCCTTCACCTCTTTCTCCTTCTTCTTCTTCTCCTTCACCTCTTTCTCCTTTACCTTCTCCTTCTTCCCCTTCCAGCTTCTGTTAGCATTTCCGTGCCCCAGCAGCCACACCAGGGAGACTTCGAGTTTCGTAGGACCTATCCAGTGGCGCTCTTTCGTGGCCTGCCACACGTAGTAATGGTTCCGCGGCTTGTACTCGTGGTAGATTCCGCCCCAATATCCCATGCCCAGAGAGAAATCGATGTTCAGCTTCCTGGCGATGGGGAGCGAGTAGCCGTATTCGGCACCCATGGCATGGTTCATCTTGTTCCAGATGGTTCCGCCAGGCTTGCCGCCCATGTAGCCACGACCGCCCATTTCGAAATCGTAGGTGAATATTTGGGCGTAGATGCCGATGTGATGCCCCGTGAGCGGTTTCTCCTCAGCAGCCTTGCCCAGCCATTTGCGCACGGCGATGTCGCCTCCGTATGCACGCCAGTACCAGTGGCGGCGGTCTGTCTTCCACCAGCCATACAGCCAGTTGGCAGCCACCGACCAGCTTTTGCCCAGGTACATTTCGCAACCTATGTTCGGCATCAGCAGTGCATCGTAAAGCATGTTCGTACGCAGCGCCACATAATGCAGCTTTCTGGGCTGACCTGGCTCGATGAAAATGGGTTCGATGTGGATGGAATCGGATGTGATGGTTGTATCTACCGATAGCTTCACGATTTTCCATTCGGGCATCGTACTAGGAATCAGCGGTTTATATACCCTGTCGTACCATAGGAACAGCTGCGAGGCTCGTAGCGAGGGGAAGTATTTCTTATACATATATTGATAAGGGATTCCTCCTCGCAGGCTTCTGATTCGCTCCAGTAGGCTACTGGTTCGTCCCGGCTGGCTTCTGATTCGTCCCGGCTGGCTTCCCTGACGATTGCTCTGGGTGCCGATGCCTGCTTCCGCTTCGCCGGCAATTTGGCTCAGCAGCGAGAGGGTTTCTTCTCTGAAGGGGAGCAGCGGGTCGTGCTTTGCCAGTTTGAGCAAGCCTATCCAGTCGGGTCCGATGAAGCGTGATGACTTCAGCGAATCGGGCAGGGTGGCGTATTTCGAAAGATGGTTGAAGAGCACATCGGCTCGCTTTTCGGATAGCCACCTGTTGATTCCCGGAGAACCCTCGGGTGAGGCGGCGCCCACGACGAGGATTTTTCGCAACTGGTAAGCGGAGTCTGCGTAATTGGAACGCAGGGTATCTGCGATGCGATTCAGTGCCCACTGGTTATCGCTCAGGGTAGGGTCGAGGTTGATCTTTCCCTGTCGGAAGAAAATCTTCACGGAATCTTTCACATCATATATTTGCTGTGATTCCTTCACATTATATTTTGTCTGTGATTTCTTCACATTATATTTTGTCTGTGATTTCTTCACATTATATATTTGCTGTGATTTCTTCACGTCATGCTTTATCTGCGCCGATAGATAACTTTCAAAGCATAAGAATGCGATGAGAATTATATATTTAGTCATTCGGTACATTTATTATACATTTGTATTTCTTCTACTTCATTTTTCTCGTATGCTTAACTACTATTTATTATCATACATTTAGACTTTTATAATTATTATTTTAATATTTACTGTTTAGACTTTAATTTTCGTTTTGGCTTTTTATATTCATGGAATATTCATGTAATATCATGCCGTTCTCAGAGCATCATGAGATGCAATATAGGGTTGTCTCCTAGATAGGGACAAGTCCCGGGCGCAAATATATGACTAAAAATGATAGGTTGCAAATTTTTGGAGTTAAAAAAACTTAATATAGTAATAATATTTCGGTGTTATATATACAATAAAAGCTCCCGTTGTGAAGAGTCACAAGGGAGCTTTTGGGAGATGATTCAACAAAGTTTCATTTGAATGGTTCTTACATGCAGCTCGTTACTCCGAGCGAAGTGGCAATGGCGGTTAAGATAGAGATTAAAATCTGTATCAGCGTTTTCCAGGATTCTCGTTTCATAGTGATTAATGTTTAGTGATGTGATAGGATAGGGGATTGCAAATCCCCTGGTTTAATAGGTCGAACCTTTTTTTATGGCGGATTGCAAATCCGCCAGGACGCCTAGCGGACGTTCTGTTCTCCGCCAGGCGTTCTGTCTTCCGCCTGGCGGAGCTTATTCTACAAATTTACATGGCCGCTGTCGCCCGTGCCTTCAGAGCCGGTTCCGCCTCCATCGGTTTTGCCGCTATCGGTTCCACCCGTTTCCTGGCTGGTTCCACCTGCTCCCTGGTTGCCCGTTCCGCCACCGCCGTTAGTGCCAGAGCCGCCTGGGTTGGTTCCGTCTCCGCCATTATCTGCCACTCCGTAGCTATCGTAGGCAGTAATCTTGCAGAGCTTCTTCAATTCCGAATTGCTCCAATTCTTGGTGTTTTTCACCAGAAGATGAATATCCTCTACGCTGGCGGAAGTAACCTTGTCACGGCTCACCTCGCCACGCGACTTGATGCCGATGGAGAACAGACCCAAGTCGCCGAGTCTTACGTTCTTACCGTCGAGAATCAGCTCCTTCATGCAGTCGAGCATATCCATCATCACGCCGTGCACGGTGCCACGGCTGTAAGGAGAGTTGTGAGATGAGATGTGATCCACAAACTCCTCGAAACTCATCTCGCGGTCGGTGACCACGGTAGCATACCAGAGTTCCTTACCTGCGTTCTCTCCAGTTTGTGGAGTACGCTTTACTTTACGATACTTAATGTTTCCCTGTCCCATACTTTTTTTAGTGATTATTTGTTAGTGATTATTTATTAGTGATTATTTGTTGTTGACTCTTTTATCCGAGTAGTCATTGGCAGCCTTTGTTCTCGTCAGCAGCCTTTGTTCTCGTCAGCAGCCTTTGTTCTCGTCAGCAGCCTTTGTTCTCATCAGCAGCCTTTGTTCTCATCAGCAGCCTTTGTTCTGAATGACGATGCAAAGGTACGGCTTTTTTCTGATACCACCAAAAATCACCCTGCAGAGTTATGTTAAACGCCGTTAACATTTAGGGCGAAAGGTGTTAATTAAAAAAACTCTATGATTACAGAAGGAGAAAGCATAGTTTAGAGAAATGAAAAATTATGCTTTTGCCCAACACTGATTACTGATTACGATTACAGTTCCATTTTCCGCAGGGTGGTGTAAGGAGAGAAAAAAGAGTAGTTAGAATTTTTATATTATATATATATTTATATAAATATATATATAATATAAACCCCATATAACCCCTTATATCTTCGAGCGGAAAATGGAACTGTAATCGTAATCAGTAATCACTTGGTGTAATATATTTTGTTTTCTGCTTGGCTGTGGCGCAAAATCATTCTTTCAGGTCATTTTGAGAAGTTCTAAAAATAATTTGCATTTTTTTTCTTCAATTTATTTGTTTATCTCAAACTATTTTATTAATTTTGCACTTGATATGAAAAAATATCCTGCGCCGGCCAATCCCTCCTGGTTAAAAGCTTGTCTTTTTGAAGGTCTCTGAGGTTAGAGTAGAGTATTTGGAAATACTAATAACAATAAACAAACAAAAAGACAACTATGACAACAGCTAACAGCGTCATCAGAAAGAAGCATCTCAATGCTTTAAAGCCATCTCGTTTCGTCCAGGCGATAAACGAGGTGGATAGCTATTCTCGGAAGATTCGTGAACTTTTGGATTTTGGTGTATTCAATCCACGCACGACAAGTGATGATACCATTTTATCCATGCGAGTATTAATGCTTCAATCAAATTACTGTTTCACTCTTTTGGATTTCCTGATTCAATTAGTAGAGGGTATTCGTAAACAGGGATTGAAATTTCTACTGGTAAATTTGTATGATCTTAATAGCATGAAAGATTATAGACATACACTTGGTTATTTCTCGGATGACTGGATTTTTGTCTCATATGATAGTGAGGAAGTTCAACAGGTAATCAATGCCTCTTGCTATAGAAAATCAGAAGCAGAGGTTCTTTGCCAGATAAAGGATGTTGTAAGAAGACACCCGATTCTTGATTGCTGCTATAATGATGTTTGCGAAGTTTATGTTGTCGCGAAATTACTGAGTAGCGATAGCATTTATTCTATGATGGAAAGTCTCTCCGATGCCTGTACCACCATGTTGATTCATGTGGAAAAGATGCTTGGGAATTTCACGGATAATGATGTTGCTACCTGCTATAAATATTGGAATAACATCAATGAAAATCGTTGGAAGGGTTCTTGCAGACATGATTTCAGAACCTGGAAACATGGACTTTTCGCGAAGCACAAGGAAAAGAACATCCGGGCCAAATACTATGACTGCCTGACCAAGTTGTATGAATCAGGATTTCTGGATTTCATCATCGATAAGATGGATATCCGTTACCAGAAGGGAAGCTTTCTTTCTGTTGACGGGCATAATTACGAAGAGCGGAATGGATTCTTCTACCCTGAAGATGGTCTGCCCTATGGCAGCGGACTTCCGGATGAGCTGCTTTTTGCTGAACATGCTGTAGGCGAGCTGCTTTTTGATGAAGGGACGCCTAATCCTAATTCTGTGGGTATATACCTCATGGTTCATATTTCGGAGCTGGGAGAAAATGAAATCAAAAGTTTCTTTGAATTCATCTATTTCAAGAAGCAATTGGAACTACTCGCTAAGAAAGAGGGTATCCTGCATATCGGTCTCCTGTCTAGCATGTCCGAAACATCTGCATATGGTTCTTACTCCGCTGCACAGTCTTCTTCGGTCAATCAGTCTTCATCCGCCAATCAACCTTCTCCAGGGAATCAACCTTCCTCGGGCAGTAAGTCTTCTTGCACGGGCGGAAGGGCATCCAAGACAAGCTGCTGGCATCCCGAGAAACAAATACACCGGAATTTGTGCCGCAAACTGAGAGAGAAGGGGTATTGCCAAGTGGATGGTGACCACTATCAATGGACGGCTACGATCGAGGAGTTTGGCTACCTGATTTATTACAGCACCGAGATTCTGAAAATCGGGAAGCATCCTTCTTCTGACAGAATATTGTGGGGTATGTTTTGCCCATTCTTCGGCATCAATGATAAAAAGAAGAAGCAGGCGCAGAACGCTATAACGTGCCTGAAACGTGACTTGGAGGCTAAAAAACACAATGCGAACTGTGAAAAGGCTGAAAATATTAAGAAATTAATAATGATGGTAAAAGTTTGATGCATAGTCTGTTAGGTGTGTATGAATTCTATGAATTGCTATGAATTCATATCGGAGAAAACATTTTTTTATCGTATATTTGCCGGCGCAATCTCACGAAGAGGTTGTGCCGGTTTTGCATTCTGTTGGTATAATGCTTGGCTGGGATAAGGCCTTATATCAACTGAATATTACATCGACTGGATATGTCTGAATCGGGATTCGTTCAATCGTAATTCTGGAATATAGACATGAAAGAAGAATTTTTGAGTAGTAATGAGTGGGAGAACGGAAACGTGAACGGGAACGGGAACGTGAGCGTGAACGGGCAGTGGGGCTTGGCTCAGGAAGTGGATAGCATCTACATGGAGCTAGGCGAGATTGCCAAGAGTCTGGATAAGATTCGCCAGCGATTGGCGAACATCACCAAGGCGGCATCGGGGCGAGAAGTAACAGGGAAGGAACTTTCCTTGCCTGGGGCTTCGTTTCCGGGGCCTTTGTTTCCGGGAGCTTCGTTGCCGGGACTTTCTGAGTCTCAGATGGATGAGAGAATATTTCATCCTTCGTTCGATATGCGCAAGCTGAAGCAGGCCATCTCCGATTTGGGGATTCTACCATCTGAGCGCAACAGATGGTGCGTGGTGTTCCTGGTGCTGAGGGAGAATTCCATCATTGCTTCCAACGCATCAGAACAGGAGTTTATCCATTGGGCCAGGGATGTGTTTGGTGTGGCTTCTGGCGATTTCCGTCATTGCCTGAATGGGGCGAAGGCGCTGCCCACCTGGGAGTGGACTGAGGCTCTGGTGGCTTCCAAGTATATTTCGCTTGCTAGCCAGCTGAGAAGCTGGGCTAGTTCGCCTGATTGTCTGCTGAAAAGAGACAGGCATGGCGAGGCGTTCTATTTTGATTCGCATCACAAATGGAACAAGATGAAGGCGTAGATGTACACCTGGCTACACCATGATTTCATACTGATTTATATGATTCATACACCCTCATACACCATTTCGGAAATGAGGGTGTTTTTTTTTCGTCTTCCCTTTTCTTTTCTTTCTATCTTTGCATCAACAAAACGACGAAATGTATGACATTTTAAGCGATGTATAACATTTTAAGCGATGTAGAATTTTAAACGATGTAGAATTATGAAAAGTAATGTACAGATTTTCAGTCACCCTCAGTTTGGTGACATTCGTGTGGCGGGCACCTTTATGGAGCCTCTGTTCTGCCTGGTGGATGTTTGCAATGCACTGGATATCAAGAATGCGAGCCGTGCCAAGGCGGCTCTGAAAGTTGATGGGGTTCATCAGATGAAGGTCACCACCACACAGAAGAACCAGCATGGCGAGTCGGAAAAGACGCATGAGGTTTACTTCACCTTCATCTCGGAGCTCAACTTCTACAAGCTCATCATGCGTTCGGATAAGCCGCAGGCCGAACCTTTCCAGGACTGGGTGTGCGGAGAAGTGCTGCCGGCCATCCGCAAGGACGGCGGGTATCAGCTGAACAGCAAGATTGGTGAACTGGAGGCGAGAATCGCTTCGCAGAAGGTGCTGCTCAACGAGACCTGTGCCGTGGTGGCGAAGCAGGAGCACGATCTGGAGCATCTCTTCGATGATGCCTTCTATGCCATCGATGTGCTCCGCTCCATCTCGTGCTACACTACCACGCAGGTAGCCAAGGAGCTGGGGCTCACGGCGCAGGAACTGAACCGATGGCTCTGCGTGCAGCACGTGCAGTATTACCAGAGCGGACAGTATATGCTCTATGCCGAGTATGCCCATCGCGACTATGCCAAGACGCGCACCCGACATGCGGAGATTAGCCCCACCACCGTTTATTCGCATACACACCTGGTGTGGACGGAGAAGGGCCGCAAGTTTATCCATAAATTTTATGGGGCGCATTCTTGTGATGAGGCGCATTCTCGTGAAGATAAAGACAAGAATATGGGATTTTAACGGAAGAAAATAAAGAGTAATAATGGCAATAGGATATTCTGATAGTATTAGAAGTCAGGTGGTGCAGACATGCACCCCTGAACTTCTTCACCGGGCGATGAGGAGCAGCAAGGTGAAGATGGTTTGCGCCCAACTGGTGGATGCGCTGGAAAGCAAGCTGCGAGGGGAGGTGTGCAACGACGACTACGAGGAGATGAAGAAGAAACTCAAGTCGCAGCTGCCTATCCTCACGCCCCACGCCACCTTCAGGAATGGCAGGCGCAAGAATGATGAGGCTATCCCCAGCGGTTTGTCGATATATGATATCGACCATATTCCGAATCCTCGCGGGTATTGGGAGGAGAAGAAGAAAGTGCTGGCTGGTAAGTTGTTAGGGGGAACAAAGTTTTCCGGTGGTGTTTTGGCTGAGGCTGGAAGCGAATCAGGGGGAACGAAGGTTTCCGGGGATTTGCAATCCCCGGCAAGCTGCGGGCAAGCAAGAAATGTTCTCAGTGTCTTAGATTTGATAGTGCTCGTTCACGTTACTCCTTCTACCCAGGGCCTTCGCCTCGTGTTTGTCATTCCCGAGGGGATGGACATCGCCATGGCGCAGCGATGGATGTCGCAGCAGCTGGAGGATTCGGAGTATGATACGGTGGTGAAGGATTTGGCCCGCCCGTCTTTCCTGGTTCCCGAGGAGTATCTTCTTTATATCAACGAAGAGGAACTTTTCAAGGAAAGAAATATTACAAGTACTTCATCTGCTTTGCCTGGCGGGGGCGCATCCTTGCTTGCCGGGGATTGCAAATCCCCGGGGCGCCTGGCGGACTCAAACCCGGGGCGCTTTGCGGGTGCATCCTTGCTTGCCGGGGATTGCAAATCCCCGGAGCGCCTGACGGACTCAAACCCGGGGTGCCTGACGGGGGAATATCCGGGGTGCCTTGCGGTGGAGAATGCAAATCATAAAGTTCAAAGTTCAAATCTCAAAGTTCAAAGTAAAGAAAGTTCAAATCTCAATGTTCAAAGTAATGACTATGTTCAAGACAATCGATTTCCGGGCACTAACGGCGATAACGCTGTTTCTTCTGGCTCTGCTGTTCAGCCTGCCCAACCTGGTGATAGCCATCGTGTTGATGATCCTCATCTCGGCCCTGCTGGAGATAATCAAGATGCTGGCGGAGTGGCAGCCCAAAGGGTGTTCCCCAAGGAATACAACGGCATCGCCTACGAGAAACTCGTAGCCAAGCTGGTAGAACTCCTGGGCGGCGAACCGGAACATGGCTCTCGCAACGCCTTCATCTTCACCCTGGCATGCTATCTGCGCTACCTCTGCGATGATAACCCGGCATGGATCAAGCAGGTGATTCCCACCTTCGGCGAAGAACAAAACCGGGCATTTGCCACCGTGGAGAGTGCCTGCAACAGAAGACAGGCGCACCGACTGCCCGGCATCGTGCGCAAGGCTATCAAGCTCTCGCAGGACGATGAGAGCAAGGCTATGTGTGCGGGATGCTTCGACGACGATGACTTCGGAGATATCCATAACCCCGAGTCGTATTTCTACAACATCCATCAGATGCCGCAGAAACTGCCCAAGCTCATCAAGCTGCTCGTCTCCAAGACACCCGAAATCTATCGCCCTGCCGTTTCGCAGGCCGTCTTCCCGCCGCTGGCTTCGCATCTGCTCGAAACCCGGTTCAGATATATCGACAACGTAGAGCACGAGGCTACGCTGATGCAGATACTCTGTGCCCCTACGGGCAGCGGAAAGGAATCTGTGAGCCAGCCGATTAACAGAATCATGGCGGATATCCGGAAGCGTGATGAGGAGCAGCGTGAACGTGAGCGTAAATGGAAGGATGAGTGCAACAGCAAGGGTGCCAACAAGGACCGCCGTGAGCGCCCCGAGGGACTGGTGATTCAGGAGGTGAACATCGATATGACCAATCCTGCCTTCGTGCTCCGCATGAAGGAGGCGGAGAACCACTTTCTCTATGCCAAGGTGAACGAGCTGAACCTCTTTGATGCCCTGAAGGGCAAGACCAACCAGCATTTCAGAATCATGGAGCTGGCGTTTGATTTGGGCAACTATGGCCAGGACCGCGTGGGCCCCCAGAGCGTGACGGAGACGGTGCAGGTGAGGTTCAACTGGAATGCGAGTTGCACGCCCCGAAAGTGCAGGGATTATTTCCGTAGGGTGGTAACGGATGGTCCTATCTCGAGAATCTCGTTTTCTACCATCGAGCGCCGTCCCTGCGGTTCGGAGATTCCTGTATATGGCACTTACGATGCTGCCTTTGATGAGGCTCTGAAGCCTTACATCGACAATCTGCTGAAGGCAAGGGGACTGGTAAACTGTCCGCAGGCGCTGAGGCTGGCCAGGAAACTGGTGGAGGAGAATGCTGAGTTTTCGAGATTGTCGCAGAATTTCGTGTTCGAGAATCTCTCGTTCCGTGCCAATGTCATTGCCTATCTCAAGGCGTGCGTGCTCTATGTGGCCAACGGGATGAAGTGGGAGGCCTGCATCGAGGATTTCATCCGATGGAGCGAGCGCTACGACCTGTGGTGTAAGTTGAAACTTTTCGGACAGATGATTTATGAAGCCGACACCGACCGTGCGGATCTTCCCAAGACGGCGCCTCATGGTCCGAAGAACTTGCTGGAGCAGTTGCCCGATGAGTTTACGATGGAGGATTACATCAAGCTTCGCCGCCAGGAGGGTTACGAGGATGACAACAATCGGCGTGTGAACATTGCTCTGAACCAGTGGGTTCATCGTGGCTACGTGGTGCGGATTGGAAATCAGGAGGGTGATTACGATTACAATTACAGTTCCATTTTCCGCAAGTTGAAGTTCCTCAAGGAGAAGGGTTAGCTACAATTTGTAAAATTATAAATTGTAAACTACAAATTATAAATTGTAAGCTATAAATTGTAAAAACTGTAAACTACAAATTATAAATTGTAAACTATAAATTGTAAAAACTGTAAACTAAAATAAGTATGGAGTTAGTTTTAAAGCGTATTGCGAAGAAGAATACTTACACCATCGGGCGTTTGTATATTCTGGAGGATGAGGACGTGGACCGCAAGGTGGTAACCAGTTACAACCAGGGGTTGAAGCGTGAGTTTCGTAATAGTTTTGATGTGCAGAAGTTGGGGACTGATACTTATTTCTGCGACACCATGGAGCCTACGTGGCGCAATCTGCTGGGTGTGGAGCTGGAGCCTCAGCTGGTGGATGCCCGTCTGGGCAGGGTTTCTGGCAAGAAGGCCCAGAAGATGAAGGGTCACACTGCCATCCCCGAGGGCACGTATCCTGTGCTCATCACGCCATCGCCCAGGTTCAGGCAGTGGTTGCCGTATCTTCAGGGTGTTCCGAATTTTGAGGGCATCCGAATTCATGCCGGCAATTATCCCGACGATACCCAGGGCTGCATCCTGGTGGGTGAGAACAAGTTGAAGGGTATGGTTGTGAATTCCCGCATCTGGCTTCATCGCCTGATGAAGCGCATGGAGGAGGCGAGGGATAAGGATGAGAGCATCTGGATTACCATCATCTGATGGGCAAATATGAGGAGGGGGGTGTCTTGGACTTTTGACACACCCTCAATCTTGTATGTTTTCCGCCAGGTGTTCAGAAACTATCGTGAAGTACCCCGCTAGGCGTTCCGACGGATTTGCAATCCGTCGTTAAAAAATGTTCGACCTCTTAAACCTTGGGATTTGTAATCCCCTTACCATCCTTGCTTGCTGCGGATTTCAAATCCGCAGGGCGTAAATAGGTTGGGACATTTTTTAACGGCGGATTTCAAATCCGCCTAGCGCCTGGCGGTTTTTTCCTAGCGCCTGGCGGTTTTTTTCCTAGCGCCTTGCGAGTTTCTTTCCTAGCACCTGGCGGGTCCTTTCCTAGCGCCTGGCGGGTTATTTCTTCTCCAGTTCCTGAAGGCTCTCCATTTTCTTCGACTCCAGGAATTCATAGATTCCGCACAGATGCTCACGAACACGGCCATGACCGAATTCATATACCTTGCTCACCAAACCATCCAGGAAGTCACGGTCGTGGCTCACCACGATCAGCGTGCCGTCGAAATCGAGCAGGGCCTGCTTCAGCACATCCTTCGTTTTTAGATCAAGATGGTTGGTAGGCTCATCGAGAATCAATAAATTCACTGGCTCCAGCAGCAGCTTGAGAATAGCCAGACGGGTGCGTTCGCCTCCCGATAATACCTTTACCTTCTTGGTAGAATCCTCGCCGCCAAACATAAAGGCTCCCAGCAAATCGCGAATCTTATTTCTTATTTCTCCCTTGGCCACATCATCAATGGTCTGGAACACCGTAAGCTCGCCATCGAGCAAAGATGCCTGGTTCTGAGCGAAATAGCCTATCTGTACATTGTGGCCTAATTCCAGCTTGCCCTCGTTCTGAAGCTGGCCCATGATGCATTTTACCAGCGTAGATTTACCCTCGCCGTTTCTTCCCACGAAGGCAATCTTGTCGCCACGCTCCACGGTGAGGTTCACGCCGCTGAATATCTTCTTGTCGTCAAACGACATGGCCACATCGCTCATCTGCACCGGATAGGCACCGCTTCTCGGACTTGGCGGGAACTTCAGTCTCAGTCGGCTGGTATCCTCTTCATCCACCTCGATGAGTTCCAGTTTTTCGAGCATCTTCACACGGCTCTGCACCTGGAAGGTCTTGGAATACGTGCCCTTGAACCGCTCGATGAAATCCTTGGTCTCGGCTATCATCTTCTGCTGTTCCTCATATTTCTTCATCTGCTGCTCGCGGCGTTCCTTGCGCAGTTCCAGATACTGGCTGTAGGTGGCCTTGTAGTCGTAGATTCTGCCCATGGTTACTTCGATGGTGCGGGTGGTGATGTCGTCAACAAATTTCCTGTCATGACTGATTACTACCACTGCCTTGGAACTGTTGATGATGAATTCTTCCAGCCAGCCGATGGATTCGATGTCGAGGTGGTTGGTAGGCTCATCGAGGAGCAACACGTCAGGCGATTTCAGCAGCAGTTTGGCCAGTTCTATTCGCATGCGCCATCCTCCGGAGAATTCGCTGGTAGGGCGGTTGAAGTCGGAGCGTTCGAAACCCAGTCCGAGCAGCGTTTTCTCTACGTCTTCCTCGAAGTGGGTCATGTCGATGGCATAGAATTTTTCTGACAGAGACGATACTTTTTCGATGAGCTGCATATAGTCGTCGCTATCGTAATCGGTGCGGGTGGTAAGCTCGTTGTTGATGCGGTCTATCTCAGCCTGCATCTCGTGCAGGTGGGCGAAGGCCTGACAGGTTTCCTCGAACACGGTGCGTCCGTCTTCGGTCATCAGGTGCTGGGGCAGGTAGGCGATGACGCAGTCTTTCGGTGCTGACACCGAGCCTCGTGTGGCTTTTCTCACGCCAGCGATGATTTTGAGCAGGGTACTCTTACCTGCTCCATTCTTGCCCATCAGGGCTATACGGTCCTTCTCGTTAATCTGGAAGGAAATGTCTTTGAATAGGGTGGTGCCGCCAAACTCGACGGTCAATCCATCTACTGTAATCATATATTTCTTTTTCTTGTTTATTTCTTTTTCTTGTTAATTTTTATCGATGATGTGGTTGATAACCATTCCTGCTATGGCCATGCCGAAGGTGGCGGTGATGTGGCAGAGCGAACCGTTGATCTGTGCCTTAGTTGCGCTGTGTTCACAGTTCTCGCCCTGGTTCTGCATCGGTTTTTCCTCGCTATATACGCACTGGAATTTATGTCGAGGGAACGTTTTGTTTTTCTTGAATTTCTTTCGCAGTGCTCTAGCCAGCGGGTCGCCATCCACCTTCCAGAATTCAGTCTTTCTCACCATGAAGGGGTCGCGGCGCAGGGCGGCTCCCATTGAAGAAATGAAGGTGATTTCCTTAGGCAGGGCTGTGGCACGGAGAATGAGATCAGCCTTATCTTTCAGCGAGTCGATGGCATCGATGATGAAATCGTATTCCTCCATGTGGAACTCATCGGCAGTTTCTGCCTGATAGATTTTCTGATAGGCGGTGATGTTGGCATCGGGATTGATTTCAAGCAGGCGTTCGCGCAGTGCATCCACCTTCACCTCGCCGATGGTGCGGCTAGTAGCCATCAGCTGTCGGTTGCAGTTGGTAACGCATACATGGTCGCAATCTACCATGGTGATGTTGCGGATGCCGCTTCGCAGCAGTCCCTCGACACACCATGATCCTACACCTCCGACTCCGAAGATGAGCACTCGTGCTGCCTGAATTTTTTCAAGATTATCTTTTCCCAGGAGCAGTTCCGTGCGTCGCTGCATACCCCGTTCCATTGTTGTGATTTTATTTTCCATTATTTGCTTGTCGTTTTATTCTTGTCTTTTAATTTCTTGTCTTTTAATTTCCGGTTCATTTCCGGTTCTTTTTCGGTTTATTTCCGGTTCTGCTGCCATCATTGGCTGATTCTCAGGCACAACATACGGCTGGCTTCCTGGCAGAATATACGGCTGGCTTCCTGGCACAGCTAGCGGCTTTGCTTCTATCTCCCCACGCAATCTTTCTTTCAGCTTCGTGTTTCTGTTGCTTACCGTCAGATTTCTTATGGCGTAGGCGAGGGCTTTAGGCTGACCTATCAGCACGCAGATTTTCTTGGCTCTCGTAATGCCCGTGTAGATGAGGTTGCGCTGGAGCATCACGAAATGGGTCATCAATACGGGGATGACCACGATGGGGTATTCCGAACCCTGACTCTTGTGGATGGTGGTGGCATAGGCCAAGGTAAGCTCATCCAGTTCCGTGGCCTCGTATTCTACCAGATGGTCTTCGAAAATGACGGAGATGGTGCGGTCTTCCATATTTACCTTCTCCACGGTTCCGATGTCGCCGTTGAATACGTTCTTGTCGTAATTATTCCTTATCTGCATTACCCGGTCGCCCTGTTTGTAGGTGGTTCCGCCACGGCTGATACCCAGGGTGGATGTGTTGAGCGCCTGCTGCAGCATCATGTTCAGATTGGCTGCTCCCACCACGCTTCTCTGCATCGGCGTGAGCACCTGGATATTGCTCAGGGGCTGACCATAAGCCTTGGGCAATCGGTATTTTACAAGATTCACGATTTCCGTAGCCACCTGCTCCGGGTCTTCGTTCTTGATAAAGAAAAAGTCGGTCTGCTTGCCATTGCTCGTGTCAGGATAATATCCCTGGTTGATGGCATGGGCACTCATCACGATTCGGCTCGATTGCGCCTGTCGGAAGATGCGGGTGAGGCGGACTACTGGAATTTTCCCAGAGTCGATGATGTCGCGCAAAACGTTTCCGGCTCCCACACTCGGCAACTGGTCTATATCGCCCACCAGCACCAGGCGCATGTGTTCCGGAATTGCCTTCATCAGATTATACATCAGAATGATGTCTATCATCGAGCACTCATCTACTATCAGCGCATCGCCCTCCAGCGGGTTCTCCTCGTTGCGCTTGTATCCGTCCTGCGGATTGAACTCCAGCAGGCGGTGGATGGTCTTGGCTTCCATGCCTGTGGCCTCGCTCATTCGCTTGGAAGCTCTGCCCGTAGGAGCCGCCAGCAGAATCTTCATTCCTGCCGTCTTATAGGCGGTGATGATACCTTGTGTTGTCGTGGTTTTTCCTGTACCCGGACCACCCGTGAGTACCATCACCTTAGAGCGTACTGCCTGCTCTATGGCGGCAATCTGCACCTCGTCATACTTGATGCCCGAAGCCTTTTCCATCGCCTTGATGTCGGCCTGCATATTGAAGAGGCTAGGCCCCTGACCGTGCATCAGGGCGAGCAGCTTCTTAGCCGTTCCCCGTTCTGAATAATAGAAGGGTGGCAGATAGATGGCTTCGTTCTCACGGATGAGATTTTCGGAGGCTATCATCTCTGTGATGGCTTGCGTAATCGGCTCTTCGTCTGCTTCGAGCAGTTTCTTTGCGGCTTCTATAAGCTGCTCTTCTACAGCATATACATGGCCTTCGTTGGATAGTTCATTTAAAGTGTAGTTAATGCCGCTCTTGCAGCGTCTCAGGTCGTTTTTTTCGTAACCCATCTTGCTGGCTATGCTGTCGGCAGTTTTGAATCCGATGCCCCAGATGTCGTCGGCAAGGCGGTAGGGATTTTCCTTCACATTGTCGATGCTATCCTTGCCATACTGCCGGTAGATTTTGGCGGCATAGGCAGTGCTTACTCCATACTGCTGCAGGAAGATCATCACGTTCTTGATGTCTTTCTGCTTTTCCCAACTGTCGCGTATTTTCTCTACACGTTTCTTGCCGATTCCCGGCACTTCGAAGAGTCGTTCTATGTCGTCTTCAATCACCTCGATGGTTTCGGTTCCGAACCTCTCCACAATCAGGTGTGCAAACTTGGGGCCGATGCCTTTCACCAGTCCGCTGCCCAGGTATTTTTCTATTCCATACGCCGTGGCGGGCATTACCTCTTCCCAGGTTTCGCAGGCAAACTGCTGTCCGTATCGTTTGTCCATCTTCCATTCGCCATTGCACAACAATACCGCCCCCACTGGAACATCCAGCAGGTTTCCCACCAGGGTAACCAGGTCGGAATATCCTTTTACCTTGACTTTCATCACGGAATATCCGTTTTCCTGGTTCTGGTAGGTAATCCTTTCTACCACGCAGCGTATCTTGATCATTTCTGAATATATTTATTGTATATAATATATATTTTTTATTATATATTTATTGTCTATATTTTTGTATCATCACATGCTATTCAAGCAGGGCGATGTTGCTGCAAAGTTAGAAAAAAAATCTGAATTATACAAAACTTTTCCCCATTTTTATAAAATGAAAATCCCCACCAACCATCCGCATCCTTATCGGAATAGGAAAGTTGGTGGGGTTCATCAGATGAAGGTCACCACATTTTTTCGGGTGAACCTTTTGAAAACCATCCGTCAATATCGGATTGTCTCATCCGTCAATATCGATATTGCTTAATCCGTCAATATCGATATTGTTTAATCAGTCGATGTCGATTATCTGGAAATGCTTGTTGAAGGTTAAATCCAACCCATTTGCCAATTCCACTTCGTAT
>OBRN01000111.1_pt1 | contig 23570 bp, 24 predicted proteins | sample 1475621 | NCBI WGS metagenome assembly OBRN01 (sample SAMEA3360684, study PRJEB22359) | human gut metagenome | biome: ENVO:urban biome; feature: ENVO:human-associated habitat; material: ENVO:feces | place: Bangladesh | collected 2011 | reverse complement strand
AGCGTACCGCCAAGGTAATCAATGCGAGATTGAAGGAATTGGGCAGAGAGCCAGTATGGAAGGATTGGGATGCCTCATTCGATTTGTTTGGAAATATCGCAAACGGATAAGATTGATATATATAAAAAAAAGAGGATGTGTCACAAGTTCATGACACATCCTCTTTTTTTATATCTGTTTTTAAAAGACTTATTCCTTCAGCCATCCACCTATCAGATCGATGATTTCCTGTCTGGTTGGCTCAGGGAACGACAAGATGCGGGTAAGATGTGAACCGCCATGACACATATAGACATGCAGGTTCTTCTTGTTCTTGGTGAAAGGCAAACCATAGATGCCCGATGCACCCCATGGGTCGATGTCACCATAAATATACACCATCTTCGGATCGTTCTTGGTCAGGAAATCCACGGTATAATTGTAGAGCTTTGGCGAGAACTCCACGTTCTCGGCACCCTTAGGCACCATCAGCTTCTTCAGATAACCCTTTGGCGACTTGATGCTCAGGTATCTCTTGAATGGCTTGGTATAATAGCCGTAATATCCCAACTCCCTGGCAGCCTGCACATCAAACGGAGAGGTGGCATTGTAGTTGGTGAAATACTCCGGCTCACACATATTGATCCAGTATTTAAACACCTGGTCGTCGGTGGCATCATTCGTAGGAATCTTCCTGATGTCCTCCCCCCACTGCCAGAAGGCGAAGGCATATTCAAACACCGAATAATCGAAAATCTCGGCGATAGGCGCATTGAAGCGATACTGCTTCTCGCTGCAATACTTCTCGAACATCGGCAGCAGCGCAGCCTTGCGCTTGAAGAGCAGCAGCTGGAAGTTGAGCACCTTCTGTCGGTTCTCCTTGGTAGAAACCTCCTCCTGCAGGAACTTCTCGTGTCTGCCATCCTCCACGCCCTTGTTCAGTGGTGCAACGTATGGCACGGAGATGTCCACATCATTCGGGAAGTAGGCGCGGTAGAACATCGTGGTCTGTCCGCCCTTGCTGATACCCGTGGCAATCCACTTGCCCTTATACATCGCATGCAGAGTCTGGTTTACGTGGTGCAGATCGTAGAGCGAGTTCTCTACGGTGAGGTAATCCCAGTTGCAAGGACTAGGCATCGACTTGTCGAAATAGCGGTATTCCACGGTGATGATGTTGGTATCGAAGAGTTTGGAAAGTTCCTCGATATATCCCTCGCGCAATGCATACTTGGCGTTGTAGCCTTCAGTTACGAGCACGGTAGGACGGTCGAATCCTCTGTGGCAGAGCACCACTCGCTGCTCAAAGCTGCCCTTGGAAGCATCCTTGGCATCCAGTTGCTGCTTGATGAAGAACACATATTTTTCAGGGAAATGCGTACTTTTCAGCGTTTCCACGTCACTCACTCCAGGCAGCGTCGCCAACAGCTTGCCCGCCTCTCCCAGTTCTGCCGCCAGCATCTGCAGAGGCAGGATGAAGAGCAGCAGCATCAATTTCAAGAATCTCAAATTCAATTTCATTTTCTTCTCTCTATTATATATTTATTTTTTTAACTTTCGTAAATGGTCCCTGTCGCCCAGAACCAACGTTCACCGCCCGAAGGGAAAGGTAAAGGCAAAGGGCAGAAGCATAAAATTACATACTGCAAAGGTAAGGATTTATTCTTGTCTGGCAAAGAGAAGCACCACCTTTTTATTATATTTGCAGCATTTTTCGACTTTTTCTTGAGAAAAACAAAGCTAATAGAAATTATTTTCGTATTTTTGCAGAGGAAATCAAATCACAGTAAACAAAATAAGTAAATAAACAAGTAAAAATATGACTAACTTACAACAATCAGCAACTCATTTTGCAGATACCAAACCCCATTATGCCCTGCTCGACGGATTGCGAGGCGTAGCAGCATTGCTCGTGGTGTGGTATCATGTGTTCGAAGGCTACCAGTTTGCATCCGGCTCAGCCATCATCCAGGAAATCAACCACGGCTATCTGGCGGTTGACTTCTTCTTCATCCTTTCCGGTTTCGTCATCGGCTATGCATACGATAACCGTTGGGGAAAGACATTGACACTGGGAAAATTCTTCAAGCGCCGCCTCATCCGCCTGCATCCGATGGTAGTGATGGGTGCCTTGATAGGACTCGTGATGTTCCTCCTTCAGGGGGCAGTAACCTGGAACGGCACACCGGCTTCGGTACCGGCGATGATGACAGCCCTGCTCTGCGCCATGCTGATGATTCCCGCCCTGCCAGGTTGCGGATACGAAGTAAGAGGCAATGGCGAAATGTTTCCGCTCAACGGCCCCGCCTGGTCGCTCTTCTTCGAGTACATCGGCAACATCCTCTATGCCCTTTTCATCCGGCGACTCTCCACCAGGGCATTGGCGATACTCGCCGGAATCTTATCCATCCTTCTGCTTTGGTTCACGGCTACGGATGTTTGCGGCTACGGCATGTTTGGTGTGGGCTGGACGCTCGATGGTCTCAACTTCTGGGGTGGACTTCTACGCATGCTCTGCCCGTTTACGATAGGAATGCTGATGTCCCGTGTTTTCCATCGCATCCAGCTCAAGGTAAAGGGAGCGTTCTGGATCAGTTCCGTCATTCTACTCCTGCTCTTCCACGTACCTTATATAGAGAGTACGGTTGGCGGCACTGATACCATCATGCTGAATGGTGTTTTCGAAGCAGTTTGCATCATTCTGATTTTCCCGGCGATAGTATGGCTGGGAGCGAGCGGAACAACAACTGACCGTTTCAGTACCCGCGTCTGCACGTTCCTGGGCGACATCTCCTTCCCGCTCTACATCGTACACTATCCGTTTATGTATTACTTCTATTCGTGGCTCATCGAGAAGCAGCTCTTCACGCTTGGTGAAACCTGGCCCGAGGCGCTCATCACCTGTGCGGTTTCGATAGCAGCCGCCTGGCTCTGTCTGAAGTTCTACGACCTGCCAGTGCGCAGATGGCTGACGAAGAAATAACATATCCTCTAAACGAGGTAAAAAAACGTCAGGCGTCCCGACGGATTTCCGTTCCGACAGGACGCCTGACGTTTTTTATCTAATCCTAATGATAATCCTTTCTTTCTATCCTCCTGGCTCGCATGTTCAGCTTACGAGGGTTTTGGCGCAAATCCCAGAGATCCACAATTCTAACAAGATTTGAATCTTCATCATAGAAATAGATAATCTTGAAGTTCTTCATGATGATAGCACCACGATACTTTCTCCATTTCTGCAGTTCAGGTACAAAAGGATAGCCGGTAGGCATCATTTCCAAGCGATGCCTAATTTTCTCATACTCAGCATTCCAATTCTTCACCGTTTTCCTTCCAAATTCAGAGAGTGCATATGCCACACACTTTCGAAATTCTACAAGAAAAAGCCTTTCAACTTTAATTTCCACTATTTCCATCCCGGTATTGCCTTTCGCATCTGCGCTTCAAATTCATCTATGGAAATCCAATGGTCTGGATCATCCAAGTATTTCTCAACCTCAGCACAATGCTCCATCACCTGCTCCAAAGAGCGCCCCATAGGATAGGAATCGGTGTCGTAAGCCTCATCCCAGGATACTGATGATACTGATGATACTGATGATGTTGATGATGCCATAGAACGATAGGCTGGCGATGGCTCACAGACCTTATCCCCTGCTATCTTCGATTCCTCGATATGATATTTCTTTTCCTCCATATTTCTTTCGCTTTTAAAGTTCCACGTTACTTATTGGTGCAAAAATACGAAGAAAGATTGGAACTCGCAAGAAAAACTTTCAGAAAATGACTAAGAACGCTGAAATTTAATGGATTATGCAGATCTTTCCCCCGCTAGGCGCTCCGACGGATTTGAAATCCGTCGTCAAAAAACGACCTAACCTCTTTAGGCTCTGCGGATTTGAAATCCGCAGCAAGCAAGATTGCAAATCCTTTTTTGCCCATCCAGGTGAGGCGGATTACAAATCCGCCATACCCAAAATGGTCGAACATTCCTTATGCCGGATTGCAAATCCGGCAGGACGCCTTTGTTTATCATGTTTTGGTCGGACATTTAAAAATCAATAATACATGAAAGACTTGTTTTTCAAAGACTTATCGTATAAAGTCTTATTTAAATATTGTGGAAAGAAAAAGGCGCACCCACATCCTTTTCATTCCTAAGTCCGGGCTGTCCGACCAAAGATTACCCAACAACAGAAACGAAAGGAAGGGGTACGCCTATAGCTAGGCGCATCCTCATCCTCCGAAGTTCTGTTGTATTATTGTCTGGTCGGACTATTTGGACTTAGAACTTCATCGAACTAGATACGAAATCTATTTCATCCACAAAGACAGATGTCATCACCCTAAGGCGAATCCATCCAAATGCAAAGTAAATGCAAACTGGCGCAATGAAAGCTTGCTTTCAAATTGCCGAGTGCAGCTTTGCATTTGCAAAGATACTGCAAAAATCAGAGATTACAAAAAGAATCGCCACCTTTTTTATACTATCCCCCATTTTTTCTTGCGAAATCAAAATATTCATCGTATCTTTGCAGAAAAATTCAGTTACAATCAGTTACAAAAAGAAGTGTTATGGACAAGCAGATCAATGAACTCCTAGAGGTTCTGAAAGAATACCAGGAGTTGGGAATATCTGAGCAGATAGACTATCAGAAGTTCTATCTCTACTCTATCATCACCCACTCTACCGCCATCGAAGGCTCCACCGTGACCGAGATTGAGAACCAGCTTCTCTTCGACGAAGGTATCACGGCTAAAGGCAAACCGATGGTGGAACAACTCATGAACCTCGACCTGAAGAGAGCTTACGAGCAATCCATCAGATGGGCAAGAGAACACAAGCCATTCACCGTGGAAATGCTCAAGAACCTCTCCGCCCTGGTGATGAGGAATACGGGCAGCCACTACAGCACCTTGATGGGCGAATTCGACTCATCAAAGGGTGACCTGCGCCTTGTTGGCGTTACGGCAGGAGCAGGCGGCCGCTCCTACATGGACTACCGCAAAGTTCCGATGAAACTGGAAGAACTCTGCAACCACATCAACCAGCGGAAAGAAGCGCTCATCAAAAGCCCCAACGCCATAGATGCCTACCTGCTAAGTTTCGATGCCCACAACATTCTCGTTACTATTCACCCATGGGTGGATGGCAACGGCAGAATGTCGCGCCTCATCATGAATCACCTACAGTTTGAATTCGGACTGGTGCCTGCTAAAATCATCAAAGAAGATAAAGCGCAGTATATCGAAGCCCTCAATGAATCGAGAGAAGAAGAAGCAATGGCACCCTTACAGAAATTCATGCTGAAAGAGCACACGCAAAACCTGAGAAACGAGATTCTTGAATACAGGAAATCTATGGAAGAAGATATTGCGATAGCTGATATCAAAGTGCAGATGGAAGGAGAAAACAAGATGGAAAAGGAGAAGCAGGAGGTGGTCCAGAAAGGTGGACCAGAAAATAAAAAGGTGGACCAGAAAGGTGGACCAGAAACGAGAAATGCCATTTTGCAACTTATCGCCAGCAATAGGAACATCACTTCCAGAGAAATCGCTAGCACTCTGAATATCAACAGAAGTGCTATCTCCAAGCATCTCAAGAAGATGCAGGAAGATCATATCATCCGAAGAGAAGGCTCGCAGAAATCAGGCAAATGGGTTATCATATCATAATTCTAAAAATTACAATATTAGATTATAACACCAATCGTCCCCAAAGAAGACGAACCACAACAATTCTTGTTCCGGTTCGCCCCCTCCGGGGACCGGAGGGAGATGCTATTTGTTAAAGTATTTCTTGCCACCCTGCTGGATAACCAAGCCCTTGGCATTCTTGCCTACCAGCATGCCAGCCATATTGAAGGTCTTGGCAGACTTCACCGCCTGCGTGCGGGCAAGCTCTGTGATACTTGTATCGGTCTTGTCAATCAAGTAGATGACATACTGATATAGACTATTACCCAGGTATTCCTCAGTACCAAAATAAGTCTTGCCATTAGCACGATAGATGGTAAATGTATCCCCGATGTAATCAACAGTTGACACAGAGAACAATTCCTTTCCGTTCTCATCCTTTACTACAAGACAAGGCTCATAGTACTTATCCTCTACATCTTTGACAAAAACGATTTTTCCATCCTCAATACCTGCAATAGGACATGCACTTATAGATCTCGTAGAATTTGTTGTGGCAGCCACCTCTTTATAGGTTTTCACCAAATACTCATACTTATCATCATTATTAAACACATTCTGAGAAAGGTATTCATGAGAACCCTCATTGCAGTTTGCATCATAATCATGCACCTCTATCGCATGGACACTTTCTGCCCACTTATACTCATGGCTCTCCTGGGTTTCATCCACCTTCCAATCTAAACTAGAAGTATCAACCTCTACTATTTTTGTAAGATTTTTAACACTATACAATTTGTTGTTGGAAGAATTATAATAAAAGTAACTTTCACTAACTGTTATAGGATCGAAACTAGAAACGACACGTAGCCAATCATCATCAAGATGGAAGGCGAAATTACCACTATCATCAGTAAAGAAATCCACTGTATATTTATCCATCATCTTGGCAATAGCAGCCTTAAATTCGGCCATCGTCGTAACTGGAATCAGAAAACCTTTATCCGTATCATAAACACCATAAACACTACCCCAATACTGTTCCTCATAACCTTTATCAAGAATCTGCTTGGTCTTAAAGTCGGCCAAAGCTTTCATTCGTACTACTTTATTCTTGAACTCCTTAGGTTCGTAGCTGAAAGTTTTCGCTACATTAAAGGAAGCATCATAAACCGTAAACTCTACCGGCTGGTTTTCATTGCGTTCAACTCCGATGGTTGAATAAGGAGTGATGACACCAGTGGTAGTGAGGCTCTTTGGGATAAAACCAAAACCATCGCCCTTCATCTTAGTCACTTCAGAAACCTGCGCACTGGCAGCCAAAGCCATAACTGTGAAAGCTGAAACAAGTAATGTTCTCTTCATAATTCTAAAATAGTTATAAGTCTGGATGTCCGGCAAACTTAGATTAAATTAATTGTTCTAAAATTCTAGATTGCAGCAAAAGCCAAGCGTAGGCATCTTTCGCCCTACCACTTTTCATCCAATTATTATTCGATGTTACCGGGCGACACTTTTGCTTATGCAGCAGTTATATGGGTTTATCAGCCCCCAGGGCCATATAGCTAGGTGCATCCTCATCCTCCGAAGTTCTGAGTGCAAAGAAAGCTTGCTTTCAAAATTGCCGAGTGCAGTTTTGTATTTGCAAAGATACTGCAAAAATCAGAGATAACAAAAAGAATCGCCACCTTTTTTATATTATCCCCCTATTTTTCTTGCGAAATCAAAATATTCTTCTCAAAATCTTTGAAGTATCAATAATTATCTGTATCTTTGCACCGTTAGTTCCAGCCGAGCCTCTTAACAATGCTTAAATAGGCTGGGCTTTTTTCATTTATAAACTATAGCTATGAGTAAGGTAAACTTCTATGATATATATATTCATTTCAATGATGATATAATGCTAGAGCCATCCTTTTCCATCAGATATAAGGATGAGAGCGCATCATATAATTTCAAGAAATTAGAGTTTGAATATGCATTTATTCCAAAGGATCAACAACGCCTGGTGAACTATTGGGCACACCTTCATCAGCGTGAGCTGATGGAGCACTATCGCTATATCAAAAAAGTGAAGCCCCTTGCCAAGATTGAGAATTTGAGCAAGATGAAGGAAATTCACATAGCCTCATTAGATCCAAAAGACAAACTGGGAATTATATTTGTCTGGTATCAGGAGGATTACAAGCTGATTGTCTGGTTTAGCAATATGGAGCGCAAACTTATTGATATCAAGAAGCTTATGCTTTCTGATGAAGAAAAGTTAAAGCGTTTTCAGGACATTGATTATTACGAGAGCTATAAGGTAAATCCATACAGTATAACATGGGATACAGACATCAAGCTGACAGCTAAAGAACTCTATAACATCGCTGAGCCACTTCCAAGCTACGTAGATTTCAAGGAATTAGACAAAGGAATCCTGGATGAGATTGCCGAAGAACAAGAAAGACTAAAAAGGAAGAACAATTCTTTCACCGCAGAGGCAGGATCCTGCTTTTGGGGCTGCCTTGCCTTTCCAATCACTCTTCCTGCACGCATCATCTGGTTTATTTTGAGAAAAGCCAGAAGTCGCTAGATTACAAAACTTATTTAGTTTCGACGGATTTGCAATCCGCAGCAAGCTAGATTGCAAATTCTTTTTTGCCCATCCAGGTGAGGCGGATTACAAATCCGCCATACCCAAAATGGTCGAACATTCCTTATGCCGGATTGCAAATCCGGCAGGACGCCTAGCGGATTTTAAAGTTCTAATGATACTCCTTTCTTTCTATCCTCCTGGCTCGCATGTTCAGCTTATGAGGATCTTGGCGCAAATCCCAGAGATCCACCAGCCAGAGGATATCTTTCTCTTCATTATAGAAATAGATAATCTTGAAGTTCTTCATGATGATGGCACCACGATACTTTCTCCATTTCTGCAGTTCAGGTACAAACGGATAACTCTCAGGCATCAACCTCAACTGATGTTTCATACCAATCAAGCTATCAATCCACTTTTTGGCTGTTTTTCTGCCGAATTCCAACAAAGCGTAATCTACACATTTGTCAAATTCGCTATCAAACAAATCATCTGCCTTTATTTCCATTGCGCAATCTTCTGCTCTAATCTTGCAATCAAATCATCCACTGGATGACCATAGTTCGGGTCATCCAAGTGCTTGTCTATTTCTGCGCAATGCTCCATCACCTGCTCCAGCGAGCGACCCATAGGATAGGAATCGGTGTCGTAAGCCTCATCCCATGATACTGATGATGCAGATGATGCTGCCGAACGATAAGCTGGCGATGGCTCACAGACCTTATCCCCTGCTATCTTCGATTCCTCGATATGATATTTCTTTTCCTCCATAATTCTTTCGCTTTTAAAGTTCCACGTTTCTTATGTAAAGATGATGCAAAGTTACGAAGAAAGATTGGAACTCGCAAGAAAATCTGCAAGAAAATGGCAGAGAGCACTGAAATTTAATGGATTATAAGGATAATTTCCTCACGCAAAAAGAACAAGAAAGCCAGCCTTCTCCGGCGAAAAGGCTGGCTTTCTTTATCATTATTACAGTAATTTCTATTGCTACTTGTTGAAATATTTCTTGCCACCCTGCTGGATAACCAAGCCCTTGGCATTCTTGCCTACCAGCATGCCAGCCATATTGAAGGTCTTGGCAGACTTCACCGCCTGCGTGCGGGCAAGCTCTGTGATGCCGGTATCAGTCTTGTCGAGCAGATAGATAACATACTGTCCTAAACCATTACCCTGGCTTTCATAATTACTGATATAAGTCTTGCCATTAGCACGATAGATGGTAAAATCATCCTTGTAACCACCATTTGGCACGGTGAACAGATCCTTTCCGTCCTCATCCTTTACCACAAGATAAGACGCATAGTACTTATCCTGTACGTCCTTGGTTAGAACGATTTTTCCGTTCTCAATACCATTTACACCTATTGAGCCAGGCTCGTATGAACCCGTTGGATCTGTTGGCGTAGATACCTCTCTATAGCTTTCCACCAGATACTCATACTTATCATCATTATTAAACACATTCTGAGAAAGATATACATCGGAACTCTCATTGCAGTTTACATCATAATCATACACCTCAGTCTGATAGATTCTCTCTGTAATCTTAATCTCATCGCTTTTACGGCTATCATCCTCCTTCCAAGCCAAATTAGAAGTATCAACCTCTACTAGCTTCACGAGATTCTCTACCCTATAAAGTCTATTGTTTACAGAATAAAAGAAACTCTCTCTAACTCTGACACCATCATTTCCCCATCCGTCAATGTACAACTCATCATTTAATAAACGGAAGGCGAAATTGCCATTGTCATCAGTAAAGAAATCCACAGTTTCTCCACTCAGCATCTTGGCAATAGCAGCCTTGAATTCATCCATCGTCGTAACAGGAACCAGAAAACCTTTTTCATAATCGTAGACTCCAAAAACAGGTCTAAAAGATTCTTTCTCATAACCTTTATCAAGAACCTCCTTGGTCTTGAAGTCGGCCAAAGCCTTCATTGGCACACGTTTAGCCGTGAACACCTTAGGCTCGTAGCTGATAGTTTTCGCTACATTAAAGGAAGCATCATAAACCGTGAACTCTGCATTTTTGTCCTCACTGCCATGATACTCAACTCCGATGGTTGAATAGGGAGTGATGACACCAGTGGTAGTGAGGCTCTTTGGGATAAAACCAAAACCATCGCCCTTCATCTTAGTCACTTCAGAAACCTGCGCACTGGCAGCCAAAGCCATGACTGCTAAAGCTGAAGCAAGTAATGTTCTCTTCATAATTCTAAAATAGTTACAAGTCTGGATGTCCGGCAAACTTAGATTAAAACTGATTGTTCATTGTTTCCAGTTTGCTGCAGAAGCCAAGCGCAGGCATCTTTCGCCCTGCTGCTTTTCATCAGATGATTATCAGATGATCTATCCGATATATTATCCGATAATTCCGGGCGGCACTTTTGCCGATGCAGCAGTCACATGAGTTCATTCTGCCCTCTGAGTTCATTCATCCTCCAGCAGGCTTCACTCCCCTCATAATGACGCTGCAAAAATATACTTTTTTTTGATAATAGCCAAATTATTCTTCAGAAAAATGATAATATCTTATCCTAAAAAAAGCAGTTGTTGCCTTCTTTTCGCAACAACTGCTTTTTCTTTTACAAACTTATACTGCCAGGCGGTTCGATAAAGTATCGCCGCCTGGCTGAAAAAAACTTCTCCTTCTTTCTACATCTCCTTAATCTCCAGCGTTACTTCATTGCCTCGCCACACCGCCTTCTTGATGCGCTCGTAGAGGGTGGTGAAGAGCGGGTGGCTCTTCAATACATAGCCGGGGGCATGAACCTCGCCCACCAGGATGCTGCCCCTGCCCATCGTAAACGGACCGTTGCCGGGCTGAATCATCGCACATGGCAGGGAGGCGAAGGCTGAAATATCGCCAAACTCGTGAGAATGACGAGCCTTGCAGCAAAGCTCACACTGGGATGAATCCACCGGAACCAGGAACGGCATCTTGCGATGGTGATAGATGCACTTGCCTATGCACACACGATACTTTCCTGCCGGAAGACAATCTGCCTCACGCTCCACGGTGCCACAAACCTTCACCTGCTCAATCCCTTCGCCAGCAACTTCTTTCACAACTTTGAGTGTGCCCATGATGGTGCCACGCTCACGCAATAGACGATTCACATAAATTTCCATATCTACCTAAATTAAATTAAAAAGCAAATTAATAAACATAACAAACATAATAAACATAATAACAAAAAGCATAATTATCAGATACTTACGCTGCCCTGCACCTTGGCTTTCGCCTCCTCCAGCGTCATCCCTTCACTACGACGGAGCTTGAGATAATACTCACTCAAATCCTTGCAACCTTCGGGCAACTGATGGTAAACCAAACTGGGCAATGCTTTCTTCAGCTCAAAATAAAGACTCAATCCAGCTTCGTCCTGATCAGGGAAAATGTGAAGATTCCTTCCCGTAAGAAGAGCCTGAAAACTGCGGTCGAAGAGCGTGGCACTGGGGATGGCTATGGCATGAAAGCCCAGGGTCAATGCCGTCCAGCAATCAGAGGGACCCTCGGTGATGAGCAGCGGTTCACCAGGAGGATAATCCTTCAATCGGTCGAGCCCATATATCATGCGATGACTGCCTGGTGCAAACTTGAATCGGGGAATCTCCTTCGGCTTTGCTTCATCAAGAGATACCTTATTCATATCGAATGATGATTCTGGCCTCTTCTTTCCCAGATAGCGGCTCTGCACGGAAACCAGTCTTCCTTCCTGGTCGAAATAGGGAAAGATGAGCGATGGTCCGTCAAACACTCCACGCCCCACTCTCGCCATGCATACGCTTTGCTCCGTGCTCACTATGTGGCAAACCTTCAATGCCTCCGGGCTGAGCAACCGCTCCTCGAAGAGGAATCTCCGTCCCGATTCCGAAAGATGCATCTGCCGGAACATCTGCTGGTAAAACTCCACATCTACTGCTGATGGGGCAACATAAGCCGAAGATGGGTGTCCATGCGAGACATGGGTTTCTGCAAAATGCGCTCTCAGGGAAGCCATTCTTCTCTCTGATGCCGTAACCGCCTTTTTCACATCTTTGCGATGAGTATCTCTGTGCTCATCGGCGATATACACATCAAAATGGTCTGCCAGCCAACGGCATGCCTCGCTGAAGCCCAGGTTCAGTCGCTCTCTCACCAGTCCGATGGTATCGGCAGAGAATCCGCAGCTATAGCAGTGGCAAGTGTTCTTCTTTACATTGAAGGCGAGACTCGGATGATGATCATCGTGGTGGATGCAGAGGGCTCGCTTGTTGCGAAGCCCCATGCCCAGAAGATCAGCCACCTGCAAGATGTCGAGCTCGCGAAGTTTCTGAATGTCAAACTTATTAATCATATCTTAAACTAACTGATATTACTTTTTCTTCTTAGAACTACTGATGGCGCGTGAAGCTTTCTTGCGCAAGTTACCGGTAGCAAGTTTCTCAATCCATCCTTTACGCTTCCAGTTGCAAATTACATTCTTCAATGGTGTGCGCACTCCTTTACGAGTTAAAAATTCTTCCAGGAATTTACGGGAAAACTCTTGCGGCAACTCGTCAAAGTAATTACAGGTCTTATAGGGGTGAGATTCAAAATCTGCATTAATCTCATCATAGATGGCTCCCCATTTACCTAACATATTATGCAAGATACGATCGGCACAAGCCAAATATATCTGCTTCACCAGGCGTCGGATTTCCTTCTGTGTCTTCACACCCTCTACCTGATAAAGGTATTGCATAAGCGAAGCTATGCGAAAGGCACTTACACTGCTGCGTTTATAAAAAACATCTAGAGCTTTTGACATCGACTTCATTACGTCACTCCTGCGAGCTTCACACCATTTCTTCACCGTAGGATCTAACCAGCTGGTATCAAGCAAGCTTTCCTTACGCAAAGATTTTCCGTCTTCGCTATAACAGAGCGACATGAGTTTTTGCAAAGTAGTATCTATACTTTGCTTCTGTTCCTCTGTCAAAGGCTTGAATATCAATGGATTTTCTCCCAGCTGAGAATTCACGTTGCAAAGGATAGTACGGGTAACGCTACCACCTTCTATGGCTGCTTTATCCATATATCGGTTTACGGCTGCAGGCGTGCCTGTATAGACATAACACAACATCAAATCTACTACAGCCGAATAGCTGGCTTCACTCAAATAATCCTGACCGAATTCTGAACCCAGGTCATATCCGGTCTTGTTGATTTGCTTGATATCAGAAAACTGTCGCTTGCTGGCCTGTACGATAGCACCGATTTCATCGGCAAACTGGAAAAGCGTTTTCGGCGTACCAAACAGCTTCATTGGAGCATCTGCTCTCTTGATGAGCATAGAGAGCGAAAGATTCTCGTGGAGCAAGGTGATGTCTGTCTTTGGCTCCGGAGGCAATTTGCCATCTTTTTTACCTTGGCGTCGCTTCAATTCGGCATACTTCTGTTCCTCTGCCCTCTGCTCGGTGTCACGCTTGATGAATGGATCCATCAGATAACGCATCAGATAACGGGCAAACGATTTTCCTGAGCTCTGATCACCACATACCAGCACATGAAGAAGAATGGCAGAAAGCGAATTATCGTAAACATAATTGAGGCGGATGCGAGTGGCATATACGGCAAGCATAGAACTCGACACAGCAAGGGTGGGAAACTTGAGCTCACTGGGTGCCGTCATCATCCACTCTCTTACTCCAGCAGGATAATCCTTGTCAGGAATGAGAGGTTGAAGTTCTATGGAGTCAGAATGGGACTTAGCAGTATCCTCTTTATTACACTCGACCACTGATTGGTTTCCAGCCTGGGTCGAATCGTTTGGCTGGTGAGCAGGGCAAGTCTCCGACTTGTTCTGCTGCATGGTGTCATTTAAATCTTGCATCATCATCAACAATTTGATTTTGATGCTGCAAAATTAGTAAAAAAGGGCATAAGCGAGGTGTTACGCAACACGACGCAACACCTCAAATTTCACAAGTAACTAACTGCTATACAATATTTTACATGGCTTAAAAAGAAAAGAAACAAAACTATTGGCACAACAACAACACAACACACCAATAGAAGTTCAGTTATAGAGATCTTAGCAAAATGCGCAGTTCATCAGCTTCACCAGGCCACGAAGTAGGACGGCTTTCTAACTTAAATTTTCCAGCCCCACTCTTAGCCTGACTAAGAACAGAGGAATTATTTAAATCCTTAAATAAATGCTTAAACGAATCCCATACAATATTTTTGGTAGCAGGATCTAAAACCTTCAACTCATGTGCCACCAGTTTTACCATATAGCCTAGTGACCGTTTAGATTTTTTCCAAACGAGCATCGAACCATCCTTCTCACACCATCCTTTTCCAATGAGTTTTTTCCAAATGGCTTGAGCTTGTTCTGTATATAATTTATCATCATGCTCCGTAAGAGGAGGCGCAATTACGATTTCATCGTCTTGCAAGACAAGACATCCTTCAGAATCAGTAAGCAAGGAGTCATCATTATTCATATAATCAAGAAGCCATTCTTTCACTTTCAGACTATACTGCCTATAAGATTCATTTTGATAGAATTCCTTCACAAACAACATCATCATCTTGGACTGCTCACAGACAGAGGCAAACAGGTGATTTCCAAAACGCAGATAATAAAGATTGCCAGGACAAGCTTCATCACTCAGCTTGCCCAGACAATTATACAACAATCCCAGAATAAGACATACATACTCTTCCACTTCACGATCAGGACACTCACAGTTAGACAACTCAGCCATATCGCAAAAGGCTTCCCACTGCCTATCCCATGCTTCTTTCATCATTCTGCATACCTCCTCATCATCAGATTCGCACTTGATTTCGTCTATCCAACCCATCAGAATTTGAAAAATTTCCTCTGGGCGCAACTTCAATCTATAATCAGACCGAATATACTTTCCGCCAATGCTTTGTATCATCAGATACAAGGGATTGTCAGCAAAGCGCTTTTTAACTTTATCTCTTGACTGTATGTCTAATCTGTTCATTCTGCTTATCTTTATTAATTTGATTAAGATTAGTGATTATATTGTCAAACCAGCTCTTCAAGACATGTAACTGTTTCTTATTCTCATCTCTTACTTGCTCTTCAGTACCTTCAGGCTTGATGAATGCACTGCTGTCCAAACGCATGGTAAAAGGAGCAGATGCCTCTGATGTAATCCAATCAGGATTATTATCCAACTGAGCCTTGACAACAAATCCACGCTGACAAGCTAAAGCTACCACTATGCCAAGATGATATTCAGTCCGCTCTAAATTAAGACCTGTTCCAGGATCAGCATGAAAGAAGAAGCCACCATCACCAGCCCCGATATCCTTCAACATATCCAGGAACGAAGTTAACAATACAGCTTTCTCTCTGGTTTGCTCATCAATACCAGTATCTGCCAACACTTTATCCAAATCAAGATGAAGCCCTGTCAGCATGCTGCCCTGCTTGATTTTTTCCTTTAAAGTGTACCAAAACTTGTTGGAAGATGTAATCTGTCGCAAGTCAACTCTATAACCACCATTTTTCCCGACTAGCTCATTCCAATAGTTTTCGAGTCCTTTTCTTACGGTCTCTAAATTGGCAAAACATTTTCTTTGGTGCTGGATTCCTATAAGAATACCCTCTTTTTGAGGGTCTCTTGCATCCAAAACCAGAGAAAAGTCAGGATAGGTTGGGACAATTTCTTTGTCTCTGCAATCCTTCTTGTCTCTGGTCATATTTTTCTTTTTTTCGATGGTTACATAGGCTAAGTCTTCAAGAACAGCTGCTCCATAAGCGGTTGTTCTTTCTCCATTACCATCCAGGAAAGCAATATCCATCAGATGTTTCAGGATAAACTCTGCTACCATCTTAGTTTCTGATTCAGAAGCAGGAACCCCTGCCATGAACGATTCTATTCTCAATCTATAAAGAGTAAATTTTGTTTCGATCATTGTTATTTGTTTTTGTTTGTTGGTAATTGTTTATATAAAATGGCATTATGCCCTTTCACCCTACAAAGATACAAAAAAAATCACAAACCACAAAATATTATTGAAAAAAGTGAAAAAGTGAAAGTAAAAAAGTAAAAGTGAAAAAGTGAAAGTGAAAAAGTGAATTTTCAATGAGAACAAAAAAACAACACCTTAAAAGAACTATGTATTTCAAAGTGATAAAAGAAAAAACATAGTGAAAATAAAAGAAGTAGTACTTACGCGCGTACATTATTATATACATGCGTACCTTATATAATTGGTATTTTTATTCTTTTTTATATAGTCTATACGATGGTTGACACTAACACTTTTTTGCCCTACGATAGATACGTCAGTGATATTCACCTTTTCACTTTCACTTTTTCACCTTTTTCTCCAATCATCTACTCCATCATCCACCTTTTCCTACGTCGCCATGTAGCAATTCCTGCGTCGCCACGTAATATTTCCTACGTCGGGACGTAGAAAAAAACCAGCTGCCGGAATCGCGTTTCACAGTTGCCGGAACTGCTTCTTTCACAACTGCCAGAACCGCTTCTTTCACAACTGCCGGGACAACCCGATACAACTGCCGGGACAACTATTGTTTTTCGGCGAAAAATGTTGTATCTTTGCATCGTCAATGAAACTCATTGATGGGGCACTCTGACGAACAGGTGTATCATACCCCTGCCCAGGAAGAATGCCCAAGAGAAACTAAATTATTCACTAAAAAGGAAAGGAAAAAAGAAATGAAAAAGGAAACTTGGAAGACGATTCTGCAAGTCATCGTCACGGTGCTCACTGCACTCTGTACTTCACTCGGAGTTACGAGTTGCATGCAGTACATGTAGAAACAGGGTAAGCCATTAAGGATCACCAAGTTAGAAAACTAAATTATTCACTAAAGTACAACGAGTTAGGAAACTAAATTATTCACTAAAAAAACTATTTGATTATGGGTATTAAAGTAAAAGCTATCGAGCGCAACGTCGCTTTTGAGAAGGATAAGCAGAAGTGGGCATACGTTATGCAGGCAGACCTCTACGGTCAGCTTACCCAGAGTAAGGTTATCGAGGAGGCTGCCGTGCGCAGCGGACTCGCCAAGCAGGTGATCAACGCTGCCTGGGGCGCCATCGGAACGGTAATCACCGCATGGGCCACCGAGGGTCACTCTGTGGCAGTGCCGGGTCTCGGTTCACTCCGATTCGGTCTGAACTCTACTGCCGTGGAGGATGTGAACAAGGTGAGCTCTTCGCTCATCAACCGCCGCTACATCATCTTCGTGCCAAACTCCGAAATCAGGGAGGAGCTCGCCAAGACTAGCGTCAACATTACTTGCTACGACCGAAACGGTAAGGTGGTGAAGCAGGTGACTTCTTCTGACAAGAACGACACCGATGACGGCAATGGTGGCAACAGTGGTGGCGGTGGTAACGCAGGCGGCAATACCAGCCAGGGCGGTGAAAACGCTGGCGGCAGCGGTTCACAGGGTACGGGTTCTGAAGGCACTGGTTCTGAAGGTACCGGAAGCGACGGCGGCCATGTAAATATCTAGAAGAAAGGTGTGTCAGTTCACTGAAAGGTGGACTTGACACACCTTTTTTTCGTTTCTTCATCTCTTCATCTCTATCATCCTTCGCTTTGTTCTCATCGAAATCTATCTTAGTTCTCATCGAAATCTATCTTAGTTCTCATCGAAATCTATCTTAGTTCTCATCGAAATCTATCTTAGTTCTCACCTCTATCCATCTTAGTTAGCATCAATATCTATCTTAGTTTTTATCGCTAACTTCCTTTCTCCCCCATCCCCAATAATAGTGATTTTCTGTTCATTTTCTCCGAAAAAGTAGTTTTAATGAGAAAACGATTTAGTTAATTCAAGTTTTTTTGCTAACTTTGCACTTGATTTCAATAAATTAAAGTAATAAACTCATGTATCTTTAAGAAAGGCTTCTTTAAGATAATGCTTCTTTAAGAAAAGCTTCTTTAAGATAATGCATCTTTAAGAAAGGAAATACTGTATGAAGAAATATCTACTCAATAAACGTCACGCCTTGGGCACCTGCCTCTGCGGCATCTCGTGCATGATGATGCTGGGGGCATGCGATACCGTGTTCGACGTGCACCCCTACGATGTGAGGGTGAACGGCGAAACCGATGTAAATGCCAAGAATATAAGAAAGATTGAACAGGCGGTGAAGAGCAAGGATACCATCCGATTTGCCGTAATCAGCGATAGCCACCAATGGCTCGACGACCTGAAGGCGGAGGTGAACGATATCAACCGCCGAAAGGATAGCATCGACTTCGTGATTCATTGCGGCGACATCTCAGACTTCGGGGCTACCCGAGAGATGAAATGGACCCGCAACAGATTGCAGAAACTGCAGATGCCTTCGGTGGTACTGTTGGGCAACCACGACTGTCTGGGAACGGGCAACCAGTCGTATGAGGTCATCTTCGGAAACCCTGATTTCAGTTTCATAGCCGGAAGGGTGAAGTTCGTATGCCTCAACACCAATGCCATCGAGTACGATTACTCGCGCCCGGTGCCTAACTTCGACTTCATGGAGGCGGAACGTTCTGCCGATTCCACCGATTTCGACCGCACCGTGGTGTGCATGCATGCGGCTCCCTACTCTGAGCAGTTTAACAACAATGTGGCGAAGGTGTTTAACTATTACATTCACCAGTTTCCTGGCTTGATGTTCTGCCTGGACGGGCATGGGCATCACACGAAACAGGAGGATTTGTATGGCGACGGCACCATCTTCTATATGGCAGCCAGCAGTTCCTTCCGCCAATATTACATATTCACTATCACTCCAAACGGTTACCATTATGAGATTATCGATTTCTAGATATAATTATTTGAGAAGAGGGGGATTGAAATTCTGCCTGATTTCTTGCCTATTGCTGACCAACGGAATGACGGGGGAAGTGAAGGCGGAGGAAGTGATGGCTTCGGAAGTGAAGACGGAGGAAGAGATGGCTTCGGAAGTGATGGCGGAGGAAGTGATGGCTTCGGATACGCTGAAGCAGACGGAGCCGACGGACGTGACTTCTCCGGAGGATTCTCTGACCCGATATGACAGGCGAATCATCCGCTATCGCAAGCACTGGGATGTGCTGATGCCTACCCAGTCGGTGATTCAGACTTGCGGCAACATGGGTATCATCTCGGTGGGTATCGGCTGGGATTACGGCAAGAGAAGGCAGTGGGAGACGCATCTGCTCTTCGGAATTATTCCGAAATATGATTCGGATGCCGTGAAGTGTACGATTACGCTGAAGGAGAACTTTATTCCCTGGCGCAGGGATCTGGGCAAGGGATGGCAGTTTGAGCCATTGGAGTGCACGCTGTATCTGAACACGGTGCTGGGTCACGACTTCTGGACGAAGCAGCCTACGAAATATGAGAGCGGTTATTATCCGTTTTCTACGAGGGTTCGCCCGAACGTTGGATTTGGCGAGCGCTTTACCTACAAGATTCCGAACAACAGGCGCAAGCGTGTAAAGAGTATCACGATGTTCTATGAGTTGAGCACGAATGATATCTACTTCATGCGATTCTACCGCAATGGAAATGCCAATTTCTGGGATGTATTCGGACTGTCGTTTGGAGCAAAGCTTCAGATTCTCTAGAGTATAAAAATGCTGTGGGATTGTGGATGGAGATGGGGGATTGCAAATCCCCCGGTTTTAAGAGGTCGAACATTTTTTGACGCCGGATTGCAAATCCGGCGGGACGCCTAGCGGGAGACTTGAAGGAGATGCCTAGCGGGAGACTCGGTGAAGCCCGCCAGGCGCTCGGCGGATTTGAAATCCGCCGTTAAAAAATGTCCCAACCTTTTTAGGATCTGCGGATTTGAAATCCGCAGCAATCAAAGCGCTTTACCTACAAGATTACGAACAACAGGCGCAAGCGTGTGAAGAGTATCACGATGTTCTATGAGTTGAGCACGAATGATATCTACTTCATGCGATTCTACCGCAATGGAAATGCCAATTTCTGGGATGTATTCGGACTGTCGTTTGGAGCAAAGCTTCAGATTCTCTAGAGTATAAAAATGCTGTGGGATTGTGGATGGAGATGGGGGATTGCAAATCCCCCGGTTTTAAGAGGTCGAACATTTTTTGACGCCGGATTGCAAATCCGGCGGGACGCCTAACGGGAGACTTGAAGGAGACGCCTAGCGGGAGACTTGAAGGAGATGCCTAGCGGGGAGACTTGAAGGAGACGCCTAGCGGGGAGACTTGAAGGAGATGCCTAGCGGGGAGACTCGGTGAAGCCCGCCAGGCGCTCGGCGGATTTGAAATCCGCCGTTAAAAAATGTCCCAACCTTTTTAGGATCTGCGGATTTGAAATCCGCAGCAATCAAATGTGAAAATAGAAAAGAAAAATGGAAACAGAGGAGATTATTCATAAACTGGAGACGAAGGGCATTAAGCCCACCTCCAACCGTATATTGGTGATGAAGGCTTTGGCAGATGAGCAGAATCCGCTGAGTCTCAAGGACCTGGAGCAGAAGATGATATCGATGGATAAGTCGAGCATTTTCCGCACTCTCACGCTCTTTCTTGAACACGATGCGGTGCATGCGTTCGAGGATGGCAGAGGAGTGTTGAACTATGAGTTGTGCGAGGAGGATGGGGAATGTGACCATCACGATGGCCATATTCATTTTTATTGCGAATCGTGCCATCGTTCGTTTTGCATGGAGGATATTCATATTCCGAGTTTCGAGTTGCCGGAGGGGTTCTATCCCCACTCCATCTCGTTCGTCATCAAGGGGGAATGCCCTGAGTGTAAACGAAAGCATCGCTGAAAGCAATGCTTGTTACAACAGGAAGAAGCATCGCTGAAAAAGCATACTCCTTTGCTGCGGATTTCAAATCCGCAGAGCATCAATAGGTTAGGACATTTTTTGACGGCGGATTTCAAATCCGCCGGGACGCCTAACGGTGCTTATTACAACAGGGGATTTCAAATCCGCCGGAACGCCTAACGGGGTATAATACTTCTTCTTTTTATACCAAGAAAAAAGCTCCGAAACGAAAGCATCGCTTTCAGCAATGCTTATGAAAAAAGCTCCGAAGAAACTTGGTTTCTTCGGAGCTTTCCTTTTTGTACACCCTTAGGGATTCGAACCCTAGACCCACTGATTAAGAGTCAGTTGCTCTACCAACTGAGCTAAGGGTGCATCTATCTAGCAGTTGAGTTATTTCTCAAAAGCGGGTGCAAAGGTACAACTTTTTTCTGAAACCACCAAATTTTTTCGGCACTTTTTTTTATTTTTCTATCATTTTTCTTCTTTTCCATACATTTTCAAGAGAAAAAACGTACCTTTGCAGCCACTTACACATTAATTATATATGATTATATATGTGCAAGACGGAAATGATATATATATGTATATATGTAAGACTTAAATGACTTTCATAAAATATAAGAGAATATGAACGGAATATACACTATCCTGCTCCTCGTAATGAGCAACATTTTTATGACGCTGGCTTGGTATGGACATCTCAAGCTGCAGCAAACGGGCGTGAGCAGCCACTGGCCGCTGTTTGGAGTCATCATCTTCAGTTGGGCGATAGCCTTCTTTGAATACTGCTGCCAGGTGCCAGCCAACCGCTATGGCTTCATCGACAACGGCGGTCCATTCACATTGGTGCAGCTCAAGGTGATTCAAGAGTGCGTGTCGCTCATCGTCTTCGCCATCATCGCCAACCTGCTCTTCCAGGGCGAGAGCCTGCATTGGAACCATGCTGCGGCATTCGTCTGCCTCATCGCTGCCGTATATTTCGTTTTTATGAAATAACTGGGGTTTCAAAAGACAAATTATAACAACATTAAAATACAAACAAAAAAATAACCGACAATGGAAAAGAAATTACGTGTTGCTTCCCTCTGCGTGCAGGGAGGCTATGAACCAAAGAATGGAGAGCCGATAGAAGTGCCTATCATTCAGAGTACTACATTTAAATATGATAACTCTGAGGAGATGGCGATGCTCTTCGACCTGAAGAAGGAGGGATATTTCTATACCCGACTCCAGAACCCTACCAACGATGCCGTGGCCAAGAAAATCGCCCAGCTCGAAGGTGGCGTGGGCGCCGTTTTGACCTCTAGCGGACAGGCTGCCAACTTCTACGCCGTGTTCAACATCTGCGAGGCGGGCGACCACATCGTTACCTCTAACGAGATTTATGGCGGCACCTTCAACCTCTTCGGCGTTACCCTGAAAAAGCTGGGCATAGAGTGTACCTTCGTGAACCCTAACGCCAGCGAGGAAGAGATTCAGAAGGCTTTCCGTCCTAACACCAAGGTGGTGTTTGGCGAAACCATCAGCAACCCTGGCTGCGCCGTGCTCGACATCGAGAAGTTTGCACGCATCGCCCATAAGAACGGGGTGCCTCTCATCGTGGACAATACCTTTGCCACCCCTATCAACTGCCGTCCTTTTGAATGGGGTGCCGACATCGTGACCCACTCTACCACCAAGTATATGGACGGTACCGCTTCGCAGGTAGGCGGCGTGGTTGTGGATAGCGGCAACTTCGACTGGATGGCGAATGCCGAGAAATTCCCGGGTCTCTGCACTCCGGACGAGAGTTACCACGGATTGACTTACGTGAAGGCCTTCGGCAAGATGGGTTATACCACCAAGCTGGTGGCTCAGCTGATGCGCGACCTGGGTTCCATCCCAGCGCCTATGAACTCGTTTATCCTCAACCTGGGTCTTCAGAGTCTACACCTGCGCATGCGCCAGCATTGCGAGAATGCCCAGAAGGTGGCTGAGTTCCTGCAGAACGACGAGCGCGTGGCTTGGGTTCACTATAGCGGACTGAAGGGAGATGAATATTATGATCTTGCCCAGAAATACATGCCTCATGGCACCTGCGGCGTCATCGCCTTCGGCTTGAAGGGCGACCGCGAGACTGCCATCAAGTTTATGGATTCGCTGGATATGATCAACATCGTGACCCACGTGGCTGATGCCCGCACCTGCGTGCTCCACCCTGCGAGCCACACCCATCGCCAGCTTTCAGACGAGCAGTTGAAGGAGGCAGGCGTTGCGCCAGATTTGATCCGACTGTCAGTGGGTATCGAGGATGCCGAGGATATCCTGGATGATATCAAGCAGGCGTTGGATAAAATCTAGAAAGATTGAAACATAGATACATAAATATCTAGAAAGATGAGGGTGTGTCATTATTCATCGGATTACGCAGAATAAACGGAACCTTAACCACCTTCCTCGGATTACTCACGGATTTTAAACGGAAACTCGACCTGGCGGTCGGGGCGATACCACTTCAAGTCTCCCGCTAGGCGTCCCCTTCAAGTCTCCCGCTAGGCGTCCCGCCGGATTTGAAATCCGGCGTTAAAAAATGTCCTAACCTATT
>OBRN01000110.1_pt1 | contig 23591 bp, 10 predicted proteins | sample 1475621 | NCBI WGS metagenome assembly OBRN01 (sample SAMEA3360684, study PRJEB22359) | human gut metagenome | biome: ENVO:urban biome; feature: ENVO:human-associated habitat; material: ENVO:feces | place: Bangladesh | collected 2011 | reverse complement strand
TTTTGCTGCATCGTGGGAGGTTTTTCGATAAAAAGCATAGAAAAACACTAAAAATTGAATAGAAAATAAGCGTTTTTGCTCAATGTTTTCAACCTTTGAGCTCCAAAAACACCTCTAAAACGCCCGAAAATCGCTGTTTTTTGCAAAACGTGGCAATAGGTGGCAATAAGGTGATAATTAAAAAGTCCCTTATTGCCACCCGTTATACTCTTATTATCAGCTACTTATAATAAGCGTGGCAAATGTGGCAATAGATTTGAGAAAACATGTTCCTATGCGTAGAGGATCTTTGTTTCTCAAACATTCCATCAAAATCCGATAGGTATAAATACTATTGCCATCGTTTCTCCTTGGGAAAATGTCTGAGAGAGAGGGAGATAAATAAAAAGAAAAAGGTGTATCCCTTTGCCCATTGTATTGAGCAATAAGGATACACCTTAATTATATTTCAGAATTACACCTTATTAATTTTCAGGTGTGAACTTATCATAGCCATAACCTAAGTTACCTGCACTTACAAAATATTGAACCCATAATGCAGCATTATGATTTTCGTAAATTTTGCAGTCGAGCAAACTTTCATCGTTCTGCCATTCTGCTACATCACGTACACTGATTTCTCCATGACTGCCGAAGGTAAGACCGGTTGCCTGTGAAGGAACCTTAAACATAATGTAGTTACCATTCTCATCTGTACCTTTGCCAACAGCTGTAAGTAATAAGTGCTTGCCTGTGCCAAACAGGTTTTTGAAACGATAGGTATTAGGATCTGAATCGCAAACCTGTAAAGTTGTCTCAGTATTAGCTGCATAAGCTTGTTGAATGTTTGCTACGCTAAATGTATAAGTTCCCTTTATTACATCAGACCATGTTATACTGTTAAAAATAACAGAACTTGCAAACTTTCCTCCCTTACCTACAGCAACTACTGTAATAGCGTTTTCGCCTGCAGGAAGGTTTTGGAAAACCTCTTCTTGAACAGATGCCCCTTTAATATTCTCAAGTTTCTTTCCATTGCTTACAACGTAGTCAGCATAACCAGATTCACCCATCTTAGCTATATTAGCTTCCTTCTCTGAAACTTTTTCTGCTAAAGCATAAGCTTCTGTAGTAGCACTATTTGCTACTACACGAATATAAGCATCACAATCTGCATCGTATGGTTGCTCTGCTGTATAATTATATAAAGTTACACGAGCACTGCCATCATTTCCTTCATCTGTTCCCTCATCTGCAGAACATGCTGTAAACATTGCTACTGAGATAAGAGCAAAGAACAAACCATAAATATATTTTTTCATATTCTTCTTTCTTTATTTAATTATACAATGTTTACCAAACATACTCTTCTGAGTTTTCTGTAGGAGCAATTGGTGTAGGGTTGTTAACCAAAGCATGGTTTACATCAGCTTCAGAACCAACGATACAGAGTGTCATCCAATCTGGTACTTTAGTTGTGTTCCACTTGTCACCATCGAAATGGTTAGAGTTAGCATAGCTGCGGATGATACCCTTGTTAAGACGCTTGATGTCGAATGTTGCAAATCCCTCACCCCAGAGTTCAACACGACGCTGCCACCATACTTCGTTCTGGAATTTAGATGTTGAAGTATTACCATATGCCTCATTGTGCTTACCATACTCATATTGTGGGTCACGCTTCTTTGCAAATTCTGTAAGCATCTCAATTCCTTTGCTTTCATTCTGCATACCAGCTGCTTCGATTTCGATGAGCTTCATTTCCTCAACACGCATCAATGGTACGTCTACTGCACCAGCAGTTGCTACTGGCTGATCGCATGCACCATTAGCTGGGCGGAACTTCACAGAAAGACCACCTACCTTGCCACCATATGTAGCAGCAGCGGCACCAGCTTTTAAGATATAGCTTGGTTCATTGCTATATTTTGCCAATGCTTCGAGTTTTTCTGCTTTTGTTGTTAAATTGTCGATATTGAAGTCAACAAAGCAGTTCTTGCGGAAGTCGGTTGCTGGAATTGTCTCATAAAGATGACGATCCACAACGAGAGGATAACCATAGTTTGCGGCATAACCACAATCTCCCTTACTACCACCGATTTCGATAATCATCTGTGAAGCCCAAGATGTATCACCATCATTGAGACGCAAGTTTGGATCATCAGACTTGAAGTGAGTAGCAAACATCCATGAGCCGTTGGCTGTATTGAAACCTGTGGTCTTGCTTGTATATTCTTCACCTGTCATCTCGGTATAGCCTTGCTGAGCCAATTTGGCATATTTCTCAGCGTTAGCCCAATCTTCCATAGTGAGATATGCACGAGCCTTCAAACCATATACAACAGAGAGATCAGGAGTATATTTGTTCTCACGCTTATAACCTGCAAGGTATTCTTCTGCCTTATCCAAGTCAGAAAGAATAAACTCAAACATCTTCTCATTGGTCAGACGAGGGTTGTTATACATGTCTTCAGTACCCTTTTCTGTTATCAATGGAACAGTTAATGCTTCTTTATTCTTGCCATAAGTTTCAGGTGCATACATACGAGCCAAGTCCATGTAGAACATAGCACGCATTGCATATGCGATACCTTCACCAGCCTTAAATTTCTCATCAGGGTTTTCACCGCCAAGTGAAAGAACAGTATTACAGTTCTTAATCCAACCATAGTAATATGTCCATGGTAACTGGCATACCGCATAGCGTGGTCCTAAAGCGATACTACATGCATACCAACTCTGGTACCAGCTACCATCATTTGCCAAGGCAATATCTTGTCCCATGACATCACGCTGCAAGAAGAATGATGTGTAACCAAAATCCCATGGACGCATGTCGCTGCCACTATAAGTAAATTGACCACTCAAAGAAGAGGTGATGTTATTGACAAAGTTATCGAAAGCTCCTGGAGCTTGTGCTGCTTGGTCTGTTGTGACATAGTTGCCATAACCTTCTGGATCATATTCTTCCATACAGCCAGTAAGAGAAGAAAGTGTAAATGTGGCAATAGCCAAAGAAACTATATATTTTTTCATATTGAAGTTCTTTTTATTATTAAATAACAACTTAGAATGTTACTTGGATACCTCCAGAGATGTTTCGTGTTGGAGAGTAAACGCTAGTATAACCACTTCCTTCGTATGAGTAACGTGGGTCAAGACCCTTACGTGCTGACCAGAAACAGAGATTCTCACCTGCGCAATAAACACGAATCTTGGAAACCATTGGGATAAGACCCTTTGGTAATGTATAACCTACGGTGAATGACTGGAAGTTGAAGTAGCCGGCATTCGTCAAGAAACGATCTGATTTAGCTGTGCTATATAGGTCGCCATACTGCCAACGAGGAATGTTGCTTGATGTGTTGTTAGGATTCCAAGACTTAATGTAATCCTTATGTATAGCGTGACCTGCATCATTTCCACTCTGGGCTGGTGCCATCAATGTTGCATACTGGATATCATATACCTTACCGCCAATCTGATAATCGAATGTGGCAGAGAGGTCGAATCCCTTATAACGGAAACTTGTAGACAAACCACCGAACACCTTAGGGAGCAAAGATCCCTGCTCATAGTAAGATGCCTTGTTGTAATCAGTTGTAGTATAGTCCTTAGACTTACCTGGCTGTGCACCTGTTGTAGTTGCATTGCCGTCAATCTTTTCATCTACCCAGTAGAGAGCTTCACCCTTCTCGTTTACACCAGCGTATGAAGGAAGGTATGCGTTATACATAGGACCACCCTCACGATACCAATACTGGTATGTTTTACCAGTGTTTGACTCACTAAAACCACCATATTGTTCTGTCTTCATTGTTGGCAACTTCAATACCTTTGTTGCGTTATGTGACATATTTGCAGTGATTGACCAGTCGATGTCCTTGGTACGTACCAATACTCCTGTGAGTACCAATTCGATACCTGTATTACGCATATCGCCAATATTGGTGTAGTAGCCACGGGAACCCTGTGACTCTGGAATTGACAACCAGAAGAGCAAGTCTGTAGTCTTCTTTGAATAGAAGTCAAAACTACCCATCAAACGATGCTTGAGGAAACTGAACTCAACACCAAGGTTCAAATTGGTAGTTGTCTCCCAAGTAATGTCTTTGTTACCCATACGATAGAAGCTTGGTGACATTAATGTATTGGAAGCCTTAGAAACCTTATAGAGGTCTGTATATGCCCAGTCTCCAATGTTATCATTACCTTGCTGACCGATAGATGCCTTAACCTTCAACTCATCAACGAAAGGAGCATTAAACCACTTCTCTTTGGTAATAAGCCAAGCACCACCGAGTGACCAGAAGTTACCCCAACGATTTTCCTTGGCGAAACGAGAAGATGCATCACGACGGTAAGAAGCAGAAGCGAAATACTTGTCATCATAGTTGTATTGTGCGCGGCCAAAGAAACCTTCAACGTTGTAATTCAACTTATATGAACCATTGTCCTTCTTGTTAGCGAAAGCATTCAACTCTGTAATTGAAGGTGAAAAACCACCTTCACCCTGCGCATTCAGGTATTTGCGAGTCAATTTATAATACTCATGACCGAGGAGAACATCAACATTATGCTTGCCGAAGTTCTTCATGAAAGTCAAAGTTTGAGTATTATTGGTGCGAAGATCTGCTAAGTTGTACTTAGTTAACTGACCATTGACACCTGCCTTAGATCCCTCGTATGCATTCTCGTAATCAGAGAAGTCTTCCATGCCATAAATAACGGTACTTGTGGCATTAAATTTCAACCAATCTGTAATTTTAATATCAGCGAAAACGGAACCATTCATCTGGTTGATACCTTTTTCTACCTTGTTGTAACGATTGCTACCCAATGGGTTACCAGTAGAAAGGAAAGGACGAGTTACACCATAATTCTTAGGCAAACCATAATCATACATGTCGTGACCATATGAATCTTTCTTGATTGCTACATTTCCGTTAGCATCAATTGTACGCACGTAGATAGGGTAGATTGGTGCAATTGAAGAAACGAAATACATCAAGTTGGTTGAGTTGGTCTCATCACTCAGATTAGGGTTTGACTGGGTTGTAGAATGAACGTACTGAGCGTTGACTCCTACCTTCAGCCATTTCTTAGCTTGATAATCTGCCTTCAAACGAGCGCTGATACGCTCATAGCTACTATTGGCAATAACACCGTCATCGCTCAAATAGCCTAAACTTGTATAATAAGATGAACGGTCTGTAGCACCTTTAATGCTAATATTATAGTCCTGACGGAGAGCATCCTTATAGGCAGCTTTGTTCCAGTCGTCAGCAGTCATATAATACTTTTCGCCATTCAATTCGTATGTACGTCCAAGTGTAGCATTTGGATTCAACTTACCATTAGTACCGATAAGCTGTTCGTTCTCAGGTACAGTATATGCGTTATAAGCCAACTGTGAAAGCATAGAAGAATTTGCCTTCAAGTTTGCATTGGCAGCGCTCATACCCTGACCATAGTAATAGTTGTTGTACAACTGAGCATAATATGCCTCATAATACTGACCTGGATCTTTGATTACGTCATACTCTGGAACGGCACGGGAGTTAGAACCCCACTTCATGTCAATAGAAACCTCAGCTTCCTTGTTCTTGCCATTCTTTGTTGTAATCATAATAACACCAGCAGCACCACGAGCACCATAAAGTGCAGCAGATGCAGCATCTTTCAATACGGTTACAGATTCAATATCATCTGTTGGGATAGAAGAAAGGTTTCCTGGATAAGGAGCACCATCAACGATTACCAATGGGTCGGTAGCTGCATACATAGAAGCAATACCACGAATATTGACACCATTGTTGTCTGAACCAGGCTGACCAGATGCACCACGCAACTGAAGACCAGGCACAGAACCTACCAAAGCGTCTGTTACGTTGGTAGAAATCTTCTTTGAAAGTTCTTCAGAACCTACTACGGCTGCAGAACCGGTAAATGCACTCTTCTTAGCAGTACCGAAAGCAACAACCATGACTTCATCCAATGCATGATTGTCTGGGTCAAGAACAATTTTCATGTTCTTGCCAGCCTTTACAGTCTTACTGATCATACCGATGTAAGAAATCTCCAACTTGGCATTTGCTGGAGCAGCCAGTGAGAAATTACCGTCAACATCGGTAATAGTACCGGTTTGTGTACCAGCAACTTTGATAGAGGCACCAATGACTGGGCTTCCATCCTCAGAAGAGGTAATAGTACCGGAAACTTGAGTTTGCGCCAAAGCCATTCCTAAACTAAGGAAGAGGCAGGCAATAAACGTCATGAGTCTTTTTTCCATAAATCTCTCTCGTTTAATTAATTAATAAATATATAATGTTTTATATTTCTTTCTCACTACATATCCTCCCAACTTTTATTGAGCGTGGGGACTCATTTCTTGTCTCCAGCTCTTATCTCGAACTGGTGGGGTGGGTATGTTGCCATACCTTATTATATATAGGGAAGTATCTCAAACTTCACTAAATTTTAATAATATTTTTAATCGGCTGCAAAAATAAGCATTTTTTAGGAAATCACCAAACTTTTTTCTAGAAAAGTTGCACTTTACCCGACATTTTATTATAAATATGCGGTTTTTATACACTTTTGCTTATGAAAAACAAGCGAAAGCGGCAGTTTTGTCAAAAACTGCCGCTTTCGCTGAAATACTAACTTTCTGCCTTTAATTCTTTGTCTAGAACAAAGAGCACATAGAGGGGGATGTTAATGGTTTTTGAACTGTTGTTTCTCTCGTATGGCAAGAAACTGGTGCGAACCAACTTGTCTTGCACCTTCCAGTATGAGTGGCTTCCTTCCGTGACTGTCTTTCCATTTTAACAATTGGGATATAAGTAGTCTTTCCATACGCTAAAAATTATGTTTTGGCAAAGATACTAATAAACAGTGAATTACGCAAGTAAAATCACATTTTCCTAAGGACTTTTTATTATATTTATCACATTTTCCTAAGGACTTTTCTGTTAAATCATCACATTTTCCTAAGGACTTTTAGGGGCTTAAATCGAGAATTCTGTCGTAATCTCAGAAAAAAAGCAAGATTACGACAACTTTTAAACGAGAAATCTGTCGTAATCTCGATAAAAAAGTGAGATTACGACAGATTTTCATGAATTTACTCTTTAATTACTTGTCTACGGTAGAAGAAACATTGTTCTTCTCATAGAAAGCTTTGTATTCTTCAGAAGGGAATATGAAACAATATATCCCCTTCTTTTGTTAATTAAGTGTATTTCGACATAATTTAGTATATTTGTCGAAAATATGTTATTCTATCATTATAGCTTGTCTTATTCTGTATAGCTTGGATTCTGATAAGCAGCCTTTTCCTCTGCTGACATTTGGAGAGCATCAATCTGTCCCTGTGGAATAGGGCGGAGATACTTCTCTGGAGTGATGAGCACACGTTCCCAAGTCTTAGGAGTATGATCGCCTGCTGTAAGACCGCAGATGGTATAGGTTCCTGCAATCTGCTTCCATGTCTGAGTGCGGACGAGGTCCCACCAACGGTAACCTTCGCCGAAGAACTCACGTGAACGCTCTGCCAGAATATACTCGATGGTGATATTCTGAGGTGTAGCATCCTTCATCTGCTGACTGTAGTCTGCTATCTTCTCACACTGGCGGTTGTTGTCGTATGTCCAGACACCAGCACGACCACGTATCTCGTTAATCAAGTTGCGGGCGGTCCAGTTGCCAGATGTTGTTGCACCCTTTACTGCTGCCTCGGCAGCGATGAAGTAAAGTTCAGAGAACTTCAATACTGGGTATGGACGAGGACTATCACCATTAGGCTTACCCAATGTGTTGCCATTGTCTGAACGGTAGATACCGTTCTTCCAGTTGTTCAACCATGCATAACGGCTGATACCACTTGCTGCGATAACCCAGTCGGCACGACCAGGAAGTACTCCTGCACCTACATTGCTGTAACCAGCTCCCTTTGTACCATCACCAGCTGCATTCTTTACACCTTCCTGTGGATAAACGATGCCTGCAGCTTCACTGTCATCGATGAAGGTAAGGATAGAATCCTGTGCATTTACGGGCAGGTTGTTGGCATTATATGCTGTGCCTGAAATAGCACCCGATTTATCCCAGTTGCTGCGGAACTGATAAGCAAATGTTCCGTCGAAACGAGAGTCCATCTTCTTCTCAGCGAAGGTCTTGGTCATTACCTCGATAGGAGTAGCCATCTGCTTCCAAGGACGGTCCTTTCCCTGAACGGCTTCACGCTGTACAGAACGGAATGCATCCCATGTCGTTGCATTCTTGGATGTCTCCAGGAAGGTATAGTCCCAACGGCACATCCAACGTGCAAAGTTGCCAGGTGCATTACCATTTGCCCAATCGAAGTTGGTACCACCATCATAGTAGTTGTTAGACTCGTTGTGGTCTGCATAGAGCAAAATCTCGTTGTTGCGGTCGTTTGTACCCACGTTAACCATATAGAATGATTTCTGCAAACCAAATCCTGCAGGATTGTTGATGGCTTCTACTGCGATATTGTATGCCTGCTGGAAGTACCATGCTGCATCATGTCCATCTGGGTCTGTGCGGTCACAAGTAGGATAGGTTGGGATGTTGTTTGGATTCTGCAACCACCATCCGTATGTCAGATAAGCCTTTGCCAATACCAGACGAGCTGCGGTCTTGGTGACACCACCTGTGACACGACCTGCGTCAGGAAGCTGTTCGATGGCTATCTTCAAGTCAGGAAATACCGCCTTGGTATAAACTTCTGGTACTGTGTTACGGGTAGAAGTGCGGGTAGCATTGATGTTGAACTTCAACTCACCGGCACCTAAATCCAATGGAACACCCCCGAAGGTCTGAACCAGTTCGAAGTAGTCGAATGCACGGAAGAAGCGAGCTTCTGACAAAAGACTTTCTGCAATGCCTGCAGCAGAACCATTCTCAATCACACCACTTGCGGTATTGATATCAGAGAAAGCTACGTTCCACAAAACGTCTGCACGACAGTTGCTTGGATTCAGAATCTGCTCTGTCATATCAATAGGGTAATCGTTTCCGTTACCACCATGTCCGTAGGTATACTCATCGGTGCCTTCCTCTGTAGCTATGAGCCAATAACCATTGCCCCAATAATAGCGAAGGTTGGCATAGAGTGATGTGATACCTGCCTGTACACCTTTTTCTGTCTTAAAATATTCAGGGGTATATCCCTGACGGTCGGTTTCTTCGAGCACACTAGAGCAACCTGTAAAAGCAAGGCCAGATGCAAGAAGTCCTGCTGCTAATATATAACTGCGAATTTTCATTGTTGTCAATTTTTAGAAGGTTATGTTTAATCCGAGCAACCAGTTGCGGGTAGAAGGAGTGTTGAAACCTACTACGAGCAAGTTTGACTTGTAGAATGAGGTTACAGCCTGATTCTCGTTACCGTATGAGTTGGTCTCTGGGTCCATGCCTGATTCATCATGGTATGGAGAGAAGAGAACAAACGGATTCTGTACGGTTGCATAAATGCGAGCCTTGCTGATTCCACACTTCTTGAGCCATGGCTGATTGAAGTTGTAACCCAATGTGATGGTACGAATCTTGAGATAAGAACCACTGAAGTAACCCAGAGAGTTACCATATTTAGGGTTGTTACTGCTCTCGATGCCACCTGGCTTTGGATAATCATTTGTTGGATTATCCTCTGTCCAGTAGTTTACATCAATGTTGTTACGACGACCGGTCAGCATGTTCAGGTAACCCTGTGAACCATAGATGGTGCTAATCAATGTACCACCATGACGGTATGAAGCTACTACTGAGAGATCCCAGTTCTTGTAAGCTACACGGGTATTGAAACCACCTTCCCAGTCTGGGTCTACCTTCATGATCTGACGGTCAGCCTCACCATATGGACGGGTAGGAGTGCCATCTGCGTTATAGTCACCATTGTACTTAATCTTGATCATACCAGCGTTACCACCAGGTTCTGCAACCTTGCGGATGTCTTCCTCGTCGGTCTGCCAGATACCAATCTTCTCATAGTCGTAGATGACGTTGATTGGTTTGCCAACGAACCACCAGTTACTTTCGTCACGTGTTGCTCCTGAAGCCAATTCTACCAATTCGTTCTTATTGGTATAGAAGTTTACACCGGCATCCCATGTCCATCCATTCTTGTTGTCGATAATGGTTCCGTTCAAAGAAAGCTCGAAACCCTTGTTGCGGGTCTTTCCTACGTTTGCCATATAGCTGCTTACACCTGAAGATGATGGCAGGTTAACGCTCATCAGCAAGTCTTCTGTATTCTGAACATAGTACTCTGCAGTACCGCTCAAACGACCACCGAAGAGAGAGAAGTCGATACCATAGTTCCAAGTCTTGGAATATTCCCAGCCGAGTTCTGAGTTAGGAAGAGAAGAAACGTACATACCTACCGCATAACCATTAGGGTCGCTACCGAAGTTGTAGGCACGTGTGCTCAATGCACCGAGGGTTGAATATGGGTTTACTGACTGGTTAGATGTCTCACCATAACCCACACGGAGTTTCAGGCTTTCCAACCAACTGATATCCTTCAAGAAGTTTTCACGAGAGATGTTCCAACCGAGAGATACGGCAGGATAAGTATGCCATTGGTGTCCCTTTGCCAGACGGGAAGAACCATCTGAACGGAAGGCAACACTCGCCATATACTTGTTGTCGTAGTTGTACATCACACGACCCATTACAGACTCCAGACCACTCTTGTAGTATGCCTGGTTTGCAGGATCTACTGTTACCGTTTTTGCATAACCGATGTTATAGAACTGGAACTTGTCGTTAGGAATGTCGAGTCCATACATATAAGTTTGGCGATAGTTGGTCTGCTCAGCAGAGTAAAGAGCTACCGCATTGATTGTATGTTTGCCCCATGTCTTGTCGTATGTCAGCATGTTCTCGATAGCCCAGTTGGTTGTGCGCTGATAGCGGGAAGTGGCATGAGAGTCTGCATTATCCTTGTCAGAGAATACACCCTGACCTACAAAGTTACCATATTCGCTGGAACGATAGTTCAAACCGAGATTGATGCGATATTTCAATCCGTCTACGTGAGGAATCTTCACTTCGCCATAGAAGTTGTTATAGGTACCGTATGCCTTGGTCTGATCTTTGTGGCTGTCACCAAGACTCTCGATGGTATTCTTGGTATAAACCCACTGATCATCACTAGACATGCGGATGCGTGTCTTCAATGAGCCATCCTCATTATATGGGTTAGCGATAGGAGTAGCACTCAGTGTGTTGTAGAGACCGAGGTCGCTATTGTTGGTGATACTGTAGTTGCTGTTGGTGCTGAAACCAATCTTCACGTATTTACCTATCTCCTGATCGATGGCTGCATGCATAGCATAACGGTTGAAGTTCTGTGTTGGGATAACAGCTTCATCACGATAGTATGAGAGGCCGAAGTTGTAGCTTCCCTTGGAAGAGCCGCCAGATACACCGATGTCATGGTTAGTGGTGATACCAGTCTTGAACAATTCGTCCTGCCAATCCATATCCACAGCACCATCTTCGCCCCAATATTTCTCATCAGGACCATTCTGGAACTTGTTGGCATACTGACGGAGTTTGGTGAACTGTTCTGCGTTCATCATCGGATAACGGTGGAAGAGAGTCTTGGCACCGATGTAACCATTATAAGTTACAGTAGGGCGCTGCTCCTGATAACCTTTATAAGTAGTGATGATGATGACACCGTTGGCACCACGAGAACCATAGATAGCGGTAGCAGAGGCGTCTTTCAAGATGTCCATGTTCTTGATGTTATTAGGATCGATGTCGCTGATGCTACCTGCGAATGGAATACCGTCGAGTACGATCAATGGGTCATTGCTGGCTGTCAGGGAACGTGTACCACGGATACGAATCTGCATGGATGCACCTGGCTTTGATGAAGTCTGTGCCATCTGTACACCTGCGATACGACCCTGGAGGGCGTTGGTGATGTCGGCACCAGGAACCTCACGTACCAATGAACCGGTAACGTTAGCTACAGAACCTGTAACGGCTTCCTTACGCTGGGTACCATAACCGATAACGACAACGTCGTTGAGGCTATGACCTTCTTCCTCCATTGAAATCTTAATGTTTGTCTGATTGCCGACTACGACTTCTTTGGTGTTGTAACCAACATAAGAAATCACGAGCGTAGCACCAGGCTTTACATTAATAGAGAAATTACCTTCCAAGTCGGTTACTACACCGTTACTTGTTCCTTTCTCCTTGATTGTTGCACCAATCAGCGGACCCATAGAGTCGCTGATATTACCTGTAACCTTTTTGGTTTGTTGTACTGAAGTTGCTATCAGAGAATTTGCTTCTCCATTGCTAGCTTGTACCTCTGGAGCATACATTCCAAGTGCGGAACACATACCCATTAAGATTGTTGTTTGTTTTAAATATAACTTCATAGTTTAACAGTTTGTAGGTATATTAAACGTTTGTTACTCACTATTTTGTTAATTGTTTACGGCTGCAAAGATATGTCCTTTTTCGTAAAGTGCAGTTAAAATTTGTATCTTGCGTGTTTTAAAATGTTTCATGTACAATAAAACAGACATGTTTAGGTGAAAAAAAAGGGGATATGCAGTTGCAAATCCCCTTTATACCTTATTATATATAGATGTTTTAGTATTCGTATAGCTTGATGTGGAGTATTTTATTGTCTCCACATGAGATGCGGGCATGGCGCCCCTGGTGGTCCTGATCGCCATTATCACGACGGATAAACTGTAATTTGCCGTTTTCGTCTACTAGAACCTGGTCAACATATCCGATACCGATACGCTTGCCTTTGAAAGTAGCGGTTTGTTTCTTTGTTTCGGTTCCACCGTTGTCAGCAAATCCGTCCTCACCAAGTTTCTTTTCTTCAGCTTGAACTTTTTCTGTCTTACTCTGGAAAACTACAACGATACCATTACCAGCTATGATGTATTCGTTCTTGGCGAGTTTCAGAATCAATCCGCCGCCTTCAGGCCATTTGCTTCCATCTGTAGCACGTGGATCCCATGGTAGCGTGAAGAAATGACGGCAAGTCATGGTGATATCTCCATCTTCGATGATTCGCTCTTTATCTTCCTGATCGAAGAGTAATCCCCAGTTTTTACCCTTTCCCTGATGCTGAAGCAGGATAGGAGAGAGTTGGTCGATAACCTTATATGAACGTCTGATACTGTTTTTCACCTTGTAGTTAGCTTCATCGAGAGCAAACGGACTGAAACTGATGGCATCTGTTTCGCCGAAGGTATAGTAAGCCTTTGCGCCGCTATTGATATCGCACTTCACTTCTGGAGTGAAGAAAGGATTGTCGGCACGCTTGTATTTCTCTACCCATCCCTTGTAACCGGTATCATAGATATCTGGTGCAAAGATGTCGATACTTGGTGCACCGCATTTCCAGATATCAATCAGATGGGCAAGTGGTCCGGCAGAAGGATATTCGCCTGGTTTTCTGCCACGACTGTTCATTGCTGCATTTACATACATCGGAATATTGTAGATGGCTTTGCCTGCTGAGGCTAGCTGCTCTACATACTTGGCATAATAATATGCTTGGAATTTCTCGTCAGCATAACGGTCTGTTCCTAAAACTTCTGCCCATGTACCTTTCTTCTTGAGCTTGAGTGCCTTGAGCAATGAAGCAGGAACGGGTTGTCTGTAAGCTTTTTCGGCAAGAGGAGAGTGGTCGCGGGCAGATTCGAGCATGCCGATTTCGTTTTCTACCTGCATCATGATAACGGTATTCTCCTGACTGTCTACTGCTTTAATGTGTTTCATCAGTTCGCAGAAAGCTCGCTTATCTGCTTGAAGCAGGTTATCGCTGAAGGCTGTGCATATCTCTAATGGCTTGCTGTTCTCTGTGAGTGAACGAGGGAAACGCTTGGTGTTTTCCTTTACCCATAGTGGAGCATAGCAGCTCATGGAATTCTTCCAGGCACCGAACCATAGGAAGACAATCTTCAAGTCATGCTTACGGGCAGTTGTGATGACGCTGTCTACAAGTGCAAAATCATATTTGCCCTCATTAGGTTCTACAAATTCCCAATATGCAGGAACGAAGACAGAGTTGACTCCGCTATTCTTCATCTGTTTCAATGCTTTCCTGATGTCGGCAGGACTCGTTGCAGCTGAGTTGCTCAACTCACCAGCCAGGAGAAGCATCGGCTTGTCATTGACAACAAGCTGGGTTGCAGAGCCTTGCTTCTGCAGTTTCACTCCAGCTTGTATGTTGATGCAGCATAATAATGTTAGAAAAGATAATACGATCTTATTCATAGATCTTCATTTTAGAAAAGGTTTGAAAATACTTGAGACAGGTATTGCGCCATTCCTTGGCGTTTTCCAACTGCACATTGAGCAATGAATCGGTATGTTGCCATTCTTGTTCATGACCCTTCATATACTGTTTGGCTGAGGTGTGCCAGAAGTCGCGGTAAACTTCTACCATCGCCACACCCATGTTGTACTTCATGCAGAGTTCCTGCCAGAGGGTGCTGCCTGATTTCATCTTGTAAGTCCAAGGCACATGATGGAACCAGAGGAGATATTCCTCAGGACAAGTTGCGATGTTGTCATACATACTGCGGTAAGGTTCCGGATACTGACCAACGGCATCTGTACCTTTGGATGAGCGGTCGAAACCTACACCCTGGGCATCTGCCTTGTGATAATAAACCGGGCACCATTCCAAAGGATAACTTGCGATGAAACCATCAGGTTCAGGACCGTAGTGGTGGTCGAACTTGAAGATATGATGCAAACCCAAAGGCATCATATAGTTGACGCAAGCTTCGCGGGAAGTCATCATCATCATCTCTACAGGTTTGGTGAACTTCTCGTCCTGGTTTTCGTAGGTCTGTACGAGCCATTCGTGAGCAATCTCTTCAGCTGTAAGCGAAGGATTCCATGCCAATCTGCCGAAAGCATACCAGTTAGCCTGAGAGAACGGATGACCGCACCAGTTGGCATCATCACCGATATTGGCTACACCTGAGATTCCAACCAGTCTGTCTGGATTAACAAAGCCAAAGAATTCCTTCCACATAGGAGCGAGATAGGTGAGGTGCTTAGACTGACCAAGATATTCCTGGGTAATCTGAAGTTCTGCTATCTGTGGAGTCTGTTTGATGTTGTCGAAGATAGGAGCGTATGGCTCACGTGGCTGGAAGTCGAGCGGACCATTCTTAGACTGTAGGATTACGTTGTCACGGAATTTGCCATCCATACCTTTGAATTCGCTGACAGCTTGCTTTACACGGTCTTCACCCTTATGGTTGGCACCATATACAAAGCTTCGCCACATGATGATGCCTCCGTATGGTTTGACGGCATCGGCAAGCATGTTGGCTCCATCGGCATGTGTGCGGTGGTAGTCGCCAGGACCAGGCTGTCCTTCAGAATTGGCTTTTACGAGGAAACCGCCAAAGTCAGGGATGGTAGCATATATCTCCTTTGCTTTCTTCTTCCACCACTGCTGTACCTTCTTGTCTAATGGGTCGGCAGTCTTGGTGTAGCCCAAAGCCATAGGCGAAGCGAAGTTGATGCTAAGGTATACCCGGATGCCATAAGGACGCAGGATGTTGGCAATGATCTTCACCTTATTAATATATTCTGCAGTCATCATCTTTGGCGATGCATTCACATTGTTGAGCACGCTGCCGTTGATGCCCAAAGAGGCGTTGGCACGGGCGTAGGTGATAAGACGGTCGTGCAGACTCTTGCTGATGCTGCCGCCTTTGCCGTTCTTTCCGAGTTTGATTTCTTCCCATTTGAAGATACTCTTTCCGGCATAGCCACGTTCGATGCTGCCATCGAGATTATCCCAATGGTTGAGAATGCGGAGACCCACTTGTGGTTTCTCGGTCTCATCGATAGCTTTGCTGAAGTTCTGCTGATTACCGCTACCTGTGTTGTAGGTATCAGTGTTCTGAAGTCGAATTAACTCGTAGGCACCATAGAGCAAACCGATAGGATTGCTGGCGGTGATAGTTGCTTCGTACTGAATATTGTCGCCTTGCTGTGCAGGACGGGCGTAGATGTTATAGCCCTCGCCAAGATTCAGAGCCTTGTCTATCTTGAGCTCAACATTCTTGCCACGCCAGTTGTTTTCCAATTCCTGCTTGGCAATCTTGGCTGTTGCATCATTAGGCAACTGTGAGATGACTTGGCATGAGTTAGCATACTGCTTTCCGAGCCATAACTGTGAACCATCACTCTGTGCAGAAACATGGAGTGATGTAAGTACCGTAAATAATAAAATGAGGTATTTCTTCATATCTTTGCAGATCGTTAGTTTGTATTGTTATTGTTTCTGCTGCAAAGATACGAAAAAATACCTTTTATATATATAGCGGTCGTTTATTTTTCATTTCTCTTTGTTTCAGCATACTCGCTAGGCGACATGCCATAGTGTTTTTTGAACACGGTAGAGAAGTGGGTCTGGTTGTTGAAACCTACAGAGTAGGCTACCTGCGTGATATTAATCTGCCCCTCTTCGATGAGTCGTGCCGCCTGTTCCAGTCGGAGGTTACGTATAAATTCTCCGGCAGAAACACCAGCAATCTCCTTCAGCTTACGGTGGAGCTGTGCACGGCTGATACCTACCTCCTCGGTAAGTTTCTCTACATTGAGGTCGGGATCGGCAAGGTGGGCGTTGATATATTTCATCACGCGTTCCATCAGGGCATCGTTGTTGCCCTTTACCTGAATCTGCTCAATCTTCGCCTTCTGACCCTGTGCTCCGCTGTATTTGCCGCGGATACGTCGCACATTATCCACCAGGTTGTCGATAAGGATATGCAGCTCTTCCATGTCGAAAGGCTTTGCCAGGAAAGCATCGGCTCCTCTGCGAAGTCCCTCCAACCGGTGCTCCACCTCGCTCTTCGAGGTGAGCAGGATGACTGGGATATCGCTGATGTTGCTGTTACTCTTGATGTTCTTGAGCATGGTGATTCCATCCATCTCCGGCATCATCACATCGCTTATCACGAGGTCGTACTTGCCGGTGAGCAGCATCTTCAAACCCTCCTTGCCGTTGCAGGCATGCTCAAAGCGGTACCAGTCGCTCAGTTCGGTCTTGATGTATTGGGCAATCTCGTTGTCATCGTCAACTATCAGGATATTGAAGTTGCGGTTGGCCTGTACTTTCTTTTTGGTAATCTCCTGCTCCTTCTTGTCTTCTTCTTCCAGTATCTCGCCTGGCTGCAGATGGCTGTTGCCCAGCGGAATGCTTACTTCGAAGCAGGAACCCTTGATGCCGTCGGTACGGTTGTAGGCCTTAATCTTGCCTCCGTGCATTTCTACAAACGCCTTACAGAGGTTGAGTCCGATACCGGTTCCTTCGATATGGAGACCGCTGCTGTTGTTTCCCTGATAGAAACGTTCGAAGAGGCGGTCGGTCTTCTCTTCTTTCAGTCCGATGCCTGTATCTTCTACCCTGATGATGGCATTCTTTTCGTCTTTGCCTATGATAACAGTAATCTCGCCGCCATCAAAGGTATACTTCATGGCATTGGAGAGCAGGTTGGAGATAACCTTGTCAAAGTTGATGCGGTCTATCCAAACCTTCAGCTTGCCTTTATCGCTGCTGAGGCTTTCGCCTTCTTTGAGCGAAAGGGTGATGTTGCGCTCCTGTGCATTGAAGCGGTAGAGCGATACGATGCCATGCAGGAAATCCTTGAGCGGAGTCTCCTGGCAATGGAGATGCATCTGGTTCTTGTCTATCTTTCGCTCATCAAGTATCTGGTTTACCAGAAGCAGGAGGCGCTGGGCATTGCGGTCGATGGTATCGATATCCTGTTTGCTTTCGGCATCTGTTAATCTTGTTTTCAGTTTGTTGAGCGGCCCCATGATTAATGTCAGCGGCGAGCGGATATCGTGGGTGGCATTGATGAGAAACTGCATCTTGGTCTCTTCCAGGTCTGCCTTGCGGCGGCGCTCGTATGTGTAGATGACATACAGGATGACGCTTGCTATGATCAGGATATAGAGGAGATATGCCTCGGGTGATGCATACCAAGGATCGCATACCTTGATGTTGATGATGGTAGGATTCTTGGAATATCTGCCATTGCTGGTAGCTCTCACTTCCAGCGTATAGTCGCCCGGTTTCAACTTGTTGAATGCTACGGTATTGGCTCCCTCATTGGTGCTGTTCCATTTGCCGTCGTTGATGCGGTATTGGAAACTGATATTATCGGTGTTCCTGTAGTTGAGCAGCGAGAACTCCAGAGTGAATGAATTCTGGGAGTAAGGAATGCTGAAGTCTTTAGCCATACAGTTGATTGGCTTCCCGTCGATGATGAAGTTGGTGAGATGTACATCTCCCAGTTCCATCTTCTTGGCTCTGACAATGTCTGGATAGAAGGTTGTGATACCGTCACTGGTTCCGAAGGCGATAAAATCGTTGGCAGTATGCATGGAAGAGCCCAATACGTACTCACGGGTAGTAAGTCCGTTGCCGTTGATGTGCCCGATAAACTGTCTGTCCTTCTGTTCATACTGCCAGATGCCCATGGTTGTACTTATCCACAAGTCACCCTTCTGGTCTTTGATGATGCTGCAGACCTGCTTGCCTTTCAACGCTTCTGCATGAGGGAAGTTCTTCGTCTTGTTGCTCTTTCTGTCAAACAGATAGAGTCCTTCTTCGGTACCGATGATAATATCGCCGTTCTTTCCTTCGCAGATACCATTCGCCTGTCTGTCTTTCAGAATGTTGTGCCATCCGAAATCCTTGAAACTGAGCGTTCTGGTATTGAGGCAGGAAACTCCATTAGAGGTTCCTATCCATAAATGACCAGTATGGTCGAGCGCCATGCTTCGTACCCAGTCGTTGCAGAGGAATCCTCTGTTGCCTCTTTGCTGCATGTTCAGAACGGTAACCTTGCCGCTTTCCACATTATATATATATAAGCCTTTGCTGTATACAGAAATGTAAAGGTTGCCCTGTGCATCGTCGGTCATACAGTAGATGCCGGCACTGGTAAAGGTGAGTTTCTGCTGGTATGTACCTGTATGAGGGTTGTAGCTGTAGAGTGCGCTGCCATTGCTGATCCAGTAATCGCCACGTCGGTCTTTATAGATGATGCAAGTACCGGCAGGTGACTGAGGGTGGGCGATAATCTTGCCTGAAGCATCAAAACAGAATACGCCACTGTTCTGTACCGTACACCATGTTTCACCATTCTCGCCTTGTGCAATAGATGAAACGCTGCTGCCGATGATATAGTTCTGTGCCGAAAAGCTCCAGCTGTTGAAAGCCTGCTGGCGCTGGTTAATCAGATACAGACCTTTCTTGTAACAGCCTATCCAGAGATTGTTGTCCTTATCTTCGATGATATCGTTGACGAAGGCGGTAGCCAGATTGAAACTGCTGTTGCTGTTCTCCAACTGTTCTACCCTGTTGCTTCCCTTCTTGATCATGAGAACACCATGTTCAGAGGTACTGATATAAAGGTTGCCTTCGTGGTCGAAGGTAGCATTGTTGATGGTTACATTATTCTGATAACCGCCAAAGTCGTAGCCGGCATCAGCGATGCGGCCTGTCCGGTAATCATAATAGATGATGCCATACATACAGGCGATGAGCATGGTCTGCGGGCGATGCTGGATGAAAGCCACAGGTGCTCCGCATGGTGATTTGAAGTCTTTGCGCTGTACCTTGCCTTGTTTCTTGATGAAACGGGTAAAGATAGAAAGGTGGCTACTCTGCCATAGATAATGATGCTTATCTTCATAGATATGAGTAAAGAATACATCAGAATCGCGCTCAGCGTATTGCCTTTCCTGTCTGATAGCGAAAAGATGATCGGTTCCTTTCCGGGTATTTCTGTCTTTTACAGAATAGAGACCATATCCTGCTGTACCCAGCAGGATATCGCCATTGTGACTTTCTACCATAGAATAGATACGTGGCTTTCTGCCATCAGGAAACTGGAGACGGGCGAAATCGTTCGTCTCATAATTATAGCGCATCAGTCCCTTGGCACAACCTATCCACAGGTTACCTTTCTTATCTACCAGCAGGTCGGAGATAATGTTGTCGGTAATGGAGGTTGTGTCTTCTTCGTTGTGCAGATAGTTGGTAAAGCGGTAGCCGTCAAACTTGCTGAGTCCGTATTCGGTTCCCACCCAGATATATCCGTATTTATCCTGCACAATGCAGTTGATAAGCGAACTTGACAGTTTGCCCGATGTGAAAAGTTCACCACTGTCAGCCCATACCATGAGCGAGGTGATGATAGCGAAGAGTGCCGTGAGGCAATGTCTGATATGCTTCATGTTTTCTGTCCGTTTTCTTGTTTTAATTAGGTTGTTACGGCTGCAAAAGTAACAAAAAACAATGAAAGAAACAAATTCTAATGCAACAAAATGTTTCATTTCTTTTTGTTTCTTTATCTTTTTGTGCCCTTTTTGCAAGTATGAAACAAATAGAAAAGTAATGGTAACTATTAAATACCTGTTATTTCATTACTTATTAGTAAATTTGCATCGTCAACAACAATAGAAACATTAAAAGCATCATAATAACAATGAATAGACAAGCAATCAAAATCTTATCGCTGGCGCTCGTATTGGCTACGTCAGGTTCTGTAGCTTTTGCTCAGAAGGTATGGAAAGGATCTTGGGCTACTGCAGTGGAATGGACTGGTAAAGGAGATATGCCTAAGGAAAGCTTGAGCAACCGTTCTTGCCGGCAGATAGTTCATGTATCTTTTGGCGGAGAGGAACTCAGAGTGAAGCTCAGCAACGAGCAGAGTAAGGAGCCGGTAGAAATCAAATCGGTGTATATTGCAGATACTGATAAGAACAGCAACTGGTTTGTGAATGGTAAGACCGTGAAGTATCTCAAGTTTAATGGCAAGAAGAATGTAACCATTGCTCCTGGCAAGGCTATCTTCTCAGATGATTTGAAATATGCCTTGAAGAGTGGGCAGCGCCTCACGATTACCATCGACTATGGCAAGCAGACTCCAGTGAATGCAACATCCCATCGTGGTTCACGTACCACATCTTATATAGTAAACGGTTTGCATCGTACTCCTAAACCGATGGATAAGAGTTTTGATGATGGCGAGGAGGTGGATCACTGGTACAATCTTTCTGCCATTGATGTGAAGACCGATAAGGCTACCCCTGTGGTAGCTATCCTCGGAAACTCTATTACCGATGGTCGTGGAAGTACTACTAACCACCAGAACCGCTGGACCGATTTCCTCTCGGATGCCCTGAATGCAGAGAAGCCATACGGCGTGTTGAATCTCGGAATCGGTGGCAACTGCGTAGTGGAAGGCGGATTGAGCGAACCAGCCATGAAGCGTTTCGACCGTGATATCCTGGGACAGACGGGTGTGGATAAACTCATCATCTTCGAGGGAACCAACGACATCGGCTGCTGTGGCGGAAATTATGAGCACATGACAGATACCCTGATAGCCTGCTACAAGGTGCTGATAGCGAAAGCCAAGGCAAAGGGAATCAAGGTGTATGGCGGAACCATCACCCCTACCAAGGGAAACGGATGGTATTCTTTCTGGCACGAGGCGATGCGACAGACCGTGAACGAATGGATCAGAAAGAGCGGTGCCTTCGACGAGGTTATCGATTTCGATGAATTGACCCGCGACCCGAAAGATCCTCAGCGTTTGAAGGCTGAGTATTCTGATGACTGGCTGCATCTCAATCCGAAGGGATATGAAGCAATGGGTAAGTTTGCCGCAGAGAAATTGAAATAAATGTTATAAATGCACCTATATATAATAAGGTGTAAACTTAATGACTGAATAAAATATGGAACAGACAACTGTATCACAGGAATCTAAGGGATTCTACAAACTGAATTGGCTACAACGCATCGGATTCGGATCTGGCGACTTGGCGCAAAACCTCATCTACCAGACCATCTGCATGTATCTGTTATTCTTCTACACCGATATCTATGGACTCAATCCTGGTGTAGCTGCCACCATGTTCCTGGTGGTTCGCTTGGTCGATGTACTTTGGGACCCACTGGTGGGAACTTATGTAGATAAGCATAATCCACGTTGGGGTAAGTATCGTTCTTATCTCGTCCTGGCGGGTTTGCCACTCACCGTACTTGCCATCCTCTGCTTCTGGAATGGTATGGAGGGACAGACTGAAACCGTCAAGCTCATCTATGCTTATGTAACCTACGTAGGCTTGTCGATGCTCTATACATTGATTAATGTGCCTTACGGAGCCTTGAACTCATCTTTGACCCGCGATACAGACGAGATAACCATTCTTACCTCTGTACGTATGTTCATGGCAAATGTGGGTGGACTCTGTGTATCGGCAGGTGTTCCAATCCTGGTAGCGATGCTCGCTGCAGCCAAGGATCTTCCTATTGAGATGGCGCTCTTCATGGGTTTGGGCTCTTTGCCATCTTTCATCTTTATGCCACTGGTTCCTGCCATCAAGAAAAAGGTGGGCAAGAAGAATATGTTCTACATCTTCCTTACTGTGGCTATCGTGGGTATGGCGATGCTTTATTTCATCAGCAAGATGGGACCTGTAAAGGATCATATCACGCTGGTTTATATTGCACAGTTCATCAAGTCAACAGGTGTTATCGTGGCTACTGGATATATGTGGGCTTTGATTCCTGAGGTTATCTCTTTTGCAGAATATACCAGCGGCAAGCGTATTGCCGGTATCGTCAATGCTCTGACCGGTATCTTCTATAAGGCTGGTATGGCTTTGGGTGGTGTTGTTCCTGGTGCCGTTCTTGCATGGACTGGTTATCAGGCAGCTGCAGCACAGGAGAGCAACTCACTTCCTACCGACAGTAATGCCTGGTTTGTTGCCATGCTGATTTTTGCCTTGGTAGGTTTTGCCCTTCTGGTATTCTGTTTTACACAAACCAAGGAGCGTGTGGTAATGGATGAGAAGGAAACCAAGAACGTGAAGGTGAGCGACCTGTGGACAGAATTCTTCCACAACCGTCCTCTCCGTATCGTGGCACTCTTCTTTATCACCGCCTTCGCCATGATGTCGGTAGGCAATGCAGCTGGTGCTTACTTCATGAACGATTTGGAGCAGCAGACTCCTCTGGCACAGGAGGGTATCCGTTGGCTGGTATGTGTGATTCCTGCCATCTTACTGGGCTTGGCGATGTTCATCATCTCTAAATATGAGTTGACAGATGAGGTCATCGACGACATCAACAAGAAGATTGAGGCCCGACACAAGGAAGAAAACTAGAGACTATAATTATTAACGAGAAAAATAGATATAAGATATGAAAAAGATCACAACTCTGGCACTGGGGCTGATGCTTGCTTCAACAGCTTTCGCTCAAAAAGCTAACTCAGCAGCTCAAATCCCAACATTCCAGGAAACTATGGGTAAGTACTTTCTGGTAGGTGCTGCCATTAATACCGATTTGCCTAATGGACAAGACCCTGCAGGTGAGGCAGTAGTGAAGAAACAGTTTAACCAGGTGGTTGCCGAAAACTGTATGAAGGGCGAGGAAAATCATCCGGAGGTGAATCGCTTTGATTTTACCGATGGCGATAAGCTGGCTGACTGGGCAGAGAAGAACGGCAAGACCTTGATAGGTCATTGTCTGGTTTGGC
>OBRN01000109.1_pt1 | contig 23802 bp, 16 predicted proteins | sample 1475621 | NCBI WGS metagenome assembly OBRN01 (sample SAMEA3360684, study PRJEB22359) | human gut metagenome | biome: ENVO:urban biome; feature: ENVO:human-associated habitat; material: ENVO:feces | place: Bangladesh | collected 2011 | reverse complement strand
CAATCTCCTTGTAGATAACCTGAGGCTGACCTACCTGGAGCTCATAGCCCTCGCGACGCATGGTCTCGATGAGCACAGAAAGATGGAGCACACCACGACCAGAAACAATCCACTTATCGGTGGTGTCCTCGTAAGGCTGAACACGAAGAGCCAGGTTCTTCTCCAACTCCTTGTTCAGGCGGTCCTGAATGTGGCGTGATGTACAGAACTTACCCTCCTTACCGAAGAATGGTGAATCGTTGATGGTGAAGAGCATGCTCATGGTAGGCTCATCCACAGCGATAGGAGGAAGTGGTTCTGGGTTCTCGTAGTCGCAGATGGTATCACCAATCTCGAACTTCTCAAGGCCGACAACGGCACAGATATCGCCAGAATCCACATGGTCTGTCTTCTTATGACCCATACCCTCGAAGGTATGGAGTTCCTTGATCTTAGTCTTCTCCTGAGTTCCGTCACGATGGCAGATAGTTACGTTCATGCCATCCTTCAAGGTACCACGGTGTACACGACCCACGGCTATACGACCGGTGTAAGAGCTATAATCAAGAGATGTAATCAAGAGCTGAGGAGTACCCTCCAACTGCTTAGGAGCAGGGATAATCTCCACAATCTTGTCGAGCAAATAGTCAATGTTGTCTGTTGGCTTGTTGTAGTCATCGCTCATCCAGCCATTCTTTGCCGAACCGTAAACCACAGTGAAGTCAAGCTGTTCCTCAGTAGCATCGAGGTCGCACATCAGGTCGAACACCATCTCGTACACCTCTTCAGGGCGACAGTTAGGCTTATCTACCTTATTAACAACGACGATAGGCTTCAGTCCGAGCTGCAATGCCTTCTGGAGCACGAAACGAGTCTGAGGCATCGGACCCTCGAAAGCATCGACGAGGAGGAGGCATCCGTCTGCCATGTTGAGCACGCGCTCAACCTCACCACCGAAGTCAGAGTGTCCAGGAGTATCGAGAATATTAATCTTAGTACCTTTCCAATTGATAGACACATTCTTTGAGAGAATGGTTATACCACGCTCGCGCTCCAAGTCGTTGGAATCGAGCACTTCGCCGCTGTTATCCTGGCCGTCGCGGAACAGCTTGCCGGCGAGCATCATCTTGTCGACCAATGTAGTCTTACCATGGTCAACGTGTGCAATAACTGCAATGTTTCTAATGTCTTGCATTTTAATTTTTACCTTAAATACTTAAATTTGGGTGCAAAATTACAAAAAAATCCCGAAATGTTTGCATAATTCGGCAAAAAGTTGTATCTTTGCACCGCATTTTTAATGAAACCGCCGTGAGGAAGGTCTTAAGATGCAGAAAATTAAACATATTCATATTTTATTAAATTAAGTTTTTACAGCTATGTATTTAGACAAAGCAAAAAAAGAAGAGATCTTTAGCAAGTACGGAAAGTCTAACTCTGATACTGGTTCTGCTGAGAGCCAGATAGCATTGTTCTCATACCGTATTGCTCATTTGACGGAACATGTTAAGAAGAACCGTAAAGATTATACTACAACACGTGCGTTGACACAGCTTGTAGGAAAGCGTCGTGCATTGCTCGATTACTTGTATGATCGCGACATCAATCGCTATCGTGCTATCATCAAGGCCCTCGGTCTTCGTAAGTAATCAGCGAAAGCAGACACATTGCTTAACAGAATTAAAAATCCCATCACTCGCAAGAGCGATGGGATTTTTCTTTTTAAGATTCTATCTTCCATTCCAGGCTGTTCACCTCATCCTTCACCGAGAAGTTCAAGCCTATCTTCACCATCTTCTTGCCGCTCATCTTGAAAGCATCGGCATAGTGTTTTGCCTCTATCTGGGCGAGAGCCTCCTCGGCACTCTTGTTGAATTTCAGCTCCATCACGTAGATGGTATCTGCAGTCTCCATCGTGATATCGATTCTGCCCTTCGCCGTACGCTGCTCCACGAGGATATCATAGTTGGTGAGCAGGGCAAACATGATGTAGAGCGTCTGCTGCCAATGCCCCTCGTAGTGGGTGTTGTCGCAATAAGGCACCGTCTCCAGAAAGTCGTTCAGCAGGCAGAAAGCGGCATCCATATCCCCCTTCTTCACCAATACCGACATCTTGGCGATGGTCGTGTTAGCCTTCGCCGACTTGTCCGTCAGATAATGAGGCAAGAGACTTCCATATAGTCCCACCCTTATCTCCTGGTTAGGCAATGCCAACAGGTACAATTTTGTAGGCTTGTCATATCCCTTGATGGTGACGTATCCACTCTGATAGAGCAAAGGTACGATGGTGGTCATCGTTTCGGTGGGGGCATCAAAGTCCTTCTTGCCCACCTCTATGGCCTCGCCAAGGTCTGCAGGCAAGAATTCATACTTTCTCATCATATTGATAAGATAGGTAGGTGTGCCCGATCCGAACCAATAATCATCCATTTCCTGCTTGGCAAAGCAATTCAGCAAACTATAAGGATTGAACACATCAGGAGATGGCCAAGTGAAATGATAACCGTCATAATGGTCTTTCAGCTCCTGGATGGTCTCCTCCCTGCTCTGTTCCAGATGCTCGGCAAGAGCGTCGATGTCATCGCTCATCTGGGTCAACAGTTCCTCTTTGGTGATACCGCAGATACCGGCATAAGGCTCATCCATGCTCACGTTGGTGATATTGTTCAGCTCGCTAAAGATGCTGAGTTGCGAGAACTTCGTGATGCCCGTCATGAAGACGAAGCGCAGCATGGACTCGTTTCCCTTCAGAGGACTATAGAAGTTGCGCATCGTGTTGCGGAGCTCATCGAGTTTTTCCTTCTCATGCGCCACATCCAGCAGCGGTGCGTCATATTCATCAATGAGCACCACCACCTGCTTGCCCGTTTTTTGGTAAACGGCATTTATCAAATCGTCAAGACGAATATTAACATCTATTTTATTGCTCTTGCAATCAAACCTTGCCTCTTGTTTCTCAATAATATCCATCAAATAACGATTCAGCAGCTCCTTCTCCATGTGCTTGCCCTTGCTCAGGTCGAAGTGCAGCACGGGATAAGTATTCCATTCCTTCTCCAGCTTCTCGATGGCAAGCCCCTCGAAAAGTTCCTTCTTACCCTCGAAATAACTCTGAAAAGTGGAAACCAGCAGCGACTTGCCGAAACGGCGTGGTCGGCTCAGGAAGAAATACTTTCCACTCGTATGCGTCATACGATAGATATATTCCGTCTTGTCGATATAGAGGTTATCCAACTTGCGGATTTCCTCAAATGTCTGAATTCCTATAGGATATAATTTTCTTGCCATAATCAAACGCTATCTAATGAATTGCAAATATACATTAAATCCCTGAAACCGCCAAGTATTTCTACGATTTTAACAAAAAAATAAATCCCGACCCAGAGATTCCGTTACATCTCCGAACCGGGAATAGCTATATGTTTTAACCCACATTGCAGCTTCATAAGTCCATGACACACCCTCTTTTTCGTTTCTTTATCGATTTTCTTCATCGGATTACGCGGAGTTAACGGAACATTCTTGCTTCACGGATTACGCACGGAATTAAAACGGATTTGGCCTTACGGCCATTGGGCTAGCGCCGTATAGGCTGGCTTTTTCCAGCTTTAGGGGGTATCGCTACGACCGTCAGGTCGAGTTTCCGTTTAAAATCCGTGAGTAATCCGAGGAAGGCGATCAAGGTTCCGTTTATTCCGCGCAATCCGATGAATAATGACACATCCTCATTGTTCTGTTTTTAGTTAATCGTCTATTCTACTTCTTGCCAATCTGTCAATCCCCGATTTTCTTTATCGAATATCAGAGCCAGACAAACCAGTTTTTTGCTGCTAGCAGCGTAAGCATCAGCGTAGTGACGGGATTCTATTTGATTCACTGCCGCTTTAGTTCCTCCGTTGTCCGCCATTTTCAGCTCCATTATATAGATGATTTCAGGAGTCTCTATGGTGAGGTCTATACGACCACCTGCTACCTGCTTTTCTTCTTCAACGTTGAAACCGCAGATGTAGAAGAGGTTTTTGATGATGAACCGAAAGTGCTCCTCAAAGACAAACTGCTCTTTCTTCTGAGTGCTGTAAGGAGTGCCGGCAACGAGTTGCTTCAGGCAAATTACGCCCTCCTCTAAATTGCCAAGCATAAAATGCTGCTTCAAACCTTGAATAGCATTCTCCGTTTCTTCCTTATTGGCATTGAGCATATTAGGAACCACCAGTTCCAGAAGTGCTTTCTTTACTTCCCTGTTCGGAAATCCCAGTCTGTAGCTTTCGCCCATAACTTCCTTTATGGTCAGGTAGCCAGATTGGTAAAGAAATAGCTTTGGATTGTCTTTGCTGATATCTGCCGTTTCGATGTAATCCATGTCAATGAGGCTGCCATCCAGCGTTTCTACATCTTTTTCAAAGTTGGTGAGAATCTTGGGCAGCATTTCGGTGGCACCGCTGGCTATCCAATAAGGTCTCAGGCGCTTTTCCTTTAAGGCACAGATAACACTATATGGATTGTAAACTCCCTGCATGCTTTCAGAAAAATGATAACCGTCATACATATCTTTCAGTTCATGCATGGTCTGGCCGACGTCCCACTTCTTCTGAGCTGCCAATGCCTGGAGTTCATCTTTCAGATTATCCAAAATCTCTTCTTTGGTTAATCCGCAGATGGTGGCATAGCTGTTGTAAAAACTGATATTGCTCAATGTGTTGAGTACGCTGAACAGACTTATCTGCGTGAACTTGGTGATGCCCGTAAGGAAGACACACTTGATGCAATAGCCATAGTCTTTCAGTCCCGTGAAGAAATCACGGTAAAGATTACGGCATTTATCATGCCTCTCCGTCAGGTAGGAGTGCTGCAAGGGGGCATCGTATTCATCTACCAATACGGCTATCTGAACCCCCGACTGCCGGTAGGCTCTTTCTATGATGCCCGTAAATCGGTTGCTGAGCGTTGCTTCTGTATTGCGTTTGCCGTAGATTTCCTCATATTTGGTTAATGTATCATCCAAATAATGGTATAATGATTCGGCATCCGAACCTCCAAGGTTCATGCTGAAATGGATGACGGGGCGCTTGATCCAATCTTTTTCCAAGTCCATAATCTTGAGTCCTTCGAAAAGCTCTTTTCTGCCTTCGAAGTAACATTGGAGCGTGGATACCAGCAGCGACTTGCCAAAGCGTCGTGGGCGACTCAGGAAGTTATACTTGTCGCCATTGGCGATTTGCCAAACCATATCAGTCTTGTCTGCGTAAAGGTAACCACCCTTGCGCAGTTCTTCGAAATTCTGTATTCCTAATGGTAACTTTCCTCTAGTCATAATTACACCTTATTAATATATAGATGCTGCAAAGTTAGCAATAAAAAATGAAATGGCGATAAAAATGAAGAGAAAATGCAAAAAGAAAGAAGAAATAAGTATTAATTCCAGCCATTTCAATTTCAGTTATTTCAGTTTTCAGGGAGCCATCATGGGGTACTTATAAAATGAGAAACATGGTATGGGTAAACAAAAAAGCTTCCTCTCAACGGAGAGAAAGCTTTCTTGTTATTGTAGCTTGCGTATCCATCACGGACACTTTGATGATATATATACCTTGTGAAGAGGAAGAAGACAAAGAGGAAACCGGGATGCTGACAGATGCTGCACCTTCTGCCTTTTTCGATGCTACCAGTCTTCCATCAAGGGTATAAACCTCCACCTTATTTAATAGAGGTCCCCCAACCTTGGATACGACGATCAATCCCCGGGATGGAGAATAGATCTTCACGTCACTCTCGCACACCTCAGCATTTTCGATGCCAGTGGTACTGCGAGTCTGGGTCAGGAAGTATCTGCCGTGTTCGTTTGACTGCACCTTGATTTCTTCGCCATCCTTTATCTCCTGATACTTTCGGGTGGCAGCATCATAGAGATAGAGAGGAGAAGAGAGACGATTGACGCCTTCTATCTTCAACTCTACGGAAGAAGCCCCTACTACTCCCAGCGGCAACCAATCCACATTCGGCAGGGAATTCAGCGCCACAGCCTCATCGCCTGCCACCGTATAGACTATCGGAACTTCCTTCAGCTGGGCATCATAGAGCAACTGGGCATCCTCAGCCTCATCGTAATCCTCAGAAGCAATGGCATCAAGCACTACCTTCGAACGACTGCTATAACCCGAAGCTGATGCAGCTGTAAGGGTTAAGGATACCAGATCCTGCCCCTCATCCGATGCCGTCTTCACTCCGCCAAACACTTCTCTATCTACCGTCATCGCCGACGTAAAATTAAGCTGCGAAGCACTCTGCCCATCTTTCAGACGGACAAAGAACGACTGCATCGGCGAAATCTTCACATCGTTCTTCGACTCATACGTGGTGGTTGACATATCCAGCTTATCATAGAGCTTCAAGGCTCCATCCTCATAAACATAGAAGCTGGAAAGCAGCGCAGCATTTGCCTTCAGGAACTTATACATGCTGAGCGTCGCCATATAAGGATTACCCACCAGATAATAATTGTTGCCATCCGACAACTTAACCAGCGAATAGCTCATCTTGCCCAAAGCATTCTCCTGGGCATCGGCATTCACCACCAGGCGATAAGCATTCTTCTTATCCACAGAAGCAGATAGAGAACTCTGCTGCTGCGAAGCAGATACATAAGTATATTGCGTATCTGCCTTAGGCAAACGAAGCAACATATCGGATGCAGCACCCGACGATGCAGATGAACCCGCAGAAGTACCAGCACCACCTACCGTATATTTATCTCCCATCTTGATGGCTACACCCTCTAATGGAAGATACTTCCTATCCACCTTATTATATATATGGCTCCAGTGGGCTGAAAGCGCACGGAGGCTCTGGTTCTCGAACGAGATGTCGGTGCCCGAATAATCATAGGCGCTATAGTTGCCGTCCAACGTGACTTCCTCGGCAGAAGCATCATCCCAGCTTCGCTGATATACAGGACTGGTTACACGATTGTTTACCGGGGATGAGAACGTGATAGGTTCGAACGCCTCCGACTCCTGTCTGCCCGATACAGCCGGCACATAAATGTCACCCGCATAGGTATCCTGCAAAGGCGAAGTGAGGGCATACCAGGTGTTGGGTTTCATCTCCTTCTCTACCCACGCCTTGTTGTATATCAGATAACACTGGTTGAGCAGTTCGCCTCCCGGCTTGAAGTAAATCTGGTCGCAGGTGTTGCCATAGAAGGGTTCACACTCCAGATTGCCGTCGGCATTCAACCCGTGGCTTTCGGTATTGGCATCCCATTTGGCAAGCATATCATACTGGATATTCGCCGTTGCCGCATCGCCCTTGGCATTGCTCAACCTGGTGGCTATGCCCGTAGATTTCTGATAGGCAATGTATCCCAAAGATGGGAAATACAAGCCGCTCAGATTAGGTATCGTTACCTTGGTAAACTTCATCGGTACGTATCCGCCACCCGGATAATCCGTATATTGGTTCTCCTCTTTATAGAGTTCGCTGCGGGCAGAACGGCGCCAGTTATCATCATTGTTCCATGCCGCACTCATCTTGCTGTTGGCAGTAGGATTCCAGGTGGCATATTCCGGCACCACCGCAAAGCGGATGTAGGTTTCACCCGAACAGAGCACCGTGGTTCCCTTGGAGCCATCTTCCCGGAATATCAACACACCTTCGTACCAGTACCCCTCATGCAACTGCACATTCTTGGAAAACGCAGAAGATGTGGCAGATTCATTTCCCGTTTGCGGTGTAAACTTCAGTTTCAACTGGCTGGATTTTCTCATGATGTAATTATCCTGAAGCGTAGCCAGCGTTAAGCTTTCCCCTATCCTATTCTGATAGGCAGGGTCGTTGGTATCCGAGAGATACATCACATTGGTATATTGCGACGGATCCAACTTATCCTTACCGCCCGCCTTCACGAAGTAGAGACGGGTGGAATTATCTGCCACCAGGTTCTCACCGCTGATAGGCACGCAGAAATATCCGCCCTTGCCCTTCTTGGCTTCCTGCTGAGCCAGATGGGCTACCTGCGGCAGACCGATGCGAACCGTGCTGACATAATTGTTAGGATATGCCACACCCGGAACACCCAGACTCAACTGCGGACCATTCTTGACAACACGAAGCTTGAACGACATCTCGCCAAGACAAATCTGATAATCTACTCCACCCTGGGTGATGGTAGAAGACGTGCTGGTAGGAATCACGCGGATAGTATGATCGCCCACACCCAGCGGGATGTTCTTGAACTCGGCGCTGTTTTTCAATGTCGGAGTCTTAGCATCATCCACATACCAATCATAAAGCACACCATTCAACTGGATGCTACCGCCATTATTCTGGTCCACAGTCTGCAACTGTGCCTTGATGTTATATTCAGGCGTTGCCTTGTCATCGCAAGGAATGGTGACGGTGGTGGTGATGCTACCATTGGCATCGGTAACCAGCACCTTCTGCTGCACCATCTGGAAATTCTCGCTATAGAGAGAACATACATCCGAAGGCTTTCCCCACGAAAGCTGGTTCTTGTCCGCTACCCCATCATCATCGAAAGCAAAACTTACATAGTAAGTCTGGTTCGACTGCAGACTGAAATATCTGTTGGCAAGCACCACGTTCCATTCATCGTTGATTTTCTCATACATCGGCTTTTCATCCACCGTTCGAGTATCATCCACATAATTATAGATGGTGGCAGTTCGCCAATCGTAGCAAGGATTTTCTGCCGTGCCATAGTTTACATTATTCACCGGATTACCATCTGCATCTACAAAGCGGAAGTAGAGTTTCTTTTCCGAATTGTCGGCAAGCGCCGCCATGGTTTCCTGCAAAGCCCTCAACTTGATGAGGATGGAGGTGGAAAGAGAAGCATCCTTTGCAGTGTTCTTATCAGGACAGATAGGCGAGCTCTGGATAACATCCACCTTGGAAGCCTTGGTATAGATGCGAAGATCATCGAAGGCATAGTCGGCACCAGAGGTAGATTGACACATGTTATCCACCACCAGTTTGAAGTCGGTGAAATTATTCACTCCGCTCTCCTTCTGCAACACCATCTTTCCATAAACCTGATACCATTTTCCTACATTGTCAGCATCCCCTCCCACACGGTTTCCCGAGAAATTACCGGATGAGAACGAGTGGAGCAACCTGCGCTCCGTCTCCTGATTATTCTCATCGTAATTCACGCCATAGAGCTTGAACATCAGCTGCGGACGTTGTTTGCCAGTGGTCATATCGGCAATGGCAGCACTGAAAATCACCTGCGAACCCACACAGAGGTCGGCCTTGAAATCAGCCTCAGCTATTTGCCGGCTCTCTTCTGCAGCATCCACATAGAGGAAATGTCCATATTGGGTGCCATTCGTATTTTCGTAGGTACGGTCGTAGAGCTGGGCAGTAGGCCACCACAGGTAGCCATCTATACCAGAGTTTCCCCATCCTGACTTTCCCCTTATATTTGCCGACTTATAGAGTCCGTACTCTCCATGCAGCGGTGAATGCTTGGGATTTACATACAAATTGCCTGCCGGAACGGAATTCATCAATTCACGATATACAAAGCCATAGCTTCGCCTGCTCCATTTAGAAGGCAGGCGGTCTTGGTTATCATTCGGGCTTGTAGGAGCCAGAAGAGTCTGCTCCTCATCATCGTCATCAAAAGAAACGGTGTTGACAGAGCGATAATGATCTTCAAGATAAGAATTCAATCGGGTATTCTGACCTGCCGTCTTCAGCTCGGCAGTGGTCATCGGATACTGATTGAACAGCTGGCAGGTGAAATTGGCGATAGGACACATCTGTCCGCTGCTGGAAATAGCTATTGCCACCACATAAATACGGTCGCCATACTTAAAGGTCTGCTTGCTGCTGACTCCTCCACCATTCAGATTTCGCCATGCGCCGGCACCCGTATTATTCAGTAAGTTCAGACTCAAATCAAAGAAACGGGGCGCATAACTACCTCCTTTATGAGTCCACCAGACAAACTGTTTTTTATCGGAATTATAGACACGCCACTGCACTTGAGTTGCCTGAACAACCTCAGGTCTGAAATCAGATTCCTTAATTTTATACTTCTCATCCTCTGCGAAGACATGATGCGTATTGATATTATTCATTGGATGGAAATAATAGTTGGTCACATCATTCAGATTCAGGCGGAGTGTCATAGAGGCAGAGGCATCCTTCACTCCTGCCGAAACGCCCTTTCCATCTTCATAAGTGTAATCTCTATCTCTTCCCGTTTCCAGAAGTTTCTGCCTGATATCATCCGCCATCTTTTCTGCCGGCATGATATGAAAGATATATCGGATAGAAAGGGTTGGCTCATGCTCGAAGCTTGTTCCGTTGCAGCCATCCACGTATCGGCTCACATCGCAGGCGATGGTCTCACCGCTCCAGGAAGTATCAGCAGGACGTGTATAAACGGCACCCACCAAATTACGATTTGGCTTGGATGAAAGATTATAGGCTATCAAACCTTTATCTATTCCATGATCATCCTTCATGCTCTGCAACTTGCCGCTGGCAGAACAAGCCTTCAGCTGGGCAGAAGCCTTATCTGTATCGTAATTATACCATCTGAAATATCCTCTAGGTTCCAAATCTGCACCATTGCCCGAATAGCCAGAAAATGGCAAAGACAATTCCTTGCTACCGCCGCTAGGCAGGGCGATATAATAATGAAACACGTGGGTCTTCTGGCGAAGACAATCTGTTGAAGCATCAATCACCTCGTAATCGTTGGGATTATTGGCGATGCCCTGATAATGCTTAAAGGTCTGTGAATTAGCCATCCCAGGCATCAAGCAGATGATGCCCAGGATGAACAATATGTATTTTGAAAATAAACTATTTCCTTTCATTCTCTATTTAAAAATTAACCGGGTTCATCACGAATCTTACCTTTCGGGTAAGCGTAATTTGCTCTTTTCCATAAATATCCTTATTGACTGTCAGGGTAAGTGCATAGACGGAACTTCCTGCCAGGTTGGCCATCTCGCCTTCTACCCTTTTACCATGAAGACTCCATTGCGGTTCTACATCAAAGATATCCTTGCTGCCCGTAACCCACTTGAAAGAACCACTCTGAACAGCAGAGTAATAGCCCGTGCTCAACTGCCTGACTTTAGGAATGATATGAAACTCACCATAATACCCCATCGTAATGGTAAGGTTCTCGCCATCATCCTCTATCTGGGGCAGAACTCCGATTGGGGTAAAGCTCTGCACATTCCATTCTATCAAATAATCGTCGAGTTTGATGGGGATAACCCGATAGTCGTTGCGACAGATCTTACTCCAGTTGAGCATCGCCAGGCGACGGTTTATCACCGTTGACGAGTGATCACTGTCGATGGTTTGCAACTGCAAGATATGATATTTGTTCTCATCCGTAGCCTTGCTCTCGTTGATATAGAAGCAGATGTTGGTAACCGCCTGACCGCTGCGTTTGACAACATAATCATGCCCCGTTCCCAAAGCCATCGAAGCATAAGCCACCGTCTGCTTCTGGTCGGTAGCCAAGTTAGCATCAGATACATGAACGATGCCTTGCTCATCCGTTTCATCCTTGCCAGGAAGAAGCATCAGGTTATCTGCCACATTAGGAGTCACATCCGAAAGCGTCAATCCCTTGAACATAATATCGTGGTCGGTATTGTTAGTCAACTGCAAGACGACCTTTGCTATCATTCTGATTACCTCCAGATTTACCGCCTTGGTATCTTTTCCTATGGTAACCACTTGTTTGTTGCTCATGGGAATGCCATGGGGGAAATAATCGTTGTCGAAGTCAGACCAGTGGTCGGCAAAAACCAAAGAAGGAATCTTAACCGAACACTTCATCTGCTCAAAGAAACCGGCAGGCAGAGTATCCCCCACACCATAGGCATTGATGCCTATTTCCGATGGTGTGAGATTGGCAAAAGAATAGAAGGTATAAGTGCCCTGCTTCATTCTTTTCCAGAAGGAATCCTGCGAGCGTTCTGACTCTCCGGCATCATACGGACCGTTTTTCACGATATCTACAATCCTGCCATCTGCATCTACCATGACTATGAGCCAATTCTTCATCAGTTCACCCGCCTGCATGTTTACATCGGTGTAATCAGAACCGGCTCGGGTACCGGCAGTAGCATCTGAGGCCACCCCCAAACAGATTTCTACCTGACGGGTAGCACCATCTGAAGAGTCACCGGAGCCAATCGCAGGATTGGCATCAGGGACACATCCCATGAGCATGAAGGTGACAACCCCCCAACTCATCAAGTATAATAACTTCCTCATCATGTAGATAATCTCCGAATTAATAAATTACATTATAATATCAGGATGCCTGACTACATACCATTTGCGCACCACAAGTTTAACGCTCAGCATGTCATCCTGGTTCAGATAAACCTCAAACTTATAGTAATGGTTGCGCACAATGTCCATAGCCTCCTGGGTAGGAGCTCCCTGGTCATCATACTGCACAAACGGCAATGTAAAGTCTCGCATCTTCCCATCACGTTTATCCTTTAAAGAAAGATGGATTACTGTGGGGTTCGAATTGTTTTTATTTTCATATTCCGGAATGTAGATAGCCTTGTTAAGCATATCTATATCCGTAAGTTTCTGATTGTTCATCAGAAAATGAGCGTAGGCATCATGCTCCAGTTCCTGCACATCATTGATGCCGAAAACATTGCGATATTGCGGAAGGCAGTAGCCTTGGGCATTTGCTTCGCTCAGCGATACTTTCGTCAGTTCATAATAAGCCTCCATATCGTTGCGCAGAAACACCTTGACCTTTGCCTCAGCCCTCATCAGATTGATGGTGCCGATGCTAGTCTGGTTGCCAGCCCCCATGCCTACATTCAATGGCTTGACACCCCACATCGGGATGGCATGCTTGCCGGTATTGGCAGTAAAGGAAAGCTTATTCACATTTGCCTCGCTGAAATCATCGGCATCCTTCACGCCATCGATATTGGCATAGACCATCATCCGACCATTAAACTTCCCGTTGTCCAGATTCAATCTGTTTATTAAGATAGAACCTGTTACATCATAAACATTGGGGTTGGAAGTAGGAACCAGTTTCACGCTTTCCAATCCTCCGATGCTTTTTCCATCCTTGGCATAAAGCACGATATGAAGTTGGTCCAGATTGATGGAACTCTCCCATGTCTCCCCCTGCTCTTCTTCGTGTCCGTCTGCCCTAGTTTCGGTGGTTGTTGTGGCAGCTGGCACATAAAGTCTGAACACCACCCTGACAGAGCCTGGCTCAGAAGGCGATTCATCATTGCTGCATGATGCGAAACACACCACGCCAAGCAAAAAGAAGAATATTCTAAAGAACCTATTCATAATGATTACTTACACCTTTACTTTATTTACATATCAACATGACTCAGCACCACTCTCCACGAGTTGATATAAATGCTGGTAGCCAGCCATTTTTTTCCTTCATCCAGAAAGAAGACGAGGTCGTAGGTATCCTGACGATCCAGATATTCCTGGTCGCTCATCGCCTTATTATAGTTGCCCTTTACAAGAAGGGCATAATCTACCAACGGAATATTGATGATGCTCTTGCCTGTGGAATGTTCATATACATGCAGGCGCATATCATGTCCTGTTACCAGTCGGTTGGTAGTCAATTCTGCCACTGCCACGGAGACGGATGTCTGTTCTCCATCCCCAGAAGAGGTTACTCCTGCCTTGCCGGCATACTTGCTCCAAGCAGGATAGATGAGTTCATCATCTGCCAAGAGACTATTGTCGTAGTCGAGATAACCATTGTTGTCGGTAATGACAAAGTCGAAATCAGCCGGGTCTAAATTATTGCCCGACAGTTGTTGAAGCACAACCTTGAAATGGTTGGTATCTTTTGTGAGTTTTACTGTTACTGTTTTCGTCTGTCCATAGACGGCTGTCAGATCGGCATTCTTCACCATGCCATGAAACAGGGGTGTGAGGTCGTGATTCACTTTCTTATCCTCCCTGTTTACCAGGGTCTGGAAATCTCGGATATCCGACTTGCCTATTCCTTCTTCACCATCTACACCTTTATATATATAAGAGCCTTCGTAACGCTGTTCGCCTTCGGCCCAAACCTGAAGATCATACCTGCCTGGTGTCAAGTCGTCGAGATTCATCCCTCCATCGGCAAGGATACGCTCAACCGGCTCTGTCTTGGTATAGACGAGCTTACCATCCTGGTTGAAGACATGAAGTCTCACGGTCTTCACCTCGTGGGCAAAGGCATCGGCAAACTTCATGTTCATATCGTAAACAAACTGCAGACACAGGTGGGCTTCGCATCCCTCCTGGTCGTCATGCCAATAGTTACACGAGGTAAAAGCCAAAATCAGCATCAGCAATATGGTATGAAACAAAAGTTTGCTATACTTATAGACACTAGAAAGTATCTTCATCATTATTATTGTTTAAAATCTAAAAATGGTGAGTGAAGTGCCACTTAGGGCACTCCACACACATATATAACCAATTACTTAGTTGCATCCAAATCTACATCGCTTGTAACAACACGCCAAGAAAGTACGTTGATACGAGCAGCGAGGTAGGTCTCTGTATCCTTAGGAATCACAGGATCGATAACCTCATCTGGATTATAAACTGGAGTACCGAAACCAGATATGGTATTAATAGTAATACGGTAAGAGTGGTTACGAACTACACCATAATAACCCATTTCAGTCTTGTTTTTAGCCAAGTGACGAATTGGAGTAAAATAATAGGTCATACCATCATTACGTACCTGAACAGGAGACTGCGCCAACGAAGCATTCAATTCGTCATTGCTGTCGGTTGTTTCAAAAGAATCACCGGATTTTTTATATACCTTTACACCAGCCTTGAGCACAGGTCTAACCTCATACGACTTGAGTTTATCTGTTGTAGATCCAACAAGGTCTTCTCTTGTGTATTCCAAATCTGTAGGAGCCAAAAGAACATGCTTAGAAGTATTAGTTGGATCTACTGTCCAATATTCAGAATGGTCTTTCGCAATCTGCTTCAACACATTATCAGCACCGAGAATTTGCATACCTCTATATTTACAGATATCAGCAGGATGAGGATTATTCTGATCATAATAAACCAACTTAGCAGCCACCAACACCTTAGTCAAAGTATTGTCGTAAGGCTTCTCATAGTTGTTTGAAGCTTTAAACTCTTCATATGAAAGAGTATTCGGACATGTATAAAGAGGTGTTGTGCCAAACGGAGTTGTAAAAGCTGAAAAAGCATGGTTTAAAATTGGGTTTGAACCACTCGAAGGAGTAAAAGGCACAGATGCAGACCAGAAGCAACGATGGTAATCAGGTGTTGTCCAAGGATCAATACCCAAGGTTGTGCTGGTCCAATTATTAGAAGAAACATCTATCTGCTTTTCGAGTTCGGCTGTTCTGTTCTCATCAGCCAAACCCCAGCCCTGTACAACAGCATATACATCTTTCTCGTGCTCAGCATCAATATTAATTTTTCCTACCTTAATCTTATATTTACCTGCATCAACACCATCAGCAATTTTCTCCCAACCTTTTTCGGTATTCACGGTTGTGGTAGCCTTAGCAACAACACGTTCTACATAAATATCAACAGGATTTTTAGCTGCTTCATCCTGATTCTCTTCAACATGACCAGAAACTGAACTTGCACAAACACGAGCACCATTCTCTGAATAAACAGAATTAGACATCACAAAGTCGCTATACTTGCCTGTACCATCAGTAGCAATTTTCACAAACTTCGTATCTGTAAACTCATCTCTCAACTGTGATTCACGATACGCTTTGTCCTCCAATTTTGTAAGAGTCCCAGGATTAACCACTGCTATCATATAAGCAGGAGCTGTCTTTGTCTGCCCCTCAATTACCAACATAGCTGCAGTTTTACCTTCAATGGTCTGAAGATGGTCATCTTTAGTAGCACCAGTTACAGGAGTATTATTCAACTCCTTATAATTCACATCCGTACCTTTCATGATATACGGAGAGCCATCAGAATTGAAGAAGAAGAAACGAACTGCCGAAATGGCACCTTCGTTTTCAGTACCATCCTCGTATGTTCCAGTGCCCTGATTATAATCTGCACGGGTACCAGCACCGGCAGTTCCTACACTCTTGATATTAACAGCAATGTAAGACTTTCCTTCGTTTGCTGTAGCTCCACCATCTTTCAAGTCATCGCTGCTTGAACAAGCTCCCAGCATCAGCGCTCCAGCCAATGCAAGGGAATACAATCTAAAAAACTTCATATTGACTTATTTAAAATTAATAATTACTTCTTGGATATCGTCATTACTTCATACGCCTTTCTTGCGGCATCGGCTTCCTCAGAATCACCGGCTCTATCCAAATATGGCTTGGCAGCATCGGCATCTCCGTTGTTCAGACGAATAATAGCAGCATTCAGGTTGGCCGTTTCATCCGTTGGATACATGCGGACTGCCAGCTCCATCACCTCGTTGAACTCCTTGGAACCTACCTCGTAGGTCTGTGCCACCATGAACAACTCGTTGAGCGACAACTGCTGAGGCTTTGTCTTTATGATCTCCTTTGCCTCCTCCACATCAAATGGCTTAATCTTATAAGTAATGTGGTAGTCGCTATGGCGGAGAGCCGGATAACAGTTGGTAAGCAAGCTGCGATACTGCGCCGGATATTGCTTCTTCAGCTTCGCATCTCTGGCATCTGGGGTCAGACTTTCATCCTTCGCTATCGCCAACAACTGCTCTTTCTTCTCCAAATCGCTCTGCTTGATATACTCACACAAACCATCCCAATCCTCGGCGGTAGATGATACGGTGAAGATGCTGTCAGGCAACTCTACCATCTTATGAACATACTCCGTCAGGGTGCGGGCACGGTTCTTTGCCAAGTAATCGTTATGCTTATACGAACCCTCTGGCGAAGCAAAGCCGTGGATGTTGATGGTCATCACCTGCAGGTTCTTATCTGCCTTCAAGGCTTTGATGGTGGTGATGATGCTATCCAACTGTGCCGGATTGCGGCGATAATCAGCACGCAACTCTATCCTGTTGACCGGGAAATCGATATAAGCCCGCTTATCCAGATGGCGAATCTTAGGAGCGGCAGCAATAACAGCCTGCAACTGGAGAACCGGTTTCAGGATTTCCTGCTTAGGCTGCTGAATGGTCTCGATAATCTGAGGCGCATCTTCATGCTTCTCCTCCTTGCCTGGAATCAAGTAAATGAGGGAAAGAGCCACTTTGGTGGGACCCACATAGTTCTTATGAGCAGATTTCAGCTTTTCGCCACAGGTGCCACAGTTGAACTTATCGTAAGCGGTATGGATATAGCCCAAACCGAGCGATGCCTCCAGATTCCAGTGCTTAGAAAGATTCCATTGCTTTCCAGCGGTGATGCCGCCTCCGACATACCAACCTTCATAGCGATGGTTGCGCAATCCTTTCAACAATCCGAAAGGAAACTTCACGCCTCCCACATTATACTGACCACCCAAGGCATGGGCACCCAGGAACCACCCCTCGAAGTTCTGGCTGAACCAGTAGCGATACTCTGGCATCACCAGCCAGTGACGAAGTCTAGACTGGTCTCCGCCACTCTGCTTCCAAGGATTCAAGCCCAGGAATACCTGAGCCGTCTGCTTCTTGCCTACCTCCATCTCCAACCCGATGTTGGGGGTTGTGGTAGCCCAATAAAGTGCATTGGATTTGAAGCCAATCTGCTGGGCATGCACCGAAAGGATGCAGAGACACATCAGAATAGCTACAACTATCAATTTATTTATTACTCTCATATTCTAATACAATCTTTCCTTACCTTATATCTTCTAATACAATCTTTTCTTACCTTATATCGTTCCTACTGAGAACTTTCTTTTTTCGGAGTGCAAAATTACGAAAGGGGAGCCAAAAACATTTTCAAAATCTTCAAAAGTAAAGAAATGGATTTTAAAAAGAAGAAAAATACAAGGGTGAAAATGGGGGGGGGGGAAAAATTTTAGAAATAAGCAAAAACACAGGATGAAGAACAGATAAATTTTAACAGTACTGTAACATCAACCAACTAAAAACCAAATAATTGCAAAAAATAACGAAAATATTTCCAATTTCAAAAAAATAGTGGTAATTTTGCAAGCCGAAAAAGGCATCCGGTATTTGGAAAGTAAGTTTTCATGCTACCCGATTGCGACAATACAGCAAAAGAACTCAAATATATTATAAAAGAAACGGATATGAAGGATTATCTAGAGCTATATTTTTCTGAATTTCTTATAATAATCAGCATCATCAACTTGGTGTTGCTAGGATATCTTGTCTTCTATCTGAAGAAGCATAAGAAACTCCATATACCTCATAAGGAACAGCCTACACCTTTTACTCTACATAAAAAAGAAGTGGAAAAAAGAATGGAAGAGAAGGTGGAAAGGGAAATAGAGCGCGAGGAGACTGATAACAACTTCCTTCCCAACAAGAAAAAGGAAAATTACGTGGAATTGCTCAGACCTAGAATTGCAAAATGGGTGGAGAGCAAGGCTTACATGCGCGAACAGTTTACCATAGAAGAGCTGGCTGCCAAGCTATATACGAATAAAACCTATCTGTCTTCGTTCATCAGAGAAGAATACAGCATGAACTTCAGCGGATGGATAGCCCATCTACGCATTGAAGAAGCAAAAAGAATGATGAGAGAGAATCCTAATCAAAAACTCATCGACGTGGCCTTCAATGTGGGATTCTCTTCATTGGCTTATTTTTCCAGTGTTTTCTCGAAGATAGAAGGTGTTTCGCCTTCTGTCTGGCTTAAAAAAGCTAACTAAAATTTGAAATGAGATTCTTAACCAAGAATCTTACTTGAATATTTCCTTCAGCGGTTTCATCACGAAATCACGTTCTTCCATCAATGGATGAGGAACATGAAAATCGGGTTCATCAATCACCAGGTCATCAATCATCAAAATATCGATGTCGATGATGCGGTCATGGTATTCGCCATCCACCGACTTCAGGGTTCTGCCCATCTCACGTTCTATGCGCTGAGTTGCCTCCAACACCTGGCGGGGAGCCATCGGGGTGAGCACCAACACACAGGCATTGATAAAGTCATTGGGCGACGAATAGCCCCATGGCTTGGTTTCATAAAGAGCAGACTGGCGCTTGACCACGCCAATCTGCTCTCCTATCTTATCTATTGCCTCACGAATATTGCGCTTTCTATTGCCCAAATTCGTGCCAAGGCTTAAATATACCTGATACATGAGAATCGTTTAATCTGGAAGTATCAACAATGAATCGCCGTAGCAACCAAACATGTAACCATTCTTCACTGCCTTCTTGTATGCCTCATATACAAGGTCGTAACCACCAAAGGCTGCAGTACACATCATCAAGGTTGACTCCGGATGATAGAAGTTGGCTACTGCACAATCGGCGAGTCCGAATTCGTATGGAGGGAAGATGAACTTGTTGGTCCAGCCATCGAATGCCTTCATCATACCATCGGTACCTACGGCTGTCTCCGTGGCCTTCATCACGCTGGTACCTACGGCACACACGCGGTGACCATCCAACTTGGTCTTGTTTACCAAGTCGCAAGCCTCCTGGGTAATGATCATCTGCTCTGAATCCATCTTATGTTTGGTCAAATCCTCTACCTCTATTTCGTGGAAGTTGCCCAAACCGCAGTGCAGGGTGATGTAAGCCTCGTTGATACCGTTGATTTCCATGCGCTTCATCAACTCACGGGAGAAGTGAAGACCTGTGGCTGGGGCTGTTACGGCACCCTCCTTATCGGCGAATACACACTGGAAATCTTCCATATCCTCCTCTGTGGCATGGTGATCCTCGCGTGCATCAATCACATAGCGAGGCAATGGAGCCTCACCCAAGGCGAAGAGCGAACGCTTGAACTCATCGTGGTTGCCATCCTCATCGTAGAGGAAGCGGAGGGTACGGCCACGGCTGGTGGTATTGTCAATCACCTCAGCCACCATCTCGTTTACATCATCGAAGAACAACTTGTTACCGATACGGATCTTGCGGGCAGGCTCTACCAACACGTCCCAAAGGCGCATCTCGGCATTGAGCTCACGGAGCAGGAACACCTCAATCTTGGCATCTGTCTTCTCCTTGGTACCATAAAGACGGGCTGGGAACACCTTGGTATCATTGAAGATAAAGGTATCACCCTCCTCGAAATAGTTCACGATGTCCTTGAACTGCAGGAATACCGGATTGCCATCGGCATCCTTGATTTCCTTGCCTTTCTCATCGGTCTTATACATCTCGATGGTCTCCGACTTCTTGTGGATGACCATCAATCGGGCCTCGTCACGACGAGTTACCTCGAATACACGTTCACCACTAGCTGTCTTAACCACACGCTTTGCCTTATGTGGATAAAGTGCCACCTGAGAAGCTGGCAACTTGAAGTTGAATTGCGATAATTTCATGTTATATCTGTTTTCTCCTTTCTATGATTATTTACTAAGATTCTTTTTTCTTGGATGCCTGCTGGCTGTCGCCGATGCTATCCTCCAATTCCTGAGCATCGAGCCATTCCTGGAAATGGTCGAAGTCGATGCAGTTTTCTACATTGAAACTGCCTGCCTTGGTACGGCGGAGGGCGGTGAGGAAGGCTCCACTATCCAGGGCACGGCCGATGTCGCGGGCGAGGGAACGGATATAGGTTCCCTTGCCGCAGACCACACGGATGCTGGCGGTCTTCTCCTCGTCGTTATAGTCGGTGAGCTCTATCTCATCCACTCTCACGGTCTTTGGCTTCAGCTGCACTTCTTCGCCTGCACGGCGGAGGGCATACGAGCGGTCGCCGTTCACCTTCACGGCACTATAGGTAGGTGGCACCTGCTGAATCTCGCCCACAAACTGCTTGAGGGTTTCCTCTACCAGCTCACGGGTGATGTGCTTGGTAGGGAAGGTATGGTTCACGCTGTGCTCCTTATCGTAGCTGGCGGTGGTAGCACCGAGTTGCAAGGTGGCTGTATATTCCTTGGTATGGGTCTGCAACTGCTCTATCTGCTTGGTACACTTGCCTGTGCAGAGCACCAGTACACCAGTAGCAAGGGGATCGAGCGTACCGGCATGTCCTATCTTCACCTTAAAACCGAGTTTCTTGCTGAGCAGATAGCGCACATGCGCCAAGGCTCCGAAGCTCGACATGCGATAAGGCTTGTCGATGGCTATAATTTCTCCTTTTCTGAAATCCATATTCTTACTTTAGTCAACCATCTGCATATCTACACCGCAAAGGCCACAGATGATGATGATGAGTCCTACTACGATACGGTACCAGCCGAAGGCTGCGAAACCGTACTTGGTGACATAATTGATGAAAAACTTGATGGCGAGAATGGCAACGATGAATGCTACTACTGAACCCAGGAGCAAGGTAACCAGGTTGTTGCCCTGAGTGAGCAACGAACCGCCACCATGGCTAATCAGCTTATAAACCTCCAGGCAGGTGGCACCAAACATGGTAGGCACAGCCAGGAAGAATGAGAACTCGGCAGCCGCCTTGCGGGTGAGTCGCTGAGACATACCTCCCACAATGGTTGACATGGAACGAGACACACCTGGAATCATCGCAATACACTGGATGAAACCGATGGTCAGGGCACGCTTGTAAGTAAGTTTGGTCTGCTCGCTGCCCTTATTGAAAATCCTATCGCAGAAGAGCATGAAGACACCACCAATGACAAGCATCCAACCTACCAGCTGCACATTGCCCAGGTTTGACTCGATGAAATCATTGAAGGCAAGACCCAATATCACGGCAGGCACTGTACCTACCACCAGGCGGGCATAGAAATCGAACATCGCCTTCCAATAGCTCTTCTCGCCTGTCTTCACTGCATCAGGATAGAAGAATCTCTTCCAATACAGGCAGATGACAGAAAGAATGGCGCCAAACTGGATGATGACAGTGAAGGCGTTGACAAACTTATCCTGGATATCTACACCCAACAAGTTTTCGGCAATAATCATGTGACCTGTACTAGACACTGGCAAGAACTCGGTCAATCCCTCTACAATAGAGATAATGATAGTCTGAATAAAATCCATCTAATTATAATCTAATTATAATATGTATATTAACTATAAACTCTTAACTATAAACTCTTAACCATAAGTTCTTAATTCTCCTTCGGTTTGTGAATAATCGCATAGATGATTGATAGGAAACCAATCAACGTAACGGTAGGTGCCACCACAATACGACGAGTACTGAAGATATCAGTATCGAAGGTGTGCTCGTTAGAGCCTGCACCACTCATCAGGAGGAAACCGATGATGACAATCGCCATTCCAATGGCCAACAAGATGAAGTTCATCTTGTCAAATGCTAAATTCTTCTTATCCATTATATATAATGCTTAATGTTTAATGTTTAAATTTTATACAGGTCGCCCGCCTTCATCTTGAGGAACTTGTTCACTGAGATGTTGGCACAGAGAGCCGTGATGATGAGACCAAAGAGGAAGACGGAACCACCGGTGATGGCGAGTTCCTGCCAACCGAGCACATTGAGCAATTCCGGCTCGTGTACCGACCACGCATAGAGACACCCGCCCAGGAATCCGTCGGCTATCAATGCCGAAATCACGCCCACCATCATGGCACGGGTCAGGAACGGCTTGCGGATGAAGCCCCACGATGCACCCACCAACTTCATGGTATGGATAGAGAAGCGACGGGCATAGATGCCCAGGCGCACCGTGTTGTTGATGAGCGAGAACGAGATGAAGGTAAGCAGGGCGGCAACAATCAGCAATCCGATGCTGATCTTGGCCAGCGAATTGTTTACCTGCTCTATCAGGTCGTGCTGATAACTAACCTCGGTGACACGAGGATAGGCCTTCAGCTCCTTGGAAATCCAAGCCAGGGAGTCGTTGTTGGCATAATCAGCCTGCGTTGTAATCTCGATAGAAGGTTGGAAAGGATTCACACCGGCAAACTCGCTCGGATTGGTACCCAAATCGCGGGTAGCTTCCTTCAAAGCCTGCTCCTTGGTGATATAAGTCAATCCCTTCACGTAAGGACGCGCCTTGAGATGCTTGCACATCTGCAAGCCCTCAGGATTGGTCATATCCTGCTCCAACATCACCTGAACCACCAGGTTCTCCTTGACATAGGAAGAGAGGTTTCTTCCCATCAATACGGAAAAGATGACCAATCCCAACAAAACAAGCACCATGGCGGTGCTGATGCATAAAGTAACAACCTGCAATCCACGATGATTGCGAGGCTTATATTGTTTCTTTCTCATTTCTAAATCTATTTATTTTCAGACCGGAAGGGCGTAATTACCCAAATTGTTTGCAAAGATACACATAAACGAAGAGATAACAAAATAAAATTGCATTTATTTGCATTTATTCAATTAATTATTAAGGGAAGAGAGATTCGCTGCATGAGGAATTTATTGCTACCATTCATTGAAATTGTTGCTAAGCCTAATGAAAATCTCCGTTCATAAGTTTTGAATCTCCGTTCATAAGTTTTGAACGTACGTTCAGCGATTTTGAATGTGCGTTCAAAACTTATGAACGGAGATTTCTATTAGGGATAGAATCTTTTTCCATTAGGGATAGAATCTTTTTCCATTAGGGATAGTTGTATCATCCATGCTATCAAACATGAAAAAGGGCCGACCTCACGGCCAGCCCTTCCTTAAATATCGTAAAATTCAAATAGGTATGACTTGAAATTTTACAAATAACAACAAATCGAGGAGAGAACCTCAATCTTAAAAACCAATTACATTTTAGTGATGACACCCTTCTCTGAACTCTCCAGGAACTGGATGATGTTCTGAATCTCCG
>OBRN01000103.1_pt1 | contig 25434 bp, 25 predicted proteins | sample 1475621 | NCBI WGS metagenome assembly OBRN01 (sample SAMEA3360684, study PRJEB22359) | human gut metagenome | biome: ENVO:urban biome; feature: ENVO:human-associated habitat; material: ENVO:feces | place: Bangladesh | collected 2011 | reverse complement strand
AGCAATATGCGCAAGACGCAAGATTGCCACAGCTGATGAATGGAAAGCCTATCCATAAGATAGCCATCATCTATAAAGGTAATGACTTGTGGAAAGTAACGGAGTATTAAAGAACTTTGGAAACAACAAGGGTCTATATGCCACAATGAAAAGGTGGCGTATAGACCCTTGATTATATGGTGACTAAATACTTGCTAGGAAGTAGACACCTAAAACATAGGAAGTAGGCAATGTGTGGGCAGTGCCTGTCATCGCCCTCAACTCTCTTCGGGACTCTTCCCTCTTTACGATGCTGGTGCCCAGATGTTCAACAAGCCGGATACCGACCGTCTTCATCCTAATGATGCCGGCCACTCCCGCATGGCTAAGACCATCATGCAACAGCTCTCTGCATTGCCTTGCGTCTTCTAGAAGCATCATCAGTTCTGACTATCAGAAAAAGCTGATTTCAGACGGGAAGCCATCGAAGGGGTTGACTTATAAACATTGCGCAGTTTATGAGCCTCATCATAAACCACCAGGTCCCAATGAGTGCGCGACAAGATTTCGGCTTGTCTGAAGCAAACTGATAAGAGCAGATATAGATTTGCTTACCATCGGAAAGATGGTCTAAAGAAATCCCCTTTTTCTTTTCGAGGGCAAAGTTACAAAAACAAATGAGATTCCCCCATTTTTATGAAATAATATTGGGATATCACAAAGAAAAGTCGAAATTCTCAACATAATAATTTTAATAGCAGGACATAAATATGAATGAAATAAGATATATAAACATGTGCATTGTTGATTTCGGACATATGCAAATTGAAGCTCAGATATTCCAATCGGTGATTGGAATATGTTTGGGAAAGTCTTATAGAATCTTGTAAAGCTATATAAACAGCTCTTAGCAATCCCCTTACAATATGTATTGATAGCACAAAAATACATTTTTTATATATAAAAGTTTGGAGATCACAAAGAAAACTTGTATTTTTGCCAGAAAGAATGGATTTTTAGTAAACTAACAAAATAAACAGAAGAAATCATGATAAACGACAGAAGACAACTGGCTGAAGTATATCAGCAAACAATAGATATTGTACTGGAGGGACATTACACTTCTGAGAATGGGGAGGAAGTGAAACTGCCCGACAACACGAAAATGCTGAAGGGAAGCAGATTCTATACCAAGCCACTGGATGCTTCAAACATACCTACCCTTGCAGAAGGTTCCACCAAGATTATTGTGAAGAATGACGACAGCATCGTGCTTGGTGCTTTCGGTTGCGGTGCCTTCCACTATCCACCGAAACATATCGCAAGACTGTTTCACGAAGTCATCAACGAGAAGGAGTTCAAGGACAAGTACAAGCTCATCGCCTTCGCCATCCTTGAAGACCATAACTCGCCAAGAGGTGGAAACCTGCAACCCTTCATCGAGGAATTCAAGTCATAAGCTCCCACAGATTTCACAGATTCACACAGATGGGGCTTGATTCATATCGAGAAGAATTCATTGTTTCTCTGATTTCACAAATCTATCCCACCAAACGGAAAGATTTATGAAATGCGTGAAATCTGTGGGAAACAATCCCCTACTTCCAGCAATAATCAATACCTCGCTTTTCGCACTCTCCTCGCAGGGCGGCGAGAAAGTAGCTGCGCTCGCTGCCCCAACCACGAACCTTGCGCTCATGATCTACAGTCTGCTTCAAACGCTCATCGCTGTATGCGGCAAAACGGGCAGCATACTCTGAAATTCTTGACTCGGCATAACCTGTATCAACAATTGATGACTCGGCATTAGCTGCCTCAATTGTTGAAGACTCGGCATTAACTGCCATTACATTCTCATTGTTCTTTAAATCTGAATTTGGATTCATAAAGATAATTATTTTAAGTTGTTAAACACTTACACATTCTTTTACCACCGTGGTTATCTCTATGCGAAACTCGGTTGGTGTGCCGCAACTGGGCAACTCTTAATGCTTGATTTCGGGTGCAAAAGTACATCATTATTCTGAAACCACCAAATTTTTTCGGGATTATTTTTCCTGTTTTTTCCTTCTTCTAAAGAAGAAGATTTTTCGGGGTAGCAGATAGTAAGGAAGAGAAATCCTTTAATGGTTAAACTTTCCTATATTTGCATTATAATAATATTATAATAATAAAATTATAATTACCTTTGTAAATTGACAATCAGAAAGATACAAACAATTGAAATATAAAAAACAAAGAAAAATATGATACAGCAAGTAGAATTTTCTTTGCGCCCACTTCCTCGCGGCTTTCACCTCGTAACCAACGAGGTGATGAGGAACTTGCCGGCGCTGCCTAAGACGGGGATACTGAATCTCTTCGTAAGACATACCAGTTGCGGATTGTCTCTGAACGAGAACTTCGACCCTAATGTGAGATATGATTTAAAGGGAATCTTCGAAAGACTGGTTCCAGATGGCGACCCAAGATACCTGCACCAGGATGAAGGACCTACGGATATGTCGGCGCATGCCAAATCGAGCATGGTGGGAGTATCACTCACCATTCCTATTACCAATGGCAGACTGAACCTAGGTACATGGCAGGGAATCTACCTTTGTGAATTCAGAGAGGGAGGCGGAAGCCGGCACCTCATCGCAACGATTATCGGGGAATAAATAACAGAGCTTTCGCAAGTGGGGAAGTTAAGGGAAGTCAGAGGGAAGTTAGAGGGAAGTTAAGGGACAAATGTCCTAAGTTTAAGCTAGAAGACTATTGTCTCTTAACTTCCCGAACGACCGTAGGGAGTGATAAATTCTTTAACTTCTTTAACTTCTGAACTTGCGAAACTTGAATATTTTACTGAGACAACTTTCAGATTCCAAGAATCCTTAATGACCTTAATGACCAATGACCTTAATGACCACTTTCATCTTCTATTTCTTCTTCCATCTCCAGTTCTTCTTTCTTTCCGAAGTTAGGATCTATCTTCAGGAAGGCGGTAACCAGGAAGGTGATGATGCAGCAGCCCATGACGATGATGAAGAACATGCGGTAACCCACCATATCCTTAAGATATCCCGAAACCATGCCAGGCAGCATCAATCCGAGATAGGAGATGCCCGTACAGATGGAATAATGGGAGGTCTTGAACTTGCCCTGACTGTAGAACAGCATGTAGAGAGTAAGAACAGTGAAGCCCAAACCGTAACCCAACTGCTCGATGAAAAGACAGCTGGAAACCACGATGAGGTTGCTGTTGAGCGAATAGCTAAGATAGATGTAAACCACATCGGGCAAGGTAATGGCGCAAACCAGCGGCCAGAGCCATTTCTTCATTCCGTCCCTGCTCACCAGGATGCCTCCGAGGATGCCACCCAGCAACAGTCCGATGAGACCCACCGTGCCGTTGGCAAAACCATATTCCTGAGGAGACAAGCCCAGTCCGCCCTGCGAATTAGGACGGAGGATGAAAGTCTTGGTCATGGTGTTCAGAAGCGCCTCTGGGAATCGGTAGAAAAGGAGGAAGAGCATCACACAGATGGTTTCTCCAACCCCGAACTTCACGAAGAAGGTGCGGAACATGTTCTTCAGTTCATGAGCCACTTCGCCCACCGTTCTGTCGGTCTGCACATCCTCCTTCGGGCGCGGCATGAAGCGGCTGTGGTAGAGCCACAAACCGATGAAGATGCCTGCCAGTCCGTAGAAGATAAGCGCCCACGAGAAGCGTATCTGGTTGCGGAAGACAACCTGAAGTACACCTGCCAGCATCACCAGAAAACCATTTACAAAGATGATGGCGAGGCGGTAGAAGGTATTTCGCAAGCCTACAAACTTAGTCTGCGTATGTTCATCCAGTTCTATCATGTAGAAACCATCTGCCGAAATGTCGTGGGTGGCACTACAGAAGGCGATGAGGAAGAAGAAGCACATCGTGGCCTGGAACCAGAAGGCGGTAGGCAGCGAGAAGGCGATGCCGGCAAGGGCTGCTCCGATGAGAGCCTGCATGGTAAGCACCCACCAGCGCTTAGTCTTCAGCAAATCTATGAACGGACTCCACAAAGGCTTGATGACCCAGGGAAGGGCAAGCCATCCGGTATAGAGACCCACCTCAGCATCGGTCAGCCCCAACTGCATGTACATCACCACAGAGAGGGCGGTTACGATGACGTTGGGGAGTCCTTCGGCAAAATAGAGGGTCGGAATCCATGCCCATGGACTCCGACTGTTTTTCTTTGTTACCATTTTACATCACTATTTATAAAGTTTCTTGATTTCAGCACCCTGATAGTAGTGCAGCAGGATGGCATCATAATGATAACCCTGCTCGCCCATCACGGCAGCACCAATCTGGCAGAGGCCTACTCCGTGCCCCCAACCGGCTCCGATGAGTTCGAAACGCTGAGGCACACCCTGTTCATCCTTATCATACTTATCCACCACGAAGGCTGAACTCAGCAGATGACTGTCGCTCAGCGCACGGCGGATTTCGAGTTCCTTACCGATGGTAAAGGTCTTCTCCGTTCCGATAATCTGGAGTTTGCTGATTCTTCCACTCTTTCCGCGCTCCACGGCCTTCATGTCCAGGATGGCACCCAGGTTCATCTTCAGCTTGTCGGCAATGAGCTGCTGCAATTTCTCCTGGCTGAGCGTTTCCTTCCAGCGGTAGAAGTTGACGGTTTCCTGATCATAGTCGTTGAGCACCTCGGAGAGGATTTTCTTATCCTGCGTGTTGCAGAAAGCAGGCGGATTGAAGCGGATCCATTTCTCAGCCTCTTCCTCTTTGGTCAGATTAGGCAGTGTATGTTCCACACCCAGGGCGATGTCGCGAACCGCCGTTAGATAAGTCTTCGGCGTGTCCTCCCAGCAATACTGGAATTCCTCGGTTATTCCGCCGCAGCATTTCGAGAATCTTGCGTCGCAGATTTCTTCGCCGTCCATCAAAATCTGTCCCTTGGTCTGGCGGATGGCTTCGGCTACATGAGGCGAAGTTTCTTTGGTGATGCCCTGGTAGCGCTGGCAGTGGTCGTCGGCACAGACATCAAAGAGGGTATGGTCTTCGCGGTCGTACCAGCGGATGAGTGTATCTTCCTTCCTGGTGAAGGAGAAGAAGTTGTTGCCGCTCTCAGCCACCTCTCTGCGCTTCTGCATCTGTGCCAGAAGCCATGAACGGGAGATGACGGCGTGCGCCTTCAGGAGTTCGAGACTCGAAGTGGCACTCATCTCACTGCTGATGACGCTCTCCAGATATTTTTCTACCGGCAACTCATTGATTGCCACAATCTTATCCGATTCTACCACAAAGCGGAGCGTGCCCAGGAAGGTTTGGGTTTCCTTGCGCTCCCAGTGGAAGTTGACACCGATGGTTACGTCGCTCAGCGAGAACGAGGCGTCGGCACTCTGCGGATGGAAGGTGAGCTTGCTGTACTGGTTGCCGTTCCAGAGCACACCGCCCTCTGAGAATTCTACCACCTGTTCGCCCAGCACCTTTTCGCCCTTGGCAAGATAAGGTTTGTTGAGCGAGAAATGAATCTTCTGCGCACTCACGATGCCCACCGTTACGTCGGGCTGCTTACCATTATTATATAAGGTGGAAGAGGCTTCAGCTGCATCCTCGGCATCCTTAGATGCCTTCAGTTTGGCTATGATGACGTTCATCTTGTCTTCCGAAACACCACACTCCTGCAGCAGCGAGAATGCCTTCTCCTCGGTCAGCTTGCGGAAATCTTCCTCACGAGGGGTGATGATGAGTCCGCTCATGTCCAGGGCTCCCGGCGAAACTACAAACTGGGCGCAGCCTTCGGCAAAATAGGCTTCCGGACGGTGCTTTTCTCTCGGAATGACCACGCTGATGAATTCCTCGCCCTTGCGCCAGGAGATGATGTTCATCATCGGTTCGGTTTCGTCGCCACGCTGAGGCATTGCCTTGTAGAGACGGTGGAAGAGGGCTTCATCGCTCTCGGCACTCTTCGAGATGATGACGAAGGCGGGAACGAGGAAGTCACGAACCACTGCGATTTTCTCCTCATCATTGAGAGAGATGACGTCGGTCAGGTTGCGGGAGAGGCGCTGCCAGTTGGTCTGAAGAGGAAGGATGCCGTTGGTTCCTGCCTGGAAATGAAGATGGTCTGGAGCCGAAGCACCACACTTCGGACCGTTGTAGAACACCATCAGGTCGCTGTGCAGACTGATGAAGCGGTGCATCTCGCCATAGTTCTTGTAGATGAGCTGAGGCTGGTGCTTGCGTGCCGGAATGGTGAAGTGGACTGGCAGAATCGGGAACGGATTCACCAGGAGATGGAATTTCTCATCTATCTGCTTCGACATCTGTTCCTTAGGACGGTTCTTGTCGCAAAGGAAGCAAGGGCGCTCGCCCAGGGTTTTCTTATCTATCTTGGCGCCCGTACTTACGATGCGGGCTGGGTTCCACTGCAGTTTCAGCTGGTCGGAGAGCTGGCGGGTTTCTACGTGCTTGAGGTCGCGGAAGCGGTGGCGGGCATCTGCCCACACCTCCAGCTGGCGGTTGAAGAAACGTGAGATGCTGCTGTCTTCCATGATGTCGGCCTTGCCCAGCAGCATGTGCTGGCGTGCCTTCAGTTCCATGGTGCGCAGACGGTCCTTATACAGGTTGTTGGCGTTCACCTTCTCCACGCTGAGGGCTGCATCACTGTTGCCTCCCCAGCGGCGGCAGAGGTAGAGTTCGTCGTAGATTCTGCCGATACGGTAACGGCGCGAGAATGCCAGTCCCAGTGCATAATCCTCACCATACGAGGTGTTAGGAAACTGGATTTGTCTGACCAGCGGAGTGAAGAAGGCGCGCGGAGCACCCAATCCGTTGATACGCAGCGCATTGTTGCATCCGTTTTCATCGGTCCACTCCTTGTGGTCTATCAGTCCCGGTGGCAGGGTGTTGAGGTCGAAGTCGCACATGCGGTACGAGCCGATAATCATGGCTGCCTTCTGCTTGTAGAAGGCATCTACTATCTTCTGGAGTGTCTTTGGCGAAGAATAGAGGTCGTCGCTGTCAAGCTGGACGGCAAACTTTCCGCAGAATCTGCTGTGGATGGCTTCGTTCCAGCATCCGCCTATTCCCAGGTCGGTTCTCTCCGGAACAATCTGTATCAGGTTGTCAGCTTTAAGTTCATCCAGTATTTCGCCGGTGCGGTCGGTAGAATGGTTGTTCACCACGATGACGTTGAACTTGAAGTTTGCTTTCTGTTCCAGGGCACTCTTCACGGCATCAGCCACGGTCTTTTCGCGGTTGAAGACGGGGATGATGACAGATGCCTCGTATTCAAACTCCTGCTCACCGAAGTCGGGCTGGCGGTAGAAGGTGGTGTCTATCAGGGCGCCCACCTTGCTCAGGTGCTGGGTGCATGCCTTTTCCATCTCTATCTGCACCTCGCGGTTGCGCGGGTTCACATAGTCAAACTGCTTCTCGCCACTCTTACGGGTGTCGAGTTCGGCTTCTGAATAGAGGAATTCGTTGAGATGGAAGATTTCGCCCACGCGGCTCAGATAGAGACGGAGGTCGTAGAGGGCGGCAAACTGATACTCTTCGCGGTCAGGCTGGGCGATGTAGTCGGCCAGCGCCTGTGCCTTGATGCACCAGAGGCTTCCGAAGTCGAAGTCATCACGCAAGGAACCTGCCTGGTAGTCAATTACGGGATGTTTCTCCATCTTGCCTTCCACCATCTTGTAGTGGTCGGCGTAAACCATGACGGCATCCGTATCATCAGCCACTCTGAGGAATCGCTCCAGCGTGTTGTTCCCCCATCCTATGGTGGTGTGGCGGGTACAGATCATCACGTAGTCGGCATCTGTATTTTCAGCGATGCTGACAAGGGTGTTACTGCTTTCCAGGCGGTCGGTAATGACAAACGTGCATCCTTCCGGCACCTGATGATGAGCGGCAAAATCAGCACTCACCAGGAAGTGGATATGCTGTACAGTCTTGTACTCATGAAGCACCGACAAGGCATTCTGCGCATCGCCGATGTATTCGCAAGGCAAGAAAAGGTCTATTTTTTCTCTCATTTTCTTACGTTATTTTTGTTCATTTCAGCCCTTTTCGGGGGGCTAAATCTGTGTTTTTTATCTTTATTTTATCTTATTATATTAAAATATGTGGCAAAGATACTAATTTTTCGCCAAAAAACACTATCTTTGCAGTATGAATAATGAAAAAAAATATCTTTTGGGCCTTACACTTGCCGAATTGAAGCAGGTGGCAAAGGACTTAGGCATGCCCGCCTTCACCGGTGGACAGATGGCGAAGTGGCTCTATGAGCAGCATGTGAAGAGCATTGATGAGATGACCAACATCTCGAAGGCGAACCGTGCCAAACTCGCTGCCGAATACGAAATAGGATGCTTCGGATATTCCGATGCACAACATTCGGTGGATGGTACCATCAAGTACCTCTTCCCTACCCGAAGCGGCAAATTTGTCGAGACGGTTTACATCCCCGACAAGGACCGCGCCACGCTGTGCGTTTCTTCGCAGGTGGGATGCAAGATGAACTGCCTGTTCTGCCAGACCGGCAAGCAGGGGTTTGAGGGCAGTTTGCCTGCCGGCGACATTCTGAACCAGATTTACTCGCTGCCTGAGGTAGACAAGCTTACCAACATCGTGTTCATGGGTCAGGGCGAGCCGATGGATAATCTCGACAATGTGCTGCGCGCCACGGAGATTCTCACTGCCGACTACGGCTGGGCATGGAGTCCGAAGCGCATCACGGTAAGTTCGGTGGGCGTAAAGAACAAGCTGAAGCGGTTCCTGGAAGAGAGCGACTGCCATGTGGCCATCAGCATGCACGACCCTATCCCTTCTGAGCGTGCCGAACTGATGCCTGCCGAAAGGGGTATGGGCATTGAGCAGGTGGTAGAGTTGCTGAGAAACTATGATTTCTCTCATCAGCGCCGCCTGAGTTTCGAGTACATCGTCTTTAAGGGCGTAAATGACAGTATGCAGCATGCCAAGGCCATCATCAAACTGGTGAAGGGACTTGACTGCCGCTTCAACCTGATCCGTTTCCACCAGATTCCAGACATTCCTCTGCAGGGTGTGGATGATGAGAAGATGGAGCAGTTCCGTGATTACCTCACCCAGCATGGCGTCTTCACCACCATCCGTGCCAGCCGCGGCCAAGACATCTATGCCGCCTGCGGTCTGCTCAGCACCTCGAAGAAAATCGGAGAAATCCGTGAACACGAGGATGAAGAGAAGATGAAGAAGTAAGGAAAGGAGGGGAAAGGATGGATATGTTTACATTTACAATGACGATAAGTCTCATCATTGCTCTCAGCTTTTTGGCTTGGCTTTATACAAAACCAGGAAAGAAATGGTTAGAGAATCTTTAAATAAAAAATATGTTTTACATGGCTTTAGCAATGACATTTGTCATGGTAATTGCTCTCAGCTTTCTGGCTTGGCTTTATACAAAACCAGGAAAGAAATGGTTAGAGAATCTTTAAAGACTCTTCTTGCTGGCTGCCTCCTGTTACTCTTTCTGGCAAGCTGCAGCACAGGAGGAAGAAACGGAAAACTGCCCAAGAGCACAGGACAGCCTTACGAGGTGGTGCTTGAGGGAGATACCGACAGCATCGTTACGAAGATACTGACGGAAGAGGTGCCTGCCCTGCCCCAGCCCGAACCGCTCTGCCGGCTTATCCAGGTTAAGAAGGGAAAGACCCACGGCAGCTACCTGCTCGTAAGAACCCGCATCGTGGTGAACATCCCGGCAGCGGAATTCTCAGTCGGGCTGAGCCGCAACGAGAATGCTTCGCCGCAGACCGTCATCCGCATCTCTGCCCGCTCGCCGCAGCAACTCAGAGAGAAACTTAACCCCGAGAAACTGCGCCAGCTCGTAGATGAGGCTGAACTGGAGCACCTCGCCTCCATTATCTCCACCAATCCGAGCAAGCAGAACCGCGAGATGCAGCAGCTGGTAAAGAAGAACTTCGGCGTCAGCATGAACATCCCTGCCGAAATGCAGGCAAGCAAGAAGGCGAAGAACTTCATCTGGATTTCAAACAACGCCAGCTCGGGCATGAAGAACCTGCTCGTAATGAAAGTGAAGAGTGAAGAACGAAGAGCAGGGAAAGTGAAGAGTGAAGAACGAAGAGTGAAGAAACAACGTTCGGCGACCGAAGGGAAAGCCAATTCAAATGCTTTTCATGTAAATGACAAGGCTTTGGTTGACAGCATGCTCCGAACCAACATGCCCGGCGAAACCGACAGCATGTATATGGTGATTCCCGTCCTTTCAGAAAGAGGACTCTGGGAAATGAAGGGCGACGCCATGGGAGGACCCTACGTGATGAGGCGCATCTGCCCCGGAAAGGGGAAGGATGAAATCATCATCATCGGCTTCGTATATGCGCCCGAAATGAAAAAGAAAATATTAATCAAGCAGCTGGAAGCTGCGATTTCTACTATAAAATATAAACGATAAATGGACAGCAAAAAGATTAGAGTGGCCATCACTCACGGAGATACCAACGGTATCGGATACGAACTCATTTTTAAGGCATTCAGTGAGCCAGAGATGTTGGAGTATTGTACCCCTATCATCTACGGTTCGCCTAAAGTGGCAGCTTATTACCGCAAGGCGATGAATCTGCCTGCCCAGTTCTCCATCATACAGAAAGCTGAAGATGCGGAAGACGGAAGAATCAACCTCCTGCCGGCTGTAGACGAGGAGGTGAAGGTTGACATGGGCATGCCTACCCTGGAATCGGGAGCAGCAGCCCTCAAGGCTCTTGACCGCGCCATGACCGACTACCGCGACGAGCTCTTCGACGTGCTCGTTACCGCACCGGTAAGTCCGCTGAACGCCCAGATTGAGGGTTTCCAATTCAAGGGTCACAAGGAATACATTGAAACCTGCCTGGGCGAAGGAGCCAAGGGCCTTTCCATCCTCTGCGGCGGCGACCTCCGCATCGCCTCAGTAACCGGAAAAACTCCGCTCAAGGACGTGCCGGCAGCCATCACCCAGGAACTCATCATCGAGAAGGTGAAGCAGATGCACACATCCCTGAAGCGCGACTTCATGATTACCAACCCGCGCATCGCCGTGCTCGCCCTGAACCCTAGCAACAACGGCGAGGAGAGCTGCGGAACTGAGGAAGCTGAAATCATCATCCCAGCCATTGACCAGCTTGCCGAGCAGAAAATACAGGCCTTCGGTCCTTACCCAGCCGACGAATTCTTCGGCAACGGATATTTCGTAGAGTTCGACGGCATCATGGCCATGTATCATGATCAGGCCACTACCCCGTTCCATTCGCTCTACACCGAGGATGGCGTGCTCTTTACAGCCGGTCTGCCACTCGTGCACACCGCCGCCGACACCACTCCTTGCTACAGCATCACGGGCTGCAACGAGGCCGACGCAACCTCCTTCCGCCACGCCATCTGCCTGGCGCTGGATGCCTTCTGCAACCGCGAAGACTATGATGAAGCCTACGAGAACCCACTGCCTAAACTCTACCACGAGAAACGTGACGAGAGCGAGAAGGTAAGATTCTCCATCCCTAAGAAAAAGGATAAATAGAAAGGCATCTTATCCTGGAAAGCGAAAGACGCCTTATCCCCCGAGAAAAGTGGGATAAAGAAAGATTCGGGAGGGCAGATGAGCCCCAAAACAGCAAATCTGCCCTGTAATCAGACCTCCCGAACGTTAAAATAAAGAAAAAATGCTGATAATTCAGAAAAAATGAGTAATTTTGGCAGCTAAATGGATACTTCCGAACTACAAAAGATAAAACAACGCTACAATATCGTCGGTAACAGCGACGGATTGAACCATGCGCTCGACGTTGCCCTACAGGTAGCGCCGACCGATCTTTCCGTGCTCATCATCGGCGAGAGCGGTGTGGGTAAGGAAATCATTCCAAGGGTGATTCACGACAATTCGCCACGCCGCAGAGAGAAATATTTCGCCATCAACTGTGGAAGCATTCCGGAGGGAACCATTGACAGCGAACTCTTCGGACATGAGAAGGGATCCTTCACCGGAGCCATTGGCGAAAGCGAGGGATACTTCGGCATTGCCAACAAGGGCACCATCTTCCTCGACGAGGTGGGCGAACTCCCGATACAGACGCAGGCTAGACTGCTGCGCGTGCTCGAAACGGGAGAATACATCCGCGTGGGTGGAACAGAGATCAAGAAAACGGATGTCCGCATCGTGGCAGCCACCAACGTAAACATGCGCAAGGCTGTGAGCGAAGGCCGATTCCGCGAGGACCTCTACTACCGCCTCAACACCATCCCTATACAGATGCCTGCATTAAGGGAGCGGGGCAACGACATCCTCCTGCTCTTCCGCCTCTTCGCCATGCAGATGGCCGAAAAATACCGTCTGCCTAAGATTTCACTCTCAGAGGAGGCTAAGCAGATTATGCTGAAATACAAGTGGCCGGGAAATGTGAGACAGCTCAAGAACATCACCGAACAGATGTCGGTACTGAGCCGGGAAAGAGAAATCGACGCGCAGACCCTCACCCAGTTTATTCCGAGAGATGAGGAGTCTACACAGCTCGCCACCATACAGAAGGATGGCAACGACGACCACAGCTACGCCAGCGAGCGCGAACTTCTCTACAAGATTCTCTACGAACTGAGGGGCAACGTGAGCGACCTGAGACGAGAGATGAACAGCCTGCGCAAGCAGCTCGACGAGGCTCGCCAGCTGGGCGGCACCAGCGGATATGTTTCGCCGGTTCAGCCGAGCACTCAGGTAGCTCCGGTTTCAGCCGTAGCTCCGGTTTCAGCGGTTCCGACCGTATCATCCGTCTCACCGGTACCATCGGTTTCACCGGTTCCGTCCGTACCTCCAATTACCGACCTCGACGAGCTCCAGCACATCCGTCAGGAAATGGCTGCAGGAGGCATGAGGGGCACTTACAAACCCGAAGCCGAGGATGCCGAGATTGAGGAGATTAAGGAAGAAAACGAGAATCTGAACCTCAGCGACCTGAGCAAGCAGATGATAGAAAAGGCGCTGGAGAGAAACAACGGAAACCGCAAGAAAGCGGCTGAAGAACTGGGAATCTCCGACAGAACCCTGTACAGAAAGATTAACAAATATAAGTTATGAAGCATTTACGCGCGTACCTATATATAATAGGACTCACTCTCATGGTGGCGGTCATGGCTGCATGCTCCGTGAGCTATAAGTTCAACGGTGCCAGCATCGACTACACCAAAACCAAGACCATACAGATTGCCGACTTCCCTATCAGAAGTTCGTATGTGTGGGGTCCGATGGGTCCGATGTTCAACAACGAAATCAAGGACAAGTTTGCCAGCAACACCCAGCTCGTACAGGTGTCGCGCAACGGCGACCTGAAGATAGAGGGCGAAATCACCCAATATTCTCAGCGTAACAAGTCGGTAAGCGCCGAGGGATACTCTGCCCAAACCGAGCTCAGCATCACCGTAAACGTGCGCTTTACCAACACCAAGAACCATGCCGAGGACTTCGAAAAGCAGTTTACATCTGCCAAGACCTACGACACCACCCAGAGCCTTGCCTCGGTGCAGGAAGAACTGGTAACCCAGATTATCAAAGACCTGGTAGACCAGATATTCAACGCTACGGTGGCTAACTGGTAAAAGAAAGATAAAAAGTTAATAGTTAAAAGTTAAATTAGTGGAACTAAGCAGATTGATACAACACCCAGAGGAAATGAACCGAGAGACGCTCTACGACTTGCGCGCCCTCTTGGCCCTATATCCGTATTATCAGACGGCACGTCTGCTGATGTTGAAGAATCTGTACCTGCTTCACGACCCGAGTTTCGACGAAGAACTGCGTCGGGCAGCCATCTACATCACCGACCGGAAAATCATCTTCGAGATGGTAGAGGCAGCCCATTATCAGATAAAACCCGACCCGTCAGAGGTGGATCTCAACCAGCTGAAGGAATCGGAAAGAAAGGAAACGGGAGCTGAAAAACACGGCGACCGCACCAGCGACCTCATCGACCACTTCCTGGGATCCATACCGATGGATGCCGAAGAAGAGGAGAAGAAGAAGAAGGAGAAGCGCAAGCCTACACCTGCCGATGCGGCAGTAGACTATGTGGCGTATCTCATGGAGACAGAAGACCAGCAGGAGCCGGAAGATACTTCGCGCACCATGAGCCTCATCGACGACTTTATGGAGGATGGCGGTTTCAAGCTGCCTAAAATCCAGCAGGACGAAGATTACAAACCGGAATTTACGCCCGAACTTCAGACCGATTCCGGCAAGGACGGCGAAGAGGAAAACAGCGGCGTATTTACCGAAACCCTCGCCCGCATCTACATCAAGCAGGGCAGGTATCAGAGGGCTTACGACATCATCAGCCGACTGCATCAGCAGCGTCCTGACAAGAACGGATATTATGTTGACCAGCTCAGATTCCTGGAGAAACTGATGCTGAACAGCAAGAAGAAATCTCCGGAGAAAAAGAAATAAATAAGAATAATAAATAAATAAAACTAGTTTTAAAAAATGGCTTACACATTATTAGTAGTATTAATCGTCCTGGTAGCTATCCTGATGATTTTCATCGTGCTCATCCAGGAGTCAAAGGGAGGTGGACTTGCAAGTAACTTCTCTTCAACCAACTCAATCATGGGTGTTCGCAAGACCACCGACATTGTTGAGAAATTAACATGGGGCCTCGCTGCAGCCTTGGTTGTTATCAGCGTGGCATGTGCTTATGTAGCTCCTCAGGCAGCTGGCGAAAACAGCGTCATGGAGGGTGCAACCCAGGAGCAGACCGCTCTTCCTGCTATGCCAGGTGCTAGCAAGGATGCAGCAGCAGGTGCTCAGAAGGCAGCTCCAGCAGCAGGTGCAGATGCCCAGAAGGCAGCTCCTGTGGTTCCAGCAAGCCCAGCTAAGTAATAAAATCAGCTGATAAAGCTGATAAGGAAAAGTGGCATTTTCGCGCTCTTCTACCCTTTTATTCTAGAGAAAAGGATGGAAAAAGACGAAAAATGCCACTTTTTTTGATGTTTTTGAAAAAAAGTTGCTCAAAAATTTGGTAGAACCGAAAAAAGTTCGTACCTTTGCACTCGCTTAAAAGAAATGACATTTAAGCTAGCTAACATGGTGGACGTAGTTCAGTTGGTTAGAGCGTCAGATTGTGGTTCTGAATGTCGTGGGTTCGAGTCCCACCTTCCACCCAAGATAAACCCTGCAAGATTTATTTCTTGCAGGGTTTCTTGTTTTTATTATCCTTCCTCTCTCTTTCAGGAAGGCATCTCCGCTTCATCACTCTTTCTTTCGTTTCATCACCGAAATCTTCACGTTGGGGTAAACCTCACGAAAGGCACGTTTCACCAGCGGATACACCGAAATCGGACCGTCTGTGTCAAGATACCGGCTCACGAAGGCTATCAGGAAATTCCTGCTCTCAAAAGCACTCTCAAGGGGAGAAGGCAGAAGCCCATACCCTTCCAGCCCCGCCTTACGACATACATCATAGATAAACTGGTCGGTAGCCTCATCCGGCAGCCACTCCTGCAGTATCCTTCGCGGACAGAACATCACATGCCGCTCTTTAAACAGCCTTCGCGTGCGGCGCAGCAGTCGCCACAGCCGCACATAAGTTTCATAATCATGCTGTATTTTCATACCATTCATTATTATTGATTTTCTCTTAATGACCTTAATGACCAATGACCTTAATGACCACCCGCAGGAAGATTCTGAACCTTCTGAAAATGGTTAGGCACACTGCCCAATACGATAAGCCCCTGGTTGCGCCAGTTTTTCAGCATCATGCGTACACTGTTGCGGCTCACATTCGCCCCCTTCACAGCCATACACTGCTGAATCGCCTGCTCCATACTGAACTCATCGGCAAGCCGCGCAAAGATACTGTCGTTCTTGCCCACGCGGTTTCTCGGTCCTATCTGATAATTCTTCGACTCATAAGCCCCCTCTATCCGCTCGCGGAAATAGTAGAGATCATTGTCTATGAGATAATCGGCTATGAGGTCGAAAGTCTGCAGCATGTCGTCGTTCTGAAGTTTCTCCAGCGTGGTAATCCAGAGCTTCGGCGTAAGCTTCAGCCGCTTCTCGGCACCCGAAAGTCCGAAACGCCCAATCAGCGATTCAGCTACCTTGCAGAGCCAGAGTGCACAGGTGATGCGCTGCGCATTCACACAGCCGCGCAGACGCTGGCGAGCCAGCACCCTGTCGTCGTTCTTCATCGCTTCCATACGGATTCGCTCCAGCCATTCCCTGCCCCGGTTCTCCAGCTTGTGCAGCACCACCGTGCCCTGCATCATCGGCAGCAGATGAGCTACCTGATGAATGTGCTCCTCCTGCTTGTCGGTCAGGTGAGAAGGTTTCAGAGCCAGCGGCGCAAACGTGTTGTCGGGCGTGCGGGCGATGGAGATGCGCGAGAGCAGACCGTCGGTATAATTGGTAATCACGCGGTAGAGTGCATCCTGCGTGCCGCACATCGTCACATTCCAGAGCAGTTTCTTGATGTGCACACGGGTAGCATCTGCGCTCTTCGCCTCGCGGTCGTAGCGGCTCTCATCATAAGCCTGGCGCAGCATCACACTGAAATCGCTCATCGACGACTTCCACTTCATCGCCACCGTATCAGCCTCGGGTGTAAAACTGAAGCTATGTTTCTCCTCAGCATTCCCCAGTCGTTCGGCTATGTTGGCAAGCGTGTTGTTCAGCGGCAGCATTCTTACCGGCAGTTTCGGCTGTTCGGGCGCCTTTCCGCTCTTCATGCGTCTGGTTTTCAGCGCCCATTCCTCCTCTTGCTGGGTGTAGATGTCGGTCTGCGCCTGCAGTTCGTACATCCAGGCACCGATTATCGGGTCTAGCTGTCCCTTTCCCGAACCGAATTCGCCGCAGATGTAGGAGATGAGATTCAGTCCCCTCGCATTGCCGTGCACATCCAGTTTTACGCCCGTAGCCAGTGCCCCGAGTGCCGGAGCTATGCCGATGAGGGTAGCCATACAGAGCGGAGTTCCGGCAGCCGCCACACTGTCGCTCACGCCCATCGGCAGTTTCGGCAGTCGGTTAAAATGCCAGAGTTCATCCTGTTGCATGGCCTCGTCCAGCGCATCAGCCACCTGCACGGCGTCCTGCGCATCTCCGCATCCCGTCTTGAGATATTCCTGCCTCAGCGCATTGAGCACATCTTTCAGTCTTTTCGGCATCTGCGTTCGTCTTTCAGCCAGAGCCGAGTCAATGCATTTCATCTTCTGTTCTTCCGGAAACCCGTCGTAGCAAGGAATCACCCTATCCATGAGCATCCTGTCGAATCCGCATATATGCCTCAGGTTCACCGCCAGTTCAAAAGTCAGCACGTCTCTGTTAGAGGTCACCGGCGTTTTCCCGTCGTTATACATCCCCCACCATTTCTCAATAATCACCTCATACGGTATCCCCAAGTAATTCTCTCCAGAAGAAGAGGAAGAAGAAGATGAAGAGGAAGAGGAAGAAGATGAAGATGAAGAGGAAGAGCCAGCAGAAGCAGAGTCAGCAGATGAGGAGCATGTCCCCCGTTGGGCCCCCGTTCCAGGCGATTCCATCGCCTGTCCCCCCGGCTCCGGCTTCTCCGTTCCCCTCGGCTTCTCCGTTCTCTCCGTTTCCCCCACCTTGAAGTGCTTATTGCTCCCGTGGGCTCCTTCTGGCAGTTCTTCTCTTCCGTTTTTCTCCCTGTCTTCCAGCGTTCTAGCCTCCTCAGCAACGCGGTCCACATCAGCGCCCGGGCTCACCCCATACTGATCATTAAAGAGTTCAGGCGAGAGGAAGAGCAGTTCATCCTTATCAGCAGTACTTGAGAAGTAAACCCGGTTGATATCATGCGCATTGGTATCCAGTTCGCAGTCGAGGGCTTTAGCTATGCGCACCTGGTTTTCGAGAATCGTCTTTCCCTTTTCTCTTTTAAAAACAGCATGTCCGCCCTGGCTCGCGCTTCTTTCCAGCATCAGCAGTCCCAGCCTTTCAGCCAGCGTCGCTCCTTCTCCAGCCGCTCCTTCAGCACCCTTGCCTTCTCCAGCCGCTCCTTCAGCGCCCTTGCTTTCTCCAGCGTCACCGCCCTCAGCAGCCGCTCCCTTAATCTCCGAGCCAGCGGTCCCCCGCCTAGCCCCCGTTCCCTGCGATTCCATCGCAGGTCCCCTCTTCTCCATCAGCATTTTAGCTATACGTTCAAACTCCCCCGCATCATCCACATCAAATCCGAAAGCCTGGCTAGGCAGCCGGCACCCCTTCACAACCCCATCCGGGTAATACCCCGAATAGTTAAACTGGATAAGCCTCCGTTTAGCAGCCTGGTTACCCATTCTTGCCTGCCTTAGGTTAGCCTGTTGCGAAGAAGTATTTCTGAGCCGTCGATACGACTCCTCGGTGAGAACAGGGAGGGCCACCTTGCGCCCTCCCCTAACAGAAATCAAATAAACACTCATATTCCAATCAAAAAATAAAACAGTTAATAAAGATTCAGTAAGTACATCTAGGGCCCTATCCCAGCATCAGATAATCCATGATAGCCTGCACCGCCTCGCGGCTCTCCTTGCGCATCGCCTTAGGAATATTGATGCCCTCATTCTTAAAAACCTTCAGAAAAATCTGTATCGCCCCATCCTTCGTCTCCGAAGCACGACCGTGGGCAAACTTCCTGATCAGCTTACTCTGCGAGCGCGGATACCCCTTTACCGTAAAATCCACCGTGCCGTCGCTCATCTGCTGCACAATGCCCAGCGTACGGAAACTGGAAACCTGATTAGGTTTCGGATCATCAGGCGAAAACATAAAATACTTGCGGTTGTCGAAGAAAGCCATGCCCTCAATCTGCACATGCTCACCCCCATTCATCACCATTCCAACATTCTGATTCAAATTAAAATTCTTTTCCATATTAGTTTTTTCTTTTTTAATTCAAGTTTTGCAAGTGAGGGAATTGACAGAAGTTAAAGAAGTTATCACTCCCTTAACTTCCCCTCATACGAAAATTCAGGTAGTTAATACATCAGTTCAGCTTAACGATTTCCTGCACCGAGATGTCCTGAAACACCTGCCCATTATGCTCGCGGGTCTGAAAGCGCAGGCGAACCGCCACCACATCCCCAGCCTGGAAACGGCATTCTGCCGCATTGCCCCAAAGTTGTGCAGCAAACTGGTTTTCAAACTTGCCGCCAAGTTCCTGCAACAGGATGTTGCATTTCTTAATCTGGCCGCCCTCAGCCTTCTGGCTCTGTACAGCGAAGGCCTCGCCCTGCTGCACCACTTTCATCAATTCTGTATTCATCATTTATAAATATTAAATAGTTAAAAAATCAATAGTTACACAATCGTAATAAACACCAGGTCGTCAGGTCCCTGAAACCCCTTCAGCATCATTTCCAGTTTAAAGAGCACAGCTCTCGAGTTCTCCAGTCTTCCCACCTTCGTGTTATTCCCCACCAGGATGCATCCCTGCGTATCCTTCACCGAGTTTCCGGAATGGATGCGGATGCCATCGAAGAGGGGCACATCCATCAGCTGAAACAGCCTCTTGCCGAATTTAGGCGAATAGGTAAACCTCATCAGGTATCTCCCTTCCGGAATCGCTGTCATCCCCTTCACCTTCAGTCTCTTATCCCATTTTCCCCCATTCAGCAGGTTGCGTCGCGGCGGTTCCAGCGTATCGCAGAAAGGCTGCAGCCCTCCGTCACCCTTCAGCCCTTTATCGCCCTTCAGCCCTCTGTCACCCTTCAGCCCTTCATCAGCCTCCAAGTCCCCCGTCTGGCTCCCGTTCCCTGCGATTCCATCGCAGGTCCCTTCTTCATCCCTTTCCCCCAGGCAGTAAAGGCGCCCGATGGTATACCCTTTCTTTTTAGCGAAGCGAACCAGCTTCAGCTCCATGATTTTCGTTTTCTTTTTCATCATTTATTCATTTTAAAAAGTTATTACTCCAACCAGCGTCGTTTCTTCCGAATCCTTTTCAGGAACCAGCCTCATTTCTTCTGATTTCCGGTTGCAAAGGTAGGGCAAAAAAACGAAAGGCTTCGTAGACCGCCCTCACGAGTCTACGAAGCCTATATTTTTCAAAACAAAGTTAACTATCTGATAATCACCTCATAAAAAAAATCAAAAAAACAAGAAAAAACTTTCATGGAGTCTACAAAGCCACCCATCAACATCCCCCTGTAATTCCGAAACAAACAACATCCATCAGATACGGGATGCGCTTACAACGCCTAATTTTTATCTTGATAGATTTCCGCCATTTTCTGTCTCATATCCTTAAAGATCTGCAATTGGCGCTCACGGGTCGTCGTATCGTTAAGAGCGCGACTCAAATCCTTATTGTAATTAGACAAATCCAGATTCACCGCCCTTCCAAACGCCCGGAAAGCCTCCTTCTTTGTGCAGCGAACCCCATCCTTATCCGTAAAAAGCCCCAATTCATAAAGCACATTAACCACACGGATGAAATCAATCTTCTTTCCCCGAACAGGCGAAAGATAAACAGAAGAACCAGCCCCCTTCTCCTCCCCGTTTTCTGAGACTGATACTGAAGGTGAAGATGATGATACTGAAGAACCCGAAGGAGATACTGAAGAACCCGAAGATGATACTGAAGAACCCGAAGGAGATACTGAAGAACCTGAAGATGATACAGAAGAACCCGAAGGAGATACTGAAAAAGACCCTGATGAGCACCCTGAAAAAGACCCTGAAAAATCAGTATTCCCGGCAGCCCGGCAAGCTGCATCGCTAACCCCCAGTTTCTTGCACAGCAACTTCCTCAACAACCTATAGCTCAAGATATTACGCAAAGCACAAAGCGGCGGCATAAGATAGCGAAGATGTGACAGAAACTTAGCATCATCAGCAATGAAGTCATACAGTCTTCCCGGCAGTTGCCTCACCTTCATTTCAGTATCAGCCAGCATCACCTGTGGCACGGATGTAGAAAAAGCCATCAAGTGGTCAAAGTCCTCTTTCACACCTTCATCCTCCATCATCTGTTGCCACATTTCGCATCTTTTTCGGGTAACCTCAATGCATCCTCCCTTTACCAGCGCCCTATCCATCTTTTCAGCCATTTCCATCAGTTTTGGTCTTCCGCTAGCCTCGAGCAGCTGTCTGTATCTCAGCACCCTTTCATGCGCCTCCCTGCTCACATCAAAGCTAACCTCCTCCAGCCAGCACCCCAAATACTCGCAAAGCATATCTTCAGAAGAAGAGTCCCCGCCTTCCTCATCCGCCTCTATTTCTCCCAAGCAGAAATCGATGATGAGCTCCAGCGATTCTATCCTCTGCCTAAAAGCAGCAGGGAGGGTCAAAGCAGCAGGCTCCATCCACCCGCTCCAATCAAGAGCAGCAGGAAGAGAAAGAGAAGCAGAAAAAGAAGCAGAAGCAGAAGCAGCAGAAGCAGCAGCAGAAGAAGAAGAAGAAGCCCCCTTCATCTCAGGCTTCTCTACCCAGAACACCCCGTGTTTCTCCACGCTCACCTCCGTCACCCTTACCGGTATCCCAACCCGAAGCCTTTCACCGTATTCAGCCACGCACTGATGGGCATCATCTGCAGCCAGATAAGCTATCTGCCGCCCATGCTCAAGCACAACAACTGCCTGAGAATCATAATGGTTCTGTTCATCAAGGCGAAGCACAACAAGAGGCAACCGGGCTTGCAAGCCCGACAATACACCGATAGTACGCTGCTCCATTTCAGGAGTCTCCTGGGCATTACCACGAAGGCTGGGGTTAGCAAAATAACGCACAGCGGTGGCGAGATAAGTAGTAGTTTTCTGTGTCATAAGTATAATTTTTTATCTATATTAGTTTTTACCAGAGGCAAGCTTATTCTTTTAGCTTGCTTGATGGGGGCAAAGATAGAAAAAATAATTGTTACCACCAAACTTTTTCTTCTTTATTTTCAGAAGAAATCTATGGGCAAGAACTCTTCCCCTAAAGGGGAAAATCAATTATCTTTACATCTTGGTGGTCAAAAGTGGTCATTAAGGTCATTGGTCATTAAGGTCATTAAGGATTCTCCAACGGGGAGTAAAAATAGAGACAATAATAAAAATATAAAATTTATATTTTTATTATTGTCCTAAAAAAATACCCCCAATCTCAAAGTGCTTAATGACCTTAATGACTAATGACCTTAATGACCACCCTCTTTTCTCTCTCCCCTCAGCCTTCTCTTCATCACTCCTTCTTCACCCCTCTAGCCGTAGTTTCATTTTTATGTCACGATGAAAAAAATATTCTATCACGATAAAATAATAACAGGCGCGCGCGGGCGTGGGTATGAAGATACAGCAGAAGCACCGTCAAGCCGCCTCGTGCCAACTACCGGAAAGCCTCTCGTTTTGTAAAGAAAAGTTAAAGTTGAAAAATATTTACGATTTTACTTGCCCATGTCAATTTTTTTTCGTACCTTTGCACCGTGAAATTCGAGAAAGCGCGCAAACTCGGGTTCACACTTACAGATTTTCAACATTAATAACCACTTAAAAAAATTAAACATTATGGGAATGAAACTTAAGGCAATTGAGCGTAACGTATCTTTCGACAAGAACAAAACCCGCTACGCATTCGTGCTCACTCCAGAGCTCTACGGCAAACTTACTGCCGACAAGGTAATCAAGGAAGCTTCTCTCCGTTCCGGACTGCCAAAGGGTGTGGTAAACGCATCATGGAACGCATTGAGCGACGTCATCGTGGCATGGGCCACTGAAGGTCACAGTGTGGCAATCCCAGGTCTCGGAACCATGCGATTCGGTGTGCGAGGCAACGCCGTTGAGAAGGTTGACCTCGTAAGTACCGCCCTCATCACCGCACGCCGCGTCATCTTCACCCCAAGCGTGGAGATCAAGGAGGAACTCGCCAACACCGCCATCAGCATTACTTGCTACGACCGCAACGGAAAGGTAATCAAGCAGGTTACTTCTGCCGACAAGGGCAACGTAGACGAGGAGGGCGATGGTAACAACCCTACTGGCGGCGGCGGAAATACCGGCGAAAACGGCGGTCAAGGCAGCGGCACTACCGAAGGTGGCGGCACTACCGAAGGCAGCGGCACTGACAGCGATGGAAACATGGGCTAGCCAAAGCCCCCTTCGGGGGGCTACGCTCTTTCTGAGAAATCGTCCTGAAAACGGAAACGAAGATTTCCAACACTGCTCTTAAAACACGGAAACACAAGTATTTAACCACTAAAAAGAAAGGAAAATCATGATGAAAAGAGAAACATGGAAAACGCTGATACAGGTTATCATCAGCATTCTCACCGCCGTAGCAACTACTCTCGGAGTTACGAGCTGCATGTAGAAAAGCGGTAAAGAAGAAACGCAAGGCCGCAAGGAAAAGGCGGCAAAAAAATTAAAGCCCTGAAAGAGGCAAAAGCATCCTCAAAACATAAAGATGCTTTTAGCCTTTTCTCAGGGCTCTTTCTATATATAGAAAGTTTCAAAGTGGTTTTAGTATGGGCTGAATGCCCGAAAGCTACTTAAAGTAGCACGCTTTTTATTATCTGATAACCTTCACCTCGCCATCCTTGGCAATCTTTACGATGCTCGAAGGCTGATGAGGTTTATGCTCCTGGCGACGGCTCCAGCAAACATAATCTACGGCATTGAGGATTTCCTCAGAAATGTCGCGATAATTCTGGGCAGCTGGCTCGCCACTCACATTGGCACTTGTGCTCACAATAGGCTTCTGAAAACGGTAACAGAGCTGCTTGGAGAAAGGCTCATACGTAACGCGCATCGCCAAACTGCCATCCTCTGCCACCAGATTACTAGCCACTCCACTCGCATCATCCAGGATAACCGTGGTAGGTTTCACAGGCATCGCAGCATCAATGAAATCCCATGCCACCTGAGGCACATTGCGGAAATAACGAGCCATGCGGTCGGCAGAATCTGTCAGGCAGATAAGCGCCTTAGAGTCGTCACGTTTCTTAATTTCATAAACTTTCTTTACCGCCTCCGGATTGGTTGCATCACAACCTATTCCCCATACGGTATCCGTTGGGTAGAGAATCACTCCACCCTTGCGCATGCATTCCACAGCACGCTTGATATCTTCTTCTACAGTCATAATTACTATAAAAACTTAAATTCCTAATACCTAAAAATCGTCCTTAATATCCTTCCTCTGGCACTCATAATAGGCAATGTCCTTCATGCCGTTGAGGAAGGCGGCTGCCTCCATGCGCTTCTTGCCGCTGAGCTGAAGTTCCTGAATGTTGAGCCATTCGTCGAGACAGGCTACCTGCAGCTGCTTGCCCTCAATGCGCAGCGAACCTACAGGCGCAGCGCCACGTTTTTCGCCCGAAAGATGGGTGGCAAACATCTTGAGCACCTGAATCTTTGCCGTGCTCGGCTTGCGAGACGGATGGGAAGTTGGCTCAGGGAACTTCACATAATCATCTGAACCCACAGCATTCTTCACGTGTCCTTCTGTAGGATCGTCAAAGAAAACTACCGTCTCCTTCTTCTTGATTTCGGTCCATGCACCAGGGTATGGAGAAAGACCGCGGATGAAATCGTACACCTTCTTGGCTGGCTGGTGGAAGTCGATGCGGCAGGTATCCTTGAAGATTTTAGGAGCCGGCTTGAGTTCGGCACCCTCACCTATCAGTTTGCTCTGCGGAATGGAACCGATGTTGCCGTCGGCAGCGATGAGTGCATCAATGGTTTCCAGCGCCAGTTCGGCACCGAGATGCATCAGCCCGTCGTAAACATACTCTACATTTGCCGTCTCCGGAATAGGGAAACGCTTCTGCATGATGATGCGGCCGGTATCAATGTCGTGGTCGAGGAAGAAGGTAGTGACACCCGTCTCCTTCTCGCCGTTAATGACTGCCCAGTTGATTGGCGCCGCACCGCGATACTGCGGAAGGAGGGCTGCATGTACATTAAAAGTACCATATTGAGGCATCGCCCAAACCACCTCAGGCAGCATGCGGAAAGCCACTACCACCTGCAAATCGGCATGATAAGAGCGCAACTGCTCTACAAACTCCGGGTCCTTCATCTTTACAGGCTGCAACACCGGCAACCCGTGCTCCACGGCATACTGCTTCACCTGCGAAGGCTGCAGCGTATCCTGGTGTCTGCCCACCGGTTTATCAGGCTGCGTAACCACAGCCACCACATTATAACCGCCCTCTACCAGGCGCTTGAGGGATTCCACCGCAAACTCCGGTGTTCCCATGAATATGATTCTCAAATCCTTCTTCTCCATAAATATCTAAAATGTAAATTATCTGATTGAACTTTTTGCAAATTTTGCACCACACGCCCTGAAAGGGCAGAAGCCCCTAGCCCAGGGCATCGCCCTGGGTTATTACGAGCGCTAACCTATCGCCCTGTAAGGGCAAAAGCTTTAAAACTCCAGCAAAACATAAAGCTTTTGCCCTTACAGGGCGCCTTGCTGATTGCCATTATACCCAGGGCGATGCCCTGGGCTAGGAGCTTTTGGGCCTTCAGCCCGTACT
>OBRN01000100.1_pt1 | contig 25847 bp, 21 predicted proteins | sample 1475621 | NCBI WGS metagenome assembly OBRN01 (sample SAMEA3360684, study PRJEB22359) | human gut metagenome | biome: ENVO:urban biome; feature: ENVO:human-associated habitat; material: ENVO:feces | place: Bangladesh | collected 2011 | reverse complement strand
TCTGCTACATCGAAAAGCAGGATGTATGTCCTTGCGGCTGCACCAGCATCAAGAAGATTCATCAGTTTGACGGCATCGTGAATGGTCACATCGCCACCGAGAAGCACGGCACCGAAGGCTTTGGCTACGACCCAATCTTCGTACCAGAAGGCTATGATAAGAGCTTTGCCGAGTTGGGTGAGGAAATCAAGAACGGCATCAGCCACAGAGCCAGAGCCGTGGCCAAACTGGCAGAATACTTGAAGAAGAAGTAAAACTGTCAGAAACTGAGATAGAGAAAGACAATGACTTATTTAATAAACAACATTAATTCTATAAACTTTTAAAAAGAACCGTTATGAAACAACTTAATTATTTATTATTCTTACTTGTATGCCTTGTAACAAGCATACCATCTTTCGCTCAGTTTACAATTAACGGAAGATCTGTCATTTACGATAAAGTATCTGATACTTACATGGTTAGCATACCTGAAAATGCTTTCGGAACAGACTATGAAGCTAGCATTGCACTAGATGCTACAGCAGGCTGGAGTAATCTCAGCATTGAGGGTACAGACATTGCCGACAACTATACATTCAAGCAAGTAGAAGGCAACAAGATCTACAAGATCCACGCCCAGGAAGGTGACAAGGAAATCAACACCCAACTCACCTTCACCTTCTTGCCACTCTTGGTAATGGAAGGAACATTCGGATACGATTATGCTCAAGGCAACATATCACTATTGTCGCCAGAGGCAGCCGAGCCAACCAACTCTTTTGCGAAAGTAAAATGGAGAGGAGGGTCAACCAACACCGCTGACAAGCACAAGAGAAACTACAAAATTAAGACCCTCAATGAAAAAGGCAAGAAGCAGGAAATCTCGCTCCTGGGGATGAGAGAAGACAACAACTGGATTCTGGATGCAGGACAAATAGACCTGTTCCGTCTGAGAAACCGTATTGCCACGGAAATTTGGAACGACTTTGCCACCAAGCCATACTATGCCTCGAAGGAGCCTAAGGCCAAGAGTGGCGTAACGGGAAAAGTGGTAGAGGTTATCCTCAACAACGAATATCGCGGCATCTATTCGCTGACAGAAGCCATGGACAGAAAGGAGTTGAAACTCAAGAAATACGATGATAAGAATCAGGAGTTTCACGGCCAGCTTTGGAAGGTAAGTTCGTGGGATAAGGCAACCTTCTGGGACATCGATAAAGACTACGATAACACCCAGGAAACCTGGCATGCATTCGAGACTAAATATCCTGATATAGACGATGTTAATCCTACTGATTACAGTCCGCTTTATGAAGCCATTGATTTTGTTGCCAACAGCAATGACGAGGCATTCAAGAAAGAAGTAGGCGATTACTTCGATATTCCTGTACTCATTGACTATCAGCTATTCCAGGAAACTCTGAAGCCTGTGGATAATAACGGCAAAAACATGTTTTGGGGAATTTATGATGTGGCAAAAAGCAAGAAACTGACCCTTGCCATCTGGGACTTAGATGCCAGCGTTGGACAAGATTGGCGTTGCTCCACCCCACTTCATCCAAATTATGTATTGCCAAATACAGACTTGGGGGTGAAGGATGGTTTCAACCTATATCATAGGCTCAGCTCCTTGAATGTAGATAACTACAATGAAAAGGTAGCCAATAGATACCATGAATTAAGAAAGACTTATTTCAGCGAGGAAAATCTCATCTCCAGATATCAAAGCTATTATGATATGCTGGTGAAAAGTGGCGCAGCCAGCAGAGAGGAGACCAAATGGTCGGAAGATTCTGATATAGGCGGCTATCCTCTGAACTTCAAGTCAGAAATAGAATACATCAAGAATTGGATTATCAACAGATTGAACTATCTGGATACCAACCAATTCCCGATTTCAACCAATATCTCAGAAATCCATCAAAAGGAGTCCTTATCCCCAAAAACAACCTACAACATGCTGGGACAAAAGGTAGGAGCTTCCTATCAGGGACTTAAGATAAAGAATGGAAAGAAGTTCTATACAACTAAATAAAAAACAATAAGTAAAGAATAAAGATATGATTAATACCCTTTCGATATTAATCCCTACATATAATAATGTATGCATTGAGCTTGTAAGGAGTTTACAAACTCAAGCATCATTATTGGCCTCTTCAGGAAATTCTTTAGGAATTTTCAAATACGAAATACTTGTTGCCGACGATGGTTCCACCGACAAGGCAACCATAGAGGGCAACCGCCTCATCAACACTCTTCCCCATTGTCGCTACATAGAAAGAGAAAAGAACGTAGGCAGATCCGCCATCCGCAACTTTCTGGCAAAGGAGGCACAATATCCCTGGCTGCTGTTTATCGACAGCGACCTACATATAGATAATCCTTTGTTCATAGAGAACTATTCCCAAGCTGCAGGAGACGTGGTTGTGGGAGGATTAAAAATAGGTGGAAATCCCTGCCAATGGGCTCATAATCTGAGATATAGATATGAAAAAGCCTGTGAAGAAGAACATGATTATCAACATAGACAAAAAAGGGGAGACAAAGAATTTAGAACTACCAACTTTGTCATAGCCAAAAACGTTTTGCAAGAATGCCCTTTCGATGAGAAATTCAAGCATTACGGCTATGAAGATGTCTTACTTGGAAAAAGCATTACCGACAAAGGTTACCACATTGTCCACATAGATAATCCGATACTTCTGGATGATTACGAAACAAATTACCAGTTTATCAACAAGACAGAAGAAGCCTGCAGAACACTCTATGAATTCAGAAAAGAACTTAGCGGATACTCAAAACTCATACATTATGCAGAACTCTCAAAACGGCTGAAAATAGTATATCCTCTCGTAAGATTCCTCTATCCGGAATTGAGCATGCAGATAAAAGCGCAGCTGTTAGGCAATAATCCTAGTGTTTTTTTGTTTAATATATATAAGTTGTTATATTACATACATCTTTATTTATAAACATTAAACAGCATCATGAAATGAGACAAAGAATATTCAATATACTGGCAGTTCTTTTCTTCCTTAGCATTACATCTGTGGAAGCCAAAATCGGTGACTGGAAAGCTTATATGGCGTATAGCGAAGTGCAAGAAATGGAACAAGTAGGAAACCTGATTTTTGTACAGGCTTCCAACAATCTCTATGTCTATAACCAAAACGACCAAAGTATCCAGACCTTCAGTAAGATGGATTGCTTAAGTGATTGTTACATCCAGCATATCAGCTACAACAAGGCCAGCAAACGGCTTGTTATCTTCTATAGCAATGCTAATATTGACTTGATGAATGTCAGCAACTTTGAAGTAACTAATCTTTCTGATTATTACACAGCTTCAACCACTGGCGACAAGACCGTGAACGATATCTACATGTATGGCAAATATGCCTATATAAGCAATGGTTTCGGAATCATAAAAATAAATATTGCAGATGGTGAAATCAGCGATACTTATAATCTCGGATTCAATGTAAACTGGTGCGAGATTAAGGATAACCATATTTATGCTTATAGTAAGGAAAAAGGACAATACAGCGCTTCACTCACAAAAAACTTGCTCGACAAAAACAATTGGAACAAGGTGGGAGGCTATGTTTCCAAGAAGCTGGAAGACAAAAGTGAACTGAAGCAACTGGTTAGCACATTGCAACCAGGAGGTCCTAAATACAACTATTTCTGGGGCATGCAATTTATCAACAATTTACTTTACACTTGCGGTGGAGGATTTGGTCATGGAATTGACACCGAACGTCCGGGAACGATTCAAGTTTTAAATGGGGAAAGCTGGCAAATCCTTGATGATAGCATCCAAGCCAAGACAGGAATAAAATACGTTGACGTCAATGCCGTAGATGTGGATCCTAAAGACCCAACCCATGTATTTGCAGGTGCAAGAAGCGGACTCTATGAATTTAAAGATGGAAAATTCATCCAGTTTTATAATTCAGAAAACAGTTTAATAACTTCTTTCAATAATACAAGTAAGAACTATCAGATTATTGGTAGCATCAAATTCGATAAGGAAGGCAACCTCTGGATGGTGAATGAAGAAACTCCAAGTTCTGCTCCCGCTCAGCAATCTCTTATCGAATATAGCAAAGACGGAGAATGGATTTCTCACCATAATGCAGCATTGACCGCTATCAAGGATAAGCAAAACAAATCCTTTGCCAGCATGGAATGCCTTACTTTTGACAGTAGAGACTTACTGTGGTTTGTGAATGCGCATTATACAGCTCCAGCTCTATGCTGCTATCAACCGTCATCAAAGACCCTACTTGTCTATAAAAGCTTCATCAATCAAGATGGAACAGACATGGCACCTACTGCTGTACAATATGTAACGGAAGATAAAAATCATAACCTTTGGGTGGGAACCAACCAAAATACTTTTATGATTGAAGCCAACCAGGTAGGAAAAGAAGATGCAATATTCAGCCAAATCAAGGTGCCACGCAACGATGGAACCAATTATGCTGATTACCTGCTCGAAGGAGTAAGCATTTCGGCTATTGTGATAGATGGAGGTAACCGAAAATGGTTCGGCACCAAAGGAAATGGTGTTTACCTGATTAGTGCAGACAACATCAACCAGATACAGCATTTCACCACCACCAATAGCAAGCTGTTATCAGACAATATTGAGTCGATGGCTATCAACGAAAAGACCGGCGAAGTGTTTATTGGCACAGACAAAGGTCTATGTTCTTATATGAGCGATGCCAGCACCACCAATAGTGAGATGACAAAAGACAACGTATGGGCTTATCCTAACCCAGTAAAGCCAGATTACACGGGTCTTATCACCATCACCGGCCTATCTTTCGATGCAGATATAAAAATAGTTACAACCAATGGCATCCTTGTAAACCAGGGCAGAAGCAACGGCGGTACCTACACTTGGAACGGCAAGGACCAGAAAGGTAAAAAGGTGGCAAGTGGCATCTATATGGTAGAAACAGCTACTAGCGACGGCAGCAAAGGTATTGTCTGCAAAATAGCAATCGTCAAATAAAACAAGAAAAGAGCATTCATGACTCGACAAAGAAAACATTGGATAGACTTACTGCGAGGCATCTGCATGCTTGCAATCCTCCTCGACCATACAGAGATTTACTACACAGGCATTAATATCATTGATTACAATGCCTATGTAGTAAACGCTCTCACCATTTTCTTTATGCTTTCAGGCTATCTGATGTATAAGGAAACAGGCTTTAATATCAGAAAAAAGATGAAATCTATCGCCCAAACGTTGTTGCTCCCCTATTTCATCTTTTCTGCCCTCATCTCGCTTCCCAAGAACCTTGTACATGGCAACGAAATCAACATCATGAATATCTGCGAGCAAATCATTCTTGGGCAGGCTTCCTGGTTTATAGCAGCCCTCTGCCTATCCGAAGCTATCTTTGCCGTAACAATATGGATAGCTAGAGGAAAAGACCTGGCGTTGTTCTTCGTCGGCATCATGGGATTTGGCTTCTCCATCTACTTATCACAAGGAAAACAACCTTATCCCTGGCAGCTAGACAACAGCATGCAAGCCTTGCTATTTCTCTGGATAGGATACACTTACCACAAATATGAAAAAGCAGCCAATATCATCAATCGCACAGCATACATACCGATATTCGCCCTTCTTCTTATCTGCATCAAAATATATGAATACATGAATGATATTAATATGCTGGTATGGCCGATATCCATCAACAACTATCCGATTTTCCTACTGGATATGCTCTTATGCAGTGTACTGATGATACAAATCTTTAAAAGACTTCCACCTTGCAAATGGCTGGAATGGACAGGTTCGCATTCCCTGGTTTACTATTTTCTATGTGGAGGCGTGCCACTCATTACAAGCAGAATATTCGAAAAGATAGGACTAAGCTATCATGGCAACTATCTATACGTAATAGCAGCATTCATCACCGTATATATAATAACAACCATCCTAACATGGTTCATTTACAGATATTTACCTTTTACAACAGGAAAGAAATATGAAAGAAACAGATAAAATACTCGCTATCATAGCAAGCACATATTGCATCGCCCTGCTTTTGTTTCTAGCCATATTTGGCTACACTCCAACCAACGACGGCGATGGCTATATCGAGTTCGCACAGGTTTGCATCCAAAGCAAACAGGCTTACCCATGTATGCCCCTTATCGTGGGACAACCATTTATCTGGAACATTGGTTCTATCAATCTTACGGCTTTATCGCTCCTATGGTTTAACTCCTTATATCCTTTATTGATATTCCTCTGCTTTTTAAAAGCACTGACAGCGCTGCTGATAGGAAAAATAGCCCATAAACTCTTTTCAGGAAAAGTGGCTATTATAGCAAGCATCATGTTTGTGCTTTATCCTAATAATATAGGACAAAGCACCACCATCCTTTCTGAAATTCCCATGATATGCTTTGCTTTGGCAGCATTCTATATAGCCATCACACAAGAAAAAATATTATATCTCTTGATTGCAGGTCTAAGCTTCGGATTGGCCAACTGGTTCCGCCCTGTAGCCATGGTCTATATGGGAACACTTATCCTCTACTACATCTTCTTCATCAGGAAAAACTGGAGTAAGAAATGCATGTCTTTATGCTTGGGATATGTTCTTTTTATTGGAATAGTTGGAATGGAATGCTACCATCGCACCGGCTATTTCCTTTACCAGGCAGAATCCCTGTGGTTCAATATGGCAGAAGCCACCTATGAACCTTCTGTAGCTCCACAATATAATACAGATCCATATCCTAAGGGAACTATCAGATATATAGAGAATATGGATAAAAAGACCGCCATCGAATGCAATGAAATATGGAAAGAAAGAAGCATAGAATGGCTAAAGGAACATCCTTTGCAATATCTGAAGAAAGTGCCTGGCCGACTCGCCTACATGTACTATAACGATATGGACAATATCCCAGCCTTTTCGCTACATAAAGATCAGGCAGAAGATAATTTTGTCACATTGCCTTATAAAAGGTTACTTCAGGAAATAGGAAATCTATCCTACTTGCAGTATATTGGTCTTTTTAACTTGATATTCTATGTATTTCTGCTTCTTCTTGCGGTAAAAGGCAGCTATCTTTTAATAAAAAGACATGATTATCAAAAGGTTTTCATTCCGATGATGATTATCGTCGGAGGGTCAATATCCCTGGTACTAGCAGTTCATGGGGAAACCAGATTCAAGGCTCCTTTTATGCCTTTCATTTTTATGATGGCAGCTGTAGCCATATCTGCTATTAAATTAAATAAAAAGGTCTGATTGCTTTGTTATCTCATTATATTTTTGTACTTTTGTAGGCATGAAACTAAGCATTATCATACCAGTATATCGCACTCAGGATACACTCTCCAGATGCTTGGAGAGCATCTTGTGCCAATCATTCACCGACTACGAGATGATTCTCATTGACGATGGATCGCCCGACGAGTGCCCCCGCCTCTGCGATGAATATGCAGCAAGAAACAAGAATATTCTCGTTATTCACAAAGAAAACGGAGGATTGAGCGATGCTCGCAACAGGGGTATAAAACAAGCACAGGGAGACTACATCACCTTTGTGGATAGCGATGATACGATTGTGGATAATACCTTGGAAAAACTGATGAAAGAACTGCAGGAACATCCACACGTAGATATTCTGGAATATCCTGTTCTGGAAAGATATGGCAACAAGAACAGGCAAACGGAACTGAACTTCACGCCACGTGAATATACCCATCCCCTGGAATACTGGCTGGAAGAAAAAGGATATCACCATACCTATGCCTGGAACAAAATATATAAGCGCCATCTCTTTGACCATATAGAATTTCCTAAAGGCAGAACCTTCGAGGATGTATGGACCACCCCATTACTGATAGGATTAGTCCGCAAAACAGAGGACAATGTTCCTTGCCAACAGGAAACGAACAAAGCCAATGATTATCCCATCATCAGAATGACAAATGTGGGAAAATACATCTATCATTGGAATAACCAAGGTATTACCGCCAAGGCAAAATACAAGGATCTGAAATCATTATATGATGGACATATCCGAGTATGGAATAGCATGATGAAGAGTATCAGGGAAAATACCGCATTTCAGGAAAAATACGATCAGCAGATTCTGGAATATATGGCACAAATACTCAACATCATGCTCGATCTCTACGAAATCTCGGGGAAATATGAATCCAACCCACCACTCGTAGAATATCTGAAAATTATTCATAATAAACATAAAAGAAGCAAGAGACATCAGGAAAACAAGTACACCCCAAACACGGGGAATACTATTGCTATCCCTTTGAAACTCAAGCTTCTCAACATATTAGGTTATCACCAATTATGCAAACTCAACAAATTCATACATCAAATAATCCGTTTGAGCAAAACGCTCAAGCGCCATTGGTAAGCTTCATCATCACAACTTACAACTTACCATCGGAGTATCTGGAACTTTGCTTAAAAAGTATTCTGAAACTCTCGCTCAATCCAAAGGAGAGAGAAATCATCATGATTGATGACGGTAGCGAACTGTCACCTATCCAGGACTTGATGGATTATCAAGACGACATCATCTATTTGCGTCAGCGCAACCAGGGGCTGTCTATGGCAAGAAACAAAGGCATACAGATAGCCACCGGCAAATTCATCCAGTTTATAGATGGTGATGATTATCTGCTTCAAACGGCATACGAACACTGTCTGGATCTCGTAAGATACCACAACCCAGACATTGTATATTTCGAACTTACAGACAAAGAGATAAAGGCCGTTCCATACTCATATACAGAACCCGTAAGCGGAAGTACCTTCCTGCACAACAACAACTTACGAGGCTCTGCCTGCAGCTATATCTTTAAGCAGGATATCCTGCATGAGCAGCGCTTTACCCCAGGCATTCTGCATGAGGACGAAGAGTTCACCCCACTCTTGTTTTTAAAGGCCGAGAGAATCATCACCACCGATGCCAAGGCTTACTTCTATCGCACCAGGAAAGACTCCATCATGCATCAGAGAGAAAACAAACGTCACAGTTTGAAAAGACTTGCCGATACAGAACTGGTCATCTTCCACTTGCAGGAGAAAGCTGCCCTGCTCTCTGATACAGAAAGAGTGGCTCTGAATAGAAGAATAGCCCAACTGACTATGGACTACCTCTATAATACAATCCTGTTGACACGCAGTACCCGACATTTAGAAGATGCCATCAAGCGACTGCACGACAAGGGGCTCTATCCACTGCCAGATAAAAAATATACCAAGAAATATCAGTTGTTCTGTAAAGCCATCAGAAGCAAGGTAGGCAGAAGACTCATGGTGATGACTTTGCCACAAATCAAGGCATAGCCATTATGCTTTTCTTGCAATTTATTATACAAATATCCTGATAAAGATATGAAGATACTACTCATGGGAGAATACAGTAACGTGCATGCCACACTTGCCGAGGGACTTCGCAAGCTGGGGCATCACGTTACCGTGCTCTCTAACGGCGACTTTTGGAAGAATTATCCACGAGATATTGACCTGGTAAGAAAGCCTGGAAAACTGGGCGGAATCATGTATATGATAAAGTTATACACAATTGTGCATAAGTTGAGAGGATACGACATCGTACAACTCATCAACCCGATGTTTCTGGAGCTGAAGGCAGAACGCATCTTCCCTATTTACCAATATCTGAGAAAGCATAACAAGAAGGTAATTCTGGGTGGATTCGGAATGGATTACTATTGGGTAAGCGTTTGCTGCAAAGATAAACCATTGAGATACAGCGATTTCAATATAGGAAACAAATTAAGGACCAATACCGATGCCTTGAAGGAAAGAAAGGATTGGCTGGGAACAGAAAAAGGAAGACTCAACCAGATGATTGCCGAAGATTGCGATGGCATCATAACGGGACTTTATGAATACTGGGCATGTTATCAACCAAGTTTTCCACAGAAAACAACCTTTATCCCCTTCCCTATCAAACCCCAGTTGATAACTTCCGGAAATAGCAACTCACATACCTATGTGGAAAACCATCAGGTTATCCCATTGGATATCCCCAAGAAGATAAAGCTCTTCATCGGAATCAACAAAAGCAGAAGCGAATACAAGGGTACCGATATCATGCTGAAGGCAGCACAAGACATAGCTAAGAAATATCCAGACAAGACAGAACTCCGGATAGCCGAGAGCATCCCTTTTGCTGAATATGTAAAAATGATGAATGGAAGCGATGCCATACTCGATCAGCTCTACAGTTATACGCCATCCATGAATCCGCTGGAAGCAATGGCGAGAGGAATCATCTGCATAGGTGGCGGAGAACCGGAGAATTACGAGATTATACACGAGGATAAGCTACGCCCTATCATCAACGTGCTTCCTAACTACGAAAGTGTTTACCAGGAACTGGAGCACCTTATATTGCATCCAGAGCTTGTTCCTTTGCTCAAGCAGCAAAGCATAGAATACATCAACAAGCATCACGACTACATCAAGGTTGCTGAAAGATATGAAGCTTTCTATCAAAAACTGCTTATCTGATAAAGGAAATACTACACCATTAAAGGAAAATAGCGACATCATCAAGGGAAAATGTTGATACTATTAACTAAAATCTCCGTTCAATAGTTTTGAACGTACATTCAAAACAACTGAACGTACATTCAAAACTATTGAACGGAGATTCAAAAGTACTGAACGAAGAATCAAAAGTACTGAACATAAACTTTCATAAAGGTTATAACCTTTTTATCACCTTTATCACTTTTATCGCCTTATGAAAGCGAAAGCATCTTCTCAATAGGCTTCACAGCATCCTTGGCAATATCCTCTGCCACTTCCACTGTAGGCCAACCGAACTTCAGGCTATTATAAATCTTCTTCAAAGAGTTCATCTTCATGTACTCACACTCATTGCAGCTGCAGCCTACTCCACCCTCGCTTACCTCTGGTGGCACAGGATAGAAGATGACATCAGGGCAATTGCGCTCCAACTCATGCAGGATACCAGCCTCTGTGGCGATGATATACTCCTTGATTTCAGGATGCTCCTGGGCATAATGCAGCATGGTGGCTGTAGAACCCTTCACATCGGCTACGGCAAGCACAGGTGCCTTGCACTCCAGGTGAGCCATCACAACAGCCTCAGGATGCTCCTGCTTCAACTTAACAATGGCCTCTACCGAGAATTTCTCGTGTACATGGCAGCCACCATTCCAGAGCAGCATGTTTCTGCCCGTTACGCTGTTGATATAGTTGCCGAGGTTGTAATCAGGACCAAAGATAATCTTTTCGTCCTGTGGGAAGCTGTCAATCACCTTCTTGGCATTACCGCTGGTCACTACGCAATCGGTAAGCGCCTTTACGGCAGCCGTGGTATTCACATAGCTCACCACCTTGTATCCAGGATGCTCCTCCTTATATTTCTTCAAATCCTCAGCCTTACAGCTGTCGGCGAGCGAGCAGCCGGCATTCAGGTCAGGGCAGAGCACGGTTTTGTCAGGGCTCAGGAGCTTGCAGGTCTCAGCCATGAAGTGCACACCGCACATAACCATCACCTTGGCATCGGTTTCGGCAGCCTTGCGAGCCAGTGCTAAAGAATCACCCACAAAGTCGGCAATATCCTGAATCTCACCAACCGTGTAGTAGTGGGCGAGGATAATCGCATCTTTCTCCTTGCAAAGCTTTCTGATTTCAGCCTTCAAGTCCAAGGTCTCGTCGATAGGTTCATCCACGTAACCTTTCTTTATCCAATCGTTTTTCACCATAACATTAATATTATATTTCTTTATTTCTTATTTTTTAAAAAAGAATATAAGGATGATGATATGACGTGGAAAAGTGGATAAAAAACATCGTAAATATTTGCTTTTTTCATTATCCAAGTCTTGTCTCAGGTTATCAGCATAGGGCTTGGAAATCTTTTTCTTGGCTCTTAATGCTTTAACCTTTTTATCAACATTTCCCCAATTCGCTGCAAAGTTAATAAGTTTATATCTTTTTTCAGTCAAAAACTGCGAAAAAGTTTCTAAAAACTTATTAATAACCCTGTGGATATCCATAATCCCGGGGGTGGAGATAGGGGAATGTGGATATTCCACAAGTTATTAAAAAGTTATTAAAGGGGTTTTCCGTACACTTATCCACGCTTTTGTGGATAATCGAAAAGCTTGCTGAAATCCCACAGAAATCCTGCTGAAATCCCGCTGACTAGATATAGAAACTCTGCAAGAGAAACCAAAAGAAACAGCAGGCAGAGAAGCAAAGAAGACAAGAAACAAAGAAGACAAGAAACAAAGAAGCAGATTCCCCCATGGCTGCTGACCACAGGAAACCTGCTTCTTTTATCATTCCTATCTTTTCTTTAAGATTCTATCCACTTTTTCTACCACCATCTCTGGCGAGATGTTCTTCATGCAGGCAAAGTCGCCACGCATACAGGGTTTATTGCCGTAAATGCTGCAAGGACGGCACGGCATGTCGAGCTGCACGGCATTTTCCGGGCTCTGATGCCATCCCATGAAGCCTGCGTAAGGGTGGGTGGCACCCCAAATGCTCACCACAGGCGTGTTGACAAGCGATGCCAGGTGCATATTGCCGCTATCCATGCTCACCATTACGCTGAGATGACTCATCAGGATGAGTTCTTCCGAGATGCCATGGAGCTGGGCGGATGCATTCACCACCTGCGGGAACTTTTCTGCCCATGTATTCATCACAGGCGTTTCATCCTTACCACCGCCAAAAAGGAAGATATGACTATGTGGATAATGGCTGATAAGTTGCTGGATAACTTTTTCCATCATGGGTTGTGGATAAATTTTCCCGGCATGTGCCGCAAACGGTGCTACACCTATCCAAGGCTCTTCTAAGTTATTGTTATCCAATGAGATGTTTTTATCATCACCAACTTGGAAAACTTCTTGTGGAAGCGTGGATAAGTCGCCTTTTCCCTCGCCGAATATGCTTTGGAAATCTAGTTTTACCGGATACCCCAATTGTGCAAAAACATCAGCATAGTTCTCAAAAGAAGATGGCTGCTTGACCAGTTTCTTGTTGGTGCTGGCCACGAGCATACGCTTTCCCTTGCGGTGCTTGTCGATGTGCGCCACCTTGAAGTTGTCAAAGTTGAAGCGCATGCGCAGATAGCTGGAGCGAAGCACGCTGTGAAGGTCGGCAATCGCCGTAAACTGCTTGGCGATGAGTCTGCGATAGAGGGCATTCAGTCCCTTCACACCTTTATACTCTTCCTTGAGGTCAGCTTCCATGAATCCGACGTTAGGGGAGAGATTCTCGAAGAAAGGACGGGCGAATGGACGGCTCAGTACGGTGATTCTCACATGAGGATATTGCTTGGCCAGGGAATATACCACGGGTACAGTCATGGCAACGTCGCCCATGGCTGAGAATCTTATCACAAGAATATGCTCTGTCTTCATACGTCAATTTCTTCTTTATATATATAATAAGGTGTATTTACTTCTGATTATAGAGTACAGGGTTGGTAGATGGATCGTTGTACATCTTCATCTGGCGATACACCTTCATATACTTTCTTCCTGCCTCGATGTCTTCCAGGAGCTGGTCGATGGCTGTTGAGAGATCTACCTGCTGTTCGAGCAGCACGTTGAGCTTTGCCTGGCATTTAGCCTTGTGTTCTGCTGATGCCTCAGGGCGCTCCACCTGTTCCTTCATGTGATAAATCTTGAGGGCGAGGATGCTCAGGCGGTCCACTGCCCATGCAGGACTCTCGGTGTTGATGCGTGCATCATCCTGCACCTTCACATCTTTATATACCTCACGGAAGTAAGAGTCAATCTGCTCCACGAGGTCTGTGCGGTCCTGGTTGCTCTTGTCGATTCGGCGCTTCAGTACGAGAGCCTCGGCAGGGTTAATCTGAGGATCACGGATGATATCCTCGAAATGCCACTGCACGGTATCAATCCAACACTTGAGGTAGAGACGGTTCTCGATGGTACCCTCAGCGAAAGGATTATTGATAGGAGTATCAATGTTGTCTTTGATATGATAATCGGCTATCGCCTGATTAAATATCTTATTGGCTTTTTCTGTAAATGTCATATGGATTTAAATGTTTAATTAATACCGTACAAAAGTAACAAAATAATCTGAAACGACCAACAAAAAACGGAAAAATTGCTAAAAATATGCACAATTGGGGGGTGTTTGTGCACCATAATGCACTTTTTTCGCCAAAATATTTGTTTATCTCAAAAAAAAAGTGTTCCTTTGCACTCAGATTTTTAATTAGAAATTAATTTATAAACATTTTAAAAGTTACAATTATGTCAGAAATTGAAAGCAAAGTAAAGGCAATTATCGTTGATAAACTCGGTGTTGATGAGGCAGAAGTTAAGCCAGAGGCAAGCTTCACAAATGATCTTGGTGCAGACTCTTTGGATACTGTAGAGTTGATCATGGAGTTCGAGAAGGAGTTCTCTATCTCTATCCCAGACGATAAGGCTGAGAAGATTGCTACTGTAGGTGACGCTATCTCTTACATTGAGGAGAACGCTAAGTAATTTAGCAACTAAATTATATTAAATGGAATTAAAGAGAGTTGTTGTAACAGGTCTCGGTGCTGTAACACCAGTTGGTAATACTCCTGAGGAAACTTGGGAGAGCCTCCTTGCTGGTAAGAGCGGTGCTGCGCCTATTACTCATTTCGATACAACCCTTTTCAAGACCAAGTTCGCTTGCGAGGTTAAAAACCTGAACATCAATGATTGGATTGATCGTAAGGAAGCTCGCAAGCTTGATCGTTATACCCAGTTGGCTATGATTGCTGCCATGCAGGGCGTAAAGGATGCTAATATCGATCTTGAGAAGGAAGACTTGAACAACGTTGGCGTTGTATTCGGTGTAGGTATCGGTGGTATCAAGACTTTCGAGGATGAGGTGAAGTACTATGGTACTCACGAGGAGAATGGTCCTAAGTTTAACCCATTCTTTATCCCTAAGATGATTGCAGATATCGCTTCTGGTCAGATTTCAATCCACTTCGGATTCCACGGACCAAACTACACTACAACATCTGCATGTGCTTCTTCAAGCAATGCATTGGCTGATGCCTTCAACCTGATTCGTTTGGGTAAGGCAAACATCATCGTTAGCGGTGGTGCAGAGGCTGCTATCTGCGCTTGTGGCGTAGGTGGTTTCAATGCTATGCATGCATTGTCAACACGTAATGATGACCCAGAGCATGCTTCACGTCCGTTCAGCGCAAGCCGTGATGGATTTATCATGGGCGAGGGTGCAGGTTGCTTGATTCTCGAGGAACTTGAGCACGCTAAGGCTCGTGGTGCGAAGATTTATGCTGAGATGGTAGGTGAGGGCGAGAGTGCCGACGCTTATCATATCACAGCATCTCATCCAGAAGGTCTCGGTGCTAAGCTCGTTATGGAGCGCGCACTGGCTGATGCCAATCTCAAGCCAGAGGACATTGACTATATCAATGTTCATGGTACATCTACTCACGTGGGTGATATTTCTGAGGCTAAGGCTATCAAGGCAGTATTCGGTGATGCAGCTTACAAGCTCAACATCAGTTCTACCAAGTCAATGACTGGTCACCTCCTCGGTGCTGCCGGTGCAGTAGAGGCTATGGCCTGTGTTCTTAGTGTGAAGAACGACATCGTTCCTCCTACTATCAACCACGAAGAGGGTGACAACGATCCAGAGCTCGATTACAACCTGAACTTCACATTCAACAAAGCTCAGAAGCGTGAGGTTCGTGCAGCATTGAGCAATACTTTCGGATTCGGTGGTCACAACTGCTGTGTAGTATTCAAGAAGTATGCTGAATAATTTTATAGATAGAATAAAGCTCTCTTTCCGCAAGGATAAAGAGCTTTATTTTTCTTTGTACGAAATCCTAGGTTTTTATCCCCACGACATCAGTCATTACAAGATGGCGCTGATGCACAAGAGCATCATGCACCGCAATTCCAAGGGCAAGCCCGTGAACAACGAGCGCCTGGAGTTTCTGGGCGATGCGGTTCTGGATGCCGTGGTGGGTGACATTGTCTATCGGCACTTCCCTGGCAAGCGTGAGGGTTTCCTGACCAATACCCGAAGCAAGCTGGTGCAGCGCGACACGCTCAACAAGTTGGCGCAGGAGATGGGCATCAACCAACTCGTATTATCCAATGGTCACAGTTCTTCTCATAACAGCTATATGGGAGGAAATGCTTTCGAGGCGTTGGTTGGAGCCATCTATCTGGACCGCGGTTACGATGCCTGCATGCAATTCATGCAGAAGCGCATTCTGGCAAAAATGATAAACATCGACAAGGTGGCTTACAAGGAGGTAAACTTCAAGAGCAAACTTATCGAATGGAGCCAGAAGAACCGTGTGAAGTTGGACTTCGTGATGCTGGGACAGGAAAAGGATAATAACGGCAGCCCTGTGTTCACCTATCAGGTGGTGATGGAAGGCGTGAAGGGTGGCGACGGCAAGGGCTACTCCAAGAAGGAGAGCCAGCAGATTGCCTCTAAGCTTACCCTGGAGCGCTTGCGCAAGGAGCCACAGTATATTGAATCTGTGTTTGCAGCCAAGGCCAACCGTACGAAGATGGAAGAGGAACCTGTAGAGAGTGTACCTACCACCGAGGTGAAGGAAGATTTCATCATCTCAAGGGAGGCAGAAAAGCAGGAACCGGAAGTGAAGCACGTGAATGTTTTCAAGGAAGAGGTTTATTCCGAAAAGTCTTCTGCCGTAACAGAGAAGGCAGAGGAGATTGCTATCTCTGAAGAGCAGGTTGCTGTTCAGAAAGCAGCCAGTGAAAACGATGAGTTTGACTTGAGCGACATCACGGCAGAGCCAAAGGAGATGACCCGCGAGGACATCATCGCTGCTGCCGAGGCAGCAGCTTTTGCAGAAGAAAAAGAATAGGCAGGATGCCCCATAGCTTATCGGCTGGGGCTTATATTGGGCTTACAATACTAAAATACTCCCATGAGATGGCATTATTGATGCGCCTCATGGGAGTATTTTTTCTTATTTGTATTAAAAAATAGTAAAAACTTTCTCTATATCAAAAGATTGAATTACTTTTGCATCTACTTTAAAGGTATATATATCTAGATATGAGTTTAACAACGATAGTAAGTAATGTTTTCAAGCCTCGCCAGAAGAGCTTGGAGAAGTATGTACATGATGCAGAAGACTTGCAGCATGAGGTACTGATGCGCCTTTTGGCATCGGGAAAAAACACCGAGTATGGTGTGAAGCATTTACTCAATACAACAAACAGTTACGAGAAGTTTGCCCAGAATGTGCCGGTCAATACCTACGAGGAATTGAAGGGCGACATCGACCGTATGCGACATGGCGAAAAGGATATCCTTTGGCCGGGACAGGTGAAGTGGTTTGCCAAATCTTCGGGTACCACCAACGACAAGAGTAAGTTTATTCCTGTTTCGCAGGATGGTTTGCAGAATATCCATTACAAGGGTGGATTTGATGCCGTGGCATATTATCTGCGTAATAACCCTAAGAGCAAGATTTTCGATGGCAAGAGCCTGATTCTCGGCGGTAGCCATTCGCCTAACTATAATGTGTCGGGCAGTCTGGTGGGCGACTTGAGTGCCATCCTCATCGAGAACATCAATCCGCTTGCCAACATGGTGCGCGTGCCAAAGAAGGAGACAGCTCTGCTCAGCGACTTCGAGGTGAAGCGCGACCGCATTGCCCATGAAACCCTGAACAAGAACGTGACCAATATCTCGGGTGTTCCTAGCTGGATGCTCAGCGTGCTGGTGCGTGTGATGGAACTTTCCGGCAAGAAGCATCTGGAGGAAGTGTGGCCAAACCTGGAGGTGTTCTTCCATGGCGGCATCGCCTTTACGCCTTACCGCAAGCAGTATGAGCAGCTCATCACTTCTCCTAACATGCATTATATGGAGACTTACAATGCCAGCGAGGGCTTCTTCGGCTTGCAGGACGACCCTACAGACCCTGCCATGTCGCTCATGATAGATTACGACGTGTTCTACGAGTTCATCCCGATGGATGAGTTTGGTAGCGATAATCCTACCGTCGTTCCGCTCTGGGGCGTAGAAGTGGGCAAGAACTATGCTATGGTCATCACCACATCCTGCGGCTTGTGGCGCTATATGATAGGCGATACGGTGCAGTTTACCAGCGTGAACCCATATAAGTTTGTCATCACGGGCCGTACCAAGTACTTTATCAATGCCTTTGGCGAGGAACTGATCATGGATAATGCCGAAAAGGGATTGGCCTATGCCTGCGAGAAGACGGGAGCCCAGGTGGCAGAATATACCGCTGCTCCGGTTTATATGGACAGCAATGCCAAGTGCCGCCACCAGTGGCTCATCGAGTTCTCTCAGGAACCAGCCAGCCTGGATGAGTTCGCACGATTGCTCGACCAGAAGTTGCAGGAAATCAACAGCGATTATGAGGCGAAGCGATTCCACGATGTCACCCTGCAGCACCTGGAGGTGGTCAAGGCAAAGCCGGGACTCTTCAACGAGTGGCTCAAGAGCAAGGGCAAGTTGGGTGGCCAGCACAAGATTCCTCGCCTGAGCAACAGTCGCAAGAACATAGATGAGATGCTCATCATGAACCAGTAATACCGTTCTCTTCTTTCTGGCAGCAGATAGGAGAGGGGGGATACCTTAGAAATACAGATAATAATGATGAATAAGAACGCTATAAAGAACCTGTTGGTGCATCGGATGAAGGCGAACTCTCTGTTTCTGCCTTTCTATCTGCTAGCCCTTCTGCTGTTGGTTTCCTGTGCCAAGATGGGACAGCCCGATGGCGGATGGTTTGACGAGACTCCTCCCAAGGTGGTAGGAGCCACGCCGGGCGACGGTGCCACGAAAGTGAATCAGAAGAAAATCAATATCTACTTCGATGAGTTCATCAAGCTGGATAATCCTTCTGAGAAGGTAGTGGTGTCGCCTCCGCAGCTGGAAGTGCCTGAAATCAAGGGAGGCGGAAAGCGAATCTCCATTTCGCTCGTCGATTCCCTCAAGCCCAACACCACCTATACCATCGACTTCTCGGATGCCATCAGCGATAACAACGAGGGCAATCCGATGGGAAACTATACCTACAGTTTCTCTACGGGCGAGGTGATTGATACCATGGAGGTATCGGGATGTGTGCTCGAATCAGAGAATCTGGAGCCTATCAAGGGCATCCTGGTAGGTTTGTATGCCGACCATGCCGACTCTGCCTTCCGTACTAAGCCGATGCTTCGTGTGAGCCGCACCGATAGCCGTGGCCGCTTCGTCATCAAGGGTGTGGCACCGGGTTCTTATCGCATCTATGCCCTGCAGGATATGGATGGCAACTACATGTTCAATCAGAAGAGCGAGAAGATTGCTTTCTCACACGACATTATCGTGCCATCCAGCAAACCGGATGTAAGGCAGGATACCACCTGGATAGATTCACTCCACATCAAGTCGATTGCCCCTGTGAAATATACCCACTTCCTGCCAGACAACATCGTGCTGAAGGCTTTTACGGAGCCGCTTACAGACAGATACTTCCTGAAGGCAGAGCGACAGAAAGCTAACTGTTTCTCGCTGTTCTTCAGTTACGGAGATTCTATCCTGCCACAGATCAAGGGACTCAACTTCGATGCCGAGAATGCTTTTCTGATAGAAGCATCCGAGAAGAAAGATACCATTACCTATTGGCTCAAGGACACAGCCTTGGTAAACCAGGATACACTGCTCATGGACATCACCTATCGCATGACCGACAGTACGGGAATGCTGGTCAACAAAACCGATTCCACCCAGGAAATCCTTTCAAAGGAACCATACGCCAAGCGAATGAAGGCTTTGGAAAAGGAGTTGGCTGCATGGACCAAGAAGCAGGAGAAAAAGAAGAAGAAGGGCGAACCATACGATTCGGTGATGGAAGTGAAGCCGCTCGATGTACAGGTGAGCGTGTCATCGCAGTTGGACCCCGACAGGAACATCTTCTTCACCTTCCCAACTCCTCTGGCAAAGGCCGATACTGCTGCCATCCATCTTTATGCCAAGCATGATACCCTCTGGTATCGGGCACCGATGGAATTCCTGCCAGCAGGAAACAGAAGATATGAACTGCGGGGCGAGTGGCGCCCGGATATAGAATATAGTCTGGAAGTAGATTCTGCTGCCTTTGAGGATATCTATGGATTGGCTTCCAAGCCTATCAAGCAGGGCTTCAAGGTCAACTCGCTGGATACCTACGGCACCCTGCTGGTCAACATCACTTCGCTCCACGACCAGCCACTCCTGGTACAGCTTCTTGATTCCCAGGATAAGATGGTGAAGCAGGTGAAGGCGGTGAATGGCGTTGCCGAGTTCTATTATCTGAAACCGCAGAAGTATTACATGCGTCTCATTGTAGATAGAAATGACAATGGCGTGTGGGATACGGGCGATTACGACAAGAATCAGCAGGCCGAAGAGGTATATTACTATCCGGAAGAGATAGAATGCAAGGCTAAGTGGGATCTTACCGAAAGCTGGGATCCTACGGCTCGTGAACTCTCCCGACAGAAGCCGGGAGCCATCACCAAGCAGAAGCCAGACAAGGAAAAGAAAGTTAAAAACCAGAATGCACAGCGTGCCGCCAAACTCGGCATCCAGTACATTCCTAAAATGTAAGAGGATATGAAGTTACTTAAGTCATTTATAGTAGCCATGTTGCTACTTTTGGTCAATACTTCTGTATCGGCCCAGTGTACTTTCCGTAATACGGCTTTTAAGTCGGGAGAATTCCTGACTTACAATCTCTATTACAACTGGAAGTTTGTATGGGTTAAGGCGGGTAACGCTACCATGTCGGTGGTTCAGACCACCCACAAGGGCAAGCCAGCCTATCGTGGTTCACTCGTAACTCGAGGCAACAAGAAGGTAGATGATTTCTTTGTGCTCCGAGATACCTTGTTGTGCTATTCGGGCACGGATATGGCACCGATGTATTTCCGAAAGGGGGCTCGCGAAGGAAAGCGATATACCGTGGATGAGGTTTTTTACAACTATGCCGGGGGCAAGTGTAATGTGAACTTGCATTATAAGAACAAGGATGGTAAACTGGAGGTAAAGAAGGCTTCCTACGACGACTGCGTGTTCGATATGATGAACATCTTTCTTCGTGCACGTAGCTTCGATCCTGCCAACTGGAAGAAGGGTCACTGCGTGAAGTTCCCTATCTGCGGTGGTAGAGGTCGTACTCCTGCCCAGTTGAAGTTTGGCGGCAAGGTAACGGTAAAGGCCGACAATGGCGTGAAGTATCGCTGCCTGCGCCTGGAGTATATGGAGTATGAGCACAATAAATGGAAGAAGATTGTTGATTTCTACATCACTGATGATGAGAACCATGTGCCAGTACGTCTCGACATGTTCCTGAAGTTCGGTAGTGCCAAGGCATTCCTGGTCAGTGCCAAGGGAACCCGCAATCCATTCAAATCCATCGTGAAGTAAAACCTTGAGGAGGAAAATGAAAAGAAATCAGATTTATACAGGTGTCATCGTCTTTGTTTGCTGCGTTCTCGTGGCAATAGGAGTTACCTTGCGTCTTCTCAAACATGCAGATAAGCTTCCTGTAAAGGTTCCCGTGCTGGTGAACAGGCAGAAGCCGCAGGTGGCTGATACGCTGAAGAAGAAGCCTGTAGCAAAGCCGGATTTCAGAATTTCAGGTACCTTGAAAGATACCGAGGGAAGGGGAGTGGCTGGAGTCATCGTGAGCGATGGATTCAACTGCGTGAAGACCGATTCCCACGGACGATATAAGATGAAGCGAGACAGTTTGTCTCGCTTTATCTATTATTCCGTGCCTGCCGATTGCGAGGTACCTACCCATTCGGCAACCGACCGCACGGCTTATTTCTACCAAACTGTATCCAAGAAGAAGAAAATTTATAATTTTACGCTGCGCAGATTGCCTGGCGGCAAGGAGACGAGTTATAAGATGATAGTCATCGGCGACCCGCAGGTTACCAATGCCTACAGCCCTTATTATACTTCTCCGGATGATAATCCCATCAAGAAGAGCGATGTAGAGCGATTTACTACCCAGACGATGGCAGATATCAAACAGACCATCCGGAGTCTTCCTGCCGGAACTCCCGTCTATGGACTCAGCATGGGTGATGATGTGCAGTATTATGGCGGCTACAACGCCAAGCTGGAGCGTCAGATACGTCAGGCATTGGGTTCTTCCGAGATGCGTCTTTTCTCTGTTATCGGCAATCACGACCAGGATGGCAAGGCACTCTACCGCCGCAAATGGGAAGAGAATTTCGGTCCTACCGATTTTTCCTTCAATCGTGGCGATGTGCATTACGTCTGTATCAACAACTGCTTTTTCCATCACGGAATGGCCTATTATTCGCCGGGCGAACTGCGTGAGCGCCAGGTAAAATGGCTGAAGCAGGATTTGGCCCTCACGCCAAAGGATATGAAGGTGGTGCTCTGCTATCATATCCCGTTCACCTTCGGCAATGCGCCTTTCAGCAAGGCGAAGCCGCTGAGCAATGCCAATGAGCAGGGGCATTATTCCTCTTCCCGTCTCTCGCTGCTGTTATCTCTTTTGAAGCCATTCAAGGGAGGATATGAACTCTTCTGCGGCCATACTCATTTTGCCTGCAACCACGAGATCAATTATCAGGGCGAGGATGTGATGGAGCATTGTCATGCTGCTGCCTGTGGCAATATCTGGCAGTCGAACATCAACATCTGCGGTACCCCGAACGGATATTATGTCTATAGCTTTGTGGGTACCAGCATCAGTAACTGCTATTACAAGGGAACCTTCTGGGATAAGAGCAAGCAGATGACCATCTTCCGTGCTCAGACCGATTTCAACGGCGAGAAATATGCCAAAGACTGGCAGTTGGCAAACAACAGGAATATCCTGGTAGCCAATGTCTTCAATGCCACCAGCCACTGGCGTGTGGTAGCCGTAGAGGATGGCAAGGAATATCTGATGCGCCGCATCAGCAGCAAGGGTCAGGATGCCTTTGCTGCCGGATATCATCATAAGTACAGCGAGAGTGTATCCTATCGGTTCGTGAGCAAGGGAAATGGTTATCTCATCATGAACCACCTTTATTATTATACTCCTAGGAATCCGAATGCCAGAATCATCATCAAAGCATCCGATCCATACGGAAATACCTATACGGCATCGAGCGACGAGGCGATAACCGAGCCTTTCGCCAACTATGCCCACTACTATGAGCGAGAGTATAAGGAATATAAGAAGACAAAAGCCAGCATATTGCGCGATTCTGTAGCAACCAAGCAAAGGGATTCTATTTCTTCTAAACAGAAATAAACAAGGACATACCCTGACAAGAATGCAAGAGACGCTTTATTCATCAGCATTGACTTGAAGACGTTTCATCTCAGTCTCTGCCGAAGAAATCTTCTTCTTTTCCACATTCTTGCGGAATCGGTAAGTCAGTGTAAGACCTATCTTGCGAGTCTCGTACTTGCTAAAGGTATTCGTCACAACATTATGAATCTGTCTCGAGCCTTTGGTCTTGTCACCATTAAATATATCATTGGCATCTATTGACAAGCGCAACCTATCTTGCAAGAATGATTTCTTGATGCTCAGATTAAAGGTGGAAAGTGGACTCAGATAAATAGTCTCCAGATAGCCACCGAAGAGTTGCTGATAACCAGCCGACAGCAACCATCCCTTAGGCAACTGGAAATCATTGTCAAATGTAAGCATAACTGTAGGACGCTTATCGCTAAACATCTGTCCATCCACTCCAGGATAATGAACAAATGATTTCTGCATGAAACCAGTAAGAGTGGGTGTCCAAAAGCCTATCGACTTCCTGATATTGAGCATGGCTGCAAGAATCTGTCGATGAGACAAATTGGTCTGTCTGCTGACCGTTACGGCAGATTGCCCTGGCAATGAATATACATCAGCAAAGAGAGGACGATGGAGATAAGAATAATTCAATGTGAAATACAGCCAATTATACATCAGCATATAGGAGACATTATGCTCCAGCTGCGTTGTCAAGCCAGCATTTCCCATCTTTCGCTCATAGCGGTTCAGATAAACCACGTTATCATTCATGTCCACATAATTTGGTCTGCTCGTCTCTATCGAATAGCTCAAGCTCTGCATGAGCATACCTGCGGCATGGCTCAGGTTCAAAACAGGCATCAGGTAGTTGTCTGAATGGTGCAGTGCATTCTGCTCCCCCTCTACCGTCTGTTTAGAAGTCACATTCTCAAAGCGCAATCCAGCACTCAGCGAAAAGGCTCCGAGAGGCAAAGTATAGTTAGCGAAAACTGCATTTTTCACTTCCCTATTGTCCGTATTCCCACTATGCAGCATTCGGGCATAATCTATGCCATCTATACCCTTGCTATAACTGAAGTCATAGCCAAAGCTCAGATTTCCCCAATTTCCCAAATCATGATTGGCATGGATATTTGCAGAAATCACATCCCATCGAGAACGAGTATTGTATTGCAAGTCATCTGCCCTATCTTCTTCCTTCTCCTGGATATGAGTATTGTTCTTGATTTCCTTATGGATGTAATCTGCTGCCATGCTCAAGTGCCAATCATGGTCGAAGGCTGCATCATAGTAAGCATTCAGATGATGGGTATCGGTATGATTATGCGAATCCTTGCCAGACAGCAAATCCGCAGTCTTCCCGATATTAGGCACTACCGATAGCGAGTCGCTGCCTATCGCTTTGTCCCTGACAAAGCTCCCGCCATATTGTAGTCCCAGCTCTGCCCTATCCGATAAACGATAATTCATACCAGCTTGAACATTGTGGGTATGGGTACGAGACAGATTCTCGGAATATTGCTGCTTGTTCCAGAGGGTGTCAGCCAAGACTTGTCTGCCATAATAATCCTTGGACAGAGTCTTAGAGTCGCGATAATAATAGCCTAGAAACAAATCTAGTTTGTCCATATTATAAGAAGAGGAAAAACCATATTTCTGGGCAAGATGCTTGGCCTGCGTCAAGTTGCCCACCACATTAAAGGCCAGTCCATTTCCCAATTTCTTAGTCTTGATATCCACCACAGGTGCTCCCGTTGCCTCATAATTGGCATCAGCAGTAGGTATCACCTGGACAGATTTCACTTGGTCAACCTGCAGGTTATCCAATTGGCTCTGTTCTCTCACCTTTCTTCCATTGATATAGTAGATAGGAGCTCCTTTGCCTGCCACCATGATGCCCTGCCCCATGCGAATGATGCCCGGTGTCTTTTGGAGCATCTCATAAATATCATTCTGGCGGTTCAAGATGGAGTCGTGTTCTACATCCACTACGATGCTGTGTCCTATCATCTTTACAGTGGTACGTCGAGCCACAACATCTACGCCATCCAAGGAGATAACAGTATCACAAGCCAAACTATCTTGCGCCACTCCCGATTTTACCTCCTGTGCATTCAATATGCCAGTCACCATGGCAAAGAGACAAATCAAAAAATACTTTCTCATAATCATGACCAATTTTATAAATTACAAAAAGTTGAATTAAACCGCGAATTCAACAAGCAAGTGCAAAATAAGGTATGTCTCTCAAAACGTTTCTTGAGAGACATACCTTATTATATATAGAGACATTTTTTACTTGTTCAGTTTCCAGGTAACACCATCTTTGGTGTCCTTTACCTCAAAGCCGGCACCGGCGAGGGCATCGCGAATCTGGTCGCTGGTAGCCCAGTCCTTGGCCGCCTTTGCCTTGGCACGCAGGTCGAGGACCATATCTACTACCTTGCCATAAGCCTCTTCACGGGCATCATTGTTGGCTCCCTTCTCGCTCTTCAGACCGAGCAGGTCGAAGGTGAAGA
>OBRN01000096.1_pt1 | contig 26041 bp, 19 predicted proteins | sample 1475621 | NCBI WGS metagenome assembly OBRN01 (sample SAMEA3360684, study PRJEB22359) | human gut metagenome | biome: ENVO:urban biome; feature: ENVO:human-associated habitat; material: ENVO:feces | place: Bangladesh | collected 2011 | reverse complement strand
GGCATCCTGCCTGGATTCGCTGAACCATCTGCAGTATTACAGGAATACCACCTGGCAGGGGGCTACCCCCGAGACGGCAGCCCAGTTCTCTGCCGTGGCTTATTACTACGGCAAGATGCTGCGCGACAGCCTGAAGGTGCCCGTGGGACTGATATGCAATGCCATCGGCGGTGCACCTACCGAGGCATGGATAGATAGAAACACCCTGGAAACCCAGTTTCCTGCCATCCTGCGCAACTGGTTGCAGAACGACTTTATCCAGGATTGGGTGCGTGGCAGAGCTGCCAGAAACCTCACTAACGATGCCACCCATCTGGGCCGTCACCCTTATGAACCATGCTATCTCTACGAGAGTGGCATCCTGCCTCTGCAGCAGTATCCTATCAAGGGTGTCATCTGGTATCAGGGCGAATCGAATGCGCATAATATGGATGCCCACGGGCAGCTCTTCCGTCTGCTGGTAGATAGCTGGCGAGGCAACTGGAAGAATCCGCAGATGCCGTTCTATTTCGTGCAGCTGTCTAGTTTGAACCGTCCTTCCTGGACTTGGTTCAGAGATAGTCAGCTCCGATTGATGAAAACCATCCCGAACACCGGAATGGCGGTATCTTCTGATTATGGTGACTCTCTCGATGTGCATCCAACGAATAAGCAGCCTGTGGGCGAGCGCCTGGGTCGCTGGGCATTGAACCAGACCTATGGTCACGGCGTAACCCCATCGGGCCCTATATATAATAAGGTGGAAAGAGAGGGCAATGCCCTGGTGGTATCCTTTGCTTATGGCGATGGACTCCGCACATCGGATGGTCAATCGCCTCGCTGCTTCGAGATAGCCGGAGAAGAAGGGCTGTTCTATCCGGCACAGGCGAAGATAGAGGGCGACCAGGTGAGATTGATATCTCCAGTGGTCAAGCTTCCGAGATTCGTAAGATACGGATGGCAACCGTTTACCCGAGCCAATCTGGTGAACAGCGATGGACTTCCAGCTTCAACCTTCCGAGGAGATACAGATTCTATCATTACAATCATAAATAGTTGTTGTTCAATGAAATCAGATCCTAAAAAACAGTATTCTAACATCAAAACCATATCCGGCTTCCCTTCAGGGGAGGCTGGGTATGACCTGGGTGTTTCAGCCTGCTATGCAGGTTTCATCGGCGACTACATGGTAGTAGCCGGTGGGTGTAATTTCCCTGAGCCTGGAAAAAAGAAATACTATTCGGGCATTTATGCAGCCAAGGTGACGAACCATGCGGATGAAGCCTTAGACTGGCAACTGATAGGCCATCTGCCTGAGCCTGCAGCCTATGGCGGCACGGTAACCTCGGGCGACAGCCTGATTCTGGTGGGCGGCTGCAACAATGAGCAGAAGTTGCGCAGCGTGCTGAGCCTCCACCTGGATAAGGAGAGTGGCAAACCGGTTTTGAAATCGCTGCCATCGCTGCCACGTTCGGTAGATAACATGGGCGTATGCCTCTCTGATACCCGCCTTTTCGTGGTGGGTGGCAATCAGGATGGCAGACCATCGGCTGCCGTTCTGAGCCTGGAAATAGGCAAGGATGCAGCGTGGAAAAACGGGGCAAGTAAGAAAGATGCGGCAAGTAAGAAAGATGCGGCAGAGAAAAAGAATGCAGCCTGGAAGCACGAAACAGAGTTGATAGGCGAGCCAAGGGTTCAGCCTGTGTGTGCCGCCTATCGTGGCGAGCTCTATGTATGGGGCGGCTTCTACGAGAATGGCAAGTCGAGTCTGGTAGCCACATCGGGCTTGTGCTATCATCCTGAGAGCAAGAGCTGGACATCGCTTCCTGCGCCACGCAATGCCAAGGGCGATGAACTCACCCTTACGGGAGCCACAGCCATGCTGGCGGTAAGTCCATCGGGCAATCCCGCCATCGTCTGTGCCGGAGGTGTGAACAAGGAGATATTCTGGGATGCCATCAGCGGAACCTATTCCATGGTGGCGAAGCCTGATTATCTGAAGAAAGATATTTCGTGGTATAAGTTTAATGATAATTTGTTAGTTTATAGTTTAAACACTGGGAAGTGGGAAACTCCATTCCCTGAAAGCCCGCTTCTTGCTAGGGCGGGCGCCCAAGTAGTTATGCGTGGACATACCTTATATTATATAGGTGGAGAACTGAAGCCTGGACTTCGTTCGCCTGGTATTGTAAAGGTAGGTTTACGTTAATAATGATTCGACCTGTATGGTTTCAGTGCCAGGCGAGGCATCTGTCCATACAGGTCTTTTTCTTTACTTTGTACTCTTGTGGCAAAATGAAAGGCGAAAGCACTTATTTGCTTTCATTTTGCATTTTTGTTTTCTTTTTCTTTTATCAAATAGTAAGCAGATAAAAATATAAAGAACAAAAAGTAAGTAATATCATCTTTATTTAAGCAAAAAGTCGTACCTTTGCACTCGAAATCAAACAAAATGTAATTTAAATAATAGGAGAGATTGACATGAAAAAGATTGAAGCAATCATCCGCAAGACAAAGTTCGAGGATGTAAAGGAAGCATTACTTGCCGCCGACATCGAGTGGTTCTCTTACTACGACGTAAGAGGCGAGGGCAAGATGCGACAGGCGCGTATCTATCGTGGTGTCATGTATGATACCAGCAGCATTGAGCGCGTGTTGTTGAACATCGTGGTTCGCGACAAGAACGTGGAGAAAACAATTAATGCCATCCAGGAGGCTGCCCGCACAGGCGAGATTGGTGATGGTCGAATCTTTGTAATTCCTGTAGAGGATACCGTGAGAATCCGCACAGGTGAAAGAGGCGACATCGCACTTTATAATGCCGAGCAGGAGAAATAACGATTGCGGTATGGAAGGAGAGAGAGTAAGTTTTCAGGTAAAAGAACACTTTAAAGTTTTTATGTTATGAGTGTACAGGATTTAGGAATTTCATTAGATACCGTATGGATGCTCTTGGCAGCCATGTTGGTCTTTTTCATGCAGCCGGGATTTGCCCTCTGCGAGGCGGGCTTTACCCGTAGTAAAAACACCGCGAACATCTTGTTTAAGAACTTTGTCGATTTCATGGTCGGTTCCGTTCTCTTCTGGTTCGTAGGTTTCGGATTCATGTTTGGTAGCGATGGTGCCGGATTCATCGGCATGCCTAACTGGGGCGATTTGTCTTTCTATACAAATGCCGCCGGTCTTCCTACAGAGGGTTTCCTGATGTTCGAAACCGTGTTCTGCGCTACTAGTGCTACCATCGTTTCAGGTGCCATGACAGAGCGTACCAAGTTCTCCATGTATTGCATCTATTCATTCTTCATCTCATTGATCATCTACCCTGTAGAGGGTCACTGGACATGGGGTGGCGGTTGGCTCTGCAACGGCGAGGCTGGTTCATTCATGATGAACACCTTCGGTGCTGCCTTCCACGATTTTGCAGGTTCTGCCATCGTTCATAGCGTGGGTGGTGTACTTGCCTTGGTTGGTGCCATCTGCCTGGGTCCTCGCTTGGGTAAGTATCGCAACGGCAAGAGCATGGCTATCCCTGGTCACAACCTGATGGCTGCTGCCCTGGGTGTATTCATCCTCTGGTTCGGCTGGTTCGGTTTCAACCCTGGTTCTCAGCTTGCTGCTTCTGGCGAGGTAAACCGTGTAGCCATCAGCCATGTATTCCTTACCACCAACCTGGCTGCCGTATGTGGCGGTCTCGGCACCATGTTTACATCATGGATCAAGTATGGTAAGCCATCATTCTCATTGACCCTGAACGGTATTCTGGCTGGTTTGGTAGCCATCACCGCAGGTTGCGATTTGGTAAGTCCGTTGGGTTCAGCCATCATCGGTCTTCTGGCAGGTATCATCCTGGTATTCTCTATCGAGTTCATTGATACCAAGCTTCACATCGATGACCCTGTAGGTGCCAGCTCAGTGCATGGTGTATGTGGTATCTTCGGTACCGTGATGACCGGTCTCTTCGCCCTCGATGGCGGTGCCTTCTACGGTGGCGGTTTCGGTTTCTTCGGAGCTCAGTGCTTCGGTATCCTCTGCATCGATCTTTGGGCAGCCGCAACAGGCGTTATCCTCTTCTGGGGAATCAAGAAGATTGCCGGCCTGCGTGTTGACAAGAGAATTGAGGAAGAAGGCCTCGATATCTACGAGCATGGTGAGAGTTGCTACAACTAAAATACCTTTCATATATAAAGAATAGAAGCAGGTGGATTGTTTTCCACCGCTTCTTATTATAAACCCGAAAATAAGAGAGATTATGAAGAAAATTACAGATATGAAGAAGATTTCAGGTATGAAGAAGATGGGTGTCCTGGCACTCGGTTTGATGGCTTTCGCTCCTGCTGCCATGGCGCAGGACAAGGTTGAGACATCTATTGGCGCTGACATCGTGAGCCAGTACTACTGGCGTGGTCAGGATTTGGGAGCCGTCTCCCTGCAGCCTACCTTGGGCATCGGATACAAGGGATTATCCCTCACAGCCTGGGGAAGCGTAGGACTTTCTCAGCCAGAAGATACCAAGGAGTTCGACCTTACCCTGGCATACGAGACGGGCGGTTTCCATATCGGCGTAACCGACTACTGGTTCAATTCTCCTAACGAGAAATATTTCGCCTACAAGGCACACGAAACCTCGCATGTCTTCGAGGCGAACGTAGGTTACGATTTTGGTCCTGTAGCATTAAACTGGTACACCAACTTTGCTGGCAATGATGGAGTGAACAAGGATGGCGACCGTGCCTATTCATCTTATCTTGAGGCTACCGCTCCATTCAAGCTGGGCGGTTGCGACTGGGAGGCGAGCGTGGGTGCCGTACCATTCGCCACATCCTTCTATGGTGATGCCAACGGATTTGCCGTAACCCATGTAGCAGTGAAAGCCACCAAGGATTTGAAGATTACCGATTCCTTCAGTGTTCCGGTCTTCGCCCAGGTAGCAGCCAATCCAAGCACCGAGAAGGCGTATCTGGTAGTAGGATTCACCTTGCAGCCTTAAAAGCTATGCTTTGTATTTAGCATAAGTCATTTTTTAGTCATTATATGATGCCGACAGTTCAGAATCATGAGCTGTCGGCATTTTTTCGACCTGTCCTCCCGCCAGGTCTTTCCCACCTCTTCTTCTTTTTTCTGGAACGCAAGCCCGCCAGGCGTTCCGGCGGATTTGAAATCCGCCGTCAAAAAATGTTCGACCTATTAAAACCAGGGGATTTGTAATCCCACCCCCTCCATCCTCTAAAATCCTCCATTTCCTGAAAGCCAAAGGAAAAAAGCAAAAAAATCCCGTTTTTTCTTTTTGTTTCAAAATAAAAGTTGTACTTTTGCAAACGTACCCACACAATAGATATCAAGTGGAAAAAAGAATCTGGGCTTATGCCAAAAAACAAGAACAATATGGAAAATTTATATTTACTTCAGTTTGCCTGTTTCCTCTTCATGCTCTTCAATGTCCTCGTCCTAGGCATTACACGTCTGCACATGAAGTGGCTGAACCGACGATATGAACAGTCACGATGGCTGATATTGACAGCCTTGGTCATACTGGCCATGCAATATCTGACGCAGATGCTCCTGGGCATTCGGGCGAAAGACGATGCCATGGGTGCCGTTTGCAACATGCTGGTCTATCCCCCCTGCTTCTCGCTCATTGCTATAAGCATTTACAATATTGAGGCTACTCATGCCAACCGCCGAAGGATGAACATCGTTTGCGCCAGCATCTATGCCGCCATATTGTCAGCCTTCAGCATAGGTTATAGTCAGAGCGGAAGTTTCCATATCGGCAACTGGCTCTATGCGATGAACGTCCTCTTCGCCTTCAACGTAGCCTATTGCATCTATATGGTAGTAGTGGAAATAAGAAAGCGCAAGCAGATGCTGGAGGAGATGGCAGGCTACGATATCCTGCCTTTTGTGCGATATGCCCGAGCCAGCGTATTCCTCCTTTTTCTGCCGGCGTTGACCATTCCTTTTGCCGTTCTTTTTACCAAATCTTTATATATTGTGGGCCCCTTGGGGCTGTTTGCGGTCCTTTTCTTCATACTCAGTTTTGTAGCTTTGGGTTATAATTACGTGCCTGCCGAAGGAATTTTAAATAAGGAGGAAGAAGAGGCGGCTGCTATAAAGAGCAGACGGATGGAAGATAGTCTGATGAAAGATAGCCGGATGGAAGATAGCCGGATGAAAGATAGTCTGATGAAAGATAGTCTGATGAAAGATAGTCTGATGAAAGATAGCCAGCTGGAAAGCGAAGAAGACGCTATAGATATTTCTGAGCGGCAGGAAGTCATCCGCCAGAAGCTGGAAGCCTGGTGTGCTGCCAGGGGTTACAGGGATACATCGTTGAATATGGTAACCCTGGCACGTTCGCTGGATATTAGCAAAACCGAGTTGTCCAGCTATCTCTCATCCTGTCTCAATACCACCTTCCGCATCTGGCTTGCCGAGGTTCGTTTTGAGGCAGCCAAGAAGATGATGTTGGAATGTCCCGACTTCGGCAATGACATCATTTCTGCAGAATGCGGCTTCTCCTCGCGTACCCATCTCTATCGTTTGTTCAAAGAGAAGGAAGGCTGTTCGCCTACTGCTTGGAGGGCAAAAAAAAGTTAAAATACACGTCATAGGTGTCTCCTTCCCCCCGAAGGAGACACCTATTTGGTATGAAGGAGACACAAAACTAGGGGAATGCGACACCTTTTTTGAAAAAAAAACACTATATTTGCAGTCCGATAAAACTCAGTAATTATATAATCGTTAAACAAAATATAGTTTTTATGAATCATTTTACCAATCAATCCAATGGGTCGTACCGCGGCCATTCTTTGATGGGCAGAGCCATGCTCCGAAGGTTCGCTCTGTTCCCAATGATGTTGCTTATGTTGTTGTTTCTGCCTGCCGGCATGGTGGCGCAGAAGGCAGCTTCCAGTTCTAAGTACATAGCAACGTATGATCCCGAAAGCGCAACCTTGACTTTCGAGAAATATGAGGGTGAAAGCCTTCCAAGCAATAGTGCTTGGGTGAAAGATGGTATGCAGGTGGGTAATAAGCAGTTTGTGCTTCATATTGCTGGTATCAAGCACGTTGTTCTCGATGAGAGTTTCGAAACATTCTCACCAACAACGTTAAACAATTTCTTGGCAAACCTTACTAAGTTGGAAACAATTACAGGTCTGGAATATTTGAATACAGAGAATGTGACGGATATGAGTTCTCTGTTCTATGGTTGCGGAAAGCTCACCTCGCTCGATCTCTCTCATTTCAATACCGCGAATGTAACAAACATGAGCAGTATGTTTAAAGGTTGCACAGGTCTCACCTCGCTTGATGTTACTAATTTCAATACCGCTAATGTGACGGATATGAGCTATATGTTCTTTGGCTGCAGAAGGTTGAAGGAAATTTACGTATCAGACAAGTTTGTCACTAATTCTGTGCAATCCAGCGTTGAGATGTTTTTGGGGTGTAGCTCTCTCTCCGGCGACATAGATTGGACATCAGATAAAGCAACCGATAAAACCTATGCCAAGACAGGTGGCGGATACTTCCGTGACAAGGCTTATGATAACCGCCCTTTTGTGAAATTTGCTGACGGCACGCTGACTTTCCGTTGTGGATACAAGAAGATTTTTGGCGATAAAGAGTATGCACTCAATAGTGGCGAGAATTCGCCTGCATGGAAAGCGAAAAGTGGTAATATTACTCAAGTTGTATTCGATGCCTCGTTTGCCAATGCAAGACCAACGACTTGTTATGCGTGGTTCCAAGATTTCCAAAGTCTGAAGCAAATAGAAGGCATAGAGAATCTTAATACCGAGAATGTGACAAATATGGCTTATATGTTTAGAGGTTGCAGAAAACTCGCAGAACTCGACGTCACTCATTTCAATACCGCGAATGTAACAAGCATGAGCAATATGTTTTGTGATTGCTCAAATCTCACCTCGCTTGATGTTACTCATTTCAATACCGAGAACGTAAAGGATATGAGCAGAATGTTTTACTTTTGCTCAAATCTCACCTCGCTTGATGTTACTCATTTCAATACCGCGAACGTGAAGAATATGAGCAATATGTTTCTTTTTTGCGTAGAACTCACCTCGCTTGATGTTACTCATTTCAATACCGCGAATGTGACGGATATGAGCGATATGTTCCATGACTGCAAAAGTCTCGCAGAACTCGACCTCACTCATTTCAATACTGCGAATGTGAGGAATATGAAAGATATGTTCTTGTACTGCCAAACTCTTACAACCATCTACGTTAGCGATGAGTTTGTAATAACCAATATAACCAAAAAAGATGAAAACTTATTCTATGGTTGCTTTAAACTCAAAGGAGCTATAGATTTTGACGAGTACAAGACCAACTCCAGTTTCGCCAATTACAAGACTGGCTACTTCACCAAGCTGGTAGGCAAAAATGGCGATGAGAAGATAGGAGCAGCGGGAAATACTCTTGCTACGGATAATCTCGTTCTTGAAGATAGCAAGGACTTCGTGGCTTACGAGCCATTCGCAGCCAAGGCTGCATCTTATAGCCGCACTGTAGAAGGTACTACCTGGGCTACGCTCTGCCTGCCATTCGAGGTATCACTGCAGAATCAGAACTTCCGTGCCTTCAAACTCCTCTCGGCTGATGATGCTGCTGAAACTGTAGAACTCGAAGAGATAAAGACAAGCATTGCTGCTGGTACTCCTGTTATCATCAAGATGAACGATGGAGCAACACAGCTCAACTTCACTGTAGCCAACAAGGAGATTGCAAATGAAGTAAAGACTGCAGAAACAGCTAATGGCAACTATCAGCTCCAGGGACTCTATACCCAGAAGGTGTTCAGCAAGGATACTGACAACAACTGCTACATCGTGAAGGGCGAAAAGCTGATGAACCCAGCCAAGCTGTTGGAGAAAACAACAACAGAGTCTGTGGGCAGCAAGCCTTTCCGTGCTTACATGGTAGATAACTCATCTGCTCCTGTAGCTGGTGCCAGAATGTTCAGCATCCGCATTGGCGATGGCACCACAGCCATCAAGCAGCTTGAAGCAGATGCAGCAGATACAGCAGATAGCAAGGCGGAATACTACGACCTCCAGGGACATCGCCTCCAGGATCTGCAGAAGGGCGTGAATATCGTGAAGCGTGGTGGCAAGACCATGAAGGTTGTCATCAAGTAATAAAAGTAGTAATAAGAATAGTAATAAAAGTAGTAATAAAAAATATAAATAAAAATAGATATGAGAAAGAAGAATTATATCAAGCCTGAGGCACTGGTGGTGCCAACAGAGGCATCTGTTATCCTCGCCGGCTCTACCTGTATCCAGAAGGCGGAAGAAGCGGATTATACAGACGAAAAAGTAAGTGATTTCTGGGATAGTGAGGACAGTAAGAGTATTTGGGCAGACTAGCACCAGAATCTCTATCGTAGTCCCCGACAGGCGGCACCTTTGCTGCCTGTATTTATTTAATAGTTAAATAAAAATAGTTTTTATGAATCATTTTACCAATCAATCCAATGGGTCGCAAGCCGCCCGTATGTACAATGGGGGGGCGATAATCCGTAGATTCGCGCTGTTCCCATTGATGTTGCTCATGTTGTTGCTTCTGCCAGCCCGCATGGCGGCGCAGGCGGAAGCTTCCAGTTCTAAGTATATAGCAACGTATGAATCCTCTACCCAAACCTTGACTTTCAAGAAATTTGTGGGTGAAACCCTTCCTGAAAATAGTGCTTGGGTTGAAGATAAACAGACGGTGTCTGATATCAATAATAATTTAGGGAATGACACTATCAAGCACATTGTTTTCGATAAGAGCTTTAGCACATACACTCCTACATCGTTGTACGGTTTCTTTGAGAATCCCACAAGTCTGGAAACAATTACAGGCCTGGAATATCTGAATACAGAGAAGGTGACGAATATGAGCCGTATGTTCTATAGATGCGCATCTCTCACCTCGCTAGATGTTACTCATTTCAATACTGCGAATGTGACGGATATGAACTGTATGTTCAGTGAATGCTGGTCTCTCACCTCGCTAGATGTTACTCATTTCAATACTGAGAAGGTGACGAATATGAGTCATATGTTCAATTACTGCTTCTCTCTCACCTCGCTAGATGTTTCTAATTTCAATACCGCGAAGGTGACGAATATGAGTCAGATGTTCTTTAACTGTCTTAATCTCACCACCATCTACGCTAGCAGTAAGTTTGTAACAACCCTGGTATCTGAGAGTAGCAATATGTTCGGCCTTTGTAGAAAACTCAAAGGCGAAGAAGAATGGACAAAAGACAAGGCTGCCGACAAGACCTATGCCAAGATAGAAGGTGGATATTTCAGCACCATGGTAAGATGCCCTTGTGTGAAATATGCTGACGGCACACTGACCTTTTATAATAGCTTCAAGGATGCTTTGGGAGAAAATGAGTATGAACTCAATAGTGGTGCAAATCCACCTAGATGGAAGAAGCACAATAATGAGATTACCAAGGTTGTATTCGAGACTTCATTTGCTAGTGCAAAACCAAAGAGTTGTTATCAGTGGTTCTATGGGTGCCAAAACCTGAAGCAAATAGAAGGCATAAAGAATCTTAATACCGAGATGGTTACGAATATGGCATATATGTTTTGTCAATGCACAAAACTCTCCTCGCTAGACGTCTCAGGTTTCAATACCGAGATGGTTACGAATATGGCATATATGTTTTATTATTGCTATAATCTCTCCTCGCTAGACGTCTCAGGTTTCAATACCGAGAAGGTGAGGGATATGACCGGAATGTTCCATAACTGCCAAAATCTCACCTTGCTCGACGTCACCAAGTTCAATACTGCTAATGTGAAGAGTATGGAGAAGATGTTTTACTGCTGCCAAAATTTCACCTCGCTCGACGTCACAAATTTCAATACTGCGAATGTGACGAATATGAAAGGAATGTTCGGAAAATGCGACGCTCTCCTCTCGCTCGATGTCACAAATTTCAATACCAAGAATGTGACAAACATGAAGGAAATGTTCCAAAACTGCATCGCTCTCAAAACCATCTATGTTGGCGATAAGTTTGTTACAGACAAGGTAACTGATGGTTCAGACATGTTCTTAGGTTGCACAAAACTCAAAGGGGCAACAACTGAATATAGCAAGGACAAGACTGCCCACATCTTCGCCAACTACAAGACTGGCTACTTCACCAAGCTGGTAGGCAAGAATGGTGATGAGAAGATAGGAGCAACGGGAGAAACTCTTACAGCGGATACACTCACTCTTGCCGACGACAAGGACTTCGTGGCTTACGAGCCATTCGCAGCCAAGGCTGCATCTTATAGCCGCCCTGTTAAGAAAGGCACTACCTGGGCAACGCTCTGCCTGCCATTCGGGGTATCGCTCGCAAATCAGAACTTCCGTGCCTTCAAGCTCCTCTCGGCTGATGAGGGTACTGAGACCGTAGAACTCGAAGAGATAGAGACAAGCATCGCTGCCGGAACTCCTGTTATCATCAAGATGAAGGATGGAGCAACAAAGCTCAACTTCACTGTAGCCAACAAGGAGATTGCAAATGAAGTAAAGACTGCAGAAACAGCTAATGGCAACTATCAGCTCCAGGGACTCTATACCCAGAAGGTGTTCAGCAAGGATACTGACAACAACTGCTACATCGTGAAGGGCGAAAAGCTGATGAACCCAGCCAAGCTGTTGGAGAAAACAACAACAGAGTTTGTGGGCAGCAAGCCTTTCCGTGCTTACATGGTAGATAAATCTTCTGCTCCTGTAGCTGGTGCCAGAATGTTCAGCATCCGCATCGGCGATGGCACCACTGCCATCAAGCAGCTTGAAGCAGATGCAGCAGATACAGCAGATGGCAAGGCAGAATACTACGACCTTCAGGGTCATCGCCTCCAGGATCTGCAGAAGGGCGTGAATATCGTGAAGCGTGGTGGCAAGACCATGAAGGTTGTCATCAAGTAAGGTTGTCATCCTCCTCCAGGCAACACCTTGGCAGCCTGATGGGTAAAATAAAAAAGCCCCCGATGTGTATGGCACCGGGGGCTTTTTCCGTTTCAAGGGAGATGATTTGTGGATAGAGAAAAAATCTCCAGACTGCAAAATGTCAAAGAACGAATGTATGTTAAACTTTTAAACGAAATAACTTTTTTAAGTGGACTCAACATTTTATTAAGGAGCAAAAGTCGCTAATAGGCTTTTCTAAACCTATCTTGCAACTCCTTGATTCGCTCTAAAAGTTTTTCGAAAGATAAAGTCTGACCATAGATAAAGTGGTTACACATCTCTGCATAATCACCTTCCCAATCCTTCATCAACTCTTGCCTAGGAACGAAATCAATCTCACTAGGCATCAACTTAGAATAATCTACATACCCAACAGCATAGTATATGGAACGATGCTTAACTATACGCTCATACAAATCAATATCCTGCAGGGCTTGTTTGCCAAATCCTGTATCCATCAAGCGTTCGAGATCATAAAGATGTCTAGACATTCGGACATGACGAGGAGTCTGTTTCTGAAACTCCTCGCATAGCAGGAATGCCTTCTCTAGGAATGTTCGAGTAGGCACAACTGTTCTGACCGTAGCTGTAGCCGCCGCATCTTCTCCAGGGAAAGTCTGCTCAATATATGATGAAATCAAACGGTCTTCCGTAGGTTCATTCATAGACAAGCAACTAATCTCTATCTTAACTCTTGGCGGAATATACTCTATCGTATGACCAAGCATAGACTCATAATGAACGAGAATGACAGACGGATCCTTATCACTTGCAACGGGACTTGCCTTACCATCCTCATCAATTTCCTCTACTACATTTTCTATATGGTATCCTTCCACACCAAGTTTCTTTAGATTTTCATCCAACTCTGCTGAAACTGTATCAAGAAAATACCTACGTGCCTTCTTGCGAAGTTTTTCACGCTGATTCTTTGTCGTCTTCTCTATACCGAAGAATTCATGGCTTACAGATAAGTCTATATCCTCACTGAATCTTTCTATCAAATTCCATCCTTTACTGAGACTTGTACCTCCCTTAAAGATGAGTTGATCTGCACATGAACATTTGAAAAGAGCGTTGAGCACCACAGTTACCCACCAGTCCTTTTCAATTGCAACCTGATTAATACGAAACTTCTCTTCCGCACGTTGCAACATTGCTATTCGTTCATCTATTGTGTGATTTAACCAAAGTGTCATAATGCTCGTTTTTATCTATTATATCAGTTATCAGCTTTCTCATCCATACTGGCATGAGAGTAAGGTCTTGTACAAACAAGTCTTTATGTTCCTCTTCATTGACCAATTTTCTTATGGTAGAGAGTTCTTGATTACCTACATTCTTTTGTCCTAATGTTCTAAGAGCTTGCACAAGTAGCGCTGCCAACACTGTCTGAAAAGCAAAGTTCTTTGGAACACTTCTTTTCAACACTATAGTCCGATTACCAAGAGTCAAGACTCTTCCACTTCCCGATGTCAGATAAGTATATTTTGTAGGCACCTGTGTTGAGAGTCCAAGTTTGTTGAGCGCTGTAACTCCTGAAGGTTGTATTTGTACCTTATCTCGCTGGGCTATAGCCATCACCATTTCATCTATTGATGGATAGACTATCCCAAATCGGGTATTCTTAGGGCGAAGATAAACCCCATTAGCTAATCGAACTATATTTCCCTTTTTTTCTTCTACAGAAAGTGCACGACTCACCACCTTCTCATTATCATTGATGTCTGAGAAGTCTGAGATGAAGAGAATCTGCCCTTCATTTGTCTCGTATATGCGTTTTGCTATCTCTGCCATGTCGTTTCCTTTCTTTAATGGTGCAAAAATACAAAAAATCAGCGATATGCGTAACATGCCACTGATTGAATTAACTTTTTTTATGTAGAAAACTTTGCAAACATTTTCTACAATCACTTATTTTTATCTATATGAGCTCTTATTCTCCACTTTTAGCTTTGCCTTGTGGTTTCAGTCCAGCACGAGCCATCAGTGCATTGAATTCTTCATCAGACATTCGCCCTGTTTCGTGAAGACTCTGAACATACAGATAGGTGATTTGACTGAACACCATTTGCATGTCATTGTAGCACATACCGATGAAGTCACTATCAAACAGCTTGAGATCCGTCTCCTGACCATCCTTCTTTGCCTTCATGTTTACACCGAACTGTCCGCCAGGCAGCACCTTTACAGCCTGATGGGTAAAATAAAAAAGCCTCCGATGCGTATAGCACCGGGGGCTTTTTCCGTTTTCTTCTTTGTACTTCTTTATTCTTCTTCTTTCTTCTTCTTTATACTTCCTTCCAATCCACCAATCCCTTTCCCATATCATCCAGTTCTATGGCAAGGGCGATTACTTTTTTCTTATCAGCCTTGAATGGCTCGGCATACTGCTTGGCTTTCATCTGCTCCGTGGCTGCATCAACACCGCCGTTGTTGCTCAGTTTCAATTCAAGCACATAGATAAAATTAGTGGTTTCTACCACCATATCAATCCTGCCCGTGGCTATCATCTTCTCCACTTCCACCCGGCAGCCGATGGCATTGAAGATGGTGCTCAGAATCAGGCGGTAGCGCTCCTCCATATTCATGCTGGCAAGCTTCTTGTTGCTGTAGGGTACATCCGCAATAAGTGCCTTCAGGCATTTCATGGCTTCGGGAAGATTGCCAAGTTGAAGGGCTAGAAACAAACCTGACTGGGTAGATTGGATGTCACCATTGTTTCGCATCGTAAGCGCTGGCAACACAGTTTCGTAAAGTGCCTGTCTTACCTCAGAATTAGGGAATCCCAGAATATAAACTCCCATCTGGTAATCCTTTATCGTAAGATAACCCGACTGGTAGAGGAACAATTCTGCTCCGCCGCCTGTAACATCCGATGTCTCTATAGTTTGCCGAAGAATGGTACATGGGTCAAATTCCCGTAGTTTAAGTTCCATGTCATCCACAAACTTAGGCAACAGCGAGGTGGCACCCGATGAAGCCCAGTAGTTCTTCAAATCAGAATCTGCCAATGCATTGATGAGACTGAACGGATTGAAGACATCCACCATGTTACGGCGGCTGAAGTGATAGCCGTCATAATATGCCGTCAGTTGTGCTACAGCTTCATCGAATGTCCAGTCTTCGTATTCTGCCAACTTGTTGATTTCCGGCTTGAAATCACGTAAAACTTCTTCTTTTGTAATACCGCAGATGGCTGCATATTCCGGCTCGAAACTGATGTTGCTCAGATTGTTGAGCACTGAGAAGAGAGATATCTGCGTAAACTTGGTGATGCCGGTGATGAAGACAAACTTCTCGTATTTGTCGTCTGCTTTGAGAATGGCAAACACCTCTCTATAGATAGAGGTGCATGCTTCGTGCTGCGGAGTTTTCCAGGAATGCTGCAATGGAGAGTCGTATTCATCGATGAGGATGGCCACCTGCAGTCCTGTTTGCTCATATGCAGTTTGGATGATGGCATCAAAGCGGTCGGCAAGCTTGGCGGTTGGTTTAGGAGTAATGCCATATTCCTGCTCTAATCTGTCGAAACTGATGTCGAGATAAGAACGCAATGTTTCCGGTTCTGCACCCGCACGGCTCATATCCAGCCTGATGACAGGTCGCTTCACCCATTCCGTCTCCATCTGCATGATCTTCAGCCCCTCGAAGAGTTCCTTCTTTCCCATGAAGTAGGCTTCGAGCGTATCTACCAGCACCGATTTACCAAAGCGGCGTGGGCGGCTCAGGTAATTATACGTTTTATTTCTGTTGGCAAGTTGCCAGATGATATCTGTCTTGTCAACGTAAAGGTATCCACCCTTTCTGATTTTCTCAAAAGACTGGATGCCTACAGGCAATATTCTATCGTTTGTCTCTACCATAATTCCTAATCTTTGGTTTCCATTTGCAAATTTACGATTATTTTCCCAAACCGCCATGCTTTTTCCCGATTTTTCTTGCTGGTTTCAAAATAAAAGTTTATCTTTGCAGCAGACAAATTTTAAAAAGGAGGTCGTGATGCCAAAGATATTTGAATACTTCGGATTTATTTTTCTATTCTATTCGAATGAGCATGAGCCTATACACTAAAATTACAAAGAAAATATGAACTTAAGTATTGTTTCTGCAAAATATGTGGCGCCATTAAAAGTTGAATTGCACTTTAATGATGACACCGTTAAGACGATAGATGTTGGTGCTTTTATCAAGAAACATCCACATCCGCAATATAACTCTTACTTGAATGAAAACAAATTCAAAAAGTTCAAGATAGAGTTTGGTAATATCGTTTGGGGAAAGAATTGGGATTTGATATTTCCAATAGATAAGTTATATTCTGGCGTTTGCTGCTGAAAGAGCAGATACGCGAGATAGAGTATCTCTTTCGTTTTTCAAGAATACAAGTCCGCTAGGCATCCCGCCGGATTGCAATCCGGCGGGATGCCTAGCGGGGAATTACACCTTTTTACGATTATTTTCCGTAATTTCTGGGATAGTAAGGACAGTAAGAGTATTTGGGCAGACTAGCACTAGAATCTCTATCGTAGTCCCCGACAGACAGCACCTTTGCTGCCTGATTTATAAAATAAAAAAGCCCCCGATGCGTATGGCACCGGGGGCTTTTTCCGTTTTCTATGTGTCACTGTGATAGGTGGGTTCAAGAACTACCACCATATTTTTTCGAAACTTTTCTCCTGTTTTCTTTGCATTTTCAAAATAAAAGCTTATCTTTGCAGGCAAATAGAAGTAGAACTTTTAAATGGATAAATAATGGCTTTAAAAATTAAAACTCGTGAAGAAGCAATTGCTGTATTACGAGACATGGCTAAACGTAAAAGAGAAATGGAGGCAAAGGCTCAAATAGACTTTGCTAAAGCACGTAAGGAGGCTGCAAACTGCTATGCAAGCCTTTAACTTAACGCGCCTCAATTTTCATTCTCCTTATAAGGTCTGGATAGATAATGGCTCATATAAGTTCTTGACAGATTATGGTGTTCAGTATCGAATAGAATTTGTTGAAAATAATAATATCTGGGAGGATGAAAAAGCGTATGAATTCGGTATTCTCAATGAAAACAAGAAGAATTCTCCTAACGATTCTAAAGTAAAAGAGACTGTACAAAGTATTATTGAAGAGTTCTTTCTCACGAATCCGGACATTCTTTTATATCAATGTGAAACGGGTGATAGCAGACAGGCTATGCGAGCTCGTCTTTTTACCAGATGGTTTAACGAATTCGATAAACGAGATCGATTTTGTGTCAAGGTTTCTATTCTTAGAGATGAAGAAGTTGACAATTACATAGCTATTATAGTTCAAAAGAGTAATCCTAAGTTGAATGACATTCTTCGAGATTTTGATGAGTTTATCGGTTTCTTTGATACAAAGCCCGAATAAAAGCGGTAAGTGAGATACAGACAAACTGAGTCTCTATCGTACCTCCCGCCAGGCAGCACCTTTGCTGCCTGATGTATAAAATAAAAAAGCCCCCGATGCTATACGCACCGAGGGCTTTTTCCGTTTTCTTCTTTCATTTTCCTGCCATTAAATTCCGCAGCAGCTTGTAACGCCCAGCGTGGTGGCAATGGCTGTAAGAATAGAAATGGCAATCTGAATCAATGTTTTCCAAGTTTCTTTCGTCATAGTTTCTTAGTGTTTCGTGTTTAATTCTTAGTGATGTGATAGGGGTGAGGGAGAGAGTAGAGTTGCCCCCGGAGGGGCTAACTCTACAAATTTACATGACCATTGTCGCTACCGCTGCCTTCCGAACCGCCCGTGTCGGTATTGCCACTGTCGGTATTACCCTGGTCTGTATTGCCGGAGCCAGGCTGGTTGGTGCCTCCTGAAGCACCTCCAGGGTTGCTGGCGCCGCCGTTATCTCCGCCGCCATCGCCATCGCCAGCATCAGCAGCATCAAATCCCTTGGCATCGATGCTCTCAATCTTACACTTCTTTCTGAGCTCCGAGTTGCTCCAGTTTTTCGTGTTTCGTACAATCAGATGCACGCCCTCCACGCTGGCAGCAGAGACCTTGTCTCTAGACTCCTCGCCTCTTGAAGTCATGCCGATGCTGAACAGACCGAGGTCGGAGAGGCGAACGCTCTTGCCGTCGAGAATCAGCTCCTGCAGATGGTCGAGGGCATCCATCAACACGCCGTGTACGCAGCCACGAGAGTAAGGGGAGCCATGCTCGGAGATGTGAGTAACGAACGATTCGAAGTCCATCTCACGGTCGCTAACGGCAGTAGCATACCAGAGTTTCTTACCTGCATTCTCTCCGTTCTGTGGAGTGCGCTGTACCTTGCGATACTTCAATGTGCCTTTAGAATTTGCCATAATCTTCTAGTTTTTTAGAGTTAATAAAACGGGTTAATAAAATGAATTGAATGTGGTTCAGATGATTGATGATTGATCAAGTGATTTGAAGAAAAGTAATCCGGTGTATCTGAATCACGGTGCAAAGGTACGGCTTTTTTTTGAAACCACCAAATTTTGGCCTGTGATAAGGCTCGATTTTCAGCAGGTCCAAGCCCCGTTTTTAGTTAAAAAAGCTAACTCATAGTTTAGCACTTGGCAACTCATAGTTTTCCGCCCCGCAACTCATAGTTTTGGGGTCTCGTATTCAGTTATTCAGTTATTCAGTTTTTTTCGGCCTATTACCCTTTGTGGTAGAAAAAATAAAGTTTATTAACTAATATATAGTATATATAATATATATAATAATATAATTTACATTTTATATATTTTTCTACCCCCGAGTTTTCTGAGGGGTATCTGTGCACTATTCCAAAAAAAAACTGAATAACTGATTACTGAATACGGAACATGGGATGATGGAAGGTAAAATCAATATAAAAATTAGGGGAAAAATGAGTATAAAAATAGTACGAAATGGAATCTGAACCCCAATGCTTGAATGCATAGACAAAGTATAAAAACATTTAATTGTGAAGAAAAGTGTCCAGTTCTATATACCAATATTGAATTCTGTATAAAAATACTGAATTTATGCATTTTAACGGGTAAAATATAGAAAACTGAAAAATTTTCGCTAAAAGTTATGGCGGTTTCATTTTTTTTCCTTACTTTTGTAGCCATGAAACACAGATCCTATGGTTTCGCTCCAATAAAGAGGAATTAATGCTTTTGTGCGGATAGATTATTAAGTTGAACTCTTAAAAGCTAATGACCATGGAACATGAATTAATCCCGATTCCTTCTCGGTATAGATTTCTTCTCCATCTGTTGGCTGGTATGTGTATTGGCATACTTGCTAATTGTAGTGATAGTAATCTAGACCTATATTCTATCCAGATCTTCCTGGGAGATATAAATAGGCTCGTCTTCAATAATTTTTTTGATGAGGAAATGAAAAAAGTCGATGAAATTGTATTAAATCAATCCAATAATCGAAGAAACAATCAAAACAATAAGCATATGGAAATTAAAATTAAAAAATGTAATGATGTGAGGAATTATGATATCCATGATTGCGGTGATGTGTATATCAGCACCGATGGGGTAAAGGTGGAGAAGAAGAAAGATTCTGATAGAGTTGTGTTATCTGAAATGGAGTTGTATGCAGCTTCAGAAGTTAAGCAGTATGCTGCACCTGAAGTTAAGCAGTATGCTGCACCTGATGGCATGTCTGAGCCTGGTGGTATGCATCATGCAGCCCCCACTGGTGAGATTAAGAATCCTGGGAATCTTCCAAAAGAGATGACGGTAGAAGTCTTCGCTCAAGCCGTAGTAATGCTCATGGGGAAGAAGGATGAGCATGGGAAGCCTATCGTGAGATACCAGAAGCAATGGATTGGTATTTTCAGAGCCGCGGTTGATATCGGCTTGGTGGGGAATACCGACTACGAGGGCTTCTGCCACATGATGAATGAGGTGCGCCCAGAGGGGTATCCCGTGGTTCTGTGCAAGAATGATATCAAGAAGATAAGTAACTCTTCATGTTACTTCAAACCCTTTAAACAGTGGAGCTTCGAGCCGATGGGAAACGAAACGGTGCGACCGTTTATGGAAATGAAAAAAGTGGTTGCCTCTCTGTTTGAAATCCTGAATATAGAGCTATGAAAGGAACGTTTGAGTTCTGAAAAACTGAACTGTGAAAGGAATGTTTGAGTTCTGAAAAACTGAACTGTGAAAGGAACTTTGGAACCTTGAAAGGAACTCGGGAACCCGTGCAGGAACCCGGCGGTTCTTTGCTTGGATAATATTTTTTATTGCCGTATCTTTGCCTCGCAATCAGATGATAAAAGTCTGGTTGCGAGGCTTTTCTGTATCTGGAAATCGAAAACTGATTCTAGCGTATGGAATTTGGCGAATAGTCGCAGCCTCAATAATTTAATATAAGGAGTTTTTGCATGAGTGAACAGAAACAAGTAATGGCTCTGAACCCCGCACGCAAGGGAAACATGGGGAGGATCAATTCCCTGCAGTCCCTGGCGGTGTACGACCGGCTGATAGCCCAGCCGTGGCTGAAAGGGGTGGTGGAGCAGATTCGTGGCGAAAAGCCGATGGCGGGCGTGGATGCTGCCAACCTGAAGGCGGCAGCGAAGGCAAGGGAGGAACTGAAGAAGCAGTTGCCCTTCAGAGCCATCCACTATGCCCGCTTCAGGAACAACCACCGCTCGCAGGGGGATGCCGACCCCGAGAGCTTCCTGTTTCAAACCACGGTAGATGTGGATGATGCGGAGTATGTGGAGCAGGCGCTGGAAAAGGCTCGCGAACTGAACTGCAGCGACACCATCTGGAAAGGCAAGCTGCTGCATCTGGAGTATTCGGCCAGAAAGAAACTGCACATCGACATCCGCATGCCGGTGGGGATGACCATCGAGGAGACTCAGCGTGCCTATTGCGAGGCATCGGGGATTCCGTATGACAAGAGCTGCATCACGCCCGAGAGAATCATCTTTATCACGGATAAGGATTCCGAGATTTACCGTTCTAAGGAGTGGTATGCCGTGCTGCCAGCAGAGGAGATTTCGTTGAGAAGAGAGGCTTTCGTGAAGAGGGGGCTGACGATTGACGGAAGAGGAAAGGCTATGGCTGGTTACAGCTTGCTTGCCGGGGATTGCAAATCCCCGGAGCGCCTGGCGGATACGGCTGGGAGTGAGCACCTGGCGGATACGGCTGGGAGTGAGCACCTGGCGGATTCAAATCTCCCAGTTCAGAATGCTAATCATAAAGTTCAAAGTTCAAATCTCAAAGTTCAAAGTAAAGACTATGTTCAAGACAATCGATTTTCGGGCACTAACGGCGATAACGCTGTTTATGCTGGCACTGCTATTCAGCCTGCCCAACCTGGTGATAGCCATCGTGTTAATGATTCTCATCTCGGCACTGCTGGAGATAATCAGAATGCTGGCGGAGTGGCAACCCAAGAAGCTAGTGAGAAGAATCTCATAGCCTTCGAACTCTTCAAGGAGGCTGCCGGACTGAAGGGTATGGAGATTGATACCGTAGGCTCACGCCACTCCTCCCTGCTCGCCATCATGAGCGCCGGAGCATCACGTGTGATGGGGGAAGACGAACTGATGAGAGTGGTGGCTAAGAAGATGCCGAGCTACTACGAGGAGCGTGACTGCCATCAGCTGATTCATGATTTCTATGCCAAATATGGCGACAGTTCGAAGCCGTTCTCACGTGATGTGATGCGCATCAATGCCACGGCTGAGAAGCAGGCTGCTTATAGCTTGCTTGCCGGGGATTACAAATCCCCGGAGCGCCTAACGGGGGCTGTGGGCCTGATGGGGGACCATTCGGAGCATCTGGCGGAGTCAAATACTAATCATAAAGTTCAAAGTTCAAACCTCAATGTTCAAAGTTTCCAAAATGTTCAAAGTTTCCAAAATGTTCAAGGTAATGAAGAACGCTATCCCGACCCACCAGCCATGCCCACCAAGCTTCCTAAGCTGGTGGAGCATCTTATCTCCAACACACCGGATGTCTATAAGCCTGCCGTGGCACATGCCATTTTCCCGCCACTTGCCACGCATCTCTGGAACACCCGATTCCGATATATTGATAATGTAGAGCACGAAGCCACTCTTGCCACGGTGTTGCTTGCTTCTACTGGTGCGGGTAAAAGTTGCGTACAGAAACCTATCGAGTATATCATGGAGGATATCAGAAAGAGAGATGCCGAGAACCTGAAGCGTGAGAAGGAGTGGAAGGACGAGGTGACACGAAAGGGCGCCAACAAGGATAAACGCAAGCGACCGGATAACCTCATCATCCAGGAGATTGATGCCGATATGACCAATCCGGCTTTCGTGATGCGTACTGCTGAGGCTCAGGGGCATTTCCTTTACACTTCGCTGAACGAGATTGACCTCTTTGATGCCTTGAAAGGCAACGGTGGACAGCAGTTTCGCATTATGTGTCTCGCTTTTGACCCAAGTAATAAATACGGACAGACTCGCGTAGGTTCGCAGAGTGTTACCGATCGTGTTACCATCCGGTTTAATTGGAATGCATCTTCTACCATCCAGAAGGGACAGCGATATTTCTCTAAGGTGCTCACCGATGGACCTATCTCGAGAATTAATTTCTGTACCATTCCGGAGCGTGAAATAGGCGAAGATATGCCTGTTTACGGCACCTATGATGAGGCTTATCGTGAGGGATTAAAACCTTACATTGAGAACCTTTGCCAGGCCACGGGACTGGTGGAATGTGAGGAGGCTTTTCAGTTGGCGCTGAAGCTGAAGGAGGAGCATGCCGAGTTTTCCCGCCTGAGTCAGGACCGCACTTATGAGAATCTGAGTTTCCGTGCCAATGTGATAGGCTACCTGAAGGCTTGCGTGCTCTATGTGGCGAATGGCTACAGATGGGAGCCTGAGATAGAGGAGTTTATCCGCTGGAGCGAGCAGTATGATCTCTACTGCAAGATGAAGTTCTTTGGCGATGCCATCAAGCGAGCTGAAGGTTTTGACGAGAAGACGAGCAAGCGTGGACCGGCGAGTCTGCTGCAGCAGTTGCCCGATGTGTTTAGTTTTCAGCAGGCTGAGTTCCTTCGTTCGCAGTTGGGCATGAACCGTTCGGGCACCGTATCGATGTTGCGCAACTGGGTTAACCGGAACTATGTGAAGAAGATTCCGCCCCAGGGTGCCAAGGATGACGTAATCAGTATTCAGTTATTCAGTTTTGAAAAGCTTCGCAACCGCAAGGATGGTAAGGTGGTGAATATGTTGAATTCTTAAAGATTTTTGAGTATGGAAATAGTAGTAAAGCGCATAGCGAAACAGATGGGTTATACCATAGGTCATCTTTATTTGTTGACGGACAAGGAGGTGGAGCGCAGTTGGCGTTCGGGGCAGAAATTGGGCGACAAGCGTATTTTTGAGCACTCCTTTGATATGAAGAAATTGGACAAGGAGCATTATTTCTGCGACACCCTGGAGCCTACGTGGCGCAATCTTCTGGGCATCACCCTGAAGCCTGAGGAGGAGAGTGCCCGTTTCAGCAGAATATCGGGCGAGAAGGCTCGCAAGGTTCCGGGCCACACGGCGATTCCCGAGGGTACTTATCCGGTGGTAATCAGTTGGTCGCCGAAGTTCAGAAAGTGGTTGCCGCTGGTGCAGGGTGTTCCCGGTTTTGCGGGCATCCGCATTCATTCCGGCAATTATCCCGATGATACGCAGGGTTGCCTGCTGGTGGGTGAGAACAAGGCAAAGGGTATGGTGCTGAATTCGCGGGCATGGCTCCGCCGCATCATCAATGCCATCACCGCTGCGAGAGAGCGAGAGGAGAGCATCTGGATTACCATCTTGTAATTGATTGAAGTTTCGCAAGTGGTTCAAGTACGGGCTGAAGGCCCAAAAGCTCCTAGCCCAGGGCATCGCCCTGGGTATAATAGCAATCAACAAGGCGCCCTGTAAGGGCAAAAGCTTTGTAAATTGCCTGATTCTTTTGAAGCTTTTGCCCTTACAGGGCGACAAACTTGCGTCCATGATTACCCAGGGCGTTGCCCTGGGCTAGGAGCTTCTGCCCTTTCAGGGCGTGTGGAGCTCATTAGCGAAACTTGAGTAATTGAAGGTTTAGAATTTATTTTTAATTTCTTATTTTTAATCTCTTATTTTTTGTTTTTATGATAAAGAAATCTATTGGTAGAAATGCAAAGGCGAAGTATGAGAAGATGAAGGCAGCAGATGTTGTCGTGTTTGAGAATCCGGAATTCGGTAAGGTTCGTACCTTGACTGATAATCAGGGGGAGCCATGGTTCTGTGGTCAGGATCTCTGCGATGTGCTCGGATATAAGCGCCCGGATCATGCTGTGAATCAGCACGTTGATGAGGTTGACGTCCTGAAATGGTACGTTAACGTTGAGGGCTGTTTACGCAAGGATGGCACACGTTCAAATCCTCGCCGACTGGTGACTTTCGTGAACGAGAGCGGATTCTATGCCCTGCTTTTCAGTTCTAAGTTGCCGGCGGGAAGAAAGTTCAAGCGCTGGGTTACCGCCGAGGTGCTGCCGCAGATTCGCAAGAACGGTTGCTATCAGCTGCAGCAGGATTTAGAAATGAAGGAGAAGCTGATTGGCGAGAAAGAGAAGCTGATAGGCGAGCAGACCCTGGATATTGCTCAGAAGCAGAAGCTGATAGGCGAGAAGGAGCAGGACATTGCTTTGAAGCAGAAGCTGATTGGCGAGCAGGAGCAGGATATTGCTTTGAAGCAGAAGCTGATTGGCGAGCAGGATGTGGAAATCCGACGTTTGAACGATGTGGTGGGTGACCAGGTGGTGCGTCTTGTCAAGGGCAGCGAGAATATCCTCACCCTTGAGCGCCAGGTGGACGATCTCTTGCCGAAAGCACTTTACAGCGACAATGTGCTGGATTCCATCTCCTGTTACACCACCACGCAGGTGGCGAAGGAGTTGGGCATCACTGCCCAGGAACTGAACCGTTCGCTCTGTGCCCTGCACATTCAGTATTACCAGAGCGGTCAGTATATGCTTTATGCCGAGTACGCCCACAGGGGGCTGGCGAAGAGCCGCACGCATTTCAAGTCGTATATGGCGCCTGCAAGTGATGGCAGGAGCGAGAAGGTGGGCAAGGTGAATACCCGCACCTATCTGGTTTGGACGGAGAAGGGCCGCAAGTTTATCCACGACTTAGCCCATCGTTTCTGGGAACTCGCCGAACTGTATGAGGTGAAGAATCTCTAAACCCTTCATCCTGAAACAAGGATTCCGCTAGTCTTTCTTCCGCTAGGCGTTCCGCCGGATTTGAAATCCGGCGTTAAAAAATGTCCTAACCTATTTAGGCTCAGCGGATTTGCAATCCGCTGCAATCAGGAATGCTATTGTTGATTGGGGGATTACAAATCCCCCGGTTTAATAGGTCGAACCTTTTTTTACGGCGGATTTCAAATCCGCCGGGACGCCTGGCGGGGGACTTTCGGGGGATTTTCTCGGGACGCCTGGCGGAGGATTTTCGGGGGATTTTCGGGAGAATTCCGCTTTCAGCAACTTCATCTCCTCTGCCGTCAGCCCCGTCATATCTATGATAGTTGCTTCGTCCATGCCCTTTGCCAGCATCTTTCTGGCAATCTCAAGGCTTCGCTGGTTCATACCTTTCTCCAAGCCTTCAGCTCTTCCTTCTTCCTTACCTTTCTGGTAGCTGTCATCTATGAGGGTTCTTTCAACGCTTACGGAATCCCAGAACTTGTCGTAGGCCCTGAGTTCTGCATCCGAGAAACCGGAAATCTCCAGTTCCTCTACGGCTTTTCCTATTTCCGGGTCATTGAGCAGATCGGCTGGTACTTCCTTCGTATTGGAATTGATTTCCGTCAGGAAACGGAGCCACAATACCATCATGCGCTTGTCGGCAATGGAATGTGGTGTGAACTTAGGGAGTTCTATGAAGGTGAAATGCAAACCTTCGATAACCTTATTGCTGTCCTTATCGTGCACGATGCGGTAGTTGTGGATGAAATCGGGAGTATCATGCGCAAAGATATCATTTATCAGGTTGAGAGAATACACAGGTTGAAGTTCACTGTATTTTCCTCCTTTTTTAGCCTGACTCACATAGAGCTTGGAGGCATTGAACAGTACTCGCTGCTGGAA
>OBRN01000093.1_pt1 | contig 26784 bp, 23 predicted proteins | sample 1475621 | NCBI WGS metagenome assembly OBRN01 (sample SAMEA3360684, study PRJEB22359) | human gut metagenome | biome: ENVO:urban biome; feature: ENVO:human-associated habitat; material: ENVO:feces | place: Bangladesh | collected 2011 | reverse complement strand
GTACATGTCCCACATCTCGTATCGGTTGCCCGGCTTGGCTCTGCGCTCATCCTGGTTGCCCTCCTGCTTCACGTAAGTGCGATAATGCATTCGGTTCCACACCCAGAGCCCCATGTCCTTGGCTATGAGAAGTGCCTTGTCGCAGATTTCCTTATCATCAAAATAGGTGGCTATGTCGATGAGTCCTGCCAGCTGCTTGTGCACGCTGTAGTAAGGTGCCCACACCCAGTCGCTGTTGTTGTAGGCACGATACATCTCTATCAGGGCGCAATGCTGAGCCGGAATGGCGTTGATGTAGCCGTAGCCATACTGCTCAGGATGCTTCTTGTATTCATCAAAGGCAGCCCATGTGCCCTTCATCTCTCTGAGTTCAGCCTCGGGAGCGAAATCTCTCGCCTCCCAGTAGCGGTTCAGATCCTTGTTGAACACGAAGGTTTTCTCCTGGCACTCGCGCAGTTCGTTCACCATGCGGGTGATGTTTTTGCGGAGGATGGCCTTCTGTTCGGGCTTGGTTGCCACGGCGTACGCCTGTGCGATGGCCGACATATAGTGGCCTGAACCATGCCCCTTGAGTTTGGTATCAGGCGAATCCCAGCCGTCGCTTCGGGTGTATCCCTCGGTGCTCAATGCGTAGGAATCCCGATAGTTGTAGAGTTGCTGGCTCACGTCCCAGGAGCAGATTTCACGGATTGCCTCATCGCGGTTGTGGGTGAGTCGGTTGTCGCCGTCGATAGTTACATCGGCGAGCGAGAAGGTGTGCGCCACCTCGTTCAGAGGAATCTGATACCCCTCCTCCACTACCTTTACCTGAGCCTTGATAGGATAGCCGTTGTCGGTGGTTTCATCGCCGATGATGAATCCACCTATCTCATATTGGCTTCCTGCGGGATGCTTCTGCGCATCCGCCTCAGCCTGTTCGTCGGCAAGCGGAGCGTTTGTCCAGCGCACCTGCCGATACTCAGAGTAACCATCCGAATAGGTTACCCACACCAGATTTGGGAGTCGTGGAACAGTGCCCTTCGGGCAATCCACAGCTACCGCAGCCACCTTAGAGATGGTGCGATAGACAGTGGACGCCGACATGGCAGCCGGCATGGTTGCAGCCCCTGTTATTCCTACTATTAATATTTGTCTTAAATTCATATTTACTATTTTATGATATGTTTAATTTCGTCTTTACTGTATGTTTGATTTCACCGACAAAATTACACCTTTTTTATTTAGTAGCCTAAAAGTATCGTCCAAAAAAACAAAGAAATCATATCGTTATCGTCTATTTAGACTATTTTTTCATATTTTCGAACAATTCTTTTGTAAAATGCGGGCAATTATACCTAAATTTGCCACACAAACAAAAACGATAGTAGTTATGGCTAACAAAGACATCATGGCATTAAACCCAAAAATCCTGGCTTTCGCCACCTTATTATATATGGCGACACCAGCAGCCGCACAGAGTTATCAGGTGAAATCACCCGATGGAAAAATCACGGCAGAACTGAACACAGACAAGAATCTCTCGATTCTGTTCAATCTGAACGGAACACAACTCCTGAAGAAATCGGAGATAGGATTGAAACTGCAGGATGGAAAGGAAATCGGAAAGAATCCCAAGGTGAAGAGCCACAAGCTCACCCGCCACAAGGAAACCATCAGTGCTCCCTTCTATCGCCAGCCATCGTTCAGCACCCAATATCAGGAACTGAACGTGATGCTGAAAAACGGATTCGGCATCATCCTCAGAGCCTACGACGAGGGTGTTGCCTACCGCTTCTACACCCAGCGAAAAGGCAAGACCATCATCCTGAATGAAACCGCCGCCTACCAGTTCGGTAAGGACAAGAAGGCCTGGCTGCCCTACACCACAACTCCCGAAAAGCCCTTTGCCATGGCTTTCCAGAACATCTACCACGAGACGCTGCTCGACACCGCCCGACAGGAACTGGCTTTCCTGCCAGCCACCATCGACTGCCGTCAGGCTAAGGTAACCCTCATGGAGAGCGACCTGCAGAGCTATCCGGGCATGTGGGTACAGGCCAACAGCACCCACCAGGACCAGCAGAACGGAACCCTGAGAGCCGTCTTCGCCCCTTATCCCAAGGAGATGGCTTACTATCCTTGGCGACACATGAGCCATGTGAAGACCACCCAGGAATACATCGCCACCTCCAACGGCAAGCGTAGCTACCCATGGCGCATCTTCGCCATCACGGAGCACGACACCCAGATGCCTACCAACAACCTGGTATATGCACTGGCTGCACCCAACAAGATAGGCGACACATCGTGGGTCAAACCGGGCAAGGTGGCTTGGGACTGGTGGAACGACTGGAATCTAAAAGGAGTAGATTTCAAGGCGGGCATCAACTACGAAACCTACAGATACTATATAGATTTCGCCCATAACTACGGATTGGAATACATCGTGCTCGACGAGGGATGGTACAATTCAAGAGAAGGAAGCATCCTGAAACCGATAGACGAAATACAGTTGCCTAAACTCATCAAATACGCCCGCCAAAAAGGCGTAGGCATCGTACTCTGGGCAGTGTTTAACGTGATGGACGAGAACCTGGAAACCATCTGCAAGACCTATGCCGACATGGGCATCAAAGGATTTAAAGTGGATTTCATGAACCGCGACGACCAGACTGCCGTGGAAATGATAGAGCGCCTGGCTGACTGCACCGCCAAGCATCATCTCATTCTCGACCTGCACGGCCTCTACAAGCCAGTGGGTCTGAACCGTACCTACCCCAATATTCTGAACTACGAGAGTGTTTTCGGTATGGAAGAGTGCCGATGGACGGAGCTGAAGAACAACATGCCGCTCTACGATGTCACCTTCCCGTATATCCGAATGATGGCAGGACAGGTGGATTTCACACCGGGAGCCATGAGAAACGGAACCCGAGAAGACTGGAGAGCCATCTACACCAAACCGATTTCGATGGGAACCCGCTGCCATCAGGCTGCCTGCTACATCGTACAGGACAGTCCGTTCACCATGCTCGCCGACAGTCCAACCAACTATGAGGCCGACGAGCCATACACCCGATACATCGCCCAGCTGCCAGTGGTCTTCGACCAGACCATCGTACCGCAAGGCGAAATGGGCAAGTACATCGTCACAGCCCGTCAAAAGGGCAACGACTGGTACCTGGGCGGACAAAGCAACTGGGATGAGCGCACGCTGACCCTGACCTTTGATTTCCTGCCAGATGGCGATTACGACGCCGTGGTGCTGAAAGACGGCATCAATGCCAACCACGATGCAGAGGATTACAAGATAGAAAAAACGGTAATCAACCGGAAATCCAAGTTAGATATCCATCTAGCCTCAGGTGGCGGTTTCGTCATCAAGCTCTTCAGAAAGTAAAAAACTTTCATCATCAAGCTCATCAGAAAATAAAAACTTAATTCATCAGATATGAACAAGAATATAATTGTAACGCTATTCGTAACGGCAGCAGCGGCAGCACCTCAGATAGGTGCTGCTCAGACTGCTGCTTACAACACTCCGGGCGCCTGCAACCCTATCCTGCCAGGCTACTTTGCCGACCCTACCATCAAGAAATTCGGCGACACCTATTATATATATGCAACCACCGACGGAAGCGGTGCAGGATTCGGACCCGCACAGCTCTGGTGCAGCAAGGACTTCAAGAACTGGACCCTGATGCCGATGAACTGGCCCGATAGTCACTGGATCTGGGCACCCGATGTAATGAAGAACGAAACCGACGGCAAATACTACTACCTCTACTGCCAGCCTTGCAAGCTGCATCTGGGCGTGGGCGACACACCACGAGGTCCCTGGAAAAACGTGCTGGGCGAAAGCGAGGCAGTGCTCGTACCAGATAGATTTGTCAAGAACGCCATCACCCTCGATGGTCAGACTTTCCGCGATGACGACGGCTCAGTATATATGTATTGGGGCACCTGGGGCATTTATCCAGGCTTCGGCTGCGGAGCAGGCAAACTGAATTCTGATATGAAATCGTTCAGCGAAACCAAGCTCATCGAGAACACCGAAGTGAAACACTTCTTCGAGGCTCCTTTCGTCTTCAAGCGCAACGGCATCTACTATTTCCTCTACTCCTGCGAACACTGCGAGGATGCCAGCTACCGCGTGGATTACGCCACAGCTCAGCATCCGATGGGTCCCTACACCTACCACGGCACCATCCTCAAGACCAATGCCGACGGAACCGTGCACGGACCAGGTCACAACAGCGTGCTGCAGGAAGGCGACAACTACTACATCGTTTATCATCGCCACGACAACCCGCATTCCAACCGTGGCTTCCACCGACAGGTGGCAATAGACAAGTTGGAATTCAACGCCGACGGAACCATCAAGGAAGTGATTCCAACCCACGAAGGCATCAACCTCAAGCCGGAAATGAAGGTTACCAAGAACCTCGCCTTCGGAGCCAAGGTAAGCGCCTCTTCGTATTACGACAACGATTTCCGTCCTGAATATGCGGTGGATGACAACAACGGCACACTCTGGCGCCCCCGTACCACCGGACCAGCCTGGATCCAGCTCGATTTGGGCAAGAAACAGAGCATCAAGAGCATCTGGACCCAATTCGAATACGGAACCCAGTTCTATCAGTACATCATCGAAACATCCAATGATGGCAAGCACTGGCAAACCTTTTCAGATAAGCGACAGAACCGCCTGGCAGGTTCGCCGATGGTGGATTTCGGAAACGCCAAGGCACAGTACATCCGACTCACCTATACCGGCGGACAGAAGAACGGTTTCGGCGGAGCCATCTGGAACATCAAGGTGTATGGCAGCGTAGAAGATTCATCCCCACAGCAGTGGCTGGGTCTCACCGCTGCCGATTTCGACGGCACTGCCTGGAACAACAACGAAGGTATGCTCGGAGGCAAACTGCAGCTCACCCAGGGCACGGCGCTCAGAGAAAAGGTTGCCGGCTCGAAAGACGGCATCAGCATGCAGCAAGACGCCATTACCCCGAAAGACGCCATCACCCTGCAGCCAGGCGCCATGCTCGTGATGAACCATCCGCAGTTGGGCAAGACCCGCAAACACACGCTCACCGCCCAGGCTTTCGACAACGGAAAATGGCATCAGATAGACGAAACCGACAGCCGTCTGAAACTTTCGGAAGGAAAACTGGAGATTGTGGCAGGCGAAAAGCAATTTACCCTCACCAATCTGCGTTATTACAACTGGCAGCAGGAAGCAGCAGAAAAGGCTTTCGATGCGCAGAGCAACATCGTGCGTGAGGAAGTGGCCGACAAGAACAGCCGCGGACTGGTGGTAGATATCAATGCCGATTACTACAATGTGGCAGACACCGTGCCTTTCATCAAGAACGGCCACTGGCTCGACGTGCACCTGAAGGGCGAGTTCGAGACCCAGGGAATGCCTGCCGTGATTCAGGAGATAAAAGGCAAGAAAGCCTTCGAATTCACGGGTCAGCAGAGTTACAGAAGCAACTTCATGTTGCCAGCAACCCTCCGCGACAACGCTCCTTACACCATCGAGGCATGGGTTCTGAACCCGGAGATTGCCGAGAACGAGTGTGTAGCCGATTTCACCTCTTCGCACAACGAACTGGAGAAACTGATGCTGGTGAACGGCACCGAACCTCGCTGCGGCGTGATAAACCATTACGGATGGTATGAGGACGCCGGTTACAAGGAGATGAAGAGTCTGCAGGACAAGTGGCAGCACGTATATATCTGCTTCGACGGCAGAATAGAAAGCGTTTATATCAACGACAAGCTCATCAGCCAGAAGGATATCCAGCTGCTTGTGAAGCCATCCCGCTACATCACGCTGGGCAAGAATGCCGAGGAAAACTGGCCATTCTCTGGCTATCTGCACTCGCTAAAGCTTTGGGATGAATACATCCCTTACAATAGATAAAATAAACAAAATAATTAACAATACATGAAAAAGATTTTAATTACATCTGCCCTGGCAGCATTGGCACTGATGCCAGCCTCGGCACAAAAGGCGAAACAAGGCTCGGTGGGGTATCCTATCACCCCCGTGCCCTTTACATCGGTAAAAGTATGGAACAATACTTTCTGGGGGCAGCGCATCGAAACCTCCCGTAAGGTGACCATCCCTTTGGCTTTCAGCAAATGCGAATCGGAGGGAAGATACAAGAACTTTGAGCGTGCAGCGCATCCTAGCGACAAGTATGATGTAGGTAAACTGATGCCGCTGAGCTTCGATGATACCGACCCATACAAGACCATCGAGGGTGCCAGCTATGTGCTGCAGACTTACCCAGACAAGAAACTGAAGGCTTACATCGACAGCGTGCTCGATATCATAGCTCCTGCTCAGGAAGCAGACGGCTACCTCTACACAGCCCGTACGCAGAACCCGAAGCATCCTCACTTCTGGGCAGGCGACAAGCGATGGAGCATGGAGGAAGATTTGAGCCATGAATTATATAATCTGGGCCACATGGTAGAAGGTGCCGTGGCTCACTGGCAGGCTACAGGCAGCCGAAAGTTCCTCGACATCGCCATCCGCTACGCCGACTGCGTGGTTCGAGAGGTGGGTCCTAACCCAGGACAGGCATGCGTGGTTCCTGGCCATCAGATTGCCGAAATGGCACTCTGCAAGCTCTATCTCGCCACAGGAAACAAGAAATATCTTGACGAGGCAAAATTCTTTCTCGACTACCGAGGAAAAACAAAAATCAAGACAGAATACTCTCAGAGCCACAAGCCAGTATTGCAGCAGGACGAGGCTGTGGGGCACGCCGTGCGTGCCACCTATATGTATGCGGGAATGGCCGATGTAGCCGCCCTCACCGGCGACACCGCCTATATCCACGCCATCGACCGCATCTGGGACAATATCGTGAGCAAGAAATTCTATATCACCGGTGGTATTGGTGCTACCAGCAACGGCGAGGCTTTCGGCAAGAACTATGAGTTGCCAAACATGAGCGCATATTGCGAAACCTGTGCAGCCATCGGCAACGTATATGTAAACTATCGTCTCTTCCTGCTCCATGGCGAGAGCAAGTATTACGACGTATTGGAGCGCAGCCTTTACAACGGTCTCATCAGTGGTGTGAGCCTCGATGGCGGCGGTTTCTTCTACCCTAACCCACTGGAGAGTATGGGTCAGCACCAGCGCCAGGCATGGTTTGGCTGCGCCTGCTGCCCTAGCAACATCTGCCGCTTCCTGCCATCATTGCCAGGTTATGTGTATGCGGTGAAGAACAAGAACGTGTATGTAAACCTCTTCCTCAGCAATTCTTCTTCCCTGAAGGTAGCTGGCAAGAAGGTGGCTTTGAGTCAGGACACCCAATATCCTTGGAACGGCGACATCGCCATCAAGGTGGATGAGAACAAGGCTGGTCAATTCGGCATGAAGATCCGCATCCCGGGCTGGGTGAAGGGTCAGCCAGTGCCATCAGACCTTTACTATTATAGCGACGACAAGCGACTGAGCTACACCATCACCGTGAACGGCAAGAAGGTGGAGGCTCAGGTTACAGAGGATGGTTACTACACCATCAACCGCAAGTGGAAGAAGGGCGATGTGGTTCGCGTGCATTTCGACATGGAGGTTCGCACCGTTCGTGCCAACAACAAGGTGGAGGCAGACCGTGGCTGCATCAGCATCGAGCGTGGTCCGCTGGTTTACTGCGCCGAATGGCCAGACAACAAGGGCTTCAACCTCATGAACATCCTGGAAAATCAGGAGCCAACTTTCAAGGAAGGCAAGATTTCCTACGATGGTTTCATCGCAGATAAATACAAGCACACCCTGGAGCAGTATAAGGGCTTGTACCTGGAGACATTGACAAACCCAGTGCAGACACTCGCCTACGACAAGAGCGGCAAGCTCACCACCAAGGACGAAACCCTGACCCTGATTCCATATTTTGCATGGGCTCATCGTGGCAACGGCAACATGAAGGTTTGGTTGCCACAGGATGTGAAAGCAGCCAAGCCTTGGGCACCAGCCACTCTCGCATCGCAGGCTAAGGTAGAATTCTCATCTCCTGTTCCAGCCAAGAGCAGCATTACAGACGGTTTGGTTCCAGCCGATGAAAACGACCGTTCTATTCCATACATTCACTGGTGGCCTAAGAAGAACACCACAGAGTGGATTACCTATACCTTCCCAGAAGCAAAGGAGGTAAAGAGCAGCACCGTATATTGGTATGATGACCAGCCATGGGGCGGTTGCAAGGTACCAGACAGTTGGAAGCTTTACTACCAGGATGCTTCCGGCAACTGGCAGGAGGTGAAGGGTGCTGATGCCTATCCTTGCAAGAAGGGCGTAGCCTGCATCGTGAATTTCGACCCAGTGAAGACCAAGGCGGTGAAGCTTGAATTGAAGCAGCCCGAAACCCATTCCTGCGGTTTGTTTGAATGGAGTGTGAAATAAAGTGTGAAATAATAAAAAACAGACCGACATGAACTCTCGTTCACATCGGTCTGTTTTCGTCTCTACCACCTTCTTCTTTTACGGGTTTTTATTACAATTGGTGTATAAGGCATTCCTTCTTGTGTCATTTTCAAGCCCTCGCCATCAAATTGAGTAATTTGAATCTCCGTATCATCCATGATGAGTTCACTTTCATAATAGCATGCTAAAACAGAAAAGTAACTGAAGTCATCTGTTCTCCTGCATATCTTGTACCATTGATCAGGCTCACTTTTCTCTATCAGATACGTATTCTTGATAACACAGAGGTTGTCATCTGCCACAATTTCCCATTGCCTTAATGGTCTGTTCCTGAGTCCAGGAATGTTTCTCACAAAGCACCAGTCGCCTTCTTTCAAAATGTTCAGATAACCACGCCTAAACAGGACAGATCTTGTATCATGACATGATTTCTTAAGCTTTTCCAAGTCTTTCTCCCTTTCCTCTTTGTCTTTCTGGGCAAACTCAGCCAATTCAGCCAACTCAGCCAACTCCTCACGAGAATCTACTTTCTCCAGATGACTGCCGATATTCTTCTGCACATAATATTGTTCATCCTCATCAACATACAGTCGTGCGTTGCCTTCACCAGCTTTGAACATATACACCTTATTCGGTTCGTCCCAAGGAATAAACCTTTGCTTCCAGCTCAGTCCTGTTCCTACTTGCAGTTCCAAAGTCTTCACCGTCAGATAGGTCTTTTCATCAATATACTTCGATTGGATGCGAGGGTACAGTTTTTTACCATCCTCTGTACAGAAGTCGATGCCCATCAGCTTCACACTTTGTGGCTTATTGGCAAACCACAACCTGTTCCGCAAGTCAATCCATTCCTTCCTACCCACTTTCTTTCTTATGTAGCAATAGGCAAAACCATCATTAGTCACTTCTATCTTCTTATATTGGCAATCCAATATCATCTTGCCATCCTTATCCTTGATGCCCTTCAGTCCTTTTTCGTCTTCAACAATCTGATAGCCATAGGAGTCAATAATCATCCGTTGCTGGTGTTCATGGCTGATGATTTTCATCATTTCCTCATCACCATCCATCATCAAGTCCATCCTACAGTTGTGACCATTGACTTGCATACACGCCTCTTGCAGAATGTCTTCCAGGGAAGTACGTCCTTCAAACATGCTCTGCCAATCTCTATCCACAGATGGCAATCCAAACCGCTTGTACAGTCCCACGTTGTCCAGTATCACGCAGTAATCCTTCTCCTCAGCCACTCGCAGTCCACGTCCCACCATCTGCATATACTTAGCCAATGACAGCGTAGGCCTTGCCAATTGGATGAACTCCACATCAGGACAATCGAAGCCCTCCGAGAACAAATCCACACTTACCAACACCTCAATCTCGTCAGAAGTGGAATTTAGGGAAGATAAGAGTGAGGAAGCTTTGAATCTTTCTATAAGCTCTTGCCGCTCAGCAAGCGGAGTCTTGCTCGAAATCGCTACAGCCTTGATGCCATTCTCCCGATAGAACTCCGCAATATGTTCAGCATGTTGAATACTGATAGCATAGACGATACCTTTCTTTCCAGGAACATACTCCTTGATGGTAAGGCATAGCCTTTTGAGAGATGGCTTCACATCCATCACTTCGTTCAACTCCTTCTGCTGATAGTCACCATCAGCACCTCGCTTCTGCAACGAGTCTATCTGCAGCTGGGCTGCACTATCAGGCTTGATAGAGTAGTAGTCATAAAGACTCAATCGTCCCTCGGCAATAAACCTCTCCATGCTCCATGAGCACAGCAAGGTGTCAAACAAATCCGTGAATCCCTTTCCATTCAAGCGGTATGGAGTAGCCGTCAGTCCCAATTTCTTCGCCTTCGGATAGGCATTCATCACCTCAGCGTATGTCTCAGCCAAAGCATGATGTGCCTCGTCAATCACTATCAGCCCCGGCTTCTCTTCCATCTCTCCATAGTGTCTCGACAGCCATTGTATCGATATTACTTTGATGGAGGTGGATTTTAGGGAAGAGAAGAATTTTTCCAAGGTGTCTTTGATTTGTGAAACGAGTTCACGACGATGAGCTACCACCCACACTTCCTCTTTCAAGAACAAACCTACGAGGGCGGCAAGCAGATACGTCTTTCCCGTTCCCGTCGGCATTTGCACCATAACAGAATCATGGTGTCTAAATGCTTCTTGCACTCTCTTCACCATGTCCTCCTGATAATCAAAAAGTTGAATGTCATTCTTCATTTCAGATTGATTGTCTGTGTTTTTCCCGTGATGCCTGTTACCACGGCGATTCCATTGTCATGAATCTCCACCTTCTCATATTTGGCATCAACAATCACTTTTCCTTTCAATGTCATAACACCCCAATGTCTGGGTATCTGTTCAAAGGCGCAATAGGCACCTACAGGTTGCGCTATACGGTGGTAGAGGGGTGGCACGATAACTTTACCATCTACCTTTACGCCCCATTTCTTTCCTGCTTGATACAATTCCACATGTCCTGCCTCTGACTTCTCATGCAAAAGAAGCATCTCGTTTGCTTCCATTTTCTTCTTTTGCAACATCATCTCATGATAGTATTTCTTGCCAAGTCGAGGCATCACAAAATTCAAATCTTCATTTTCATTCTTTGGCTGATTGCACCCTATATAGGTCTTCTTCAAATTTGAATCCACCAGGTAGTAGTCCTGCTTGCTGTCCATGACAACGATACCATCACCACAAAGATTGGCACATAACCAATACACATGTTCGTAATCATTACGCAGGAAACACACATCCTTACTCTCTTCATAATCCATACGCATCAAACCGTCACCACCTTTATAATAGTACCATACTTGGCAACCACTATCTACGGAAAAATTATGGTGGTATATCAAGTAATACCCACAATGCAATAGGTCATATTGTGAAGGGCGATAAGGTAAAGCAAAGTTCTCGTAGGTACGAGACCTAAAGAGACCATTATATTCAATGAACTCCCATTCTTTAATGGTGATTACCTTGGGAGCATCCTTCGCATGAATGTCCTCGTCGATGACAACTCTCGCCAAGAGGTCGTAGTAACACACAGTCTTTCTGCGAGGTCGGTAGGATAGGATATTACCTTGCAAGAACTTCATGTCATAATAGTAGCCTGGTTCTATCACCTGTTCGCCTTGCCGGTTTACCACCGTCATCTTTCCGTCAGGTAACTTGACGATGGCAAAATCATCATTGCACTCCACAAACTCCCGATACTTTAGCGACTGCATCAGTTCCTCATGGCTCATCACCATCATCATTTCAGAGTCTTGACCAACAGGCACAGTTTCTTGCTTTCCGTACATCAGGAAGAATGCTTTTTCCTGTGATGTTTCCTTTTTCCTGCCATATTTCAATTTCCCTTCAAATGTAGCCTTCCAGTTCCATACTTGCGATGGCAACCCGAACACCCGATATAGTCCCACGTTATCTATAATCACGCAGTTCTTCTTTCCTTTAGCTACTCGCAATCCTCGTCCCACCATCTGTAGATACTTGGCAAGTGACAGCGTTGGTCGTGCCAACTGTACAAACTCCACATCCGGGCAGTCAAATCCTTCCGAGAAGATATCTACATTCACCAGCACTTGTATGTCACCTTTCATGAAGGCTTCAATGTCTTGTTGTCTTTCCGTAGCAGGAGTCTTCGAGTCAATGGCTATGGCTTTCACGCCATGTTCCTGATATAGTTTTGTGATTTTCTGGGCATGACTGATATTGATAGCATACACGATGCCCTTTCTGTCTTTGCCATATTCTTCCAAACTCTGATAGAGCCTTTCGATGCTCGGCTTCTTATTCAGCAACATATCCATTTCCTTGTTCTGGTAGTCACCGTCTGCCCCTCGCTTCTGCAAGGAGTCGATGAGCCGTTGCGTCATACCATCCGATTTGATGCTCACAAAATCGTATGTTGCCAATCTTCCCTTGCTGATAAACTCAGGAACATCCCACGACTGCACCAACACATCAAACAGATCAGTAAAACCCTTACCGTTCAATCGGCAAGGTGTAGCCGTCAGTCCCAGAAACTTAGCTTTTGGGAATCTCTCCCACATCTCCTTATAGGTCTTGGCAAGGGCATGGTGCGCCTCGTCAATCACTATCATTCCCGGCTCTTCTTCTATCTCGTCATAGTGCTTCGACAACCATTGTATCGACACAGCCTTTATAGGAACATTTGATGCGCCAGCCGACAAACACTCTGGCGAGACCTTTGATGCCTCCTTCAATGCGCTAGCCGACAAACAATCTGGCGAGGGCTTTGATGCCCCGCCAACCTTAGAGCGTAGCGGTTCCGAGCACCGGAGGGCGGTTACATCCCCTGTCCCCTGAGGGGAAAGGGGCTTGGGGAAAGCGGTGGAGCCTCCCTTAAGGGTAAGGGAGGACGGGTGGGTTTTCGAAAAATCCCCCTCTCTAAGGGTAAAGAGGGACGGGGTGATTTTCGAAAAGACTCTTTCAATAGTTTCTCGAATTTGAGAAACCAACTCCCTTCTATGGGCAACAATCCAAACATGACAATTGGAATGTTCCCTCAAAAACGATTCTACGACCGAAGCGAGTAGAACCGTTTTTCCTGTTCCCGTTGGCATTTGTGCCATCACGGACCGATGAAGGCGCAATGCCTTCTCAATCCGTTCCTTCATATCCTCTTGGTAATCAAATAGCTTGATTTCCTTCATTCCAAAGTAATTATTTCTTCAATAGATTCTCAACATCCTTGATGGCTTTATCAAGGTCAAAGGCCCCTTTACCTTTGAAAATTTCCCAATCATAAGACTTCAATTGCTTCAATGTCTTCGCAAAGGCTTCTCGCCAGTTGGAGGGGTCGTGTGGCAAAGTCTCCATCACCACCTCATAGCCATCGCGCACAATCTTCTTCATGCGAGCAGCCTGTTTCGGATAGTCTGCGATATACCAATCTGAGTAGTTGGCACCACTGAAGACAACAGAGGAGGCAATGAAATGAGCATAAGAGTAGTTACCGGCTTCAAGATAGACATGAGCCTGTTTCATCCAACCCTCCAACACACGCAGACCATAGTTGAGATCTGTAGCATCCTCAACGGTCCATTTAAATACCTCGTTAATTTTTCTTGTAAAATATTGGGAAGGACTCTTGCCCGTAGGCTTATACTTGTAGTTCGGTTGCTTGCGACCTTCCTCTCTGTTACGTTTCCGCTTTCTTGCTGCTTCCGCCTCAATAGGATCCTCACCAAGATTGAAATTAAGATTTCCCCATAAGTCGAAATCAGAAAGTTCATCGGGACCTTCTTCACCATAAGCATCCTCATAGCAACTCACATGCTCCCCTGAAGGTGTTGTGAAGTAGGAACAGGAACAGTCATCATGCTCATACTCCTCGATGCCATCCCATAGTTTCTTGTTGTCCCATCTTTCATAGGCAGCCATATCCATCCACATGCCAGAGCCATTGATATAATACTCACCATTCCAGCCAACCATCTGACAGATAAGGCACATCTCCTTATGTCCATCTGGGATAGGTGTCGTGACAACAACTGGAGCATACTGCTCGTTATCCCTGTTCATCAACGTCAACTTGCCATCATTCGATGCCACCACACGGTAACAGTTCAACCGAATACCTCGGATAGTAGAAAGGGAATGTGCCGTAACCGCATCTCCCATCCGCTGAAAGCAATGAGAGAGGCGTTGCATCACCGTTACTCCTTCCTTATCCTTCCAGTTGAAAGCAAAGTCAGAAGACACCATGTTAGATGCAATCCTGCTATCTTCATTGAAGAGCTGCAGATACACCTCTTGCCGGTAATGACTGTTCGGAAAAAGCAAACCGACAGCTAAGTCAGCTTGGGCAAAGAACAAAGCCACAGACTTCAATTCGTTGAAATCATGAGATGCCACGCTCTCTTGAACCCATTTCACAAGACCGCTCTCTGGTGCTTTTCCAATGGCTTCACCCACAATCATCTTCACTGCATTCACTGTTGGAGCAGACAACTCCATCAATCCGCACCAATGCCCCACCATATCTTCCGAACGGCGGTACAGTTGTGCATATACGCCATCCAACTTCAGATGTCCCATGTTCTCCACATACATCAGTATCTGGAAGACATAAAACTCGTTGAATTCCTTACATCCTTCTTTTGCAACGGAGCAAATCCTTTGATAAATATCGTAATAGAAAGGCACCTCAACCTGTAAATCCATCGTTGGATAATGCTGTTGTTGCCATTTTTCTGCAAATTTTTCTATTGTCATCATATTAGTTTTCAAAAATCAACACTTAACATTCAATACTTAACATGACTATAGGATGCTTCCCAAATAACTCTTGAAATAATATTTGTCTGGATAATCCGCAATAAGCTGTCTGATACCATTCTTGATTATCTTATCCACGGCTGCAGACTTTCTCATTACCCTCTCTATTTGTCCCAACAACCAGTTGAATTCCTTTGGCTTTTCCTTGAGCAGATCAAACCTTTTCTCTTTGATGAGAATCTGGGCTTCCGCATCCTCATAGTCATGCTCCCAATCGGGCATTTTCCACAGTTCATCAAAGAAGGCAGGCCAATCATTTTTGTCTATCACCTCTTTCAGAGCCTCGTAATATTTGATTCGATACCCACTGACGATAAATCGTTTCTTGCATTCTTCTATCAGCCAATCCTTATCACCTGACAGTTTCAATGCCTTCACCACTTTGTCCTCCCATTTCTTGGAGTAGGAGTGAAAGTCATCTTTGTCATCGTCTATCACCTCAACGGCCTTCTTATACTCACCCCATTCAATGAGACAGTCGATATAATGGTCACGGATATTCTCGTCATCCCGTTTCTCCCACATCAGCTCCTCTGCCTTGGCACGCTTACCATGTGCTGCCCAGTAATCCGCCTTTTGGATGTAATAGCGATAATGGAAGTATTTCTCTTTCTTGTTTTTCAACCGCTTGCTGATATGAGCCAGATACGCCTTTTCATCATCACCGCAAAGCAACGGCATCGCCTCATCCACAAACCACTCAAAGCGCATGAAATAGTTGTCACCAATTTCCTCGCACTGTACAGCAATTTCTCCAAGCATACCCAAGCGGGAGTCCTCTTCTATCTCATCGCTGTTGATCAGCAACTCCCTCACCATGTCTGCCGACTGGGTGACAATGTCCTGCAAAACTTTGTTTTCTTCTGCCCACACATCATATCTGGCAGGAGTATAAGCCAAGTGGTCGTGCTTGAACTCTCGGCAAGTGATGGTCATTACATATCCAGCAATCAAGGCAGCATCAATCAGATTTCCTTTCTTCTTCATACTCTTGGCTTTTCTCATCATTCCAGCCAGGTCATGCTCTATCTTCCTCCAGTCCAATTGGGAGTAACCGAATCGCTTGCCCAGCACACCAGCATGGGCAAAGCAAGCCTCCACCTGCTCCTTGTAGTTACCACGCTCTGGCTTCCAATATTTTTCCACCAAAGCCGTAGCAAAGTCCTCATGCGTGGCTGCATACTGCCACACAAAGGCTTTCATCTCCTTGCCCGATATTTTCGAGAGTACTTTATCTATCTTGTCTATTTGAGTGTTTGTGTTCATAATTACGTTATTTCATTTTTAACACAACAAAAGTATTTAACATTTCATCAGGCTTTGAGAGCGAATACTAATAGGTTTATTTTGCAGGACTGGAGCTAGCAGACCAATTTGCTGCAAAAACATTTTCCCATCATTTGTTAGAACCCATTCAAAAGAATCTTCTGTTATCATATGAGTATTTCCCAATATATGTATTTGAGAATTGTCACCATTTCGAATAATCACTTCTGTAGCTGCACCTGCAAACGATATTTTACAATCAACGACATCGGGCTTTATACAAATATTCATACCTTGTCCTTCTGCCTGAACCGATGGATACAAGACACCATCAAAATCAAAAATCTGGCAAATAGCTCACAACATGATCTATCAATGTGTGTTGTAACAGATTCTCAATCTGATGGTACCACACAATATACAGAGCAAGAGCCAATCCTAACATCCACTCATAAATGGATGAATTGAGGATTATCTCCAAAATCTTGCTCAACCGATTTTTTAAGTTATTCATTCTTACCAACAATATTAACTCCGTACACATTACCTATCTCTTCTAATAAGTCATGCTTCAGTTTACTCAAAGGGCGCTTGTCTTGATTATCAGGCAACATTTCTGTCCCAAACAACATTCTGTATATTTCTTCTTTTGTCATTGGCGCAAAGTCCAGTAGTACATTCTTAAAAAGGCGATCTAAGTACGTTCCATTATTTTTCAATGCCAAATTCAACAATTCAGAAACCTCTAAATTATCATGGCAGTGATACAGTTCTCTTAGATGAAAGTCGTCAAGCATTTGTTTCTCTTTTACATCTGTAACATCTATGAAATCCACAGACCATCTTTTCCCATTAGTCAAGTAACCAAATTTAAACGTAGGATTTGGCTTTTCATTCAAATAAGGGTGAATATGTGTCTCAAATTTAAACAAAGCATCTCCTTTTGCCGAACTGTTGCAAATGGTGCAACTCGGAATAAGATTATAAAAGCTAAGCGACATGATTGGATATAAACTTTCAGGAAACCAATGATCTAAAGCTGGTCTTGCAATTCGAGAATCATCATTTTCTTTTTTACCATCCTCCGTTTCCTTGATGACTGTAAAAGTATATTGCCGATTACAATAAGTACAAACGTCTTGGCCTTTCATTTTTGTAAGCCAATATGACCTGCTCTTATTTTGTGAAAGCGCATTGCGATAATCGAACAAAGCAAACAAAGTTTTCAAAAGAGAATATTTTTCCACCAACTGATTTTCTGCATCAGTTCTGTTATATTTCTTTTTATGATTTGCCATTTTGAGATTTTCAAACTCCTTGTCATCATACCCAGGAATTAACTCTTTCATGATTTCCAAATGCAAATCATACAAAGGCAGAGGTTCATCCCTAAGCAAATGAACTAATCTGTCATCAGTAAAGATAGTCTTTTGTTCCTCTGTTAACTTCTCTGAATCCTTGATTCTCTTAGCCAGGCCGTTCTTCAACTTCTCTACATGAATGTCAAGCACTCCACTGTTCACTTTTTTTAGATACCACATCTTCTTACTGATTATCTTTTAATTTAGCTTCCAATGCAGCTATTGCACGTTTGTGTTCGTTTATTTGGGCCTTCAAAGCCAATTCTTTCTCGCCGAATATTTCATAGTATTTTCGCAGTAAAGCCATTTTTGCTAATGGCTCATCTATCATATCTATCAAATACCCAATATAATCTTGCGGATAGTCATGCTTGATGATTTCCATGTTCCAACTTTTAGAATTTTCTTGCGCCACTAGATACTTATCCATAAATTCCTTGTCTACACCATTTTTTTCGTTTTCATCATCAAGAATATTAATCCCATATTGTGGATTCTCATATATTTTTAGTATCAATATAATGCGCCCAATCAACCATTGAGCAAAATCACCTATTGTACTATTGTGCAAAAAGAAGCTAGTATTCAACATATCGTAGATATTGGCTCCAAAAGTTTGGAGTTTTGTATCTGATTGCATCCCATTCTCTAATGCCAAGATATTACTTGTCGGTATATCAGACAAGACAAAAGGAGAATGTGTTACCATCATCAATTGTATTCCCTCAATGTGCACAAAAGACATTTGTTTGATACCATCTAAAATATACTTGATGAGATTCTTTTGAAATTGAGGATGAAAGTACAATTCTATCTCTTCGAGAATAATACAAACATTGCTATAAGCTATTCTGTTCTTGTTATTGTCTCGGAAGACAGACTCTATGTTTCCTAAATGATACAAGATAGAACTTACTACAAACGCTTGCTGTTTTTCGCCCGAGCTTAATGTTTCAAATGCAACATTATTACCATTTTGTTGATCAATCAACTGTATCTTAACATCAAAAATTGGAGGAGGAACCAAATCATCTATACCATAAATAAATTGTTTCCCAAAGGGATTACCTTTTGCAACTTCTTTATCTATGATTTCTTTTGCTTTGTCAGATAATAAAGAAATATCATATTCCAACTGTCTTTCGTAAAGTCCATAACAGATATAAGCCAGGATGTGTCTTATCTTTCTTGTTATATGTGATTTATCTAGAGATAGTTTTATAACAAGAGCCTGCAGTTGTTTTACGTCAACTTTACTTCTGATATTACGATGACTTACGTAGAAAAATCTTTTATACTGACTATACAAAGCAGATATTTTTAAAGTCTTATCAACGCTTTTTCTTTGAAACCACCAAGAAAATCTCAAGAAAATACATTTTCCCCTCACACCGCCAAACTTCTTGGATTATTTTAACGCAAACAGAGCGTAAACACTGAATTTAAAATTTATCCCATCCATAACACTACTTTCTCAATCTAGCTATGGCATTCCGATCGTTAAAAAAATCGAAATAAGAGGGCAAAATCTCTACTCGTATTCTATCGTATGCCAAAATGTTTCTTAAATGATAGGTTGCAGCAAGATATGGAACATTTGGAGAAGAATTGCTTATTTATAAAGTTATATAATTGATATAAAGGTAAAACGGAAACAAGTGAATTTCCACATTTAGAAAAGATATCAGTTCGGCTAATGTTTTAGTCCCAATCCGTAAGCCTATGGACTTGCAGATTGGGATTTTATCTTTTCGTTTTTCCAAACAAATCAGAATGAGTACCAGTAGTTAACATCAACAGTGTCAATTCCATATCATTCTGTTCCCATATCAAAAGCCAATCTGATTCAACATGAGCTTCCCACTCACCTTCATGATTACCATGAAGGATATGTGGTTTGTATTCAGAAGGTAACGTACCATTTTCTACCAATAGAGAAATCGCTTTCTGTAATTTCTCAATTGGATAGCCACGCTTCCGACAAAGTTTCAACGCTTTGTCGAATCTTTTAGTCGTTCCTAATTTATACATCACTTACCAAGAATAGTATTAAACATTTCATCAACAGAGTTCCATTGTGTAATTCTACCTTTAACAACATCCTCTTCTGCAAGTTCCAATTCAGTTTTCTTAGGTTTCAAAACCGAAATAGAACTTACTCCATTGAGCATTTGAATGGCACTTTTTAGTTTATTGACCAAAGATGGGTCTGATACAGAAACCACTAACTGTGGTTCTTTCAATGCTAACGTTTTTGCTTTCATAATCTTCTCCTTTTAAACATTTAAAATGTATTTGAATATGCAAAGATTGTGCAAATCGAACGCAATAAAGCTCGCTTTAATTGCTGAGATGCCTCCAATCTTATGCAAAGATACAGTTTTCCTCTCACATCGCCAAACTTCTTGGATTATTTTAACGCAAAGATTGCGTGTAAGCGTCCAAAAATGTCACAACGCCCCTATTTGCGGGCTTTTTGCAAAGCCCGCAAATTTCATTTTTAAGACACTAAGTCCTTCATGTCGGCATAGTCAAGCCTACCCATCTTGACGTAAACCACCAATACAGCGTCCCCACTATTTATCAGTGGGTTAGCTGTACCTGTATTTTTGAAAAAAGTTTCGATTTTTTATTCTTTAACTTTAGGCGGCATGCTGAGGGAGCTCAGCATCCTTGCCATCTTCATAACGGCGAACATAGTCACATGGCAAGAACGATTCATCCACTTCCTCGCCAAACAATATGCGAGTAAGCACATCCTCGATATACTCACCAAAATTCACCTTGTTCAATTTACAACTTTCCAACAACCCGAACATAAACGCCAAATTCTGGGCTGAGAAGTGACTTTCTGTCTGAAGCCAATTGCGTCTTCCCATAGCGATATGTCTGAAACATCTCCCTATGGCTATATAGTGCATGTCGATTCGACAGTCCGAAAGGAGTTGCTCACCTCAAGAACCTTGCGTGTCTCTCCCAGCATTTGCTCTGCATGATCGGCACACATTCTTCAATTAGTTTCCCTCTACTATTACAAACTCTTAAGAACTCGCATTTTCGCAAGGATTCGCTGTTTCTCCGCCTCAGGGAAGTTTGGGTCAGAAATCTGCTTTTGCGCATCTTCTTCAATTTTGGAAACACGGTTCCTAATCTCCATCGTCTTTCGCTTAAGGGACTTAGCATCCGTAAACCATTTCAAGCAGAGTATCCATCCATTTATATCATAGTGCAAGATTTTAACCTTGCGATAGTCCTTGGAATAAAAGACGATAGTTCTTCTTGTACTGGATGAGCCAGTCATGATCTACTGCTTCATCTTTGCAATACTTACGCAGGCTACGTCCCTTTCGGTTCTGGTTGTAGTCCTGCATCACCTTTTCAAAATATTCTTTGCTTTCCATTTTATGCGAATTTTAAAACGGTTGCAAAGATAATATTTTTCATTTACCCCACCTTACGCTGTATTGGTGGTTTACGATACTTACACTCCAATATCTACCTATCTAATGAAACTTCATTGTACCCCAATCAATTATTCCTCTTTACCCCCAATTACATTCTTGATGATCTCATCAACAACATAATCAAAATAACGAGCCTTTAAATACGTATTATTACGTCTCATAACTTCATCAACATTAAACTGATCAATTATATGAGTGACAAAGAATGAGCTTTTACTTAAGGGCTTATTTAACCAAGAATCCTCAATTGGTATTGTGAATTCTGGATAATGATTTCAAATGGAACCTCTACAATTTCTCCTTGATTCACTCTAGTTACAGCCATTTTGATATTGCTTTAATTGTTCTTGGCGACTTCTTATGCTTATACTGTCGATAATCAATATTCGACAAATCAGGATGTTCCATTTCATCCCAAGATGGGAATTGTGACAGCTCTTCAGAAAGTTCTGCATCCGTCTTAGCACGATACTTACTACGATATTCTTTTACCGGCTTACCATTAAGAATAACTAAGCAGGTGTATAATTTATCTATATCCTTAGATGAATATATTGCATCCATAAGACTATGTCTCATTTCCTGAACAGACAAAGAAGGCCTTACGACCGGAGTTGACTCAGCAACCATACCAGCCGTAGCATTATCTTCTGTTATTTTATATCTATTTCCTTCCATACCATTGCATTTTATGTTAGATGCCGCCAAAATTACGCTTTTTTCTCGAAACCACCAAGAAATTAACAAGAAATCTGCAAATTATCAGCAAATTACCGCAAAATCAACAGTAAACTATTAACAATTAACTATAAACAATAACCTGCTATTCCCCATGCGGTCCCAGCCCGCACAACATGGCGAGGGCTTTGATGCCCCGCCAACCTTAGAGCGTAGCGGTTCTGAGCACCGGAGGGCGGTTACATCCTCTCGTCCCTGAGGGTTTCTGTCCCCCAGAACTGGGGGAACCGAAGGGGGTGTAAAGACCATTGAAGAGAGGCTTGGTGAGAAAGGTGGAGCTCCCTTTGGCTAAAGGGAGACGGAGGGATTCGATAACGCATACGTTCCAATCACCCCATAACATACCAATGGTATGAGAAAGGCAATCGCCATACTCCCCGTAGTATCCGCTATATACCCCATAATTACTGGAGCAACCGCACCACCCACTATCGTCATGATGAGTAGGGAAGAGGCAAGCTTGGTCTTTGTACCCGCATCTCTCAATGCCAGCGAGAAGATAGTCGGAAACATGATGCTCTCTCCCAGATACAGGGCGAAGAACGCAATGAGCGATAAGGTTCCGCTACATACCACCACAATCAATGTGGCAACAAAGGTGAGGATGGCACAGGCCAGCAGCACCAGCCTTGGCTGGATATAATTCATGATGACACCACCAGCCAACCTGCCGATAAAGAACAGCCCCATTCCGCCAAAGGCGAGATACAGACTGGCAGTCTGCTTCTCTATATGAATACTCTCCTCAGCATAGTTGATGAAGAAACTGTTCACACCCGTCTGGGCTGCCACATATAAGAATAAGGTCAGCATACCGAAACCGAATACCATCACTCGCATCGGCTTCTCCTCTACCTTCTCGTTCGTATCCGCCTCATGCGCTCTCCTTGGGTCAGGTAACTTGATCCTTGACAGAACCAGCGCCACAGAAAGCACGAAGATACCCACCAGGGCATAAGGGATGGCAATGTTGACACCCGAGAACAGAAGCTGTCCGCCAACCAGCGGTCCCACAATCCAGCCGATACCATTAAGAGGCTGTGACAGGTTGATTCTGCTCTCCGCCTTGTCAGGATGTCCCAGTACCGTAGTATAAGGATTGGCACTCGTTTCCAGACAGGTCAGTCCGCATCCTATCACAAACAGCGACAGAACGAAGAAGTAGAAACTGTTGATCCTGCTTCCTGGTATGAACATCAGGGCACCGATGCCGAAGAGCACCAGACCAGTTATCACACCCCTCCTGTAGCCCCACTTCCGGATAATCCATCCGGCAGGCAGCGCCATCAGAAAGTAGGCACCATAGACAGCAGCCTGCGTCAGGGCCGACATCGTCTTGCTGATATGGAACGACTCCTGGAAATGTGGATTCAGCACCTCCAGGATGCCATGGGCAAAGCCCCACATGAAGAAGAGGCTGCTGATGATGAGGAAGGGCACCAGATAGTTATGCTCTTCGTATCTGAAGATGGATGGCTTCGTCATGATTCTCTGCAAATTTAAGACTGTCCTTTACTACCAGAGCCAGATAACCACCGCCACCGGCTCCCGGCATCTTCCATGCCAGAACCTCCTCCATGCTGCTGTAGCGGTCAATCATCGGCTGCACACTCGCTTCCGGTTCTATCACACCGTTGATAGACGGATTCACCATACCCGGGAACATTGCAATCTGGGCTTCAAAAGATGCCCTGTATGCTGCAGCAAAGGCATCGAGGTCGTGCGCCAGAATCGCCTTCCAGCAGGCATCAGCTGCATCAGCCAGCGCCTTCACCTTCTCAGGCGTGATATCCTTACCTTCCACCACACAGCATCCCGGTCTTCTTGGTTCCATTGGAATCATCACCAGATGGTCTTCCAGGAAACGGAGGGTCATCTCATCCTGCGTACTCTCAATCTTCTCCGGCCAGAAGTTGTTGTCATAATAATGACGCACCAGACCGGGAACACAGATACCGATAGAATCCTGGGCACCCGAAATGATACCATCGTGACGCTCCGGATTGTTCTCGAAGCAGAAAACCAGTCGGGCGAGCATCTCCGGATCCATCTTCGGCAACTTCACCGGCCATATCTTCTGAATCATCTTACGGGTAGAGGTAGAAAGACCGCAGCGGTCGCGCACCTCAAAGGTCGGTTCCAGCGAGATGGTAATCGCCCATCCTGGATGATACATGCTTACATAAGGCTGGTCAATCCAAGTACCAGCCAGATCTAGACGGGTAGGAATCCCTGCTTCCTGTGCAGAATTATCAGATACATTCGATAACGCCTTCTTCAAGTCAGAAGAAGACCGCGCCTTCAAACCCGCATGAGGCGTGCGCTGGAGTTCGACATATTCGATGCCCCTTTCCTTACAAATCCTACGTTTCTCATCAGACCCACCTTCAACGTTCACCACAAACACATCTGGTTTCACCTTATCAAGAGTTGGCAGGAAATCGATGACTCCGCTTCCCTCATTGATATACGCATCCTTCACCGCCTTGATATTCTTGACCATAAATAGCCTTTCCTCCTGCGGAAACATAGGCTTGCGATGCTTATACTCCAGATAAGTAGCATCCGATCCGATACCCACATACAGGTCACCATACCGTGATGCCTGCTGGAAAAACTCCACATGACCGGAATGTAGCAGGTCATAACACCCGCTCACAAAAACTTTCTTCTTCATTTGTTGTTTATTTGTTTATCTTATTTGTATCGTAACCGCCAGAAGAAGTGCCAAGTTCTGAAGATTGGCTCACTTAGTGCCTCTGCAGGATAATATCGCACGAAGTACATATTTCTCCATATCTTCAGGAAATACTTCTTTGCCATTCCCTGCTGTGTGAAATGCCCATACTTGGTAAAGTGCCTTCCGAAGTTGCCACCATTCAGAATCTCTGCCAGCAACAACTTTCCTCTCATCTCATCCATCGGAGCTATCATCTTCTCCTCTGATAGTCCCAATGTCTCATGCAGTACATACATCACCGCCCTTGCAAACTTCTACAATCCAAGATGCTTCAATTCCTTCTGCAATGTATCCCTAATCCCTAATGACTCATCATTAATCACTAATAAGTAATTACTAATCTCTACATAATAGTAATCTATGATTTGCCTCATTCCAATCCCTTCATCGAAGAAATGGTGATACAAGTGACATAACCGATAAATCACATTGAAAGCAAAGGTAGGCACCGCAATCTCCCCTGCCCCATCAGGCAACTCCAAAACATTTGAGCATTGCAGATCCACATTCCTCCGAAACCATTTCTGCAATCTATCATGACAGATAGGATTATTCATGATGCAAGGGAAAAAATGCAGTTCAACAGGTACACCATCCATTGTTGTTTAAAGATGATGAAACCTTATATCATCCTCCAGTTTAAAATAACACTTAGCATATTCTGTTATCTCTTCCCTGCTTGCATTCACCCAAACATCAATATCTCCAGGAGTACGGGAATAAGGATTCGGATACATCAATGCATTTCCTTGTCCTTTCAGGATGCTGCACCTCAACCCATCCTCCCTCAGCATTGAGAAGAGCTTGCTCGCCACTGTATTCACCTTCCTATTCTGTCTGCGAATCTGTTGCGCCTTCCCCATCCAAGTCATCATCAGTTCCCTCCCTATCGGATTCAGTCTCAGCTCTTCAGGATACTCTTCTCCCAGCCGTTCAATACCATCAAAGCAAAGCCCCAGTATAGCCTGCTTAGAGGAAAAGGAATACAGCTTTTGCCAGTTCATACCAGCAATCACCCTACTCATATCCTTCTTCTCCCCAAGACTGTATCTTAGAAAAGCAAAAATAGCAGCTATATCATTCATTCAACTATTAATCTTTATTAAATTATTAATACTATCGCACCATTTTACGCCATAATGATGTATATTTGCAGTCAGAATGATTATTAATTAAACATTTTAGGCTTATGGCACAGACAGCAATGACAGTCCGTATGGACAACCAGCAGAAAGCACAGTTTGATAAACTCTGCGAACAGTTCGGTATGAGTGCGAATACCGCTATTAACATCTTTGTTAAGGCAGTAATTCGCAGTAAGAGCATTCCTTTCTCCATCCAGGCTAAGGAAGAAGAAGACGAGGTGACTGCAAAAGCAAAGGCAGCGTTCCAGTATATGTGTGACACAGCAAGAGAGCACAATATTGAGATGTCGCTCGATGAGATCAATGAAGAAATCAGAGAAGTCAGACGATTAAGAAAAGAGCGCAATGGTATATGCAGTCATTGATACGAACATCATCGTGTCCTCGTTTATAACTAAGAACCCTTCGTCAGCAACAAGAAGGGTCATTAACAGTATGCTCAGTGGTAAAATTAAACCATTGTATAATGACGAAATCTTGGCAGAATACTTTGATGTTCTAAGCAGATCCAAGTTTCATTTAAGTGAGGTAAGAATCAATGAACTATTATACTTTATAAAGCAAAATGGCATTGATTCTTCCCGTTTTCCTTATGCTGGCGAAATGCCAGATGAGGACGACCGGGTTTTCTATGAAGTCTGCCTAAGCAAGGAAGATTCCTTCTTAGTAACAGGTAATCTCAAACACTTTCCAAAAGAACCGCAAGTGATTACAGCAGCAGAAATGATGGAAATCTTAGACAACGAACTATAAGATGTCATTACAGCAGGTGTCGCCAGCTCTCGTAGTAGGCGATACCTGTAACTACATTTTTTACCGATACCATTTGACATGATATTTTTTAGAAGGCTCATCAATAATTTTAGCGGAAATCATCCTACTAAACTTTTCTTACTCATTTTATTTCTCCCATAACATGCTAAATGCATATTCATTATAACCCATACAATATTCATAGAACTCCATTCTATTTTGTTCTTCGTTATACGTATCAAAACAGTCGCCTGCATACACTATCTCATTCTGATAGCAACAACAAGAATCGTGTTTAAAGAAATAATCACCCATAACCGTATTCTCTGGTACTTTATCAGTACCATTTTTAAGCCTATAGAATGGAAAATCTTTACTTCGCATCTGCCACTTTACCTTGCCGTTTTGAGAAAACACAAGGATGATGGGCGTACGGTTAAGTTTCATATATCGTATAGCACATGCAGAAAAACTAACTTGATATTTATCTGCAATAGCCTTAACCAATTCGCCAGAGAAGACTTGACCAGCAAAATCTGATATAAACAGAGATG
>OBRN01000088.1_pt1 | contig 27905 bp, 19 predicted proteins | sample 1475621 | NCBI WGS metagenome assembly OBRN01 (sample SAMEA3360684, study PRJEB22359) | human gut metagenome | biome: ENVO:urban biome; feature: ENVO:human-associated habitat; material: ENVO:feces | place: Bangladesh | collected 2011 | reverse complement strand
TGGTCGCATTTCGCAGCGTCAGGAGTGTGGTCTATCACGCGTATTGTACCCTCAACAATATCGTCTATAAAGGTGAAGTCGCGTATCATGTCGCCATTGTTGAACACCTTTATAGGCTTGTCGTTGGCTATAGCACTTGCGAATAGTGTAGGCGACATGTCTGGTCTGCCCCAAGGACCATACACAGTGAAGAAGCGCAATCCGGTTGTAGCCAGTCCATATAGCTTGCTGTAGGCGTGTGCCATAAGTTCGTCGCTCTTCTTTGTTGCTGCATACAAGCTTACGGGAGAGTCAACGTTGTCTGTTTCCTTATATGGCACCTCCTCGTTGAGGCCATATACCGAACTTGATGATGCGAAAACAAGATGCTTCACACCATAGTTGCGGCACGCCTCAAGAATATTGAGGAATCCCACAAGGTTGCTTTCGAGATAAGCGTATGGATTGGTGATGGAATATCTCACACCTGCCTGAGCGGCAAGGTTGACAACCTTGTCAAACTTCTCCTTCTCAAACAGCAGGTCGAGTTTTGCCTTGTCTGTGATGTTGAGTCTCACGAATTTACAGTTGTCGTAGATTGTGCTCACAGTCATGCTGTCTTCCTGCTCTGCATCATTGCGCGAGAACCCGCATTTGGCAAGTCTTCCGTATTTCAGTCGTACATCGTAGTAGTCGTTGATACTGTCGATTCCTATTATTTCATCGCCGCGCTTTGCCAGTTCTGACATCAGTTTAGAACCGATGAATCCGGCAGCACCAGTCACTAATATTTTCATTCTTTCTGATATTGTTGTTCCACTTTATTGTATATAACGCACAATTGTCAGCTTTATTTTAGTTGCTGTTGATAAAATGAAGTCAGAATCTGCGGAACGTCATTCTCAGTGTCTTCGACTTTAACACCATCTTGCTTCCGTTGAGTCGTTCCTTTAGGAAACCTTCGGGTATATTATTGATACCATAGTGGCGAGTGTCGTTGTTGGGAGTTACTATTGGTATGTCGCCGCCAATTTCTACATTTGGATTGTCCTCATGCCAACGATTCTCGTACACCTTATTTATATATAAGCTGTCTGCGGTTTGTTTGAACTGAAAATATAGATACCTTGATGTGGATGCTTTCGTTAAGTCTTTTGCTTCTATAAGGCGTAGCTGCACACCCCAGAAAACAAGTTTATTGGTATAATCAACGCTTTTGCCAGTGGCAAGTGTGTCAACACGTTCCAGATGCCAAAATCCGTCAAGCTTGCCATTGTCGCTTGTTTCTATTTCGCATGAGGTGAGCGACATAAGCAATGCACCAATAATTGCTGCAATTAACAACGTGGCACGAGAGTTTTTATATTCCTTATGTTTACAGATTGAAATCATAATTCTTAACGATAAATTCTCAATTCTTCATTTATTTAAATACCATTTATTTGCTTTTAAACATTCCCGACTTACTCACAGTGAGCTGTATACCTGCGTTGTGGCCTAACATCTGCTGACTTCCAAAGTCCATGGCAAAGCCGAGTGTCGCTTTCCATCCATGGTTGAAACGGTAAGCGGTCTCTGTAAGAAAACTGATGTTATGATGCTTGCGTGTGAATGGCTCAGTGTATGTGCCCCATCCCACCTGGTATGTTCCGAGTATTCTATAGTCGAGACGTCTTGTTGGACTGCCGTTCATGCCGAAGTGTACAGCCCAAAACCTGTTGTTGTAGATGCGGATATTGCCGTTGGTGTTGTAGATAGGAGAGCGGTATAAGGGATTGCCCATCACTTGTCCCCAGTGTTGCCAACCGGTATAGACACTATGGTTGTAGTAGTCGTCTCTGCCAGCCACGTGGTCGCTAATGTTCTGTGTGCGGTCGTGGTTGTATGGTCCGCTTTGATATTTTGTATAGAGATACTCCAATACGACGGAGCGTAGCCATGTGCCATTCTTCAAGTTAAGTTCTCCTCCGAGCATTATGTCGCGCAGTGCATACATGAAGTATTTGTTCTTCACCCACTTGTTCCAGTCTTCGCCCTGGCCATAGCCATTGTAGTCGAGAAAGAACATCTGGCTATGGTCTTCGAAGAAATGGTCGGCATATACCGAGAGTCTCCACAACTCCTTGTCGTAGTTGACGCGCATCACCCAACTTCCCAATATGTCACCCTCGTTGTTGGAGTACATACCGTCGGTGGCGTCTTTGCCTCCTGGCACGAAAGCATACCAGAATGCTTTAAGTCCGGTGTTGGTAGGAATGCGTTCCATCACCCCATCCTTGTTGGGACGAAATATTTTTCCGCCGAACAACTCAGCCATTTCGAGTCCGAGTTCCAACGATAGTGGACTCTTTGAACTCTCGTTGCCAATCTTGATATACCCCGCTTTTGAATGATACAGCACATTGTCGGCATATCTGCTCTGTTTCTTTGTAAACTCATGCTGCCATGAGTTGTCGGTCATCATGCCGTATGCCAAGTGTCCCTTAAGGTGGAGCCATCCGCCTGCGAAAGGCAGTTGCCAGTATTCAGGCAGTGCAATGCGTAGTTGTGGCACCGGACGTGCGTTTATGCCAAATGTTTGTGATCCGGAACTCAGATGTTGGTTCTTAAGTTCCATAGGGTATTCTTTAGAGCCTACAGTAAGCACACCATGCAGCCATCTTGCCTCCACAAAGGCTTGCTGCACCACAAAGTTGGAGGTATAGTTCACCGGCACCGCCACATCAACCCCATAGCCTATGGCCCAGCGTCTTGCTGAGTCGGCTTGCAATGGTCGTGTTATAGCGGTGCGCATATATCCGTTGGTCTTGTCAAGCGATGAGAGTCCGTATTTGTTAGCATTGAGCCATAATGGTGTCTTGTCATTGCTCAATGATATCTGACTCTCCACTTTGTATTCAATGTCTTCGTCAAGTTGTGGTTGCGACGATGTGCGTTCGGTCCCCTGCCAAGCATATTGGGCATGGGCGTGAACGGGCAGCAGCATGTATGCTGCGATTGTTGTAAGAAGAGATATCCTGTATGTCATTAGCATGTTATTTGCCGAATATTATTACTGAGTACTTTGAACAGTTTAGTTGTATGCGTTTTTTTTAATGTCCGGCAAAGTTACGTATTTTATGCAAGAAAAAGCATATTTTAGTAGTATTATTTTCATGTTCATACTGTCATTTGTGGTAATGAGTGTTAATAGTTGGGTGGTTTATTTGCACATCGTAGTATTAAGTTGTACTTTTGTCGGCATAATGAAACATATTCTATTGTTAATAACGTTAGCAACCATGTTGCTCTCGTCGTGCTCACAGTCTGACGAAGACCGTGCGAAGCCCTTGCTCGCCAAAATCGATTCGCTCTACAAGAGCGGCAACTATCGTGTAACGCTCGACTCAATCACGCTGTTGCGCGACCGCTATCCCAAGGCCATAGAGGCCCGTCGACATGCTTTGGAGATATGGCATGGGGCGTCGCTTAAGATGGCTCAGGAGGATGTGGCAAAGACCGATGTGCAGCTGCAGGAGATAGGCTTGCAGATAAATCAAGAGCAGGACCGCTATCGCCGCAACCTCCTTCTTGTTAAGCGCGACTCGCTCCAGGCGCGCTATGAGGCCATGTGTGGAGTGGTGAGAATGATACGTATGCGCCAGAAAGAGCACTAATTTCGGCGTTGCTCTTGTATATATCACAGGAAATTTGTATTTTTGTGCCGACTTAAAGAAATATGACCAATACAGAAGAACAATTCCGCAAGACGGAGGAACAGTTCAAGAGCGTTATGCAGGAGTGTAGGGTGCTCTTCGAGAAGAAGCTCCATGATTATGGTGCTTCATGGCGCATATTGCGTCCATCGTCGCTCACCGACCAGCTTTTCATAAAGGCAAAGCGCATTCGCTCGCTTGAAACCACAGGCACATCGCTTGTGGGCGAGGGCATACGCCCCGAATTTATAGCACTTATCAACTATGGCATTATCGGACTCATACAGCTTGAACATGGCTTTGTGGATACCGTCGACATAGCCCCCGAGGAGGCTATGCAGATGTACGACACTCATGCCAAGGAATGCTTGCAGCTTATGTTGCGCAAGAACCACGACTACAACGAGGCATGGCGCGACATGCGAGTGAGCAGCTATACCGACTTTATACTCACCAAGATACAGCGCGTGAAGGAGATGGAAGACCTTCAGGGTGGCACTCTCGTGTCCGAGGGTATCGACTCCAATTACATGGATATCATCAACTATGCCTGCTTCGGAGCTATAAAGACCATAGAGGAATAAAAACATAGAGAATCTTAAGTTTTGAAAAGCTTTAAATGACAATAATAGTCAACTTATGCCGCTTGGTGCTCGCACTCACGTTCATAGTCTCTGGCTACGTGAAGTCGATCGACCCTCTTGGCACACAATATAAGCTTCAAGACTATCTTGCGGCTATTGATATGGCTGGCATTGTGTCGCCTTGGGTCACACTCATTGCCTCCGTATTGCTCTCCGCAGTGGAGTTCTCGCTCGGCATCTTCATGCTCTTTGCCATACGCCGACAGATAGTGTCGCGCCTTGTGCTGCTTATGATGACGGTGATGACTCTGCTCACGGTGTGGATTTACTTTGCCGACCCCGTGAAGGATTGCGGATGCTTTGGCGATGCCTTTGTGCTTACCAACGGCGAGACTCTGCTCAAGAACATTGTGCTTATAGCATGTGCCGCCATTGTGGCTTGGCGGCCAGGCAAGATGTTGAGGCTCATATCCAAGTCCAACCAGTGGATAGTGATGAACTATGCGGTGGTCTACACGCTTGCCACAAGTCTGTGGTGCCTGTATTCACTGCCCACGTTCGACTTTCGCCCCTATCATATAGGCGTGAACATTAAGCAAGCAATGGTCATACCGCCTGGAGCTCCCAAGACCGAGTATGCCACAACATTCCTTATGCGAAAGGATGGCACTACCAAGGAGTTCACGCTCGACAACTATCCCGACTCCACATGGGAGTTTGTCGATGCCATTTCAGTTGTCACCAAGCAAGGATACGAACCGCCCATCCATGACTTCTTCATGACCTCATGTGATACGGGTGAGGACATAACCGATTCGGTGCTCACACAGCGTGGCTACACATTCTTGCTTGTGTCGCCCTCGCTCTCAAGAGCCGATGATGGCAACTTTGGCGACATCGACCAAGTGTATGAGTATGCACAGGAGCATAATGTGCCCTTCTATTGTCTCACGGCATCATCGGCAAGCGACATCGACCGCTGGCGCGACATCACTGGCGCTGAGTATCCGTTCTGCCTCACCGACGAGACAACGCTGAAGACGATAATTCGCTCCAATCCCGGACTCCTACTGCTGAAGGACGGAACTATAATAGGCAAGTGGAGCCATAACCTTCTGCCACAGAATGACGAGCTTACGGCTCCGCTGAGCCAACTCTCCATAGGCAGTATGCCCGACAATGGCAGCATGGCATCGCGCATACTCAAGGTGGCACTCACCTTCGTCCTGCCATTGCTCTTGCTCACTATTGCCGACCGCTTGTGGGCATGGTCGAAATGGGTAAAACGTAAACGTAAAGAGAACAGAATATTTCAAATCTTTAAATCAAAAAAGAAAATGAGAAAGAAAATTGTAGCAGGTAACTGGAAAATGAACATGAACCTGCAGGACGGTGTTGCTCTCGCTAAGGAAATTAACGAGGCATTGGTAGCAGACAAACCAAACTGCGACGTAGTAATCTGTACTCCATTCATCCACTTGGCTTCTGTAGCTCAGGTTTTGGATTCAGAGATTGTAGGTCTTGGTGCAGAGAACTGCGCAGACAAGGCTAAGGGTGCTTTCACAGGTGAGGTTTCAGCTGAGATGGTAAAGAGCACAGGTGCTCAGTATGTTATCCTCGGCCACTCAGAGCGTCGTCAGTACTATGGCGAGACAGCAGAGATCCTGAAGGAGAAGGTAGAGTTGGCTTTGGCTAACGGTTTGAAGGTTATCTTCTGCTGCGGTGAGACTCTCGAGGAGCGTGAGGCTGAGAAGCAGAACGAGGTTGTTAAGGCTGAGCTCGTAGGCTCTGTATTCCACCTCGACGCTGAGGCTTGGAAGAACGTCATCATCGCTTATGAGCCAATCTGGGCTATCGGTACAGGCAAGACTGCTACCTCTGACCAGGCTGAGGAGATGCTTGCTTACATCCGTTCTATCGTAGCTGAGAAGTATGGCCAGGAGGCTGCTGAGGAGACTTCTATCCTTTATGGTGGTAGCTGCAAGGCAAGCAACGCTCCTGAGCTCTTCTCTAAGCCTAACATCGACGGTGGCTTGATCGGTGGTGCTTCTTTGAAGTGCGCTGATTTCAAGGGTATCATCGACGCTTGGAAGAAGTAATCTATAGCGATTGCAACCATTAAAAAGAAACAGTGGGACTGCGAACCTGCACATGGTATCGCGGTCTCACTGATTTTCGATTTTACACATTATTATATAATATAGATGAAACGTTTTTCATTTCTTTTCAGTTTGCTGCTCTGCATAATGGCATCTGCACAAGCCCAGACCTATACAAAGCACTTGCAAGAGAAGCGTGATGGCAAGGCGAATGTCACTGTGACACAAAGTCGCGAAATAGAAGAACTGGTAAATAGCGCCAATGTAAGCGCAAGAACTCAAGAACCTGTCGGCAAACCGTCAAACACTACGGTTAACAAGAACAACAACAACACTCCAACCAAAAAGCAGAACAATCACGAGGCGACGCAATCAAAGCATACCGCCACACAACATAATGGCGACTCAACACATGTTGAAGCCAAAAAGACAGAACATGCCGATGCCAACAAACCCGAGCACTCTAACTCGCACAAGGAAGACTCATCTGATTCTGACACTGAGTCGGCTGCTGTTGACATGCGCAAGAAGGTGATGCGCCGCTCCTACAAGGTGAATGGCTATCGTGTGCAGGTGTTTGCAGGAGGCAACTCGCGCAACGACAAGATTAAGGCTCAGAATGCCGGCAACGCTGTGAAGCAGGCTTTCCCAAGCCAGCCCGTATATGTGCATTTCTATTCTCCGCGATGGATATGCCGTATAGGCAACTTCCGCACCTACGAGGAGGCTAATGCTGTGCTCTATCAGGTTAAGAGAATGGGCTACAAGCAGGCTTGCATCGTGAGCGGCAAGATAACTGTAGCGTATTAGAATGTTGAATGTTGAATGTTGAGTGTTGAATTATCGGCTATGCCGATTAGGAATGTTGAATTTTGAATTGTTCAAAAAAATCAAAATTACACCATTCAACACTCACCATTCAACACTCAACATTTAACATTCAACATTGCCTCTGGCAATAATTCAACATTTAACATTCAACATTCAACATTCAAAAATGAATACTCCCGAATACCGCGAAGGTCTCGACGACCTCGCATCCCACTACAAGTCAGTGCTCTCGCTTCTTGGTGAAGATCCTGAGCGTGAAGGATTGCAGAAGACTCCAATGCGTGTGGCTAAGGCAATGCAGGTGCTCACACGTGGCTATGAGCAGGACCCTCACAAGGTGTTGACCGATGCCCTCTTCAAGGAGGACTACAACCAGATGGTCATAGTAAAGGACATCGACGTGTTCTCGCTTTGCGAGCACCACATGCTTCCGTTCTATGGCAAGGCACATGTGGCTTATATCCCCAATGGTTATATCACTGGTCTTAGCAAGATAGCACGTGTTGTCGACATTTTCTCCCATCGTCTTCAGGTGCAGGAGCGACTCACCCAGCAGATACGCGAGTGCATCGAGCAGACTCTCCATCCGCTTGGCGTGATGGTGGTGATAGAGGCCAAGCACATGTGTATGCAGATGCGCGGTGTGGAGAAGATGGGTTCGATAACCATGACAAGCGATTTCTCTGGAGCTTTCGAGCAGGCCAAGACTCGTCAGGAATTTATGAATCTCATCAACTCCGACTCTCACAAGTTTTAAGAAAACAAGAAAAAAAGTTGCTTCCTTCATGCAATGCTTTTCCAAAGCTTGCATTATAAGTATGTAGAGTAGGGCAGAGATTGCCCTTATTCATGCAGTGCAACTTTTAAATTCATATAAAAATAACAATCAAAAACAATGAAAAATCTTAAAACTCTCTTCATGCTCTTCGTGAGCATCATTACAGTTTCGTTCGCATTTACATCATGCAATACTGATGGTGAGGACTATTCAGTAACTGTGGACGTACAGCGTCAGTGCATGCAGCAGATGGCTGGCACATACACAGGCAAGGTTGTGGTGAACCAACCTAACGCAAGTGGCAATAAGTATGTTCCTGTTGACTCATTGGTTACCACATGGTCGGTAAATACCGACTCAACCTTCGTCATCCGCAACTTCCCTATCAATATGCTCGACTCTGCCATCAATGTCTCTAAGGGCGAGATTACAACCGAGGCTACACAGTTGCGCGAGCTTCGCACTGCTATCAGTATGTTGGCTCCCGAGGACATCCGCTGCGCTTACTATGTGCCAAGCACACAGTTTATCACAAGCGCTGGCTATCAGTTTATTGTTAACCCGTTGTGTGTGAACAGCGATTTCTATACACTCAAGGCCACTGGACAGTCGATGTTCATCAAGAAGACTCTTAGCTATGGCGGTACAACACACGATGTATATTTCGTGTTCTTGCTTAACTACTACGGAGGTGCATACAGCGTAACCAACCGCTCGTTCCAGTTCAATATGGCTCTCGCGTCTATAACAATCGACAAGAAGCCTGTTGACTACTACAGCAACTCGTTTGCGTCTACCTACTTCCGTCCGCTTATCATCACATGCGTGAAGTCTAACTAAGACATATAAAATACATTATAATGAAATTTATTTCATGGAACGTTAACGGTCTGCGTGCGTGCGTACAGAAAGGGTTTGAAGACTCTTTCCGTGCGCTCGACGCGGACTTTTTTTGTCTCCAGGAGACAAAGATGCAGGCAGGACAACTCGACCTGCAATTCCCGGGTTATGAATCTTTTTGGAACTATGCCGACAAGAAGGGATATTCTGGCACTGCCATATACACCCGCCACACTCCTCTCTCCGTTACTTATGGCATAGGCATTGATGAGCACGACCATGAGGGACGTGTCATCACTCTCGAGATGCCTTCGTTCTATCTTGTCACTTGCTACACTCCCAACTCGCAGGACGGACTTCGCCGACTTGACTACCGCATGACATGGGAGGAGGCTTTCCTTGCCTATCTCAAGGATTTGGACAGCAAGAAGCCGGTTATCCTTTGCGGCGACCTTAATGTGGCACATCAGGAGATCGACCTCAAGAATCCCAAGACCAATCGCAAGAATGCAGGATTCACCGATGAGGAACGCGAGAAGATGACAAATCTTCTTGCCAATGGCTTCATCGACACCTTCCGCACTCTTCATCCCGACGACCCTACATATTCATGGTGGTCATACCGATTCCGTGCCCGCGAGAAGAATGCAGGATGGCGCATCGACTATTTCATTGTGTCCGAACGTCTGCGCGACAGCCTGACATCTGCATCTATACATACCGAAATCTATGGCAGCGACCATTGCCCCGTAGAACTTGACATTGAATAAATGAAAACAAATCTCACTAAGACTTTTGTTGCCTTGCTCTTGGCTATGGCAACCACCACCAATACGTTTGCCGCACCAAAGAAAGGCAAGACCGTTAAACTAAGAATGATAGAGACAACCGACGTTCACGGTCGTTTCTTTCCCTACGACTTCGTGCGCCAGCAGCCTACTGAAGGCTCGCTTGCGCGTGTGTCTTCGTATGTAGACTCCTTGCGCAATATCTATGGCGACCGCTTGCTGCTTATGGACGCTGGTGATGTGTTGCAGGGTCAGCCCGTTGTCACCTATTATAATTATGAGAAGACTGATGTGCCGAATGTGGCTTCTGGTGTGAGCAACTATCTTCGCTACGATGTTCAAACTATGGGCAATCATGATGTGGAGACGGGACATGCTGTCTACGACAAGTGGATTGGCGAGCTGAAGTGTCCTATGCTTGCTGCCAATATGGTGAGTGCTGCCACGGGTGAGCCTTATCTTAAGCCCTACGTCATGTTCAATCGCGATGGCATAAAGATAGCCGTCATCGGACTCATCACTCCTGGTGTGCCGTCATGGCTCTCTGAGCAACTGTGGAGCGGATTGCGCTTTGAGGATGCTGTAGCTTCTGCCCGCAAGTGGATTGACATTGTTAAGAAGCAGGAGCGTCCCGACCTTATCGTTGGTCTGTTCCATACCGGAGTCAACGACCATAGCCTTACCAATGGCAGTCGTAACGATGCCACTGCCGACATTGCCCGCACGGTGCCTGGCTTCGACATCATCTTCTACGGTCACGACCACACTACTCACTACGAGGAGATAACAAGCAGCGATGGTTCCAAGACTCTTATCGTCAACCCTGCCAACAACGCTATGCGTGTGGCTGACGCGGAGATTGAGGTGAGCAGGAAGGGTGAGAAAAAGATTAATGTGAATATTGTCGACGTTGCCAACCGCAGCATCGACTCTAAGTATATGGCTGCTTTCGACAGCCAGATAAATGAGGTAAAGAAGTATGTCACTACCGAGATAGGCAGTTTCACTACATCAATGACCTCTCGCGACTGCTATTTCGGTCCAAGTTCGCTTGTCGATTTCATCCACGATGTGATGCTCTCTACGAGTGGTGCCGACATATCCTTTGCCAGTCCGCTGTCCTTCGACGTTACTGTAAAGGAGGGTGCTGCCTCACTTAGCGATATGTACAAGCTCTATAGCTATGAGAACGACCTCTGCATGATGTCGCTGTCTGGCAGTGAGATACGCCGCTATCTTGAGAAGAGTTATAATGGATGGGTGACAACAATGACATCACCCGCCGACCATCTGCTTAAGATTAACAGTGGCGACGCTAAGCGCGATAAGTTCTTTGGTCTTGCCACACCGTTCTATAATCTTGACAGTGCTGCTGGCATCATCTACGAGGTTGATGTTACCAAGCCTTTTGGCAGTCGTATCATTATAAAGAGCATGGCTGATGGCACTCCGTTTGACGATAACCGCACATATAAAGTAGCTGTCAACAGCTATCGTGCTGCAGGAGGTGGTGGTATGCTTACCGATGGTGCCGGCATCAACAAGGTCGACCTCGAAAAGCGTATCTTATGGCGTGGCGATTACACCTTGCGCGACTACATCATTCAATATGTGCGCAAGCATTCGCCCATAACTCCTAAGCCCCACAACAATTGGTGCTTCACGCCTAAGGAGTGGACAGTACCTGCAGCCAATCGCGACCGCAAACTGTTGTTTCCATGATTGAGTAGATAGAGTTTTGAGTTTTGAGTTTTTAGTTTTGTAATCGGCTTAAAGCCGATTACAAAACTAAAAACTCAAAACTCAAAATTCTTTATTTCTTCTTGCAGCAAGCGCCTTCCTTCTTCTCGGCCTTCTTCTTGCAGCAATCAGCCTTCTTTCCGTCCTTGCACTTAGTCTGTTCGCACTTCTTCTGTTCGCACTTCTTCTGTTCGCACTTCTTCTGTTCGCACTTCTTTTGTTCGCACTTCTTCTTATCGCACTTCTTCTCATCCTTCTTCTGGCATTTGCCATCATTCTGAGCCTCATATTCAGATGTAGTGCATGTTGTCTCTACTGTTGTCATCTCAACAGCCTTGTTGTCCTTTGCCGATGCCACAGTCACCGAAAGCAGCATCGCGAAAAATAATAAAGTCTTCTTCATAAAATAATAGTTTTTAATGTGTAAACATTCAATGATGCTATCGCTTGCAAAAATACAACAAATAATCGATAATACAATTATTTTGGCTCTAAGTATATCAAAAATACCACTTAGAGCCAACTTACTACCCACTTGTTTGGCTCTAAGTGGTATTTTTTGTATATTTGCAGCCAAACAACCCAATGTATACTCCCGAATATACACCAACTAACTTAAAAATACACCGAACAACAAAAAATGAGAAGAATTATCTTTACTTTACTCATCGGACTGTGCGTCATAGCCACAGCCGAAGCGCAAAACTATGCCAAGAAGCTCAAGAAGGCTAATGGCATAACAGTAACCTACCGTTCCGTATACAAGGGCAAGACCTATCCCGGTGGTATGCTCATGACCGTGAACGGTGATGAGGTGAAACTTGAAAGTCTTGCTTCCGACGGCAAGGTGGTGCAGCCTAAAGCGAAGTCGCTGCGCCAGGAAAGCTTCATCGACTATAGTCGCCGACTCAGTTTCCGTCGTGCCATAATGCCCAACGAAGAGGTTGTCTACACCAATTCTCCATTTGAGTATGGCGAGGGCTTCACGGAGGTCAAGGAGGAGAAGTATCTTGGACTCAACTGCAAGGTGGTGCGCACAAGCATCAATTCCAACACCATTGACGTGTGGTATACCAACGACCTTGCTTTCCGTGGCACTCCCCAGGCAGCAGTAGGTGTGCCCGATGGTCTTGTCCTTCGTGTTGTGCGCAATGGCGACTCTGTGCAGGAGGCTACCGACATACAGGCTGTCAAGAAGCCTTCGCAGTTGCTCCCATCCGACTGGGGACATTATCTCGACGGCAGCAACTATACTTATGCCATCAACCAGAGTGGCGTGATAAGCGTGCCCGTATTCGACCAGCAGACTATCTGTTTCAACGGAGCCAAGCTTCCCGAGACTCTTGAGTCTGACAAGGTTTACGTAGGTGCAGGCGGAACTGTAGTGCTCAAGAAAGTGAAACTTCCCGATAACATCAGCGACCGCCAGGTGTTCATAGAGGCTGTTCAGTATTCCGACGGCGATGCCTACGACCGCACTGGTTCCATCTTCATGATACCTACCGACAAGGCACAGTCGTTCATCGATGCCTTGCGCGACCTCAAGTCTGTGCCCTCGTTCCACAGTGGCGACACCGACTATCATGCCCTCGTCTCTACCGACAAGTATGATGTGCCATTGGAGCTTATGCGATTCTTCACAGGCTTCGGCGTGCGTAAGTTCAACTACAACAAGGTGCCCGGACAGACCTGGACCGATTCTGTGCTCTACAAGGCTGAGGTTACCTCTGTTGCAGAGCAGCTTAAGGGCGAGGTATGGATAGGTGCCTACATAGGCAACTGGGATGCCAAGGGCCATCGCCTTAGTCTCAAGATAAAGTATTATCCCGACGCTGAGCGCACGATGCCTAAGACTCTTCCGCTCTTCAACACCGTCAACTATATGGAGCAGGCAGGTCAGCCTTATCCTATCTTCATGCTCAATGACTCTCTCAATGTGAGCTTCGAGCTTAAGGAGGATGTCAAGGATGCGCGCCTCTTCTATCTCACCACCGGACATGGCGGATGGGGTGGTGGTGACGAGTTCAACCAGAAGCCCAACACCATTTATGTCGACGGTCAGAAGGTCATCACTTTCATCCCATGGCGTGATGATTGCGGCACCTACCGCAACTGGAACCCCTGCTCAGGCAACTTCTCCAACGGTCTCAGCTCGTCCGATCTTAGCCGTTCCAACTGGTGCCCGGGCACTATGACCAACCCTGAATACATCTACATCGGTTCGCTCAAGGCAGGCAAGCACACTCTTAGCGTGAAGATACCGCAAGGAGCACCCGAGGGAGGCAGCAATAGCTACTGGTGCATATCAGGCACATTGATGTACTAATCTTATTCCCATCTTCCGCCAGCCAAGGCTGAACGGTTGAGTAAAACGTATTACCTCACAAAGTATATTGTTTTCTACCACCGTTCAGCCTTGGCTGAACGCATAACTAACATGCTATGCCTCCCCATTACTATCAATAAACAATCATTTTCAAATCATTTTCTTATGGCAATAGACATTGAATGGCAGGTGAAGCCTCCAACAAAAAAGGGCGAAACGAATCAGCCTCAGTTGTTTCCACGTATAGTCAACGCTGATGTAGTAGGCGATGCAGAGTTGGCAGATAAGATAGCCGCCAATAGCGGACTATCAAGAGGTGTCGTGACAAACGTTCTCGAAGACCTTGCCGATGTATTGGCCACCATGATGCACGAAGGCAAAGAAGTGAGCCTCTCGTCAATAGGACGCTTTCGTCTGTCAATAGGCACTGATGCCGACATCTCCCCAGATACAGTCAACAGCACACGCAAAATCTGTGTGCGCGGCATAAATTTCCAGCCCAGCGACACTCTGCTTAATGCTATTGCCAACCCGTCATTTCGCCAAGTGGCACGCAATGCCTCTGTCGTTGCTCCCTCTACAGAGCAAATGCTTCCGCTGCTTGACGCCTTCCTGCAATCGCATCCCACCTTCAGCAGCACCGAGTTTGCCACCCATTTCAATCTAAAACGCACCACCGCCATTGCGCGACTCAATGAGCTGATGGGTATGCAGGTGATAAGAAAAGAGGGGAGTGGAAGGGATACGAAATATCGGAAAAATACATTAGTGGTTTAGCACGTGATAGAAATAAAAAGTGCTATGTAGCTTGTTATTTTCAGATATAAACTTTATCTTTGTAGTCATAGAAAGATTAATATCCTAACTGTTATGGAGCAAATAAAAAGAGTTCCCTATGGAATGTCAGACTTTGTGAAAGTCATTGAGCAGAACAACTATTATGTCGACAAGACAATGTATCTGCCCATGTTGGAGGATGAACCGAACTACTTGTTCTTCATTCGCCCAAGACGTTTTGGCAAGAGCATATTCCTTAGTATGCTCCATGCTTACTATGACTGTCGTACAAAGGATAAGTTTCAGGAATGGTTTGGAAATCTGTGGATAGGCTCTCATCCTACACCTTTGCAAGGAAAATTTCAGATTCTTCATTTGGATTTCTCTCAAGTGTGTGGAACAATAGAGAGGTTGGAGGAGAGTTTCAACAGTTATTGTCGAATTAAACTTGATAGTTTTGTTGACATTTACCAGGATGCTTATTCTAAAGAGTTTGTTGATAGGGTTAAGAAATCGGAAGAGGCAACCGAAAAACTCAATTTGATAAATGACGAGGCCAAAAAGCTTCGGCATAATCTTTACCTTATCATTGACGAATACGACAACTTCACCAACACTGTGCTCAATGAGCAGGGCGAGGATGTGTATTGGGCCATAACACATGCCGAAGGTTTCTATCGCGACATATTCAAGAAGTTCAAGGGCACATTCGACCGTATTTTCATTACAGGTGTCAGTCCCGTTACTCTCGATGATGTTACGAGTGGATTCAATATCGGTTGGCATATCTCCACTAAGAAGGAATTCAACCAGATGCTTGGTTTCTCGACTGAGGATGTACGCGAAATGTTTTCTTATTATAAGGAGCATGGTAAGATACGTCCTGACAGTGACATCGATACTGTCATAAGCGAGATGAAGCCGTGGTATGACAATTATTGTTTCTCAAAGGAAGCGTTGAACACACAAAGCCGTGTGTTCAATTGCGACATGGTGCTCTATTATCTGCGCAACTATATAAGCCGTGGTGAGGGTCCAGAGGAAATGATAGACCCTAATACCAAGACCGACTACAACAAGATGAAGAAACTCCTTCAGCTTGACAAACTCGACGGTGACCGCAAGGGCGTGATACGCACTATCGCCGAGAATGGCGAGATTATTGTTAATCTAAAAGAGACATTCTCTGCAAGGGATATAACAAAACCAGAGGTATTCCCAAGTCTTCTCTTCTACTACGGAATGCTCACTATCAAGCGTACATTAGGCAGCCAACTGGTGCTTGGCATACCAAATAACAATGTTCGTAAGCAATACTATGGTTATCTGCTTGATGAATATCAAGACATGAGGCACATCAACCTCAATGAACTTGAAACCATGTTCACCTATATGGCTTTTGAAGGTGAATGGCGCAGACCGTTGGAGTTGATGGCTAAAGCCTACGCTGATGTGTCGTCTGTGCGTGATGGTATTGAGGCGGAAAGAAATCTTCAGGGATTCTTTATGGCTTATTTTAGTATAAACAGCTACTACTACACAGCACCAGAGCTTGAATTGAATCATGGCTATTGTGATTTCTTTCTCTTGCCCGATCTCACTCATTATTCTACAAAGCACAGTTATATCATAGAACTGAAGCTTGCACCAAGGAAAGCTAAGGGCATGACAACGGAAATGCATGAGGCTTTAATCCAAAAGCAATGGGAAGAGGCTGAGGTTCAAATTGGTCGCTATGCTTTAGATTCAAAGGTGGAAGCTTTGCGTCAAGGCACGACTCTGCATAAGATAATCGTGCAGTTTGACGGATGGAAGTTAAGGCGTATTGAAGAGGTTGATTGATGTGTTAATGTCTTTTAAAGAAAATGCTATAGTAGCATAATGTAGTTAAAAGTTGTGTTATTATAGCATTATTATAGCGATTAGCTTGTTTAAATTCTAAAAATGATTTAATTTTGTGTTGGACATTAACACATTTTGTACTTTCATACTGTACTAAAACAATGTCTTTGCTTACTAACTAAATAGACAACCCAAACGGTCTATTCATGAGTGCATTGTCTAATGCAAAAAACCGACGAGGCGGTCATTTCCTCCTGTCATTGGACTTACCTCCAGTGCCCTCCCCGAAGCCATTGTCTCAGAATAGGGGTGTCGGTAGAATATGCCCTTTTGAATAATAACCGTGAAACATTAGGCAAACTCACCTTGTTTGCCATACGTAAAATATATATTTGTTTACGTTAGCAATATTACGATATTTTAAGTTCACTAAATAATAAAGAAAAATGAAAAAGACAAGTTTGTTTACTTTAATAGCTACTGCTATTGTCGGAGCTGTTATTGCAAAAAGCTCGCAAATAGATGCGGGTACGCCTATCTTTGGTAATTCTAATGAACAACGAACATTAGAAAATACCCAAAACTCTGAACATAAATCAGCTGTTAAGTCAGCATCTACAACAGAAGATGATTATAACGCTGCAAGAAGTGTTTATCAATATGCGTGCCCAGGAGCTTTACCGTTGGATCTTACCAAATGGGATGAGAGTAATTTTGTTTTTAGAGATGGAGGTGAGCATTGGAGCGAACAGTATTCACATTATTATGAGGGCGATGATTATTATTCTTCCAATTGGTCGCGTACAGCAAAGCATTGCGCATCTTTACCAAAGGGTAAATATATGCTTTCTGTTTCGGCAAGAGCATCAGCAGAAGTTTCTTCAAGTATTTCTATAACAGTTGGTGATTCTGCTCCAGTTTCAGTTACATTGCCGAATAAAGGAAATGTTGGTCGTGGAATTGATGTGAATGGATATGCAACTCAGTCTGAAGATTCTATTTATACAAATAGCAATAATGGATATGGTTGGGAATATAGATTCATAGAATTTGAGATTACAGAAGAAAAACAAAATGTAACAATTCAGCTGAATGCTTCTTCTGATGCGTATTATCAGTGGGTTAGTATCTCTCAACCACAGATCCTTACCAGTTCTAAAGAGGTTTTTGGTAAACTAAATAATGAAGTTCTTAATAAGATTGTAACAGATAGTGACGTTGATTATAAAATAGAAAACGACAATAAATACCCGTGGACATTAGAAGACGACCATATTGTTAATGGCAACCGTGGCATAAGGGGTAGTGTGTCTTCAGTATCACTTTCTTTCTATACTGACAAGACAACAGAGTTTTCTTTTGAATGGTTGAGGGATTTCTATAATTGGCATACTGTAGAGCTGTATGTTGATGGTGCTAATTTGGGAAGTTCTGCAACTAAAGAATTTGTAGGTAAGAGTGTCTGTGTAGAAAAGGGAAATCACGTTGTAATGTTCAAAGATACCATAACTAATGGTAATAACTCGAATTTCAATCATGATGTATCGAATGTTAGAAACATTACTATCAAGAAACTGAATCGGTTGAATGTTGCCGTTTCTACTCCAGGTTCGTTTGGTGACTCCATTCTTGCTAAGGTTGAGAATTTTTCGGATGTTAAGAGTGTAAAGATTTCAGGAAACCTCAATGATGATGATTTGGCAACAATAAAGAATCGTCTGGTCAATTTAAGAGAACTTGATATGACAGACGTAAATATGTCAGAATTGCCAAGAGAATTTTTCAATAATAATAAGACTATAGAGATTGTCAAATTACCTTCAAAACTAACTACAATAAATGAATTTGCCTTTTCTGGTTGTGACGGTATCCGGAATATCTCGTTCCCATCATCATTGCAGAAAATAAAAAATTCAGCATTTAATGAGTGTATTTATTTACAAGAAGTTATACTGCCTGAGAGTTTGACAGAACTTGGAGACAATGCTTTCCAGTATTGTTATAATAACAAGCTTTTAAAATTGCCTTCATCTTTAGAGGCGATAAGTAATAACGCTTTTTATAGAAATGTTTCGTTAACAACAATCGACTTTGCTGAAGGTTTGAAAAATATAGCTAATAATGCTTTTAATGAATGCTATAGTTTGAATAACTTAGTTTTCCCAAGTACATTATATTATATTGGTCGTGGCTCTTTCGCAAATAATAGGTCTCTTTCAAACATCGTTTTTAATGAGGGTTTATATCAAATAGATGATGATGCCTTTAATGAATGTGACGCACTTACAGAGGTTACCCTTCCAAGCTCCCTTGTTCTGTGTAATGAATCTCCTTTTGACTACTGCGACAATCTTAATAAGGTTACTTGCTTGTCAATAGAGCCTCCTTATATGACAAACCAGATTCCTTATGGTCTTAGTATGGAAGGAAGGGAGTTGTATGTACCGGCTCTTTCATTGAATGTTTATAAGCAGACGATAGGATGGGATAAGTTCCCGACAATTAAGCCTATTGATTATTTTCCAGAAAATATTACTGTACTCAGTGATTTGCATCTGACTCTTCCTGAAACCATATCTTCTGATTATAAGCCAAATGTTAGTGTCATTCATGACACAAAGGGAACTTATTATTGGCAGTATGGAAGCCTTACTGTCAATGGAGCTGGTACATTGTCGATGAGCAATTTTAATATGGTTTGGGATCCTAATTATCAGTATGAAAGAAACGATGGACAGCAAAATTATTGCTCACTTTTAAATAATTCGCATTTGCGTTCGGACAATGTAGCTATAGAAATGTACACAAAGAACGACCGCTGGACATTTATATCTTTCCCATTCAATGTAAAGGTTTCTGATATTGAAACTATTTCTGATGGAACAACAAATTGGATAATACGAAAGTATGATGGTCAAAAACGTGCGTCTGGAGAAACAAGTGAAACATGGGTTAGAATGACAAATGATGATGTTTTGAATGCTGGTGAAGGCTATATAATTCAAGGAAGTCGTTATATCGGTGATTCTTGGCAGAGTAATAGTGGTTTCCTTTTTAAGGCTATAAACGATGCTAAGAAGAACAATATATTCGTTACTACTGACGCGAAAGTGTCTCTGAATGAGTATGCAAGCGAGTTCGCTCACAATCGTAGTTGGAATTTTATTGGAAATCCATATCCAAGTTATTATGATACACGTTTCATGGATTTCAATGCTCCTATTACGGTGTGGAATATGGTAAACAACACATATACTGCTTACAATCCTCAGGATGACTCTTATATACTTTGTCCTGGTGAGGCTTTCTTTGTTCAGCGTCCTGTTGATAAGGGTAACATTGTCTTCTCAAAAGAAGGACGTCAGACAAACAGACTAGTTCGCACGCTTGAAGAACCGTCAAGAGCAAAAGTCAATTCTCAAAATGCAAGTAAGCGAGTCATAGCAAACATTACCATTAGTGATGGTGAAAACACCGACCGTACAAGAGTTGTGTTGAATGATAATGCTCTTTTGGATTATGAAATGGACAAGGATGCCACTAAATTCATGAGTTCAGACCTCAGTATCCCACAAATCTACACTACAATTAATGGTGTTAACTATGCTATTAATGAACGCCCAGAATTTGATGGTATTATAAATCTTAATATATATGTTGGTAAGGCAGGTATATATGGCATTTCTATGCCAGATGCAATTGAAGGCTATACCGTAACGCTTGAAGATAAGGTTGAAGGAAAAAGCATTGTGCTGAATGCAGGTGATGTGTACAACTTCTCTGCGAAGGCAGGCAATAGTGTAGGTCGTTTCATCCTTCACTTCACAAGTGAGACAACAGGTATAAATGATATTAAGACTACAACAATACAGAATTATCCAGCCTACTCTATTGATGGAGTGAAGGTGAATAATCCAACTCAGAATGGAATTTATATCCAGAATGGTAAGAAAGTAATGTATCACAAGTAAAAAAGTTGATTTAATATGAACAGACTGTTAAGCTTTTTGTTCGTATGCCTTATGCAAGTCTCATTGGCAGTTGCTTCCACGTACAATCTGCGCGTGGAGGTAACTCCAAATGGTTCTGGCTCACTTAATACAAGTGAAGGTACATACGAGGAAGGAAGCACCATCAATCTGAGAACATACGGCAACACTGGTTATGTTTTTAAGGGATGGTATGAAGGCGCAACATTGTTGTCGTCATCTACGAGCTTCAATTATACAATGCCGTCAAAAGACGTTTTGGTGCAGGCGAAATATGAATATGATCCAACAGTACCAGGCAATCCTTCGATGCCTGATACTACCACTTTATATTCTTTCACGGCTATAGTGTCTCCGTTGGGTGCTGGCTCTATAAATACTACGGCTTCAAAATATGCTGCTGGTGCCACGGTTTCGTTGCAAACATACAATAATACGGGCTACAAGTTTGTAGGTTGGCAGAATGAGGAAGGTGTAAATCTTTCCACAACTACTTCATTCAATTATACAATGCCAAATCATGACGTTAAGCTAACAGCCCTATATTTTTATGATCCTACTGTTCCTGCAAATCCAGACTCTATGGCAACACGTTATACTGTAACGCTTGCTCCAAAACCTATTGGTGGAGGTTCGTTCAACACCACAAGTGCCACAATAGAGGAGGGTGGAAATGTGCATCTTTATGCTTATGCAAATACAGGTTATGAGTTCCTTCATTGGGAGAACGAAAAAGGTGAAATAATATCTTCTGAGCAGAATTTCTACTTTGTTATGCCTCATGGCAATGCAAAGCTGTATGGAGTGTTTGATTATAACCCAGCTCCGCCAAGCAATCCTAACAAGAATTATTGGAATAAAGAGCTTGGAGAACTTATTGTGGATGATTTTACTCCTGGCAATCTTGGAAGTGCAGTTTCTTCTGCCATCAGTGGAAGCGATCGTGGTGATGTTGCTATGATGACAGTTTCTGGTAAGATGAACGATAATGATTTTGGAATTGCTAATGATTATACAAACTGCACCCTCCTTGATTTGAGTCGTGTTACTGGAGTTACGGAGGTTCCTTCTTACGCATTTGATAATACGAATATAGAATCAATCTACTTACCCGTAACTATTGAAAAAATAGGATATGGCGCATTCTGCAATTGCCAACAACTGTCGGCTCTGACTATATATGCTATGGTTCCTCCAGTTTTGGAGGAGAATGTATTTGCAGGTATTAAGGAGGGGTTGGTTGTATATGTTCCTGCTGCAGCTATTGTCCAGTATCAAGAAGCAGACGTTTGGAAAGACTTCACTATACTCCCAATACAAGAGGACATTAGAAGCATCTCAATTTCTCTTCCTGAAGGATCTCACGCCTCTGATTATTCACAGATGTGGTTGGAATTGACAAACACAAAGAATGGTCAAAAGATGCACTATATTATGACCGATCGCTCTACGTATACGTTTGCAAATGTAATTCGTAACACTTCTTGGAACGTTGTTTTGCGAAATGAACGTGGCGATGTGTTTGGACAGATAGATAATATTGAAGTGAAGGATGATGATGTAAGCGTATGTTTCGCTTCATTATTAAAGCCACAGAGTGTGAGCGTTTCTGTTAAAACTCCTGATGGTATGGATGTTACGGCTAATACTCAAGTGACGTGGCTTGATGATAGTGGTAGCTATCTTTTACAGGCAAAAAGTCTTGCTGGGCTGCTTCCTGGAAATGGAATCGCTTATAAAGTAGAATTGTCGCAGGACCTTTCGATGCTGTATCTTGCACCCCAACAAACCGCTTATGTCGTAAATGAATCAGATAATAATATTCAGATAACGTTGACTCCTATAGGTAAGGTTACTTTGTCTGGATTAGTTAAGGATTATGACACAAAGGCTGCATTGAGTGGTGCGACGGTTACTGCATCGCAAACTTTTGGTGGTAAATATAGCAAGACAGTAAGTACAAAAACTGATTCTAAGGGTAACTATACTATAGAAGTTGGCAATGTACCTACATCTTTGGCGGTGTCTGTATCTGACTATATAGGTCAAACCATTGTATGTGACTCGTTGATGACTGGCAGTGAAAGTGTCAAAATCTCTGACATTTCACTTAAAACCATTAGTGGTGCAGTGATTACCCTTGACTTGACTTATACCAGATGTCCTTCAACGTTGGAAGATGCGGATACTCTACAAAGTTGGTATGCAGATTATAATAATATAGCCTATAGCATATATAATCAGACTAAGCATAAAGCTATCAGCCAATTTAATGTTCAATATCCTCAGATAGTACTCTTGGAGGATGTTGATGAGGGTGATGTGCTTGAACTGACCGCTACAAGTAAGAATAATGCATTCATGCCCGTTAAAGCAACAGCTTGTATCGATGCTGAGCAGCGTGCTGATGCCTCCTTTAATATCGTTGAGCTAGGAAAGATTACGTCAAGTTTCACAAATAACAGCAATGCTTCTGTTGTAGGTTCACTGTATGATGCTAATGGTAAATTGATAAAATCCTATGATTATACCAATGCATCGTTGACTATAGGCGATTTGTTTGATGGTGCTTATACCCTTGTGACTATGGGTAGTAGTAAACTTTTTAATAGTATTTACGACCTTAGTCAGTTGCCACAAACAGGTCTTGTTCTTGGTTCTGATTACACACAATCGAGTGTGGATGTAAAGAGTGGTAAGGTATGTGTAATAGATATTGATGAAGTGCCAACTCTTGATGAGAGCAAGTTGTATTATACTGGTGATAACACATCATTTACTGTAAATAAGCCAAGTATTGTTGCTGGTAATTATCTCACATTGACGGGACATATTGACTTTAAGACTGCTTATGCAGGAAATGTTAGCAACGTGAATCTCATTGTCGACCTTCCTGAGTCATGTCAGTTTGTAGAAAACTCTGTAATGGTTGGTAATAGTATGGGTAGCTATACACTCCAGAACAACCGTGTAATGATTCCTTTAGCTCGTTATACAGACCGTGTACGCTTCTGTATTATTCCTACTCTTGGTGGTGAATATGCTCCAAGTGCTCTCGCTCAGTTTGACGTTGATGGTAAAACTGTCACACAGCCTATAGGATCAGCCTTCTATACTGCCAAGGATTTGTCTATCTCTGTTCCTTCTACAGTTGCCAAGACAACAATACCAGTAAGTGGTACGGCCATTGGAGCATCCAAAATTGAAATATATGATGGTGATGTACTAATCGGGCAAACAACATCGTTGGCTAATGGAACATGGACTACAAAGTGTGAGTTGAATGAGCCTTACAATCTCTCAAAGCACAACATATACGCAAAGGTTGTTACAAAGGCAGGATTGGAATTAAAGTCAGAAAGTAAAACCCTTATTTATAATAGATCAGCGATTGAAGTAAGTACAGTAACAATGATTAATACTGCACATACGGCAGCAAATCTTGATCTTTATGATTATGTAACAGTATTTGACTTCCAAAATCCAAAAGAATCTTATCCAGCCTATTGGTATTGGCCAAGCTATCCAGAATTTACATTCCTTGTTGATTTCACTAAGAATGATACAACTATTGTCAAAGATGTTGTTCTCTACGTCTTTACCGACCATGACGATGTGGTAACGTTATATCCGAAGTATGATGCAAAAAAGAATGTTTTTGTGGCAACAGCCAAGTTTGATTCATATTCATTGCCATATAATGTTAGCGTAGATTTCAATGCAATAGTTCAGCAAACTATAGATGCAAAACAATTGTCAGACTCGAAGCAAAGTATAATAAGTTTTTCTGACGATTTCTGGAATACGAAAAAGATTATCGATAAGTTTTATGAAGAACATGAAACTGCTACAAGCGAAGATTATTTTAACTTGTGTAAACAGTTAGGACTCCAGATTGATTCAGAGGAGTTGCTTCCTGTTGATTCTATTCTTCCCGAAGGTGTTACAGAAGATAATATAGATGATTTTCTTGAAAAAGAAGCAAAAGATTTTGAAGAGCGGTTTGCTACCATTTCAGATGAGATAAATAAATGTTTGGGAATGTTCCAGTTAAGTGACAACTATAAATTGGAATTAGATAATGGTTATCAATTCACTTTGGAAACGGCAGATGGTGTAACGGAAAAATACTTGCTTGAAAATGGATATTCACAATTACAACTCAGCGAAGGGGGATTTATTTATCTAAAAACAATCGAAGAATATTCGACATTTATAAATTTGCAGGAAAACACAAAAATAACAATTAAGAACCCTGTTAATGCCTCAACTTATTTCTCCAAACTAAGTAAAGCCCCGTTAACTGAAGATTTCAATGATGTTTTTGATAAAATCGAAATGGCTAAGCTTTTGGTTAAAACAATTAATGAAGATTTCCAAAAACGTATTATGATGCCTGTGGCGATACAGGAAAAATACATCCGTGGTCTAGAAAGTGACATAAAAAAAATAAAGAAATATATTTTTTGTATGTGTAATGAGGGGTCACCCAAACAAAAATTCTGGATTAAGAGACTTAAGGATGCTGAATATACTCTTTCTGTTGCCAAGACTTCATTGAAACTTGCTGGACCTATGCTAAGATTCTTGGCACGTTCTATTCCTATTATGGATTGTTTAGCAACACTTTCTGATTGTTACAGCATTACTAACGAACTTAAGGAAATATATCAAAGCATTCCAGAACCATGTCCAGAAGACCAAATAATGGCCAATTGGTGTAAGGGTGAGGTTTTTTCGATACTTGTTGCAATACGTTTGTTTGTAATTGCTGATGTTGTTGCAGAAATAACTGCCGATGCAGAAATACTTGGTGGTGCAGCAGCTGCAGTAACAACTGGTGGAGCTTCGTTAGCTGTCTCTGGATGGGGAATAGTACAAAAAGCACTTTCAGAACTGGGAAAATATGTTCTTACAACAGCGACAAAGTATTTCGCTATTAAAGAATTAAGAAAGCGAGTTGGAGAATTGCAATGCAATAGTTCAGGTCCTATTCCAAATCCACCGTTGCCTCCTGGTGGTGGTGCTCCTAACGTCAAAGATCCTTCTGGTTATGTGTATGAGGGTGTTGCTTCTAACCGTATTGAGGGAGTTACAGCTACCGCATACTATAAGGAGATGGTTGAAGACATGTATGGTGACCTTCATGAGAATATAGTTAAATGGGATGCATCTGAGTATGCGCAAAAGAATCCTCTTTTTACTGACAAATACGGTATGTATGCATGGGATGTTCCAAATGGTCTTTGGCAGGTCAAATTTGAGAAGGAAGGTTATGAAACCACATATTCAGAGTGGCTTCCTGTACCTCCACCTCAACTTGATATTAATATAGCTATGAAACAGAATGTTCAGCCTAATGTTAAGAATGCGCGTGCTTATGAAGATGCTGTAGAGGTTGTGTTTGACAAGTATATGATGCCCGAACTTCTCAATACAGACAACATCATTGTCATGGATGGAGGTAAACAAGTAGATGGTACTGTTGAACTTTTGAATGAAGAACTGAAGTATGAAGGCGAAACGGAATCATTTGCATCCAAACTTCGCTTTAATGCCAAAGCTCCATTTGAGGGCGATGAGGTGACGCTTATGATTAATAACAGAGTGAAGAGTTATGCAGGTATTCGTATGCAAGACAATTACTCTCAATCATTTGCTATAGAACAGGAGATACACAAGATGGTGTGTGATTCTGTTGTCGTTGTTGGATATGGTTCTACGGCTGTAATCCCCGTAACTGTTCTTCCTGCCACAGCTTCGTCAGGCAAGGTTCTAAATGTACGTGCATCGTCATCGATGATTCTTGGAACTGATGTTACCAGTGTAGTACTTGATGATAACGGCAAGGCTGTGGTTAATGTAAGCGGAGAGCTACCTGGAACTGCTACTCTGACATTCACCATTGAAGGCTACGACATGTCTGCGACAACAATAGTTAATGTAGAACAGATTAATCAGACAGAAGTTGCTGCACCGACAGCAAATATAGCTTCAGGCACTACTGTCAAGAAATGTACAAGGATAACATTGTCGTGCAAAACAGAAGGAGCGACTATTTACTACACCCTTGACGGCTCATGTCCTTGCGACGAGACTTCTCGACTTGTTTATACCGAACCAATCGTTATCAATGAATCTGTAACCATAAAAGCGATGGCTGTTGCTCCAGATAAGACGGAAAGTGACATCGTGGAGTTTACTTTCATTGTAGATGATGAGAATGGTATTGACGATGTGACAATTGACGAAAATCTTAAGATTTATCCTCTGCCAGTACGTGATAAGCTTAATGTTAATGCTGGAGGAAAGATAATCAAGAGTGTAACTCTAACTAATATGGATGGTTCTACTGTAGTGAAAGCACCAAAGTCAACAACATTGGTATCAATCGATGTAAGTTCTTTGGCTTCTGGAATTTACATTATTAATGTTGCAACAGAAGATAAAGTATATAGTAGAAAGATTATGAAAATTTAGTGATAATCCTATGGCCAAGGGCAGTTTCCGCTCTTGGCCATTATTTTTAATAACAGGAAACACATGAACAAAGAGAGTACTGAGAGTTTTCTGCAATACTCCTCCTTAAACCAAAGGCTATAGATGGGGTCCACAAAGACAAAGTTCTCCTTTTCTTTCTCTATGATGTCCTTGTTCTGAAGCGTTTTCTTGTTCTTGACAATCGTGTTAGGGTTGCCCAAGTTATAGATTTGCTTCACGGCTTGTGATGAGAAGTGCTGCTCACCATTGGCTATTGCCTTTAGCATTTCTATCTGTGTGGAACTCAGCGATTCCGTGTCATTCTGAAACATAGGGGTATTGATGTTCATAACTTGCTTCAAGCCTAAAGAGTATATCTCTTCAGTCACCTCTGATGCGGTAAAGCTCCAGATGAAATAACATAGCTGTTGGAGATACCACGAATGGCAAGCCACGGTATCACAGATTCTCTCAGCCAGTTCTTTGGAGATGTACTTGCCGGTACGCTCAAAAGACGACTGGATAAAAGGAATCCAATGCTCCTTGGCTATCTTCTGCATAAAAATCACTTGGCCGAAACGATAGAACGGACTATTTGAATTGTTGAAGATATTGAGCATCATGTTGCGCTTGCTACCATAAAGGCAGTAAGAGATCAACTGCTGCTGTTGTCAAACGGAACGCATCTTGCCCTCCATGTTCTTATACTCAGGGAGGTTAGCCAATTGCTGAAACTCATCTATGCACACAATGATTTTGATGCCCTTCTCCTTTGCTAAAATCTCAGGCAACTGGAGAATCGTCATCTTATCACGCTCTTGCGGTACAAACTTCAAGTCGAAAGCTACAAAATATTACCCAAAGGTAAGTTACCTTAGGGTAATATTCTTGTTTTTATTCGCTGCCACCGAATAGAAATGGCGTTTTTTATTCGCTGCCACCGAATAAAATTCAAACGAATTACAACATGCGTTAGCATATCATTCCATTGTCTTTTCATGATTTTTTTGGTTAGCATTTGTTAACCTTTCTGTCAACGAATTTAGTATTATCATAAATCGTGAAATGCAGAATAATCACACTATACGTGTTTTTGCAAATGGAAAGTACATATAAAAAGTGTTTGAGAGAAGAATGAGGAAAGTTTACTGGTTATC
>OBRN01000087.1_pt1 | contig 28585 bp, 31 predicted proteins | sample 1475621 | NCBI WGS metagenome assembly OBRN01 (sample SAMEA3360684, study PRJEB22359) | human gut metagenome | biome: ENVO:urban biome; feature: ENVO:human-associated habitat; material: ENVO:feces | place: Bangladesh | collected 2011 | reverse complement strand
ATTAGTCGAGCTGAGCGAGCTTGTTGTCAGAACCGAGCACGTCAATGATCTTGTGCTTGTACATCTGCTCCATGAGGTCGCGAGCTGGGCCACAGTACTTACGTGGGTCGAACTCACCTGGTTTGTCATGGAATACCTTACGTACAGCAGCGGTGAAGGCAAGACGTGAGTCAGAGTCGATGTTGATCTTGCAAACAGCGCTCTTAGAAGCCTTGCGGAGCTGCTCCTCAGGAATACCAACAGCGTCAGGCAACTTGCCACCGTACTCGTTGATCATGTCAACATACTCCTGTGGTACAGAAGAAGAACCGTGGAGAACGATTGGGAATCCAGGAAGCTTCTCCATGATCTCGTCGAGGACGTCGAATGCCAATGGAGGAGGAACGAGCTTGCCAGTCTTCGGGTCGCGTGTGCACTGCTCCGGTGTGAACTTGTAAGCACCGTGTGAAGTACCGATAGAGATAGCCAATGAGTCAACACCTGTGCGGCTTGTGAAGTCGATAACCTCCTCAGGCTTTGTATAGTGGCATACGTCTGAAGAAACCTCATCCTCAACACCTGCCAATACACCGAGCTCACCCTCTACAGTTACGTCGAACTGATGAGCGTACTCTACAACCTTCTTTGTGAGGGCGATGTTCTCCTCGTAAGGAAGAGCAGAACCGTCGATCATTACTGAAGAGAAACCAAGGTCTACGCAGCTCTTGCAAAGCTCGAAGCTGTCACCGTGGTCGAGGTGAAGAACGATCTCAGGATGCTTGCAGCCAAGCTCCTTAGCGTACTCAACAGCACCCTCAGCCATGTAGCGGAGGAGGGTCTCGTTGGCGTAGTTGCGTGCGCCCTTAGAAACCTGAAGGATAACCGGTGACTTCAATTCTGAAGAAGCCTTGATGATAGCCTGAAGCTGCTCGAGGTTGTTGAAGTTGAATGCAGGAATTGCATAACCACCCTTGATGGCTCTTGCGAACATATCACGTGTGTTCACCAAGCCCAATTCTTTGTAGTTTACCATAATTTTTTATTTGTTTTTTATAAAACGTGTAATCTCTTAATATAATAATTGTATAGCAACATCTGTGCCATTTCAATCTTGTCACAGTGTTGGCATACACAACTTTCCATTTGCAAAGGTAGCATTTTAATTTGTCACGACAAAGCATCCAAACATTTTTTTATGCTTCCTTTACCCTACTAATTTATTACAATTGAGTTTTGCTATATTTACTTAGCAAATATTGGGCATAAAATATAAAAGGATTTGGTTTTTGTCGTGTATGTTTTGTAAAATGTGTATCTTTGTTGGATTAAAACATCAACTAATATGGAAATAGTATGCGCTACAGACAGCTGCTATGTTATGCAGACAGGCATCATGCTCACCTCGCTGTTCGAGAACAACCGCGGCGAGCACATTCGTGTGCATTTGTTGCATGATGGCATAACCAATGAAAAAGTCTCACAGATAAAACGTATAGCCGATGTTTATGGACAGCAGGTTGTGTTCTATAAGATGGACGAGTCTCGTTTCAGCTCCTTCCCTATAGGTCGTGAGGGGCAGAACACTCATGTGGGAGCAACATATGCAACATACTATAGACTCTTTCTCACCGAAGTGTTGCCACCCGATGTCAATCGTGTGATTTATCTTGACGGCGACATTGTTGTAATGGATAGTTTAAGCGAACTTTGGAATCTTGATATGCAGGGTAAGGCTATTGCCGCTGTGCCCGACAGCTACAACAACCGTCCCGATCCATACAATCGCTTGCATTATCCACAAAGTATGGGTTACTTCAATGCTGGTGTTTTGGTCCTCAACATTGAATATTGGCGTGAGAATAATGTGGTGAGAGATTTCTGTGAATGTGCATCTGCAAAATCCGACAACCTTGCATGTCATGACCAGGATATCCTGAATTATGTGTTTCGAGAGTCCAAGCTGACACTTCCTTTGAAATACAATATGCTTAATGAATATTGGTTTGACACGAGTAATTCTGTTGTGTCGTGGGAATTTGACAATCAGATGCGTGATGGCCAGCAACATCCAGTGGTAGTGCACTTCACTGGCATTCCCAAGCCTTGGTTTTCCAACTGTCATCATCCTATGAAGTCAGAGTATGAACATTATCGCACGATGACCATGTGGAAAGAATGCAAAGAGCCAAGATGGGGTGGTGTGGCTTATATCGTGGAGCAATTAGGCAAGAGACTTTTAGTTATGTCGGGACTGCGTGGTGCCGAGATCATTGATATTAACAAGTATGTGAAAGACCGCAGACTTTAGGATATATTAAATGAACACTATGAATCGCATGAAAATGACTTATGTGAAAATAGCCAAACGTCTAAGGCTTGCAGAATGGTTTTACCGTGTGGAGTCGCTTGTCTGTTCTATTTGCACATCCTCAGCAAAGCAGTTTCCCGAGGATGTGTCTTCGGCATTGCGTTTGCTCCACTCCTATTCACCAGACCCTGGCAGTTCGTGCATATGTCAGCATGACTTTGCTGCTGCCGACTCCGATGTGGAGGTGATAGTGCCATGCTACAACGTGGAGCTTTATGTATGTCAGTGTCTTGATTCCATCCTGTCACAAAAGACAGAATATCGCTTCTTTGTGACAATTGTCAACGATGGCTCTACCGACTCCACACGCAGCTTGATAGCAAAATACGAGCATTTGCCCAACGTGAGAGTAATAGACCAGTCAAATAAAGGATTTTCTGGAGCGCGCAATGCTGGCATACGTCAGGCACATGGGCGTTATCTTATGTTTGTAGATTCTGATGATGTGCTTATGCCTGGAGCTATTGATTGTCTGATGCGTATGGCTGAGAAAACAGGAGCCGACATGGTGGATGGTGGTTTCCGTCGTTTTGCCGACAGGGATGGCGATTTCTCTGCAATACCAGGATTGGCGTCTCTGTACGACATGATTCAGCATGACAATCTACTTCCGGAAAGCGACGACACTCGACATACTAATGGCTTTGTATGTGGCAAGCTGATAAGCCGTAGTCTGTTCAGTAATGTGGAGTTTCCGCTTGGCTATTGGTTTGAGGACACCATTTATTGCATGATACTCGAACCCATGTGCAAGCGTATAGCAAGTGTTGCCCCACTTGTTTTCGGCTATAGGATGCGTCGCAATAGCATAAGCCACAGCTTTGCAGGCAAGCCAAAGGCCATTGACAATCTCTATATAACCCTTGGCTTGCTCCGCGACCGCGAGAACTTAGGCATTGCTTTCGACCAAAGACAATACGACATGATGCTTCATCAGATGTTCATGAACACATGGTGTGTGATGGGGTTGCCAGAGGAAGTGGCACGTGCCGTGTTTGTTGTGCAGCGTGATCTGATAGCCGTAAGGCTTGGCAAATGGAATACATCTGACATAAGGCTACGTAATATAGAGCGTCTCATTCGTGAGAATAATTTCCAAGGGTATATGCTATGGTGCAAGTGGCATGAATGTTAGTATGGCAAGAGACTGATTAAATAGAATAAGTAGAAAAAAAGAGTGTATGAAGATATTGTTTGTTGGCGAGTGTAGTTATCTGCACAACACACTGAAGCGTGGTCTGGAGGAGCTTGGACATAAAGTGTTGATAGTGTCCGATGGTAATGGCTGGCACAATTCTCCTCGCGACATAGACTTGCGTCGTCCTGAGCGTTGGGGTAAGTTAGGCGGATTGTGGGTATTGTGGAGCTTGCTCAAGTCTTTGCCGCAATTATGCGGCAACGACATTGTTCAACTTAGTGGCTATACGTTCATTCCTCTAAAGGCCCGATGGAACCGTTGGCTTTTTCTACTTCTGCGTCTCCTAAACCGACGTGTGGTAAAGGGGTGCTTCTCGGATGATCCGCAACTCTTTCTTATGCAGTCGCATGGTGTGCCCACCTATTCTGACACTTATTGGAATGGCCGTGAACAGAACGTGGAAGCCAACCGTCAGCGTATAGCCGAGCACATGCGTAGCCAATATAAGTCTTGTTGGCACACTGTTTCGTATGGGGCTGATGCTCTTGTGGCATGTCTCTATGAGTATTATTTGTGTTATGACACTAAAGATTTTCACAACCGCCTGCATTATATACCGCTTCCCATGGAGATACCAGTTGAAAGTATAGAGACCGAAAATAAAACAAGCACAAAGGCTATAAAGGTTCTTGTGGGTCTACAGCCCCACCGCGAGTATCTTAAGGGAGCAATGCGCATAGCGTCTTTTGTTGAGGCTGTGGCTCGTCGTCATCCTGGCAGAATAGAAATAAACTATGTTGAGGGTGTTCCTTATGATGAATACCTGCGTATGCTTAATGCTGCCGACGTGCTTGTCGATCAGTTCTACAGTTACACACCATCAATGAATTCTTTGGCGGCAATGGCTTGCGGCACGGTAGTTATAGGTGGAGGTGAGGAGGATTATTATGATTTCATAGGTGAGCAACAGTTGCGTCCTATAATCAATGTCAGTCCAGAACTGTCGGATTCGGAAAATGAGAAGATCATAGAACGTGCATTCTTCATAGAGAATACTCTCACACGAATGTCGCGCGAGAGTATAGAGTTTGTTCGTAAGTATCATGACTACCGTCATGTGGCTGAGGCTTATGAGCGTCTTTATCGCTCGCTGTAACAGCTGTGTGTCTCTCTCTCATTTATTGCGGAATACAATTCTTCTTAAAAACTCCTTTAGCGTTTTTATTGGATTTTGGTTTTTCAGTCCGAGTGAGTTGTATATGTTGCGTTTCATTCTGCTATACCAAGGCAGCCATGTACCTGCAAAATGATGAATGGAGTAGGTGTCCTTGGTAATATGCATCTTGGCGTCATTGTAGGAGCGTGGGCTGAAGAAACAGTCATCAAGAACAGGCAGTGTGTGCGTGTCGTTGTTGCTTTCTACAGCTTTTGCCTCTGATATGGAATGGCAATCAGTAAAGTGATAACCCTTTTGGCGCAGTGTGTCCTCTACTATGTTAGGAAGCGGGGTGGTAGAGAGTGTTCCGTCAGGCTGTATAAAATCTCGCCCATTGTAATACTCAAGGCAGTCGCCTATCCATTTAGCTCCTTTCTCCGTGCCGAATGTAGCTACTTCAAGTCCGTCGGCTCCTTTCTGCCAGCACAACATGGTGTGTAATTGCAAAAGAGGATTGAATGTCTTCAGAACCTCCACATCCATGTCAAGGTATATGCCTCCATAGTTGTATAGGGCATATAGACGTATATAGTCGGCGGCGAAAGCATATTTATGGTTGTCAAAAGCCTGCATCACCCATTTTGATTTCTCTTTTGGAAATCGGTCGAAGTTCCATAGCATAAACTCATAGTCAGGAAGTTTTTTCCTCCAAGAGTCCATGCACGCTTGTAAGTTAGCCGGCACAGCATCGTTGCTAAGCCAACAGTAGTGTATTATTTTGGGTATCATTCGAGTTGTTAGGTTATTTTTTTAACAAATTTACTATCTATTTTTGGAATGGGCAAACAGAACTATAGAATAATATATAATAATTGTTTAATATGGCAATATAAAGACTGTTTATAGCGTTATTATAAATAGTATAACCTATGAATAAAATATGATAGACAAACTCTCAATACTCATTCCCGTTTATAATGACGATGCCTCGCTTTTGGTGAACTCGCTTGTTCGTGAGGCACAGAAAGTGAAAGGTCTTGAATATGAAGTCGTGGTCTACGACGATGGTAGTACTGATAGTCGTTGCATTGAGGCTAATAAGCGACTCTCTCAGCTTTCAGACTGCCGTTATGTGGCAGAGCCGCATCACACTTGCCGTGCCGCAATGCGCAATGCTATGTTGCGTCAGGGCAAGTATGAGTGGTGTCTGATGGTTGACGTGAGGTTGCAGCCAGTTAGCAATAATTTCATCAGCAACTATGTCCACACCGATGTTTCAGGTTGTGGTGCAGTGTGTGGTGGTGTTGTTGTGAAAGGCGGCGACCGTGAGCAGGAACTCTATCTTGAGAGTTTGCGTTTCAGATACGAGAAGTATGAGGAGCGCAATCATGATGTGGAGTCGCGTAGACGCAGTCCCTATCAGTCGTTTCGTACTACTAATATTATGCTTCGTCGCTCTGTGTTGCAGCAAGTGCCCTACGACGAGCGTATAATTGGCTATGGTTATGAGGATGTCATGCTTGGCAAGAGTCTTGAAAAGGCAGGCGTTAAGGTGCTCCACATAGACAATCCTGTGGCCTATACATCATTCGAGAGCAATCTTCGCTATATAGAAAAGCTTGAAGAAGCCCTCAACACCCTTCATGCCATCGCTTCAGAATTGCAGGGTTATTCACCCTTGCTCAGTGCGGTCAATCACATCGACAGTTGGAATATGTTGTGGAGTGTGCGTTGTATGCATCGTTTGTTTGGGCAGTTGGAGCGATGTCTGCTTTCAGGCAATCGCCCCAAACTCTTTATGCTCAAGCTCTACAAACTTGGGTATTATGCGTCCTTGCGTTAGGATTGCTTAATATCTGCCGGTGACAAAAGGTATGTATTTGTATATCAATGCCACCAAGAACGTTGATAATAGGCACACTGTTGCATAAACGACTATTATGGTGAGGTAATTGTCTTGATATGTAACTCCAAAACGGTTGAACATACCACATACAACTAAGGGTATACCTCCACACAAAAAATAGTATACAATAGTATGTCTGCCAATCCATTCTAACCATTTGCATTTTGGTAGGCGTTTGAATATGCTGGTTATTGTAAGACTTCCAGCAATGACATTGATTACAAATACAAGGTAGTTGGATATGTCTATGTGCCAGATAACCAAGTTGACACCATTGTTTGCCACATATGTCTTTACTGCTACAAGTAATAATGTGGCAAAGACAAGTATAGGTACGCTATACAGTACGCCGTATTCATATTTGTGGTACATATATCCTAAAAGTAGTAAGGGCATGGCAAGCAGTGCGTTGTCAATCTGCCAAAAGTAACTTGGTCTGATATTGGCAAGCATTGCTGCTGCCAATAAAGCCAAAATACATACCATTGTTAATGGTAATGTTTTTTCCCGACATATTCTCAAGGCTGTAATAAAGAAAAATTCAGATACAGCAAGAGCTGCAACAAACCATGAAGCCTGACCAGTTACGATATTTATAAAGATGTCGTAAAAGTTGATGACGTTACCATGTGCCATTGCTTTAGGTATGGCCATTATGGTTGTGAATATGAAGTAAGGCATAACCAATGTCATCAGTATGCTATCCAACTTTTTCCGTATGCAAACCTTCATGTTCTTTTTATATAGGAGATAACCCGATATGAAAAAGAAAAGATACAGTGCGTCTGTTACATACATATTATAGTTGATAATATTACTTCCGGTGTAGTATATTTCCGTATGGTCAAGCATGATAGCAGCCATGCACATACCTCTCATGCTGTCAATCCAGTGTTGACGTTCTTTTGGCATGTTATTACTTCCTTGTTCCATCTTAATTCACTACTGCTATTTTACATACGGTCCCCTTTTCTCCATTCTCTGTAGCTGCTTCAACCATGTATATACCGCTTGCTACACGTTTGCCTTTAAGGTCATGTCCGTCCCATTGGTATGATCCACCGGTGCTTCGTCCTTGATTTACGAGTGTGCCATTGCTTGTGACAATCTTCACATCGGAGTTGAAGCTTAGTCCCACAATTGTTATTTTGCCGGTATATTCTGGAGTTACGGGGTTAGGATAGGCGTATACATTGTCTTTGTTCATCTCGTCAGCAGGCTGAGTGGCATCGCTTGCGTATGAACACAGTCCTTTGTCGGTTGCAAAGTATACAGTGTTTGAGTTTGGATCGACGTACACATCATATATTGTGTTAGAGAGTAGTGGTGAGTTGTCTGTGGTGAAATGTTGCAACTGTGTATTGCAATCGTCGCTTATCAAGAACACGCCATTTTCTGTTCCAATCCATTTGCGGTTGGCTCCGTCTACTGCTATACATCTTGTGCGTACGTTGGCAAGTAGATAGTCGGCAAGATTTGTGCCGTCATTGCGTGGCACTTTATGCTGCACGAAGTTGGCGTTGCCAGCCAATGCGTCAGCCACAGTAATGTAGAAAGGTCCACTCGAGGATGCAATCCACAAGTTTCCCTTAAGGTCTTCGGTGAGATTGTAAATGAAAATAGGTTTCAACTCATCTCCGTCCTCGTTGGTGAATGTCGGACCATAAGCTATATATTTATCATTGGCATAATCGTAGGCGTAAACTATGTTTTTCTCCCAATAGTTATTAACAAACCACATTACATTATTATATGATCTGCTTATTGACAGTCCAGAAAGATTATACTTGTCATCGTCTTTTATGTCGCTGTGTGGCATCGATGTCCATTTGTCCTCGTTGAGTGAGACTTTCCATATAGGATTTGTGGCCATACTGTTGAGTACCCAAAGGTCGCCGTTGTCCATATATTTCAGTGCCGCTACTATCGAATAGTTGTCGCTGTTGACAGTAGGACCCGACTCCAATACACTATTCTTTCTATAAAACTGTCTTACAAACTTACCATCTTGAAATTCGTATAAACCGCTTTTTGAACCAACCATCACATGTCCTTCTTTTTTAGGGTCGAAGTCAAGGCACAGATGGTCGGTATAGTCATGTCCAAGAGTCTTCTTTGTAGGTTGTTCAAACTCAGTCCATACATTCCCGTCCCATACATGCACTTCGCCTGGATAGTTGCAGTCTTTCTCTTGTGAAAAGAATCCAGCCACACTATACAGTTTTCCCCCATGCATATAGAGTTTATAGAAACGGTTGGACGCAGGACCCTCAGGCAATACACCCTCTGTCTTATATTCTTTTTTGCCCTCATTGTCAACCGAGTAGTATGTCAGTTTGCCATCGCTGTTTTTTGTCCACCACAGTTTGGTAGTTACGTCTTGCACGTTGAGTCGGTTGTCCTTCAATGCAGTGTAGTCGCCAGTGCGTTGCCAAGAGTTCTTGTCGAGCAAGTTGTCTGAGAGTTTTCCGCGAAACATTCCCTTCTCCTTTGATGCTGCATATATGTAGCCATCCTTGGTGTAGGAGTAGGCAATGTTGAAGTCGAGCTGATAAGTGTCGGCAATCACACCACGGCGTATGTCGAGCTTCATCACACCGAAGCCCAACGACAGATAAGCATAGTTGCCGTCGCAGTAGATGTGGTTTATGGTCTTGTCTTTGGTGGTAGACTTAAGGTATAGGTCAGCCACATTCACCACCGAGCCATTTGTATTAAGCAAGTCGATGTTGCTGTTCTCGTAGGTTATGACAAGCCGTTTGGTCGTAGCCGACCATCTGATGTGCGTAATGTTGTTGTCGCTTAGCGTGTTGGTTTTGTCATACGTGCTCGTTTCGCTTGTAGTCGTATTGTAGGCAAACAGACTGCCCGATGCAAGTGCGAAGCACATGTTGCCGGCAGGAGAAATCTCTGTTATATTATTGAAGCTTTGGTACAGTCGCCATGTTCCAATCTGTTCGGCGTGTGCATTCTTCGTGAGCAGGCATCCGAAGAATATGGAAAGTATATAAATGATTGTTCGTGTCATATCTTGCATGTGAATATATTAAATAAAGTGTGATACATATATATAACTATGTTTTGTCTGAATTATTGTGACAGCATGTTTCCTACTGTCAGAAATTTACAGTACCTTTGCCTTTGGCTTCTGCGTGGTGGTCATTAATGCAGTCTGCGCTTGGGGCAAAATAAACAAGAAAATAATCATATTATAAGAAAAAACAATGAGCAAGTTCAACAGAATTCTATTGAAGCTCAGCGGCGAGAGCCTTATGGGCAGCCAGAGCTTCGGCATCGACCCGGTGCGCTTGGGCGAGTATGCGCAGCAGATTAAGGAAGTGCATGAGATGGGAGTGCAGATAGGCATCGTTATTGGCGGTGGCAATATCTTCCGTGGCTTGAGCGGAGCCTCAAAGGGTTTCGACCGTGTTAAGGGCGACCAGATGGGCATGTGTGCCACAGTCATCAATTCGCTTGCACTCAGTTCGGCACTCGGAGCCATTGGCGTTAAGACCAAGGTTCTCACTGCCATCCGCATGGAGCCTATAGGCGAGTTCTACTCTAAGTGGAAGGCTATTGAGGCAATGGAGGCTGGCTACGTGTGCATCTTCTCTGCCGGCACAGGCTCTCCTTACTTCACCACCGACACAGGTTCTTCATTGCGCGGCATAGAGATTGAGGCTGACGTAATGCTCAAGGGCACCCGTGTTGACGGTATCTACACTGCCGACCCAGAGAAGGATCCTACAGCCACAAAGTTCAGCGATATCACCTACGACGAGATTTACACTCGCGGATTGAAGGTGATGGACCTCACAGCCACCACCATGTGCAAGGAGAACAACCTGCCTATCTATGTGTTCAACATGGATGTTGTGGGCAATCTCAAGAAGGTGATGGACGGTGAGCCTATCGGCACACTTGTCCACAACTAATGAATTTCACCTCCTTTAGCGAGTATGTGCGCCTTTGGTCATGGCTGTCGATGAGGTTGAGCAATCCGTCGGTGCCTACATGCTCTATGCGTGCGGTGAAGATTTCTCCAGTGGCAGTGTCCTGATAAGGATACATTCCCTGGCGACGGTATAGGGCAGCATTGTAGCTCTCCACTATACAGTCGTGGCAACCGTTAACGGCAAGCTGATAGTACATCTGAAACTCACTTAGTATGGTGTCGAGAATCTCTTCAAGAGGAGTCTCGACACCTATTATATTATATAGCGACACAGGATTTGGCGCATCGCTATGAAACTCCCTTTGGTTTACGTTAAGCCCGGTGCCATAAATGCAGCGCTTTATCATCTTGCCTTGTAGCGAAGTCTCTATCAATGTGCCGCTTATCTTGCGGTCGTGCCAATAAATGTCATTAGGCCATTTCAGGCTAATCCCCTCACAATAACGGTCGAGAGTGGCTTTAAGTGCGAGTGCTCCAGCCATTGACAGCACAAACTGTCGGTCGGCAGCCACAGATGTAGGACTTGTGAGTATGGAGAAGAGTAAGTTCTTCTCAGCCTCACTTTCCCATTTGTTGCATCCTTGTCCGCGTCCTGCAGTTTGATGGTCGGCAGCTACCACAGTCATTTCATCTATTGATGGAGTGGCTATTGAGCGCAGATAATCGTTGGTTGAGGCAGTCTCTTTTAATCGTATCAGTTCAATATTCATAGTTCTTCTTTTTATCTATAAGCCATGCACGGGTTGAAAGCGTCTTTTGTGTGTTCCAGTTGAGCGTTGTCGTCGCAGTTGCCAACAATGGTTATAATGTCAAAGCGCAGCATGTCCGTGATGTATTGTTCTTTTACGTAGGCATTGGCAGCAATGCCAATGTTGCGTATCTTACGTATGTCGATGGCATCCTCAGGCTTAGTGATGATGTCCGACGTGCGTGTTTTAACCTCCACAAACACCACTGTTGTTCTGTCAGGAGTGCGTGCTATGATGTCGATGTCGCGATGTCCTATGCGCCAGTCTTGCTGTATTATCTCGTATCCTTTGTCGCGTAGATAGCCAACGGCGTATTCTTCGCCCCATTTGCCAAGTTCGTTATGAAGTGCCATAGGTTATGATTTTTAATATTGTTTCTGACAAAGGTACGTAAAATTGGTGTAATAGTAGTAACTTTGCAGCTAAATTATCAAAGTAAAAAATCACAGTGCAATATGGACAAGAAAGAAGAACAACTAAAGAAGGATGAGCAGTTCATGCGCCGCGCTCTCGATGAGGCTGAAGCTGCACGCGATGCAGGCGAGATACCGGTAGGAGCAGTAATTGTGGCTGCCGACCGTATAATAGCTCGTGCCCATAACCTTACTGAGACACTTGGCGACGTAACGGCACATGCCGAGATGCAGGCTATAACGATGGCAGCCAACCAGCTTGGTGGCAAATACCTTACTGATTGCACCCTCTATGTCACGGTAGAGCCTTGCATCATGTGTGCAGGAGCGATAGGATGGTCGCAGATACGTCGTGTGGTGTTTGGTGCTGCCGATGAGAAGCGTGGCTTTATGGTATACGCTCCTAAGGCGTTGCATCCTAAATGCACAGTCACGCAAGGAGTGCTCGAGGAGGAATGCCGCACTCTAATGACAGAGTTCTTCCGTAGCAGAAGGAGTTAGAATAGCTATGGTTGAGAGGGTAGGAGGTCGAGCGGTTTCTCGCTCGACCCCAAAAAGGTTCTTTACAAGCAAAAGCATTTTTGAATATTCCCTCTTTATTTAGGTAATAAGTGGATAATATGCGTGTGTATCAAAAAAATAATATTCGGCATCGCAAATCAGCCTTTGTGCATATCTCCTCGTACCACGCTTATTCTTTGTGCTATTTTGCGGTGGCTCTGATGTGGAAAAGGTAGTTATAATCAGTGAGATATGAGCAGAAAATAGCAGAATTTTGATTGTGGAGTCTTGTATTTGTCTCGTTTTGTTGGAAAGTAGACGTAAAACGCAATAACTTAGAAAATTATTTCTATAATTTTTATTGATTATCCAAGATAGTTGTTACCTTTGTAGACAAAGAAAATAAACGAAGGGTATGGCAAAGAAAGACATCAATCGCATCAAGATAGTATTGGTTGAAAACAAGAGAACGGCCAACCGATGGAGCAGTGAGAGCAGAGGCAAACTTGTTTGAACTATGCTGAGTCGTGACAGAGGAAGACTGTAGTCAATTGGCTGGTAGACGATTAGGCAAAGCCCAACCACCGTAGCAAATGGTGTACCAACAGTTCGCAGCCGAGTCTTAAAACTCTTGTGCAAGTTGTAGAGGTCTTTGATTTGGAAGTACGCTCGCTCATTGTACAAACGAAGAAATAGCCGCATTGAGATAGAAGCAGAGAAACTTCTTAATATCTCGTCAAACCAGTAGAACGAATACGATTAGATGTATATGATGACAGTTACGATATCCATATTAAAACTTAGTAATATTGTGCGAAAAGTTGGAAAACAATGTAGGTGCTGAATTATTAAAGTTCGATCAAAATGAATGATTACTATGAAGATGTCGTTAGGAATTTATATATCAACCTGCGACCAAAATTTATTCGCGTATTAACCGCGAAATATCCCTCATTACGTCTTGACGAAGCAGAGGATTTGTACCAAGACTCTTTCATTGCAGTTAAAGATAATATGGAAAGAGGTAAGGTACGTGAAAACACTTCGTGGGAAGCATACATTATTCAAATTGGAATCAACCTTACAAACAAGTATTTGAGAAAGGCTCAAATAACGGACTCAATGGACGAATCTGAAGAAAATGGTATGTCAAATAGATTTGCACCATTCCTTAACATGTCTACAGAGGACGAAGAAGGCGAATTGCAATCAATGGAAGTTCATGCAATTTTGGGAAACGAACTGGAACATTCTCCTGGTCGTTGCCATAAAATCCTGCGGTTGTTTTATTATGCAAGCCTTGACCTAGCTAAAATTGCAGAGGAAGTGGGACTGAGGAATGCAGGGTCGGTAAAAGTCACCAAGTCACGATGTATGAAAGATTTGATTGGCAGAGTAAAAAATGCTGTTCGTCTTAGTGGTATAAACATCTAACTTAAAAAGTAACATATGGAAAAAATAGAATTATTCGATAAATATATTTCCGGAGAGATGTCGGAAGACGAAATTGCCGACTTTAAAAGAAAATTGTCTGATGATAAAGATTTTTCTTCTGATTTTCAGATTTACAAAATAATAGTAAAAGGAATATGCAAAGAAGAGAATGACAAAGAAGCAGATTTGGACAATGCGTTCAAAAGCCTGAGCAAGGATGACTTGCGTAAAATCGTCGGTCCAAAGCTAGTCATTGTTAAAGGTGGCAAGCCAAAAGCAAAAATTGTCTATATGGTAAGTTGGGTCGCTTCTGTCGCTGCTATTGTTGTAATTGCTTTCACTTTTACATTTAACATACAGCGTTCTGCGAGAAATAATGTTGACGATGTAATGTTTGATTGTTATTATAACCCAATTTCCAGATCTGCAAGTAATATAGAAGACCTATCAGGTGCAAGTATCCAACAGATACAACAAGTAATGCCTACTCTTGTTCAAGAGTATAACAAAGCGACTGATGTGCAAGATATAACGGAACAAGGTATAAACCTGGCTATGGTATATCTGAAACTTCACGACAGGGAAAAGGCAAAATACATTCTTAATGATGTCAAGCAGAAATGTTTGGATAATGTGCAAATCCAAAAACAATGCGACAAACTCTTAGATAAGCTACAATAACAAATATAACAACTTACGATATGAAAGCACTAATAGTAATCCTAATCATTGTGTTCTGGTTGTACAACTACATAAAGTTCAGACGTATGAACAACTATTATAAAGTGATGGTTGGCTACTTGGAGGCGGACTTGCGAAACTCTCCTAGTAGAGACAAGATGTTTCGACTATCTTCTGCATTAATTCATATTCAGCAGTATCGGGATGCTTATGATATTTTGGTTCAGATCAGCAACGAAATTAAGAGCGCAGATGAAGAAGAGAAGATTAAGGCAAACATTGAATTTTGCAAGAATCCAGTTCCAGGGTTAAGCCAGCCAAAAAACCTTAACCATAGCTACTGGCATAATTTTCTGCTTGTGAGATTAGGTAAGAGACGATATGAATTTCTTACAGAACAAGATTATTTGAGAACCAATTCCATCCAAAGGAATTTGTAACTTATAAAATAACAAGAATATGAAACTTAAAAATATTCTAGGCTTTCTGTATGCCACATATCTCATAATGAGTCAGATTATGACTATTGTATTTTTTGTCCAGTACTGTAGAGCTGATTCGTTGTTGGAAATAATATTTATAGATTCGTTCCTCTCTGAAGTTAAGGGGCTATTATGGATTATCTTTATATGGTTATGACCTGGTAGTATGCAAAAGAAGGATAGTTCCAGCTAACAATGATATATTAAGAAAAATCGTCATTTCCCCGATACTGTTTTTGGGGCAAATGACGATTTTCTTTTTAATTGAGGAGAACAAAAGCTCCCCAATCTCTTGGTGAAGGATATTGGGCCCGAACAGCCTGTTTGCTGATTTCTAAGGCTGTGTTGGCATCCTTGCCTAATAACAAATTGCGATAGAAGTTTGTCATGAGAATGGTGGTCGCCCTATCGTCCACTTCCCATAAACTCATAAGTATGTTCTTCGCACCTGCCAATTTGAAAGCGCGTTGAAGCCCATAGACGCCTTCACTTGAGTCAGAGAATCCTAAGCCAGTTTCACAAGCAGACAACACCACTAAACAGCAACCAGATAGGTCTATATTTGCAATCTCTGCAGCCCTTAATATACCATCGTCTTTACACTTTTCAATTTGAAAAGAATCATTACACCAATAGTCATTAGCCCCTGCAAAGAAGAGTCCTGATGACAGCATGGAATTTGCTAAGTTCGTACTGTCATTGAAGAATCCATGTGTTGAGATATGCAAGATATAGTCTCCCTTTCCGCTGCGTCTCTTGAAGGAAGATTCGGTTGCCATTAAATTCTCATATACCTGATGGGGTATAGACTTCCCTTTGAGCATTGAGGAAATTGTTTGCACTTCTAACTTCGTGAACGTCAGTGGAACCAAGTTCTCTCCTCTTTTTATAGCACTTCGTCTATTGTTGCCAATTGTAGCTTTGGTCGTCTGACCATAATCAATACCTCCCCATAGAGAAATCACCCTGACATTATTTGAATCACCAAACAATTGAGAATCCGCCAGGAGTTGTTTTTTATTATTCAAACTTGTCGGATCTTGAAGCAAGCGCAAATTGACTATGTCGCACAGATATTGATTATTACCCAAGTATAAAGAGCCGAGCGCTATCTGATTAAATTTACCAATGGGTAGATAGTAGACATTTGATACATTAGGAATAACTTTGCTGATGTTACCCCAAATAAAATCGGTTAGATTTTTATCGTGATAAATATCATCTATTGATTTATGGAGAGTATTTTGGATTGAATTGATATTTCCTATGGGTACATAGACGACCCCCTTGCTCTTATTAAGAACAAGGGCGAATAATGAGCCTTTGTTTTCTATCAGTTCAACGACCGTTTCTTTGCTTGATAAACTCTTTTGCAAATGGTCATGCCGATAATTGCTTATATCCTTAGAGGATTTAAAGTCTGTACACCTCAAAGCCAACCTTTTCTCCAATTCGTTTATGCGTGCTTCTATTTTTGAGGTGTGCTTTATTATTCTTCCAGAGACGGATTCATATACTAAGTCTCTGCGACATTTAACCAATTCTTCATACAGTGCCGTAACCTTTTTATCGCCTGTCCTGGATATGCTGTTCTTAATAGCCAAGTTAGACCTTAACAATAGGCCATTTCTAAATAATATGTTGTCAAAGCATAGTTCGGCAAGTTTTTGGGTGGGATGTTTTAGAAGAGCTTCGATGGTCGCATTATGGGCCTTGTCAAATCCTGCGACAAAGTGTTCTCTTTGCTCGTTAGTCATAGATGGAATGTTGTTGGCAATTTGCTGACGCATGCCCATACAGTATTTCACAAGTTCGGATTCAAGTGTCTGCCAATCTTTTTCATCTTCATAATACCTGAATTTACGGCTGTAGTTTACGAGATATTCGAAATCATTTCCTGAATACCAATCATTCAAGTAATCTTCATATCTTTTGTATAGGTATCTACTGGTTTGTATGTCGTGTATCTCATAACAATAGTCGGACAATTCTCCAAGCACCTTACATTCATCAACAGACTGCATGCTTCTTGCTATTTCTACAGCCTGTTTTATTCTGGGATAAGCATTTAACAACTGTTTCTCCTGCAGCATCCAACCTATTAGCTTATTGAGGCATTTGACTTTGTAAGCAGGCCCAACCCCGTTCTTGTATACAATCCTGTCAACAAACTTACCCATACTACAGATGGCTGTTTGGTGAGAGGTAAAATGTGAAATCACAATCGAATCATATTCAACTAACTCTTTGTGGTTAATTTCTGAAACAGATGTTCCACATGTCATTTGGTTGTATATCGCAACTAAGCTACTATCAAGAGATTGGGGCGAATAGTATTTCTTGTAAATGTTGAAATACTTTATCATGTTTGTTCTGTCTCCCATTATTTCATAGAATTGGTAGATTTGTCTGGACAGACCAAATTTTAGCATACGCTTCAAAGTGGGGGTATTCGAATCCTTCAAATATTTGGGAGCATGGTTCCATATATCAAGAAGAACTTTCTCTGCTTTACTGTAATCGCCTACGTGAATGTACGAATCAGCCAACTTGGATTTGTATTCCATCTCTAATGGAGAGTTGTTGATTACGTTACCCTTATATTCCATAAGTGTAATGGCCTCATGATGTCTATTAGCTTTCTGCAATTCGTTGAACATTTTCAGCGTGGCCGATGCGTCCAGAGCCTCTAGTTCAGAAGGAATAGTCTTGTCCAATGCAAAAATGAGTACAAAAGCAAAGAACGCAACAGCAAAGAGAGTGATGCCAATATACCGCGCAAATGCTAAAAAATAATACGCATTCACGATAAACGCCCCAATTTTACTATGTTTATAGGAACAATTTTCTGTAATTCGATTAATCTTCATACTTTTGCATAATGATTTCAATAATAAAGTTATTAAGCTTTGTGGTGACATGCCTCTTGGCCTACATAATAGTATATGACCATTGTGTCAACAAAGTTCCTCTGGCAAGTTCCTTCAAGAAACTTATCAGTGGCATTTTCACGTCGTCAATCTTATATATCATATTCGTCATATTGGTTGTTGGGGGAATATTTTGGATCATTTACGCTTTGATGCACAACGGCTCCCTATTCTAAATGAAATGTTAGCGACCGAGAGAACCGCAACAATTCGTCAGCTATAGATTGCTTTCTCCAAGAAGTATCATACAAAATGACATATGCTACTTTATGGCTCCTGTCATCAACAGATACGGCATAAGTTCGATAGTACTTTGTGCTATCGGACTTATTTGTATAAGTACTATAATACAGTGTTCCAGAATCAAGATATTTAGTCCCATAGTCGATTTCTTCAACAGAAGTTTCTAGAAGTCGGGAATGATTTTCTATGTTGTGTAACGCAGCACAAAAATCTAGGCGCGTTTTGCATTCTATAAGCAGAGTACCAATTGTTATCTTTTTGTGCAATGTGGAGGAGAACTCGAATAAATACCTATCGTTGTACTGATATATGGTATCAGCTTTCCAATTTGCAAGAGGTTTGAATTTGATATATCCGTCCGTATAGTAGTCTCCTGACTTTATGTTAGCAATATTCGCTTTTTTACTGTTAAGGTTCTTGATAACATTGCCACTAAAATACAATCCGTACTGAATGAATACCGCCAAATAGATAAGAATACCAAACCAGCCATATCTTCCGAACTTCCTTTCAGACTTTGGTATGTAATCGTTTAGTCTTTTTGAACGAAAGAGATACACCAAGAATAAAATTCCACCAAGAATGAATACAATCCACATTGCAGCAAACCACCATGTTGGATAAGTACTTAAAAACGAAGAAGACCAACAGGTTAGTTGCATCAGTACATAGACTAATGAGAACTTGAGAATAGCTATTCCATATGGCTTTCGCTCTAATGTTTTACATATACCTATAAAGGCGTACAAATAGGTACACACGTCAATTATTCCAGCATAAACGACGAGAGGGGTCTGCATGTCGTAATAGTCATCATAAAAATATGTAGGAAATGCTGATACTGTTTTCTTCATACATAATACAATAAGCATCATGTATATAAACATATGAACCGTCAAAAAGAATGGTGGCTTTATGATTTGTTCCTTAGTTTTGTCCATATCAATACAAATATTAGAAGTCCTACTATAGTTAGAATAACAATAGCTTTTGGATTGCTGGTCTCATTAGCGTCTTGCTCTGACTCAATAGGAATCTTTTTCGTAAAACTTTGTTTAATAGGAAACGAGTATTCTAATGTCGTTCTGACTTGGGGAGTTTGAGTAAAGGCGATATCTTGCATTTCGTTATAAATGCCATCAATCCACCTGTACAAATCAGTCATTCCAAAATTCTTATAAGAATAATACATTGCATAGGATAACGAACCATAACCTTTGCCTCTAATGATTACTTCTCTATTGCGTTGGAAGGATTTACATGCACTCAAGATAAGGATGTCTGCAATGCCTTGCTTCTTAAGGGGCATTTCAGTTTCTTCAACGTTTCGATGATCCAGTAAGTATTGCAATTTCTCACTTGAGAGGACATTAGCTCCAAATATACTAGCTCCACCTCTGTATTTCGTCTTGTCTTTTTTTGAGCCCTTGTCCATTGAATCACTAAAACAGGCATCTATAGTGAGCAATACCAACCCATTTGTACCAGCTGCCTTTCTTATCGAGTTCAAGTAATTTTTCATCTCATCATCCCTAAGATGATTTCTTCCATCGTAAATTTGCGTTTGAGTGCTATAAGCATCATAAGAAACTAGGGCTTCATCTAGATTATCAATTTCTTCTTTATCATTCTGTGGCAACATTTGCTGCCCATGACACGAGAAGTGAATCAGAATGGTGTCTCCTTTATGAGTCTTATTGCATAGCGAAATAATGGATTCCTTGATATTCTCATGGGTCGCTTCCTTGTCTAAAAGCACCTGCAAATCATAGGAGGAAAGCATTTCTTTGAGCAAACCTATATCATTGGCCGAACTGATCTCTTGCCATCCGCTGTCTTTAGGATAATGTCCAACACCTATCAACAATGCCTTTTTCTCGGAAAACGAAGATAGGCACTGCATTATACATACACATAACAATAGGAATCGCTTCATTAACTGAACATTTTAGTCATCAACATTATTTTCTCAAGCTCCTGACTTATCTTCTCTTCTGAGTATCCCATCATCCCGAAACAATAGATGAATTTTTCTTCAACAACCGGATTGTCATTATTGGGATTGTCTCTTAGGCTTACTACAAGCTGGAATGCAGCAAGAAGTAGCATTGTTATTACTGAATCATCTATACCATTGAGATCTGAATATATCGTGTTCTCACCTAGTATTTCAAGTTGACGTTTGCATTCTTCCCATTTTACATTCAAGGTTAAGACTGTTTGGTTAAATGCAACGTTCTTCAATATAGTGTTTTCCGACGCTCCACTCGACTTTGCTATAACATACAAGAGATTAATCGCAGAACAACGCTGCCTTTTCGTTAATCCGTTATATATGCCTCTAACAACATCCATAGGGTCACTTTCACTCAATCCCTGACTGTGTGCTCCACTCATTGAAGACATATCCATATACCCAACATTTTGTTGATGTTCGGAAATCTTTTTATTACATACTTCTATGAATTCATTGGCAATATCATGTTGCATGAAAGCACTTAGATTCCTTAAGCCAGAGAATTGTTTCTTATAGACCAATTCTTTCTGAAAGAATTTATAATTCAATGTGATAGTCAGATTCCCTGTGCTATAATAGAATTGGATTAGCATATTTCTTCTTTCTTCCGACATTAGGTTCATCAACCTCGGTTCATCTTCAAATAGGGTAACCTCTCCCTTGCCATCAAGCATAATATAGTTAATTACTCCAACCAATATCTCAAATTTCTTATTAATCGGATTCCTTGACAATTCTTCTTTGTCCTTGACCAACTGTCTTGTGAATGGCACGAATATGAGTGCCAAAACAAATACGACCAGAAAGAATATTAATGTTATAGTCATTTTCTGAATTAGTTTTAGTTAACAATAAACCATTGTATCATGCTAAGATATTATAGCCTTGCAAAGGTACGAAAAATTACTCATAATCAGTATGATTAGCTCGATTATTTAGCATAGTGTGCGGTATAACTTTGATACATCGTATCATTCTGTACACTTACTCTTTCTCATGCTTATTCATAGAGCATGAGATTTTTTTGTCTTAAAGTGTTAACCTTATGATCAATTGTGGTATTAGTTCATGTAAACATCATAAAAAAACGAAGAAACATGAGCAGTTACAGTTACACTTACCTCAAGGAATATCTTCCTGTTAGATATTCTGCAACACTCAATCAGAAGAGTGATCGTCAAATCGTCTATGATTTCAAAGATGGCTATTGTGGCCTTTCCATAAAGAAGGCTTTTGTTGATAGAATCAGAATAATTCGCCAATGCTTTAATGGCTCTAATTGGCGCATCTGCTTTATCCCGGCTTCTACACACGCTAGAACTGTAGTTCGATACAGGTCATTTGCAGAGTTTCTTCAGAGAGAGACAGGTATACCTTGCTGCATCTCGACAATCGAGCCTATCCACGATGAGGTCGCAGGATATCTTGGAGGGAAGAAAGCAAATCCTGCAGAGAACTTCGGAATTCAGAGCAGAGATGTTTCAAACATGAACATCATCCTTATTGATGATGTCATTACACGAGGAAACACATTTGTTCGAACAGCGGACAAATTGATGGCTAATGGTGCCAATCAAGTCGTAGGGTTATTCCTCGCAAAGACGATAAATCCTGATTGGGTTTCATGTTCTGCATGATTTTTTACCAAAGTCATGTTAACCTTCCTACATCATCGGGTATTTACAAACAACAAGCAAAATTTTCAAGCAATGAAGAATATATATAACATCACCGAGTATCTCCCAGTAAGATACAATGCTACTCTCAAGCAGCAGCAAGACAGAGACATGTGTTTCGATTTTAAGGATGGAATTCTTAGCACAACAGTTAAGGACGCATTCTTGAGAAAGGTAAACGAAATAACCAAAAGCGAAAAGACTGGATGGACAATCTGCTTCATTCCAGCTTCTACAAGAGACAAGACAAAGCGGCGTTTTTCAAAGCTTGCGACAGCGTTAAAAGAGGCGGGCTACTCTGTAAAGGAGAACGCTGTTTTCAACGAGTATGACACGGAGGCTGGTCACATTAACGGAAAGTCAAGTAACCCGATATCATCGTTTGGGTTTGACAAGAATGCAGTAATGGGTCAGAAGGTGATTCTAATCGATGACATCATTACCCGTGGCAAAACATTCAATATGACGGCAGAAAAACTTGAGTCACTTGGTGCATCTTGCGTAATAGGATTGTTTTTGGCAAAGACGATAAATCCCGACTGGGCTTCACGCAGTACATATTACGCAGAAGATTATGAGCCAGACTATAACGATTATGATGACTATGAGACTTACGAAAACTATAATGGCTCGTATGCACAAGACGTTGAAGGATGGAGCGACCAAGATATTGACGATGTTTTCGATGGTGATCCAGAGGCCTATTGGAACATTGACTAAACAGAATCACGTTTAAAAGAAAGTGAAAATGGCATTAAACACAGTATTACTGATTACTCTTCAACAGCTGAAGGGTTTCGGAAACAAGACAATATTAGAACTTTCCAAGGTTCTAACAGCTCGAACCATAGACGACCTTTGTGAAGAATGGCATTCTTTAAATGGTAAAAAGTACGCAAAAATAACAGAGGACGATCTTTATAACGCAAACCAATACGCATACCGCATTATTGAAGCTTCAGAATTACAAGGAATTGGCATAATCTCGTATTACGATGAGAATTTTCCCGAAATATTGAAAAACTGCGTGGACGAGGATGGCAAGCCAAACCCTCCCATAGTTCTTTACTATCGAGGTGATATCAACGCATTGGAGAAACCAGGTGTTGCCGTTATTGGTACAAGAGAACCAACGCCAATGGGTACAAAGGCAGGGATGTTTTTCGCCGGTGAATTGGCTAAGAGAGGATATAATATCGTATCTGGTCTCGCTGTAGGATGTGATGCAACAGGCCATGAAGGTGCATTGGCTGTCGATGGGACTACAACGGCCTTTTTAGCCAATAGTCTTGCGTGGAATGACATCTATCCTCAAGAGAATGTCGATCTTGCTCGTAGAATTGTAGAAAATGGAGGGCTACTTCTCTCTGAATATCCCCTTGGCTATAAGGGCGGGAAGTTTGCTTTCATAGCCCGAGACAGACTCCAAGCTGGACTCTCATATGCAACATTGGTCGTACAGACAGGAGAACGAGGGGGGACTCTGCATGCTGTAAATGCTACGTTGGCAGCGAACAAACCATTGTATGCCATCAAGTATAACCACGATACAGAGCTTCAACATCAAAAAGTTCAGGGAAATATTAAACTTCTGACGGAAGGAAAAGCTATGCCCTTCAATACCCAGAATATGTCTGAAAACTTTGACTTTCTAGATAAATATGTCGAAACTCGCAACAAGCAGATGGACGAAGAATGTTCCAAAGGACTGTTTGACTAAAAAATAAGGGATATGAAAAATGTAATCTTTGATCTTGACTTGACGTTGGTTGATACAAGATGTTTGGAGAATGCCCGTCATACAAGAAATTGGGGAGAGGCTTATAGCCTAATCCCCAACACCACCCTATATGAAGGAATTGGAGCGGTTATGGATATCATCAGAAAGAACAATATAAATGCTGCAATAGTCAGCACATCTCCTCGTCCATATGTTGAGAAAATTATTGATTATCATAAAATACCAGCAAAATGGATTGTCAGCTATCATGATGCGAAGCCAATAAAACCGCATCCAGCACAAATGCTCATGGCCTTGCAACTGATGAAGGCATCTGCAAAAGACACAATCAGTTTTGGAGATAGATCCATCGATATAGTTGCATCCAATGCTGCTGGGATTGAGAGTGTGGCATGTTTGTGGGGGACACAGGAACGTTCTGCTCTATTATCATCTTCTTACAATCACATCATTATAAAACCTCAAGAGATACTCACATTAATCAGATAAGTATGACCAATACGAATATTCCAGGAGTAAGTTTCTCTTTGAAAAGAGCAATCGGCGCAACGAAATTAAAACGGATGTTTACACAAAAGACTAGTATACCTACGATAAAGGCAGGTGTAGAACGTAAAATTGGAGGGATGATTATCAATGCTATTTTCTAAAGATAATCACAAAGTGAGAACAGAGGTGTTCACTTCAGCTCTCACCTCTTATACAAACCAATAAACAGGAACTCATGCAATTATTGACAAAATTCATAGACTCAAAAGAAGGGCTGACTATGATTAGGGCTCAAGCCCAAACATCAAATGATTGGCAAAACAAATACTTTGTTATTGATACAGGGGCAACAATATCATTATTCAGCCCGGAAGTATGCAAGACAAGAAATATCTGTGATAGCATTATGGATATGAGTGGCAACATTCTAGTATCCCAAAGATGCACAGCTATACTTTCATTAGCCGAAAAGGATATGAGCATTGAGGGCCATGTCGTTGATTACGAAATATTTCCAAAAATTGCCGGAAAACAAGTATCTGGCTTATTGGGAGTGGATTTCTTTATAAAAAATCGCATAATTTTGGATTTTGATAATGACGGAATGTATATAAAAGAAGCATGGGAGGTCGACATAAACAAATTACCATTTGTCCAAATGAAAGTAGAACTAAAAGAATTTCTTATACCAACAATATCTCTTAGTTGTAACAATCACGAGTTAACTTTTATTGTAGATACTGGAGCAACGAGCAATATGATAACACATACAATCTCCAATATGGGCAAAAAAAATAAAGATATAGAGCCTTATATTATGAAAGGTCTGGTCAGTAGTTATCTTGTGAAAGAGTACGAGTTGAAGTTTCAAATAAGAATGTTACATGTTGGAAGGTTTATTAAGCACACATTTCTTGATGTATTTACATTCATTGAACATGGGACTGCCATTAGCAAATCCTCTGTTTTAAACTCAGTACATGGTCTGATTGGAAATGATTTCATTCATAAGAACAAATGGATAATTGACTTTGCAGAAGGAAAGATTTTCAGAAAGTTAGAGTGAACTTGTTAACCTTTTCTTAGTTTGGGTATTTACTGATGTACACATAAAAAGAACGGTTATGAATACAACAGTAAAAAGCATCTTAAATGGTTGGAAGATTTCTATTGAGAAGTACAACAAACTCGACTCTTGGAAGCTTAGAGAACAACTTTCTACAATAGGAAAATATTTGCGTAGTAACGACGATACTAAGGCTATTGTAAAAATGGTACATCTTGTACGAGACTGTGCAATTTGTCCGAATCCAAATATGGTACAAATTCATTCCCAGATTAACAAAATCTTGAATATGGATGAAGTATCCAAAATGTCAGTCTGTCTTTTTACGAAAAAAATCAATGGTAAAGTTAAACTACAAGGACAGGGCGAACGTTTTAAAGCAGAGACAAGGCGTTTGTTTGATGAGCGTCTGCGTTTTAAAGACAACATGCTTTTGAGAAACTTTGACATTGAAACTGAAAATCCAAAGGACTCACGTAAAGTTCGTAGAATTGTAGAAAAACGCATGTGCCAGGCGTATCATCGTAGAAACAGACGAGCAGATTATGATGGTTCACAAAGAAGAAATGAGCATTACTGGATGAATAGAGCAACATCTTTCCAACTTTACAACATCGGACAAATGGAAAATGTCGGTTCTGTTTCCAGAGGCTACTCGACACATTGGAAACGTGAATATGACGAACTTACTGGACAAGCCGTCTTTAAGAAGAAGATGGTGTATTCATCGGAAGAAGAGGCTATGAGGGCTGTAAAGGAGTGGAAGATAAATCATTTAGAAGATAAACGTGACATAACAGCTTATAAGTGTGCGATATGCAAAAAATGGCATATTGGGCATAAGTCGGATATAAAAGAATGTATGAACGAGGCTTCTTGCGTGGAAAGTTAAATGAGGCCTCTTACACAGTTTATGAAGTTTTTTTCTGAACCTCCGTCATCCTCTACAAAATACCTTTTAACCGTGAAAGGATTATCGGTGATAAGTGTGTCAAATCAAAGTGAAAAATCTGTAAGAGCTTGCTTCCCCGAAGGCGCTCAGCCGAGGAACTCCAAGGATGCTTGGCCTTGTCCAAGAACTTCTTTTGGAGTGGCAACCTGATGCGGTTTTCCGAAAACCGGTAATTAGGCTTACCGATTTTCAAAATCGTTGTTTTAGTAGCATCGAGCAAGCTCGACGGAAAAAGTAAAAAGCCAATGTTCTTTGTGCATCCTATGTGAGGAGCACATTGAGCATTGGCTTGACATTTATGAACAACTATTGCTTCTTAGCCTCTGTATGAGCCATTCAAGAAAGGGACAATTTCTGTTGTCTCTTTCAATCGGTCACCGATACGCTTGCCGTACACCTCTGAGATTTGTTGAGGGGTGAGGTTGGAGGTGATGATAGTCGGTGGTTAGTGTTCATAGCGGTAGGAGATGAGGTCGATGATGGGACTGAGCACATTGCCGTATTCGATGATTTCGCGAGGCTCGGTGCCAAGGTCATCTATTGCCAGGATGTCTTTGTCTATGAGTGAACGCCAATCTTTGGGATGCGTTTTGCAGATGTTGGCAAGGTCTTTGGCATTGTAGAGGCTGATGCCGAAGTTCAGACCTGTCACTTGATTCTTGATGCCCAAATGATTGATGAGGTTCTGCATGGCATAGACAAAAGTAGTCTTGCCATTGTCAAACCTCCAACAAGCAAGAGGCTGTTCTTGCCGGACATGCCACAAAGCCAGTGGGTAACACTTGCAACTTGTTTATGTAATTCATCACTATTCCGAAATGTATGGTGGCGATATTTCATTTCAGCCGAGATGGCTGCTGTTATATACTGAGCTGCCGTTTCGCTGTTCATCGGCAACTTAAAACGAGCCTTCATAGGCTTTCGGTGAACAAGCTGAGACTTCAATACTACGTGTGTGTTTTATAGTTCTAATTTGAAATAACCGTATCATGCCTTGAAACGACCGTATCATGCCTTGAAATGACCATATCATGCCATGATACTTTGTACACTTATTCAAAATAAGTTGATGCCGCATATAATGGTACGTTTGTCATCCAGTCTTGTTCACGGTAATCGGACATGGAGAAACGCAATCCATGAATGCCGGGATGTGAGTTTACGAAAGTGTAAAGAGACTTGGATCTTAGGTTTTCCTCAGCCTTTGCTTCAATCGGTATGATATCTGTTTTGTATTGAATCAAGAAGTCTAATTCAAGCTTAGCGTCATTGCTGTAATAGAATACAGATGTGTTGTGAGATGCTACCAATTGGCTCATTACGTAATTTTCAGTAAACGCACCCTTTGCCTCTGCCATGCCATTGTCTGCCATCAGAAGATTCTCAGCAGGAGTTTCGCTTAAAGCTCCAAGCAAACCACAGTCTAACATGAATAATTTGAAACTGGCAATATCAACATAGTACTTTAAAGGCATCTTAGCTTGTGTCACACGGTCTGACCGGTAAACTAAGCCTGCGTCCATCAACCATTGTATTGCCACTTCAAAATCCTTAGCTCTTCCCCCTGGTTTTGCTACTCCATAAATAAACTTTTTATTCTCCTTTATCAACTGCGATGGCATAGAATGCCATACCATGTTTATTCGGTTTGACTCTGATGTGGGAACATGTTTGGAAATATCCTTCTGATAGGTAAACAATATATTGTTTTGTATCTCGCGTACTTGGAGTGCGTCGTTTGTCTCTATAAAGCAACTGACTGCCTCTGGCATACCTCCTACAAAATAATACTCGCGTAAGAACTTTATATATTGGCTACGCAATAGTTTGATTGTTTGCCAATCCTTATTACGCAACACATCCACCATCTGGCTATAGCCTTTTGCCAATAAAAACTCATCAAATGTCATGGGGTAGATGTGCAGAATGTCTACCTTGCCCACTGGGAATGATTCTCCTTGGTGCATGGTGATGCCCAATAGGGAACCTGCTACTGCCACATGGTATTGTGGAGCATTCTCGCAAAAGTATTTTAAGGCAGAAAGCCCACGTTTAAGTTCTTGAATTTCATCTAATATGATTAATGTTTTTCCTGGTACAATACTTTGTCGGGTGATGACTCCTATAGCCAGGATAATCCGTTGCATGTCATAGTCTTGTAGAAATAAGTCTTTGGCTAACTCGTTGTCGTCGCAGTTGATGTATGCTACATTTGAGAACGATGATTTTCCAAATTCTTTTAATATGTAGGTTTTGCCAACTTGGCGTGCTCCTGCTAAAATAAGAGGTTTGCGATGCTTCTTATTCTTCCAATCTTCGAGTCGTTTGATGATGTTCCTATACATAATATTATTGATTTTTCTGCAAAGTTACACTTTTCCTACCGAACTTTCGCCATAATACTACACTTTTCCTACCGAACTTTTGCCGTAACTCAACATTTTTCCTACCGAACTTGTTTTTTTTAGTAGGTTTATCTGATGTTCCCATTTTATAAATATTGCTATGACAGATAAAAGCATTACCTCTGTAAGCAATATAAACAATGATACGTTTAAGGTCATAATTTGTGACCGGTTCAATAGATTTGGTATGAGAAGAATTTCATGTATAACAAAAAGAGGTGGAGCTAAAAGCTTCACCTCTTATAGTTGAAAGTTGGGATACTCGGACTCGAACCAAGAATGACAGGACCAGAATCTGTAGTGT